>Ga0105239_10004398_pt1 | contig 16871 bp, 5 predicted proteins | sample KBSC44metaG_FD_92761 | JGI IMG/M metagenome (GOLD analysis project Ga0105239, IMG submission 92761) | Corn rhizosphere microbial communities from Kellogg Biological Station, Michigan, USA - KBS C4-4 metaG | ecosystem: Host-associated > Plants > Roots > Rhizosphere > Soil | place: Michigan, USA...
CTTTAAAAATCAGGGATGAACAACTGCGGCATTTAAAACCGCTTTCAGCTAAAACAAAACCGGCGCTGTTCCTGCAGCCAATGAATAAATGGCATTTGTACAGCCAGTTTAAGGACGGAAAAAACGTCGGTGGTAAAATACAATATGTGTGGCTATTTGGTATTGTAGGCGTATTTGTACTGCTGCTGGCCTGCATTAACTTCATGAACCTAAGCACAGCCCGGTCTGAGAAACGCGCGCGCGAAGTAGGTATCCGCAAGGCGATTGGTTCATCCCGCAGCCAATTGATCTGCCAGTTTTACGGCGAATCGCTGCTTTGCGTGTTGCTGGCATTTTTGACCTCGTTACTATTGGTAGCATTAAGTCTTTCAGCCTTCGATCAGCTGGCCGGTAAACAAATCGTCATTCCATGGAACAGCCCGGCGTTTTGGCTTGCCGGCATTGGCCTTAGTTGCATAACCGCTATTATTACCGGCAGTTATCCCGCGCTCTACCTGTCGTCATTTAAGCCCGTAAAGGTATTGAAGGGGGCGTTCCGGGTAGGGCGGTTGGCTTCGGCCCCGCGTAAAGTACTGGTGGTACTTCAATTTACAGTTTCCATTGTGCTCATCATCGGTACCGTTGTAGTTATCCGGCAGATAATTTTTGCCAAAGACCGGCCCATAGGCTACAACCGGGACAGGTTGGTTGCAATACCCGTCCGAACTATTGAACTCCACCAACATTTTGATGTGATAAAACAGGCTCTTGTGAGCAACGGCACGATAACTGAAATGGCCGAAGCAGATGCTCCGCCTAATGCAGTTGCCGGCACCACCAGCGGTGTCGCATGGCCTGGAAAAGACCCCAGCCTGGATGCCGGTTTCGGCCAGGAAGATATTTCATACGATTATGGTAAAACCGTTGGCTGGGAGTTTAGCGCAGGCCGCGACTTCTCACGATCATTCCTTTCCGATTCATCAGCGGTGATCCTTAACCAGGCCGCAGTTGATTTTATGACCATGAAAAAACCGACAGAAAACTACATAACCTTTTTTGGGAAAAAGTTTAAGATCATAGGCGTAACTAAAAACATTATTAACCGTTCACCTTATGAGCAGGTGCAACCTATGGTTTATTTTTTGGCACAATGGGCGGGAGGCCGTATACTACTAAAGATAAGTCCGAAAATGAGCGCCGGTAAAGCTATTAACAACATCGCTTCGGTGTTAAAAACCGAGAATCCGCAACAGCCGTTTGAATATCACTTTGTCGACCAGGAATACGCCAAAGAATTCGGTAATGAAGAACGTATAGGTAAGCTGGCTACTGTCTTCGCCGGCCTGGCTATATTTATCAGCTGTCTCGGGCTTTTTGGTATGGCATCATTCGTGGCCGAACAGCGCGTTAAAGAAATTGGTATACGAAAAGTACTTGGCGCTTCTGTATTCGCCCTTTGGCAATTGCTATCGAAAGACTTTGCCATACTGGTGTTTTTGTCAATAATCATAGCCTCACCTATAGCTTATTATTTTATGCACAACTGGCTGCGTAACTATCAGTATCACACCGATGTCGCATGGTGGATATTTATCGTAACAGCAATTGGCGCAATACTCATCACACTAATAACGGTAAGCTTCCAGTCCATAAAAGCCGCAATGGCAAACCCGATAAAAAGTTTGAAGACAGAATAAAAGCCTTTCGTAAATCCCCTGCCAATCCGAATTGTGCGGATCAGGCTTACTTATTTTTCATAAAAAATTACCTTTATTTAATATCAATTATAAAATTTTTAATAGTTTCCGGGTGTTAAAATAATTTAATTATTAGTTTTGGTTAAAGTGATGTTAAAAACATCGCTGTTTTACCAATTAACTAATTCATGAGAAAGGCCTGCTTAATTATACTTTGTATAATTTGTGAAACAATTTTGTATGCCCAACCATCATATAACAGGAAGATATTAAAATATTCCTCCAAAGATGGCCTTTCCTATGGTTTCGTAACAGGTATTGTACAGGACGACAACGGTTTCATTTGGTTTGCCACCGAGGATGGTCTGAACAGGTTTGATGGCATAAATTTCAAAGTTTTTAAGCATAATGCATCTAACCCTAATAGTTTACCCAGTAATTATTTAGATTTTCTTTATAAAGATGCAGAGGGTGATATATGGCTATCCACGCGGCAGGGGATTTACCAGTTTGACACCAATACCGAAAAGTATGTAAAGTTTAAAAAAGCGGCAAACATACAGGTAAACGATTTGACCAGCATTACTGCCGTAAAAAATACGGTATGGTTTTCAACTTACACCAGGGGCGTATTTTCGTACAATAAAACCACCGGCAGTTTCAAAAATTTTAATCTTAAAAATATTGAGCCGGCAATACTTAACTCATCTACCTACGTCTACCAGGATTCGAAAGGGCTATTGTGGGTTGGGGCCGAGACAACCACGTCTGTTTTTAATACGGCAAACGGACAGGTTAAAAAAAGTCTGAACAACCAAATGCCGGTAAACCAGGTGCCGGCCGGACGGGTAAATGCTATTGCTGAAGATGAATTTTCGAACATTTGGATAGCAACAAACAGGGGCCTGGCAGTTTATAAAAGAGATCAAAACAAAATATTGGTATTTGAAGGCCCACGTTACCAAATGCGCAGTAACAATTTTTCATCCCTGCTGCAGGATAATGACCATAATTTGCTTATCGGCCTGCAGGACGGCGGCCTCTACCGGCTCGATCTTCAAAAAGCAAACCTGACGGATTTTGAAAACGTATCCATCCAGCCGGTAAAAACCGACGACAATTTTACCGTAACTGAGCGTACCGTATTCAGGCTTTACATGGATAAGGATAAAAACGTATGGGCCGGTACCTATGGCGACGGTGTATATTTACTTGGTAACGTGCCGGGGATATTCAAAAAGTTTCAGAATAAACTCCGGGACGCCAATAGTACGGGCTATTTACGGTACTATGGCATGTGCATGGACGATGAAGGGTATTTGTGGCTTGGCACCGATGGCGACGGGATATACAAGAAGAAACTTAATGGCGAGGTTATTCAGCATTATTTTGCTGATGTTCCGGGCGCGCCACTAAAGAATGTGGCTATTTTATCAGCATATAAGTCGCGCAATAATGATTTATGGTTCGGCTCGTATGCACACGGTTTATTTAAGTACGAAAAAAAGACCGGCAAATTTACCAACTGGACGCATAATGCCAATGACCCATCAAGCCTGTGCAGGAATGATGTACGAACTATTTTTGAAGATGTGGACGACAACATATGGCTGGGTACAAATAATGGCGGCATAAGTGTGCTGCCCAAAAATGGCACAAAATTTATTAACTATTCTATCGCCAACAACACCTTGCCCGGCAACAATATCAGGGCCATTTGCGAGGACAATAGCGGTAAAATATACATAGGCACTTATGGCAACGGCTTGCTTTGTTTTGATAAACAGCGGCATAAATTTTCTGCTTGTTTCAGCAGTAGCCAGTTAGCGGAATTTTTGCCAAGCAAGGTTATCTATTCGCTTAAATGCTTTGGTAATAAATTGATGATAGGAACGGAAAGCAACGGTCTTATTATTTATGATTTAGAAAGCAAAGGCATAAAACGGTTTATGGAAAGTGATGGGCTGGCAAATAATACCATAAACGCTATACAACAGGATAGTAAGGGCAATACATGGGTAAGCACTAATAAGGGTTTGTCGAAAATTGAAAATAAAACAGGCAGCGTTTTAAATTATGATGTTTCCAATGGTTTGCAGGCAGGGCATTTTAGCCCTGGTTCGTCTATGTACAGCGCCCGGGATAACTTTATCTGTTTTGGCGGTACCGAGGGCTACAATATTTTTTTTCCGGATGATGTAAAAAGGAGCAATTTTAAGCCAAAGGTGCTGATAACCGGTTTGCAATTATTTAACAAAGATGTAGAGGTTGGCGAAAAAGACCACATTTTAAGCAAGACGATTAACAAGGCCGATGAAATTGTTTTAAAACCCGATCAATCGGTATTTTCTGTTCAATATGTCGCATTAAACTATGCCTATTCCGACAAAAGCGAATTTGCATACCGTTTGGTAGGGTTAGATAAGAACTGGAATTATGTAAAAACGCAAAAGTCGGCTACCTACCGTTACCTGGAGCCCGGCACGTATGTGTTTAAGGTTAAAGCATCCAACCAGGATGGTGTTTGGTTTGATGATTATGCTGCAATAAACATTCGCATTTTACCGCCATGGTACAAAACATGGTATGCATGGTTGTTTTATGTTTTATTTGCCCTGGCGATGGTTTATTATTACCTGCGCTATAAAAATAACCAGTCGAAGCTAAAATACGACATCAGGCTGGCGCAGATAACAGCCGAACAGGAAAAAGAACTAAATGAGAAAAAGCTTTCATTTTTCACAAACATCTCGCACGAATACCGCACGCCGCTTACTTTAATTATAAATCCGCTAAAGCAATTGCTTGCAGACAAGGAAAATAGCCCCGGCGATACAAACGCACTGAAGGTAGTTTACCGTAATGCAAAGCGTTTGTTAAGCCTTACCGACCAATTGCTGCTTTTCAGGAAAGCCGATAGCGGCGGAGATAAGCTGACCATTGTAAAGCTTAATATTGTTGAGTTGTGTAAAGAAGTAATCTTATACTTTGATTACCAGGTAAAAACAAAAAATCTGCAAATCGGGTTTAATAGCGACAATGCGGTAATTGAAGTTTATGCTGATCGTGGGAAAATTGAAATCGTGATTTTTAATCTCATCTCCAATGCCATAAAATTCACCCCGGACAACGGTAAAATAAGCTGTGGGATTATTGAGGATAACAACAATGTAACTATCCGGATAAAGGATTCGGGATATGGCATAAGTAAGGAAATAGGGGAAAAACTTTTTGACAGGTTCTTCCAGATCCAAAACATCAGCCAGTCGCACGGTGGCGGGTTTGGGATTGGTCTTTACCTTGTGAAAACATTTATCGACAATCACCAGGGGAGCATAAGTTATGAAAGCGAGGAAGCTAACGGCAGCACCTTCAGCGTTACCCTTTTAAAAGGTAAAAAACATTTTGGCGACAATTTGATCTTTGAAGACACGACTGAACCCTCTATCTTCCTCGACGAGCTGATGGACGACGAGGATTTGGTGACAGAAAGCGAATACCTGAACCAGGTGCCGGCAGATGCTTATAATGCGTTGGTGAGTTCGAAAAAGGTATTGCTTATAATTGAAGATAACCCCGAGGTTAGGCAATACATTGTGCAGATATTCAGCTACGAGTACAACGTTTTTGAGGCAGACAATGCAAGCGACGGCTATAATATGATATGTGAGCTTATGCCAAGTTTAGTAATAAGCGATGTAATGATGAATGGCTTTAGCGGAATTGAACTTTGCAGCCGTGTAAAAGAAGATTCGGCTTTAAGCCACATCCCGTTTATTTTATTAACTGCAAATGCATTACCCGAAATAAGGCTAAAGGGTATAGAATGCGGCGCTGACGACTATATAACAAAGCCATTTGAAAAAGAGGTGCTGGTTGCGAGGGTTAACGGACTGATAAAAAGCCATGAAAACCTGCATAAATATTTTTATAATGCAATTACGCTAAAGTCAAATGGACACAAGATACCAGCGGAATACAAGGAGTTTTTGGAAAGGTGTATAGCCATCGTTGAAAACCACCTGGAAGATGAGCAATTCAATATTAAAAACCTGTCTGATGAAATAGGAATGAGCCATTCCAATCTTTACAAAAAGATCAAAGCAATATCGGGGAGATCGGCAAATGAGTTTATCAGGTATATCCGGTTGCGCAAGGCGGCCGAACTGATGTTAAATTCTGATGTTACGGTAGCTGAAGCTGCTTATAAAGTAGGTATCAATAATGCCAAATATTTCAGGGAGCAATTCAGCAAGCTGTTTGGTATTAATCCTTCAGAATATATAAAGAAACACCGGGGGCAGTTCAACCCGGCAGGTAAACGTTTTGTTACAAAACTTTAGAACCAAATTCAGCTTTTCCGGATTATTTTATTCAAAAAGTAGTTTATCCAGCCTATATTATTAAATAGCCCCCCTATAATTACGAATTACCCCCCCTTTTTAGTTCGCTATTATCACCAGATTAGCGTTGCCAATAATACCTGTATCTTTTACATTAATTAATTTAATAAGCATTTGTACCACCCGGAGGAATAAACCAGGGTGGTAAAATAGCCGGTTTATCGATAAATGTATTTTATACGGTTATAGGCCAAAGGAAAAGCAAATACCAATAATGCGATTCATAAACCCAATTATTATTAACCTTAAAAAACAACAAAATGGAAGAAAAAAAATGCCCTTAACCCTAAAAGTGATTGTATGGCGATTATTCAATTGCCGCTAATTAGAACCTATCAATTTCTCATCTTAAAAATCAACTATGCAACATTTTTTATTTAAAAAAGCACGCATTTTATCGAAGCGTTCAAAGCTAATATCAGCTTCCGTGCTGGTATTTCTGCTGCTTACCGATATTGCGAACGCAGCTGTGAGCAGTAAAACCAAATTATTGATGCCAGCCAAAAGCGCATCCGGTAATCATAACACAATTGCTGCACCAATTAATATTAAAGGAAAGGTAACCGACCAGGCTACAGGCGAAACACTGATCGGCGTATCGGTAAAGATTAAGGGCACCAATTCAGGCACGCTTACCGATGTAGGCGGTAATTTCTCGCTTACCGCGCCTGATAATGCAACCTTAGTGGTATCTTATATTGGTTATAGCACATTGGAGGTGCCGGTGAATGGCCAAACAACACTCGATATTAAATTACAGGCTTCGGCAAAGGGCCTTAACGAGGTTGTGGTAGTAGGCTACGGTGTACAAAAGAAAGCTACCGTTACAGGCTCGGTAGTGGCGGTTAAGGGCACTGAACTGATAAAGTCGCCGGCAACTAACCTTTCCAATTCAATAGCCGGGCGTATGGCGGGCGTTGTGGCTACTAACCCAGGTGGCGAACCAGGTTACGATGGCTCAAACATTCGTATCCGCGGGACAAATACTTTGGGCAATAACGACCCGCTGGTTGTAATAGACGGGGTTCCGTCACCGGCTGGTCAAAACAATATCGACCGTGTAAACGCCGCCGATGTTGAAAGTATCTCCATCCTGAAAGATGCATCGGCAGCAATTTATGGTGCCAGGGCAGCTAATGGTGTTATCCTGATTACCACAAAGCACGGTAAAATGGGCAAGCCTGAGATCTCTTATACGTATAACCACGGATGGGCGCAGCCAACTCTTATTCCTAAAATGGCTAATGCAACAGAGTACGCCACTTTGAACAATGAGATTGACTTATATAACCTGCCATCGCAATACTGGAGTGCGGCTTCTGCTGCGTTTAAAGCAACCGGAAGCTTTACCAGGCCTGATAATGGCGCTACTTCCACAGCTTCATTTCAGCCCTCCGACTTTCAAAAATTTGCTGATGGATCTGACCCATGGGGACATCCTAATACCGATTGGTTTAAGGCCACTTTAAAAACCTGGTCGCCACAATCTCGTCAGAATGTGCAATTATCAGGGGGTACCGAAAATGTAAAATATTTAGCCTCCATTGGCTATGAAAACCAGGATGGCGATTACAAAAATTCGGCTACCGGTTACAAGCAATATGATATTCGGATGAACCTTGATGCCAGGATCAATAAATATGTAACCAGTACGTTTAGCGTATCCGGTCGCCAGGAAAATCGCTTTTTCCCTAATGGTGGGGGCGCGGATGCTATATTCAGGATGCTGATGCGTGGTTACCCTAATAGACCAGCTTATTGGCCAAATGGATTGCCAGGACCCGATATTGAAAATGGCCAGCAACCTGTACTGATCACCACTGATCAAACCGGGTACAGTAAGGACACACGCTACTTTCTTCAAACCAACGGCAGAATTGAGATCACTGTGCCGGGTATAGAAGGATTGAAATTTACCGGAAATGTGGCCCTGGATAAATATATGCAACAACAAAAACAATGGCAAAAACCATGGTTTGTATACAGCTGGGACAATATAACCAAGGATGCTAATGGTACTCCGGTACTTACAAAAGTAGCCCGCGGCCCGGCCCAGGCAAAACTTTACCAGTATTCTGATGATGAGCAAAGCAGTATGCTGGAGGGTATAGCCAGCTATACCCACAGTTTTGGTGCCCACAACATTGCAGTACTTGCTGGCGTAACCAAGGAGCAATCAAATTCCGATTACTTTAACGCAAGCCGTCAATATTATCCTTCGGTAGCTCTCGATCAACTATCGGCTGGTGGTAATGCGGGGATACTTGATGGTGGCGGCGCCTGGAAAAAGGCCCGCTTAAATTACTTTGGCAAATTTAATTATAACTATAAAGAAAAATACCTGGCCGAGTTTTTATGGCGGGTTGATGGTTCTTATATATTCCCCGAATCGCATCGTTTTGGTTTCTTCCCCGGAATCTCGGCAGGATGGGTAATTTCCGAAGAAAATTTCTTTAAAAACAACGTAAAGTTTATCCAGCATTTAAAGCTTCGCGGTTCATGGGGTCAACTGGGTAACGACTTCTCGTATTTGCCAGGCACCACTACGCAAGCCGAAAACCAATATCTTTCCTTATATAACCTTGGCACGTATATAATTGGCGGTGTGCCCGTTCAAGCATTATCCGACGGCACTGCGCCAAATCCCAAATTTACCTGGGAAGTTGCCAATAATAGCGATGTAGCATTAGAAGCCACAACGCTAAACGGGAAGTTAGATATTGTGCTGGAAGCGTTTTATAATAAACGTTCCAATATATTATTGCCCCCAACGGCAAAAGTTCCTGCCACGGCTATACCCGGGGACAAGCTGCCTCCTGTAAATTATGGAGTGGTAACCAATAAGGGATGGGAGTTATCATTTACTTACCATAACAACATTGGCCAGGTGCGCTACAGCATTGGCGCTAATGGCACGTTTACTAAAAACAAGGTTGTACAAGGAGGAGAAGTCTCTGGAGCGCCTGCATGGCAAAGATTTACCGGGCATCCTATCGGGAGCAACCTGTATTATGTATACAAAGGCATATTTGCCACCCAGGCACAAATTGATGCCAATAAAATTGACTACAGCGGCGTTGGCGCCAGTGTACTTCGCCCGGGCGACATGATATATGAAGACGTAAACCACGATGGTAAAATTACCGGAGATGACCAGGTGAGGAACGATAAAAACACCGTACCTACTTTCCAGGGTGGTTTAAATTTTAGCGTACAATATAGCAACTTCGATTTAACGGTTTTGTTCCAGGGCGCAACGGGTGCACAACTTTTCTTTCAAACAGAGTCGGGAACTATAGGTAACTTTACACAGTATAGCTACGACCATCGCTGGACTGTTGATAACCCAAGCACAGTTTACCCACGTACTGTTGACCGGAATAATCAATATTTTTCAGGTGGAAATACCTACTGGTTGTTAAATATGAATTATTTGAGGCTTAAAAACGTAGAGCTTGGATACACCCTGCCATCTACAATTGGTAAAAAAGCAGGCATAGGCAATTTACGTTTTTACGCAAACGGGCTTAACCTGGCCACGATTGCAAAGCAGCATATATATGATCCGGAATCAACCAGTTCAGACGGGCACTACTATCCGCAACAAAGAATAATTAATTTGGGTGCAAGTATTAAATTTTAATTTGAACGATATGAAAACATTTTTAAGAAATTTCTCGGTCATAACAGTTGTTACGGGGGCGCTGCTTACTTCGTGCAAGAAGGATTTTTTGAATCCAACGCCACTGAACCAGCCGTCGGCCGCACTTACCTGGTCCGACCCCAATCTGTCTGAATCGTTTGTTACCGGTTTGTATAACGGCTTGGCTTCAGGCGTAATGGCCCAGGAAAACCAGGATGTGCGAACAGATAATGCGCTCTATAATTTTGGGAAACAGCAGATAATGGAGGGGAATATAAGCCCGTCTAATACCGGCGATATTTATGACCCGTACGAGTGGAATCATGTGTACTCCAAGATACGGTCGGCTAATATTGCTTTAGAGCAACTGGCTAAAAGCCCGATTGATAAAGCACTGGCCGACAGGCTAACAGGCGAAGCCTTGTTTATGCGTGCGTACCTTTACAATAACCTGTTACGCTATTACGGTGGCGTTCCGCTTGTAAAATCGTCGTATTCAGTCGACGCAACTGATTTTACGATTGCAAGAAGCAGTTACTCAGATTGTGTTGATTTTATAATAGCCGACCTCGACAAAGCCAGTACGCTGCTGCAAGGTAAAACATTAACACAAGGGCGCGCCACTAGTGACGCCTGTTTGGCCCTAAAGGCCCGGGTGTTATTATATGCAGCCAGTCCTTTACATGACATGTCAGACGGATCACCTGCAAAAGTCAAAATAAGCGCGATTCCCGCTGGTAGTAAACCTTTTACGAATTACGAGTTGTTAGGATATACGACTGCCGACTTTAATGGTCGCTGGAAAAAAGCACAAGACGCTGCGCTGGCTGTATTGAATTTAGGCTATGGCTATGCGCTTGACTTATCTGCACCGGCTTCTGCTGCCGACGGTTTTACCAACTATCAAAATACTTTCTTATCAAGAAATGGCGGCGAAAAAGAATCTATATTCAGCCACTATTTGAATGCCGACAGATACGATGATGCTCAGTATTATTCGCGCAACAATGGTACTAACGGGTACCACAGCTGGACATCGAGCGAGCCAACCCAGGATTTGGTAGATGATTATGAGATGATGGACGGCAGCAAATTCGACTGGACTAAACCAGCAGAAGCAGCAGCCCCTTATAAAAACAGGGACCCACGCTTTTATGCTTCTATTTTGTATGACGGCGCCCCCTGGAAACCGCGCACACCCGATGGGGCCGGCATTGACCCTTACGGCGAGATACAGTTTGGCACCTATCAAATAGGTAGCGCAAGCAGCCCGACGCCTTATTTTGGTTTGGACACCAGGAACGGGCCGCTGGAAAACTGGAACGGAACCCGTACCGGTTATGCAATCAGGAAGTTTATGGACCCCAACCCTGCTATTGTAGATCAGAATATGCCTTCGGTAGTGCCATCACCTTTGCTGAGGTATACCGAGGTTGTGCTGAATTATGTGGAAACATGCCTGGCCTTAGGTCAGGAAGGCCCGGCCAGGACCTGGCTCAACAAAATCCGGTTCCGTTCGGGGATGCCTGCCATTACCGATGCCGGCGATGCTTTAGTACAACGTTACCGGAACGAACGTAATTTGGAATTGTTGTTTGAAGAACATAGGTTTTACGACACCCGCCGCTGGATGATTGCGCCGCAAACACTTGGAAATAAAGTGAGAATTATGAAGATTACGGGTACGTTAAAGCCGGGCAAAACAGTGAACACCTACAGGTATAATACCGATAATTACACTTATACCTACACTGTTCAGGAACTTGATCCGGGGGTTGAAAACCGTAGCTGGAATGACAAAGTTTACTTCCCGCCTATTGCCAGGGATGAGATGAATAAAAATAGTAAGTTAGTTCAGAACCCTGGTTATACTAACTAAAGAGAAACAAATTCTGTATATTTAATCTAAAGAATGCCGGGACCAAAATACCGGCATTCTTTTACTTTTAACCCCTTACTTAAACGAAAAATTTGGTGAATATTTACAGAAAAACATTTCTTCAGTTGCTTTTCAGCGGCATTGTGATAGTAACCGGTTGTACCCACAAAGCCGCCGATAGTGATGCTGCCGCCGAAAACGGCACACCTCTTTTCACCCTGCTGTCGCCAGAACAAACCCACGTGGATTTTAGCAACACATTAACCGAAGGGCTGAACACCAACGTGCTGATGTACGAATATTTTTATAATGGCGGCGGCGTAGCCGTTGGCGACCTCAATGGCGACGGCCTTCAGGACCTATATTTTACCGGTAATATGACTGATAATAAACTTTATATCAATAAAGGGCATATGCAGTTTAGCGATGTTACCGCCTCCTCCGGCGTGGCCGGCAGGCCCGGACCATGGAAGACAGGTGTAACAATGGTTGATATAAATGGCGACGGTAAATTGGATATTTATGTTTGTTACTCGGGAAATGTGCGGGAAGAACATCGCGAAAACCAGCTGTTTATTAACCAGGGTAACGACAAGGACGGAAATCCACAGTTTACCGAACAAGCCCGCCACTATGGGCTGGCTGATGCAGGGTACAGCACCCAGGCTGTTTTTTTTGATTATGACCTCGACGGCGACCTCGATATGTTCTTGCTGAACCATAGCCCCACCCAACTGGCTGTATTGGATGAGGTTAATACGGTAGCGGCTTTAAAGAAATCGAATTCGCTTAGTGGCGTAAGGTTATACAGGAATGATAATGGCGTTTTTAAAAATGTTACCGAACAGGCGGGGATAAGCAGCTCTGACCTTACTTACGGGCTTGGAGCAGCCATAGACGATATTAATGGTGATGGACTGCCTGATATTTACATATCAAATGATTATACAATTCCCGATTTTATGTATATCAACAATGGGGACGGCACATTCACCAATAAGCTGCAGTCGTCATTGGGCCATACTTCCCAGTTCTCGATGGGGAATAATATTTCGGATATAAACAACGATGGCTTGCCCGATATTTTTACGCTCGATATGCTTCCCGAGGGGAACCGCCGGCAAAAGTTATTATTCGCGCCGGATAATTACGAAAAATTCGACCTGACACTTCGAACTGGCTTTTATTACCAGTATATGCGCAATATGCTGCAAATTAATAATGGAAACGGCACATTTAGTGAAGTAGGCCAGTTATCGGGTATCTCAAATACCGACTGGAGCTGGGCGCCACTATTCGCCGATTATGACAACGATGGCTGGAAGGACCTTTTTGTAACAAACGGTTACACCCGCGATTTTACAAATATGGATTTCCTGAAATATATGGGCGATTATTTGAAGGACAGGAGACTAATGCGCAAGGATATTTACAACCTGGTGCAGCAGATGCCGTCGTCGCAGGTAAGCAGCTATCTTTTTAAGAATAACGGGAACCTGACATTTACCAATACCAGTACATCGTGGGGCATCAACCAATCATCAAACAGTAACGGGGCAGCCTATGCCGACCTGGACAATGACGGTGACCTTGATCTGGTGGTTAACAATATCAATCAGCCTGCTTTTATCTATCAAAACGAATCCGACAAACAATCCGGCAACCATTACCTGCAGCTTAAACTGGAAGGCGCAGGTAAAAATACCCAGGGAATAGGGGCAAGGGTTACTATTTATATAAAAAACAATTTGCAGTACCTTGAACAGATGCCAAGCCGCGGATTTCAGTCGAGCGTATCGCCGGTATTGCATTTCGGCCTTGGTAAGGATAAACAGGTGGACTCGTTACGGATAATATGGCAAAACGGTGGTACGCAGCTTATGCAGCATATTAATGCTGACCAGCAATTGATACTCAATGAAAAAAATGCTGCAGGCAAATATCAGAAACCCCGGGCTGACAAGTCCATTTTTACCGAGATCACATCGCCTGTAAATAACAAACAGGAAAAAAACGATATCAACGACTTTAAAAGGCAACCACTGATGATAAACCCGATGTCATTTTCGGGGCCGTGCATTGTTAAGGGCGATGTAAACGGTGATGGTTTGGAGGATGTTTACGTTGGCGGCGAAGATGGTAAATCCGGGGCCTTATACTTGCAACAGGCAAATCAAACATTCGTTTTAAAACCGGTTTCAGCATTTGAAGCGGATAAAAAATGCAACGATGCAGCAGCGCTGTTTTTTGATGCTAATGGCGATGGCAAACCAGATTTGTATGTAGCCTCAGGTGGCTACGGCGACATTGTGCCTGGCGATCCGGCGTTGCAGGACAGGCTTTATATTAACGACGGAAAAGGTAACTTCACCAAAGAAAAAAATAGCCTTCCTAAAATGTTAGGCAGCAAAAGCTGTGTAACAGCTGCCGATATCAACGGCGATGGACACCCCGACTTGTTTGTTGGGGGAAGGGTAGTTCCGGGAAGGTATCCTGAAGCACCGCAAAGCTATATCCTGGTAAATGATGGCAAGGGCCATTTCAGCGACGAAACAAATAAATACAACCCGCAACTGCAGCACATAGGCATGGTAACTGATGCTGTATGGGTTGACATCAACGCTGATAAAAAGCCCGACCTGGTTTTAGTTGGCGAATGGATGCCTATCACCGTATTAACTAATACAGGTAATAGTTTGGTGAATAGCACCGCAACCTATTTCGATAAGCCGCAAAGCGGGTTCTGGAATAAAATACTCGTTGACGATTTTAACCACGACGGACACCCGGACTTTATTGCCGGCAACCTTGGGCTTAACACCCAGTGTAAAGTTTCGGATGCGGAACCAGCAGAAATGTATTATAAAGACTTTGACGATAATGGCGCAGTCGACCCGATTTTTTGCTTTTATATTCAGGGCAAAAGTTACCCTTATGTAACCCGCGATGAATTATTTGACCAGATGAGCATTATGCGTAATCGTTTCCCGGATTATAAGAGCTACGCAGATGCATCACTTACAGATATATTTACCCCTGTGGAATTAAAGGGCGCGAACCATTTATACGCCAATAATTTGTCCACTACTTGTTTTTTGAGTGATTCGAAAGGTAAGTTGCACACTGCTGCATTACCGCTGGAGGTACAGTCTTCGCCGGTTTATACCATAACGACTTTGGATTACGACCACGACGGCAATGCCGACTTGCTTTTGTGCGGCAATATCAATCGCGCAAGGCTTCGGATCGGGAAATACGATGCCAACTACGGCCTGCTGCTGAAAGGCGATGGGAAAGGGCATTTTAAATATATTCCGCAGTTAAAGTCGGGATTTAAGCTCTGGGGCGATGTGAGGAGTGTGACGCAGGTAAATAATACCCTGCTGTTCGGGATTAACCAGGTTGGGGAAAAAGCATACAAAGAAAACTAAGCAAATGAGATTTAAAGCATTTTTAATAATAATCCTGTTTACAGCTGGCGGATTATTTAATAGCTGCAATAATAAAAAACAACCTGTATTAACCAGTGCAGATATCACCAAAGTAATAAACAGGGTAACACTCGGGATGGTACACGACGTAACCAATCCGCCATTGGCTGCCCGTTTTTTTGCATACACTTGTCTTGCCGGTTACGAGGTAGTGGCAGAGAATGACAAAAGCATACGAAGCATGCAGGGCGTTTTAAATGAATATCCTGACATCAAAAAACCTGCTTTCGCGAAAGGCTACAATTACCAGCTTAGTGCGTTGATAGCCATGATGGAAACTGCAGGTAAGATGCAGCCTACAGGGAGCTCAATGATAAAATATGAAGAAGACCTGTTAGACTCGTGCAGGAAAATTGGTTTTACTGATGAGGTGATTGATAGTTCCAAACATTACGGGCAGGCCATTAGTAAGAAAATACTGGCCTATGCAAAAAAAGATAAATATAACCGCATCAGTAATTATAAGCGCTACACACCTGCCCGCGCAGACAGTACCTGGGACCCGACCCCGCCGGCGTATATGGCTGCAGTTGAGCCATATTTTAATACAGTAAGGCCGATGTTTATCAATTCATCCACCCAGTTTTTACCCGGGCCGCCTATTCCTTTTTCTACTGATAAAAATTCTGCCTTTTATAAATTTTTGCTGATGAATTATAAGGCCGGCGCAAATGATTTAACACCAGAACAGAAGAACATCGCTAACTTTTGGGATTGCAACCCCTTCGCTTTACAGGATAACGGGCATATGCTGATAGGATTGAAAAAGATTTCGCCCGGGGCGCATTGGATGGGTATTACCGGCATAGCATGTGCACAGGCTAAAACAAGTTTCTCAAAAGCTATGGAAATCCATACTGTAGTGGCTGCAGGCTTGCTTGACGCTTTTATTGCCTGCTGGGAAGATAAATACCGCACTAACCGCATCCGGCCGGAGACCGCCATCCGCAGGTATATCGACATCAACTGGAAACCATTACTGCAAACTCCGCCATTCCCCGAATACATCAGCGGCCATTCAATTGTTTCTGCAACATCGGCTGTGATACTCACGCATTATTTTGGCGATAATTTTAAATATTCGGATAATATAGAAGTAAGCTATGGTGTCCCGCCCAGGCATTTCAGCTCCTTTATGCAAGCTGCAAAAGAGGCGGCCATCTCCAGGTTTTGGGGCGGCATCCACTTTATGGACGCTATTGACAACGGCGTTGCCCAGGGCGAAAAAATCGGAAACTGGATAATAAATAAAACAGGCACCGCCAAAAAATAATCATAAGGTCGGGATTTCCGGCAGCACGTACGTGCACTCTATTACTCACCATCAATGAAAACAAAATAAAGTCATGTCTAAAAAACAAATTACACAGCTCGTGCTGATCTTATTTTTTGCGCTTTGCTATAAAATAAGCCCGGCGCAAATGAAATCGGCTAGCTGGTTAACAAAAACCGACACAGCATTTGTCCCGAAGGAAATAGAAGACCCTGAATGCATCGGCATAAATAAACAGCCGGCCCATGCCACTTTAATGCCTTATGCTAATTTAACCGAAGCATTAAAGGCAAACCGCCGTGCGTCAACCTATGCACGTACGCTTAACGGCCAATGGAAGTTCAATTGGGTTGGCTGGCCTCAGCAGCGCCCGGTTAATTTTTACAAGACAAATTACAACGTCGACAAATGGGCCGAAATAAAAGTGCCTTCGAACTGGCAGATCGAGGGTTATGGTACACCGTATTACAGCAATTACAACTACATATTCCAAAAGGATTTCCCGC
>Ga0105239_10004403_pt1 | contig 16858 bp, 17 predicted proteins | sample KBSC44metaG_FD_92761 | JGI IMG/M metagenome (GOLD analysis project Ga0105239, IMG submission 92761) | Corn rhizosphere microbial communities from Kellogg Biological Station, Michigan, USA - KBS C4-4 metaG | ecosystem: Host-associated > Plants > Roots > Rhizosphere > Soil | place: Michigan, USA...
CGGCCGCGATGATGCCGATCACCGGTACTTCGGCCAGCCGCGGATCGCCCTTGAGCTGCGCACAGAAGGCGACCGATTCCTGCGCATCGCCGAGGAATTCGAGCACGACGACGTCGATCTGCGGGTCTTGCTGCAGGAACGACAACGCCTGCGGCAAGTCCTTGGCCGTATAGACGGCTTCGAAATTCTGCGAGTCCAGCGTGTCGAACAGCACGCGGCGGTCGTCGCGCTGCGTGGTGACGATGAGGACCGAACTCTGGCTGGCTTCTTCCGCCATCAGGTCACCCAACGGCCATCGCGCAGGCGCGGCTTGCCAGTCGTTTCCGGCATATGTTCGATGTGGTCGGTCAGCGCATCGAGTCCTTCCGGCAAGATCACGCGTTCACCGATGAAGACGACTTTGCGGCCATTGCTGGATTTGGTTCGCGCGATCTGCCGCAGCAGACCGACATTCGGCGCGCGCAGATGCTGCTCGTATTCGGTGAACAGATAAATGCCGAACTGCATGCTCTGCAGGATGTAGCGCAGCGCCTCGGTCACGCGCTTGGAGCCCGGCACGCGCACATCGCGCTCGCGCAGGCTGGTGATGCCGGCGTCTTCCTGCCAGTAATAGACCGATTGTCCGGTGCGCAGCGCGAGCAGACGGAACTGCGCGACCATGTCGGCCGAATGCGACGTGTCGATCGCGATCAGATTCTGTGGCGACTGCACGATGCGGTCGAACAGCTTCGGCGTGACGAAGACGTCGGCGACGGCAACTGAGTTGTTCACGCGATCACGCCCCTGACCACTCCATCCCGGCAGGCTCCCCGGCCCGCATTTGACCAATATGTCGGCGAGCACCGATGATAAATGCGATTAGCCGATCATAAATGCGATTATAGCCACTGAATACCACGCACGAGGCCGACCATGTTCGAAGGACTCCGATTCTCCAACTGGAAGGCCGAAACGCAGGTCGACGGCATTGTCGTGCTGACGATCGACCGCGCCGACGCCTCGGTCAATGCGCTGAACCACGCCACGCTGGAAGAACTCGAGCAGATCGTGGAACGCCTGGCTATCGAACCGCCGAAAGGCGTGGTGATCCGTTCGGGCAAGGCGAAGGGCTTCATCGCCGGCGCCGATATCCACGAATTCGAAACGTACGAGAAGAACGGATCGGTGCTGGCCAACATTCAATACGGCCAGCGCGTGTTCCAGAACCTGTCGCGGTTGCGCTGTCCCACGGTCGCAGCGATCCACGGTTTCTGCATGGGCGGCGGCACCGAGATGGCGCTGGCCTGCCGTTACCGCATCGCCACGCGCGATCCGAGCACCAAGATCGGACTCCCTGAAGTGATGCTCGGCATTCATCCGGGATGGGGCGGCACGGCGCGGTTGCCTCGCCTGATCGGCGCACCGGACGCCTTGCAGTTGATGCTGACCGGCAAGGCCGTCGGCGCCGAACAGGCGAAATCGCTCGGCATCGTCGACAAGCTCACGTCGCCGGAATTGCTCATCGAGACGGCGAAGGAACTCATCCGACATCCGTCGAAGCGTCCCTTCCTGCAAGGATTGAAAGGCTGGGCGACGAACATCTGGCCGGTGCGGCAGATCCTCGCGCCGATCGTGCGCAAGCAGACGGCGGCGAAAGCGCGTCCGGATCAATATCCGGCACCGTTCGCGCTGATCGAGGTGTGGCGGCGCGGCGGACCGAGCGTCACGCAGCGTCTGAAACTCGAAGCGCGCTCCGTCGCCAAACTCGCGGCGACGCCGGCTGCGCGCAACCTCGTGCGCGTGTATTTCCTGCAGGAACGTTTGAAAGGTCTCGGATCGGGCGTCGATGCGAACATCAGCCACGTCCACGTGATCGGCGCGGGCGTGATGGGCGGCGACATCGCCGCGTGGTGCGCGTACCGCGGTTTCGATGTCACACTGCAGGACCGCGAAATGAAATACATCCAGCCCGCACTCGATCGCGCGCAGGAAATGTTCAAGAAACGATTGAAAACGCCAGAGCGCATCAAGCCGGTTTCGGATCGACTGCGCGCCGATGTCGAAGGCAAAGGCGTCGCGAGCGCCGATCTGCTCATCGAAGCGATCTACGAAAATCCGCAAGCGAAAGAAGAGTTGTATCGCACGAACGAACCGTCGCTGAAACCGGATGCCCTGCTCGCGACGAACACCTCCAGTATTCCGCTCGACGAATTGCGCGGCGCGGTGCAGTCGCCGCAGCGTTTCCTCGGCTTGCACTATTTCAATCCCGTCGCCCAGATGCCGCTGGTCGAGATCGTGCGTCAGGACAAACTCGATCCGGCCAACGAGAAGCGTGCCCTCGCCTTCTGCAAAGCCATCGACAAGCTGCCGGTACCGGTGAAAGGCACGCCGGGATTCCTGGTCAACCGCATCCTCATGCCGTATCTGCTCGAATCGATGCGCATGTACAAGGAAGGCATTCCGGGCCCCGTGCTCGACAGGGCCGCCAAGAAATTCGGCATGCCGATGGGGCCGATCGAACTGGCCGATACGGTCGGACTCGACGTCGCACAATCCGTCGGCAAGGAACTCGGGCCGTTCCTCGGCCTGGAAATTCCGGACGGACTCGACGAACTCGTCGCCGCGAAAAAACTCGGCAAGAAAACCGGCGAAGGCATCTACAAGTGGGAGAACGGCAAGCCGGTGAAACCCGACGTCGATCCGAATTACCACGCGCCGGACGACATCACCGACCGCATGATCCTGCCGATGTTGAACGAATCGGTCTCGTGCCTGCACGATGGCGTCGTCGATGATGCCGATCTGCTCGATGCCGGCGTGATTTTCGGAACCGGCTTCGCGCCGTTCCGCGGTGGTCCGATCCAATACATCCGCAGCGAAGGCGCGGACAAGATCAAAGCGACACTGGATGCGCTTGCCGCGAAGTACGGCAAGCGCTTCTCGCCGAAAGCGGGCTGGGATTCGCCAACCCTCCGCACATAAAAAAACGGACGACGAAGCGCCCGTTTTTCGCCTGTGACTTTTTAGAAAATCTTATTCGTCGGCAGCGACGATCACTTTCACCGTCGTGTGCACATCGGCATGCAGATGGATCTGCACGTCGAATTCGCCGGTGTGGCGGATCGGACCTTCGCCCATCACCACTTCGCTCTTGTTGAGCGGTTTGCCGGCGGCGCTGAACGCGTCGGCGATGTCGCGCGGACCGACCGAACCGAACAGCTTGCCTTCGGTCGACGAGTTCGCCTTGATGGTGACTTGCGCACCTTCCAGCGAGGCCTTGCGGGCTTCGGCGGCGGACATGATGTCGTTGGCCTTCGCTTCGTATTCGGCGCGGCGCTTTTCGAATTCGGCGAGGTTGGCTTCATTGGCCGGCACGGCCTGACCCTGCGGGATCAGGAAGTTGCGGCCGTATCCCGGTTTCACGCGAACTTTGTCGCCCAAGTTGCCGAGATTCTTCACTTTTTGCAGCAGTACGAGTTCCATTATTTGCTCCAGTTCGTTAGCGCGGACTAGGAATTGTCCGCGCAGCTGACCTCAGTTGTCCGAGGAGGATGGGTGTTGGTCAATGACCGTCGGTGTACGGCAGCAGCGCGAGGAAACGCGCGCGCAGGATCGCCTGCGTCAGCATGCGCTGATAGCGGGCCTTGGTGCCGGTGATGCGGCTCGGCACGATCTTGCCGGTTTCGGTGATGTACTGGCGCAGCGTGTTGAGATCCTTGTAATCGATCTCGGTGGCTTTCTCGGCCGTGAAACGGCAGAACTTCTTGCGGCGGAAAAATTTGGACATGGGATTCTCCGGAATTCGTCTGGATTATTCGGACTTCGGCGCAGCTTCACGCGGCGCGCGGTCTTCGCGCGGCGCGCGCTCGCGGCGCGGTTCGTCGTCGTCGGCACCGAAACCGAAGCCGTCTTCGTCGCGGCGGCGGCCGCCCTTGTCATCCTTGTTCTTGAGGATGAAGGACTGGTCGGTCACGGCGTTGTCGCGCACCAGGATCAGGTGGCGAAGCACGGCGTCGTTGAAGCGGAAGCCGGATTCGAGTTCGGCCAAGACATTCGCTTCGCACTCGATGTTCATGAGCACGTAGTGCGCCTTGGCCAGATTGTCGATCGGGTACGCCAGCTGGCGGCGGCCCCAGTCTTCCAGACGGTGGATCTTGCCCTTGTCGTTCTCGATGAGCGATTTGTAGCGCTCGATCATCGCGGGCACCTGCTCGCTCTGGTCAGGGTGGACCAGAAACACGATCTCGTAGTGACGCATTGAGTTTTGCTCCTTGTGGATACCGGCGGCGAATTCCGCGCGGCAGCCCCGCTCGATGGCTGGGGCAAGGGTGTTCCCCGGTGAGGGAACCGCAAATTATAGGGGAATCAGGGGATTGGAGCAACAAGAACGCGCTGCGGCGTCGCTTCGGAGTTGACCGGTTCGATGCGGCTGATGTTGTTGACCGGTAAAACCGCCGAATGGCGGCTGCGTGGGTCGTAGACGAACACGTAGTTGGTCACCGCGCCGAGATAGACGACCGGCTGTGACAAGTCCACGCCCTGCGGACTGGCCGCCGGCGTGGTGAGTGCGACACGCACCTGAATTGCCGCGCCGGCCCGCACGTCCTTCGCCTCGAAGTGCGCATATTTCGAAACGAACAGCCAGCCATAGAAAAAGACGATGACCAGGTAGCCGAAGGCCGGAACCCAGCGCGGCCGGCTGTACCAACGCAGCCGCACGCGATTCCAACCCCGTGGCGGTCCGCGGCGAAGCAACTCCTCGCGGCGAACCGCATCGCGTCGCCGGCGGCGCGCGTTGAGAAGATCGATCCCCCACACCAGCGGAAACGTCGACAGCGCAAGCACCAGCGCCATCGGCCGCTGCAGCCCGGCGACGAGGTAATCGCTGATCTGCGACAGCGTGAGAATCGGGATGCCGAATTCGTCGTAATAGCTGACGTTGAAATAAATTCCAGCCAGCGCAACCAGCAAATACGCCAGCGTAATGGCGAGTGCCGGTTCACGCTTGAGCGTATCGAGCACGTGCGGCATCACCACGTGCAGCACGGTTTTCTCGGATGCCGGGCGATCCGCGGCGGTTACGATGGGCGAATCCGGCGCCGCCTCGCTCACGCCGCCGATTCGACGTGGAAACTTTCGCCGCAGCCGCACTCGCCGGTCGAATTCGGATTGCGGAACACGAACGTGGCGTTCAGACCCTGGCGCGCGAAGTCGATTTCGGTGCCGTCGATGAGCGCCACGTTTTTCGCGTCGACGATGAGCTTGAGTCCACCCTGTTCGACGACGGTGTCGTTCGGCTTGATGTCGCTGGCGACATCCATCGTGTACGAATAGCCCGAGCAGCCCGTCTTGCGCACGCCGAAACGCACGCCGACGGCGTTGCTTTCGCTGGCGATGAAGGTGCGCATGCGCTCTTGCGCGGCGGGGGTGATATGGATGTTCATGGGATTAGTCTAGCAGGCTTGCCGCGGCCGATTCCGCTATGATTCGCCGCTTATCTGGTCATTTTTTGCGAAGGATTCAAGGCATGGCGGTCGTCAGCGTCCAACAAGCGCTTTCCGGTTCGATTTCCGAAGACTCCGAGGTGACCGTGCGCGGCTGGGTGCGCACGCGGCGCGACTCGAAGGCCGGGCTGTCGTTCGTCAACGTCAGCGACGGATCGTGCTTCGATCCGATCCAGGTCGTGGCGCAGAACACGCTGCCGAATTACGCCGAGGAAATCGCGCGCCTGACCGCCGGCTGCGCGGTGATCGCGACCGGTACGCTGGTGAAGTCGCAGGGCAAAGGCCAGTCGTTCGAAATCCAGGCGACGAACGTCGAGGTCGTCGGTTGGGTCGAGGATCCGGAAACCTATCCGATCCAGCCCAAAGCACACACGATGGAATACCTGCGCGAAGTCGCGCATCTGCGTCCGCGCACCAACACGTTCGGCGCAGTCGCGCGCGTACGCGACTGCATCGCAAAAGCCATCCATCGTTATTTCCACGAGCGCGGATTCTTCTGGATCAACACGCCGATCATCACCGCATCGGATGCCGAAGGCGCCGGACAGATGTTCCGCGTGTCGACGCTCGACATGGTCAACCTGCCGCGCGACGACAAAGGCGCGATCGATTACCACAAGGATTTCTTCGGCAAGGAAACCTATCTCACCGTTTCCGGCCAGCTCAACGTCGAGGCGTATTGCCTGAGCCTGAGCAAGGTCTATACGTTCGGTCCGACCTTCCGCGCCGAGAATTCGAACACGACGCGCCATCTCGCCGAGTTCTGGATGATCGAACCGGAAATCGCGTTCGCGGATTTGAACGACGACGCCACGCTCGCCGAAGATTTCCTCAAATACGTTTTCAAGGCCGTGCTGAACGAACGCATGGACGACATGAAGTTCTTCGCCGAGCGTCAGGAGAAGACCGTCATCTCGCGCCTGGAAGCGTTCATCAACGCGCCGTTCGAGCGCATCGACTACACGGATGCGATCGAAATCCTGAAAAAGTCCGGTCAGAAATTCGACTATCCCGTCGAATGGGGTTCGGACCTGCAGACCGAACACGAACGCTATCTCACCGAGAAACACGTGGGACGTCCGGTCGTGGTGATGAACTATCCGGAGCAGATCAAGGCGTTCTACATGCGCCTCAATGACGACGGAAAAACCGTCGCGGCGATGGACGTGCTCGCGCCCGGCATCGGCGAAATCATCGGCGGGTCGCAGCGTGAGGAACGTCTCGACTATCTCGACCGCCGCATGCAGCAGTTCAAGCTCGATCCGGCGCACTATCAGTGGTACCGCGATTTCCGCCGCTACGGCACGGTGCCGCACGCAGGATTCGGTCTCGGCTTCGAACGTCTGGTTGTCTATACATGCGGCCTCGGCAACATCCGCGACGCTATCCCCTATCCGCGCGTGCCGGGGTCGGCCGACTTCTGATGTCGGAAAATTCATTCGACGTTTAGCCACGCCGGATAAACAATCGCACGTCGACAACGGAGGTTGGCCGTGCTGCGGATTCGAACGATTTTCGCTTTCTTCGCGGGCGTGACCGCTTCCATCGCCCTCGCGCAGACCTTCCACGATGCGCCCGCATCCGCGAAAACCACGACGAATCCGACCAACGCCGCTGAAGGCGCCAAGGCCGGCGCCGCCCTCTTCGACAAGAACTGCTCCGGCTGCCACGGCAACAAGGGCGAAGGTGCGATCGACGGTCCTGCGCTGACCGCCGATACAACGAAGAAAGCCACCGACGGCGAACTGTTCTGGTTCATCACGCACGGCAGTCCGGCCAACGGCATGCCGCCGTGGGAATCGCTGCCCGAAGCGCAACGCTGGGACCTCGTCGATTTCGTGCGTTCGCTTCAATCCGGCACCGCGCCAGAAGCGGCGGCAACGCCATCCGAACAACCGCCGACCGCATCCGCTTCGCCGAATGCGCCGTTCACCGATTACCGTTACGAATCACCCGGCACCGTTCGCAAGATCACCGTCGACGATCTGCCGAAGCCTTATGCGACGCAGTCGTCTAACAACGGCGCGCATCTGGTGAAGCGTGCCGACGGCGCGATGCCGAAAACCAAACCTGGTTTCAAAGTTGAGCTGTACGCGGATGGCCTGCAGAACCCGCGCCTGATCCGCGCCGCGCCGAACGGCGACTACTTCGTCGCGCTCACCCATGCCGACAAGATCCAGGTTTTCCGCGGCATTTCCGCGGACGGCAAATCGCAGCAGACCGAAACCTTCGCCGATGGTCTGAACAAACCGTTCGGCATCGCGTTCTATCCGCCGGGGCCCGATCCGAAATACATCTATATCGGCAACATCGATGAAGTCGTGCGCATTCCGTATCAGAACGGCGACCTGAAAGCGCGCGGCAAACCCGAACACATTCTCGACCTGCCCGGCGGTCGCGGACATTCCACGCGCGACATCCAGTTTTCCCCGGACGGCAAGCGTATGTATGTCTCGGTCGGATCGATGTCGAACGTCGACGATCCGGACACGACGCCGGAAGAAAAACACCGCGCCGACATCCTCGTCGCCACGCCCGACGGACAGGACGTGAAAGTGTTCGCCTCCGGCATCCGCAACCCGGTCGGCCTCGCCGTCCAGCCGAAGACCGGCGAGGTGTGGTGCTCGGTCAACGAACGCGACGGCCTCGGCGACAACCTCGTGCCCGACTACATCACGCATGTGCAGGAAAACGGCTTCTACGGGTGGCCGTGGTGGTACATCGGCGCGCATCAGGATCCGCGACACGACGCCAAGCATCGCGAATTGCGCAGCAAGGTGATCGTGCCCGACGTGCTGCTCCAGCCGCACAATGCCTCGCTGCAACTGACGTTCTACGAAGGCACGCAATTCCCCGCGGAATATTCCGGCGACATCTTCGCAGCGGAACACGGATCATGGAACAAATCGACGCGCGCCGGCTATGAAGTCATCCGTATCCCATTGCATCAATCCGGAAAAGCGAGCGGCGAATACGAAGATTTCCTCACCGGCTTCGTCACCGACAGCGGCGATGTGTGGGGCCGTCCGGTCGGCGTGACGGTCGCGGCGGACGGCTCGCTGCTGGTCACCGATGACGCATCCGGTTCGATCTGGCGCGTCAGCTACGCAGGCAGCGGCTCGCACTGAGCCGCCGCACGCACGACGCGATCAACCCGCGTCGTAGAAAAACAGTTCCTTGTCCACCTTGCCGTCTTTCACGTGGTAGACGCAGATCTCGGTCATCGTCATGCGGCCGTACTGCTTCATCGTGATGTCCATCGTCATGGGAATCGAGAACCAGTTGCCGGCGACGGTCGGCTCGCCGACCGTCAAACTGTGCACGGCCTCGGTGCCTTCCTGAAACTGTTTGCCTTTCTGTTTGATCGCATCGATGCCTTTCACCGTGCCTGCCTGCGGCGTGCCTTGCGGTTCGGTGCTTTCGGCATCCTTTGAATACAGCTCGTCCTGCGCCTGCTCGAATTTGCCTTCGCGGCACAGTTCCACCAGACGTTTGGCGATGTTTTCGATCGACATGTTCCACTCTCCGTTGTGCGCGGGATTTCCGCCCGCATGTAGAATCGCTTCGCAGCTTACGCCGACGAGATGAACACGACGATGACAATCCACGGAACGTCGCAATGACCGACAACGAGCAATGGTGGATCGCCTCACTCGGCGACGTGCTGGTCTGGGCGCGCTTGCGCGTGCTCGAATCAGGACACGCCGAAGTGCTCGACGCCTCCGGTGACGTGCTGCGGTACGACGACGAAGATGGCGGCCGCGCCGCGCTGCTCGACGCGAATTTCCGCGCGTTCGACGGCCTCGACGAAGAAGACGCGGCCGTCATGGGCTTCGATCTGGATTCCGTCGAACCGCCGCGCGCGGAGAACGACGAAGAACTGTTGCCGCTCATGACGGAAAAGAACACGCAAGGCCACGCGTGATGGATCTCGATCTCACGGGCAAGAATGCGCTCGTCTGCGGCGGATCGCACGGCATCGGCAAGGCGGCCGCGATCGAACTCGCGGCGCTCGGAGCGAACGTGACGTTGCTGTCGCGCACGGAAGCATCGTTGAAAAACGCGTTGAGCGAATTGCCGTCGAAGGGCGCGCAGAAACACACCTTCATCGCGGTCGACATGAACGATCACGCCGCGCTCGCCGAAAAAGTTTCGGCGGCTGCACCGTTCTATATCGTGATCAACAATACCGGCGGTCCGCCGGGCGGAGCTGCCAACGCCGCGACGATCGACGAATTCAACGCCGCCTTCTCGCAGCACCTGCTCGCCAACCACACGATCCTGCAAGCTGTTTTGCCCGGCATGAAAGCGGCGAAATACGGACGCATCGTCAACGTCATCTCGACGTCGGTGAAGGAACCGATCAGGAACCTCGGCGTGTCGAACACGATTCGCGGCGCGGTCGCGAACTGGTCGAAGACGCTCGCCACCGAACTCGGCGGCTTCGGCATCACCGTCAACAACGTGCTGCCCGGCTACACGAAAACCGCGCGGCTCGATCAGATTCTCGGCGACCGCGCCAAAGCCACACAGCAGGATGAAGCGGTTGTCGCGAAATCGATGCTCGCCAACGTGCCCGCCGGACGTTTCGCCGACGCGCACGAAATCGCCGGCGTGATCGCTTTTCTCGCCACGCCGGCGGCGGGCTACATCAACGGCATCAACGTGCCGGTCGATGGCGGGCGCACGCAGTCGCTTTAACGCGCTGATCCTGATCGCGGCGTCGTTGCTCGCCGCGTGCGCGAGTGCCGATCGACGGCCCGCCGACGTGAGTGCGGTGTTCGCGCAACTCAACACGATCCTGCACGAAGCCAACACGCAGCCGACGCCGCTCGCCAAATACAACGTCTATCGCCGCCATCTCGACGACTCGCCGGCTTTGCACGAAGCGATCGTGCAACCGATGGCCGCACTCGCCGCCGAAACGGGCGCTTACGGAACCGCTGCGGCGCTGTATCCCAATCCGCATTTGTTGCCCGAGCCGTTCGCTCCGCTCGCCGATCCATCGCGCTACGAAGCCATCGACGCCACAACCGAAATCGCCGCGCTCGCGCGTGAGCGCCGCATCGTGATGATCAACGAGGCGCATCACGTCGCGCAGACGCGGCTGCTCACGCTGCAACTTCTGCCGAAGCTGCGCGAACTCGGCTTCACGCATTTCGCCGCGGAAACGCTCGACGAAAAGGATACGCAGCTCGCCGCGCGCGGCTATCCGCTCGAAACGAGCGGCTCCTATGTCGGCGAGCCGCTGTACGGCGAAATCGTGCGCACCGCGTTGAAGCTCGGCTACGTCGTCGTGCCGTACGAGTCGACGAACGACAACGCCAGTCCCGCGCAACGCGAAGACGATCAGGCGCGTCACCTCGTCGATCGCGTGTTCGCGCGCACGCCGAACGCGAAACTTTTCGTGCACGCCGGATACGCGCATGTCGACAAGACCGGCATCGAGTTTTTCACCGAGCCGCTCGCTGTGCGGCTCGCACGACGGACGAAGTTCGTGCCGCTGAGCGTCGACCAGACGCATCTGCGATCCGTCGTCGGTCATGCGAACGCGAATTACGACGCGCTGATCGCCGCATTCCACGTGAGCGGCCCAACTGTGCTGGTCGAACACGATTCACGCGCGGCCTGGAGCGCCTGGCCGGAACTGTTCGATGTTTCCGTCATCCTGGCGCCGCCGCAATACGTGGACGGACGCCCCGACTGGCTGACGCTCGGCGGAACGCGGCGCGCGACGCCCGTCGCCCCGCTTTCCGCGCCGCGGCCGTATCTCCTCGAAGCACACTACGCGAACGAAAGCGACGACGCCGTTCCCGCCGATCGCGAACTCATCGATCAAGGCGCCGACGCCTCCACGCTGTATCTCAGACCGGGCGACTACCACCTGCGTGCCGTGGACGCGGCCAATACCGTGCTGATGCAGCGGGCCCTGCATGTCGACTAAGGACGTTTGCTAAGCTGCACGCATGAGCAGTCTGCGTATCGACAACTACATCGGCGGCGAGTGGCGCGCGCCACGTGGCGGCAAGTACATCGACGTCGTCGAGCCGGCAGTCGGCGCCGCGTTTGGTCAATGCGCGGACAGCGACGCCGCCGACATCGCCGACGCCGTCGCCGCCGCGCGTGGTGCGTTTGCGGCGTGGTCGTCCACATCCGCCGCCGATCGCGCGCAATGTCTGCATCGCATCGCCGACCGCATCGAGGAACGCCTCGACGAATTCGCTGCCGCCGAGTCGCGCGACAGCGGCAAGCCCGTCGCGCTGGCGCGTTCGCTCGACATTCCGCGCGCCGTCGCCAACCTGCGCTTCTTCGCCGCCGCCGCGACGCAATTCGCGAGCGACGCGCACGCGATGGAAACTGCGGCGATCAACTACACATTGCGGCAACCGATCGGCGTGGTCGGCTGCATCTCGCCGTGGAATCTGCCGTTGTATCTGTTCACGTGGAAGATCGCGCCCGCACTCGCGGCGGGAAATGCCGTCGTCGCCAAGCCGTCGGAAGTCACGCCGCTGACCGCGAAACTATTTTCGCAGGCGTGCATGGATGCCGGATTGCCGCCCGGCGTGCTCAACATCGTTCACGGTGCCGGTGCGCGCGCCGGCAGCGCTTTGATTTCGCATCCCACGATAAAGGCTATTTCGTTCACCGGGTCCACGCGCGTCGGCGCGGCCATCGCCGCCGAAGCCGCGAAGACGTTCAAGAAAGTGTCGCTCGAAATGGGCGGCAAAAATCCGACGCTCGTCTTCGCCGACTGGGAAACGACCGAAGCGAACTGGCAGACGATCCTGCGTTCGGCATTCTCGAACCAAGGCCAAATCTGTCTGTGCGGCTCGCGCATCCTCGTCGAGCGTTCGATCTACGAAAATTTCCGCGACGAATTCGTCGCCCGCGCGCGCAAGCTGCGAGTGGGCGATCCGAACGATGCGTCGAGCGATCTCGGCGCTGTCGTGTCGAAGGCACACTTCGACAAAATCATGGGTTGCATTGCGGTTGCCCGTGACGAAGGCGGCAAGATTCTCTGCGGCGGCGAAGCCGTGAAACTGGACGAACGCTGTGCGAACGGCTGGTTTGTCGCGCCGACAGTCATCGAAAACCTCGGTCCGCAATGCGCCACGAACCGGGACGAAATCTTCGGTCCGGTCGTCACGCTGCAGCCGTTCGACGACGAAAATCACGCGCTGGAACTGGCCAATGCGACGGAATATGGCTTGGCCGCGTCGGTATGGACGTCGCGCCTGAGCCGCGCCCACCGGGTGGCGGCGAAGCTCGAAGCGGGCATCGTCTGGGTCAACTGCTGGATGAAGCGCGATCTGCGCACACCGTTCGGCGGCGTGAAGCAGTCGGGGCTCGGACGCGAGGGCGGTTTCGAAGCGTTGCGCTTCTTCACCGAAACCAAGAACGTTTGTATACAAATAGACTGACAGAGGTCGGCCGCACATGGGGATGAAAAATACGATCGGGTTCTTGATGATGACGGCGCTGGCGGGCATGCCGGCCGCGCACGGCGCATCGCAAGTGAACAGCACGCCGGATTCGTCGGAAATGTCGGCATCCGAATGGCGTCGGCAGCAACTGCTGGCCGCCGACAAGTCCGACAAGATCATGACGCAGGCGCAGAAGATTCCCGGCCTGCTCGGCCAGTACGTCTTCATGCAGACCAACTATGATTCCAACCATGATCGCGCTTTCCAGGTGATCTTCGGACAGTATCTGTCGTGGTTCCAGACCTTCATCGGCGACTACGACGGCGCCGCCGCGAGCTTCTCCATCGCGCAACCGAAACAGGACGACGACGGTCCCTCGCCGCTCGGCGGCGGCTACACGCTCAAGCCGGCGGCGGACGTCATCCTCGAAGCGGCGAAAACGCGCAAAGCCGTGTTCTTCAACGAAGCGCACAGCGCGCCGATCACGCGCACGCTGACCATCGAACTGCTGCCGAAACTGCGCGAACTCGGCTTCAACTATTTCGCCGCCGAAACGCTGTACGACACCGACCACGACCTGCAAAAACGCGGCTACCCCACACCGAAAAGCGGTTTCTACGTCAACGAACCGCTGTACGGCGAAATGATCCGCACTGCGTTGCGACTCGGCTTCAGGGTCATTCCGTACGACGTCGAAAACGCCGGTGCGGGCGACGCGCGCGAGCGCGCGGGTGCGGAAAAACTCTATCAGGAAGTCTTCCGCAAGGATCCCAACGCAAGGCTCGTCGTCAACGCGGGCTTCGCGCACGTGCAGAAAACCGGACGCTATCTCCGCGGCTCGAGCATGGGCGAATTTTTCAAACAGATTTCCGGCATCGATCCGCTCACCATCGAGCAGACCATGATGATGCAGCACGGCCGCGCCAATCAGGATCATCCATATTACGCGGCGGTCGTTCAGCAGCTGAAGTTCAACAAGCCCAGCGTCTTCGTCGCCGCCGACGGCAAAACCTGGACGCTCAAGCCCGACAAGTACGACATGAGCGTGGTCTTCCCGACCCACGCCGTGATCAGGGCGCGTCCGAACTGGCTGGTGCTCGACGGCGAACGCTCGATCTACCCGCTCGGCAGCGAAATCTGCCGCAACCAGTATCCGTGCATGGTCGAGGCGTACTACACGAATGAAGGCGAAGACGCCGTCGCCGCCGATCGCGCGCTGCTCAACACGATCGACGCGCAGGCATCGGAAAACGAGCGCGTACAGAACGGCATGGTGCAATCGCAGAGCCGTCTGTTCCTGCGTCCGGGTAGTTATCATCTGAAGGTGATCGACAAGAACAACCGCCAGCTTTCTGCGCACGACATCACCATCGGTGCTCCGCAATGAGCGAAGTGATACGCGTCGCACACGCGCCCAAGCCGGTGGGTGCGTATCCACACGCGCGGCGCGTCGGCAATCTGTTGTTCCTATCCGGCATCGGACCGCGCGATGCAGCCACCAATGCGATTCCCGGCAATGTCCACGACGCGGACGGCAATCTCGTCAGCTACGACATCGAACTGCAATGCCGTTCCGTGTTCGCCAATGTGCGCACCGTGCTCGAAGCGAGCGGCGCGCGCTGGCAGGATTTGGTCGACGTGACCGTGTTCCTAACCGACATGTCGCGCGATTTTGCCGCGTACAACAAATCGTACGCCGAACATTTCACCGATGCGCAGCCATGCCGCACCACGGTCGGCATCACGGCACTGCCGACACCGATTGCGATCGAATTGAAATGCATCGCGGTGATGCCGCAAGATGCCTGACATGCTCACGCCGCCCATCAACTTCCAGAAATGGATCGACGACAACCGGCATCTGCTCAAGCCGCCGGTCGGCAACAAATGCATCGTCGACGGCGATTTCATCGTGATGGTGGTCGGCGGCCCGAACGCGCGCACCGACTACCACTGGGACGAAGGTCCGGAGTTCTTCTACCAGCTCGAAGGCGAGATGGTGCTGAAAGTTCAGGACAACGGCCAGGCACGCGACATCCCGATCAAGGCCGGTGAGGTTTTCTATCTGCCGCCGCGCACGCCGCATTCGCCGCAGCGCAAGGCGAATTCGATCGGGCTCGTCGTCGAGCGCAAGCGTCTTGCGCACGAGAAAGACGGGCTCATGTGGTTCTGCGAAAAATGCAACCAGAAACTGTTCGAGGAATTCTTCAAACTGCAGGACATCGAAAAGGATTTCCCGGCGGTGTTCGACCGTTTCTACCGCTCACTCGATGCACGCACCTGCAAACAGTGCGGCCACGTGAATCCAGCGCCGGCGCGCTACACCTAGCGAACATTCATGGCCGCGACGCTATCATTCGCGGCGATGCTCAAAACCCTGCTGCAGCTCAAGCCGCGCGACGTGCCGGCGATCGTCGCCTTGCGCAGCACGGCGGCCGTGGCGCTGCCGCTCGCGATCGGCGTGGCGACGCAGCACGTCGATATCGGCGTGGGCATTTCGGTCGGCGCGCTCAACACGATGTTCTCCGATCAGCCCGGCCCGTATCGGCTGCGCATGCGGCGCATGCTGATCGCGGCGTTCGCGGCGGGCGTTTCCGCCTTCGTCGGCTACACGCTGGGTGCGAGCGACGTGCTCACCGTCATCGCATCGCTGATCTGGGGCGTGGCGGGCGGCCTGCTCGTCGCGCTCGGTCCGGATGTCGGACGCATCGGATTGACCAGCATGATCCTGCTCATCGTCACCGCGGCCAATCCGCGTTCGCCGGCGGATGCGCTGGGTCCATCGATTCTGTTTCTGCTCGGCGGTGTGCTGCTGACTGCATTCTCGATCGCCGCGTGGCCGCTGCAACGTTATCGGCCCGAACGTTTCGCGCTGGCGCAGCTGTGCCGCGATCTCGCTGCGAGCGCGCGCCGCGACGACGATCCCGCGCAACCGCCGCCGGTCACGCAGGCGGTCACCGACGTCGAAAATCTCCTGCACGGCGAATTCCGTGCACGCGGCGTCGGCATGGAAGCACTGCGCGTGCTCGCAGAAATCATCGAACGCATCCGGCTCGAACTGCTCGCCGTCGGCGGATTGCACGAACGCACCGCGAACGCCGAAATCGTCTCGACCTTGAAGCGCCTGCGCGAGTACGCCGCGCGCACGCTGGAAAATCTCGCCATCGCGCTCGAAGCTGGCGCATCGCCGCTGTCGGCAAGCGGCGCGCTCGAAGGATTCGATGCCGCACTGAAATCGCTCACGCAGCACGGCGCGATGTCCGCGCACGACGAACGCCTGGTCACCATCGCGCTCGCACACGGAAGCGCACTCGGCGGCCAGCTCCGCGCCGCGCTGCGCAACGCCAACTTCGCCGGCAGCCGCGGCGAACTGCGCGCCGACGCCGACGAAGCACGCCTGCCGCGCGAACTGCAGACGCGCAATCCGTTCGAGATCCTGCGCGCGAACCTCACGCTGTCGTCGATGGCCTGCCGCCACGCGATCCGTTGCGGCGTGTGCCTGGCCATCGCCGTGATCGGCGAACGCGCCGCCGGCATCGAGCACGGTTACTGGATTCCGATGACCACCGCCATCGTGCTCAAACCCGATTTCGCCGGCACCTTCAGCTTCGGACTGCTGCGAGTCATTGGCACACTGCTAGGGCTCGCGCTCACCACTGCCCTGCTCCACTTCGCATTCGGCGGCGACTGGGACCGCATCATCCTTTTCGCGCTGTTCTGCTTCGGCTTCCGCATGTTCACGACGATGCACTACGCCATCGGCGTGATGCTGCTGACCAGCCTCATCGTCATCCTGCTCAGCTTCGAAGGACTCGCGCCCGGCGACACGATGACGGCTCGTGTCATCGGTACGAGTCTGGGCAGTGCGCTGGCGCTGGTCGCGTATCTGCTGTGGCCGACGTGGGAACATCGCCGCATCCGTCCTGCGCTAGGGGCGATGGTCGATGCGTA
>Ga0105239_10004404_pt1 | contig 16856 bp, 17 predicted proteins | sample KBSC44metaG_FD_92761 | JGI IMG/M metagenome (GOLD analysis project Ga0105239, IMG submission 92761) | Corn rhizosphere microbial communities from Kellogg Biological Station, Michigan, USA - KBS C4-4 metaG | ecosystem: Host-associated > Plants > Roots > Rhizosphere > Soil | place: Michigan, USA...
CACCGCGACGCCCGCCGCGGCGGTGACGACGGCCGCCATCGTCGAGATGTTCACGGTGTGCGCCCGGTCACCGCCCGTCCCCACAATGTCCAGCGCCCGGCCCGCCACCCGGACCGGGACGGCGCGGGCAAGCATGGTGGCCACCATGCCGGCTAGCTCGTCGGCGGTCTCGCCCTTCGCCCGCAGGAGCACGGCGAAGGCGGCCAACTGGGCGGGAGACGCGTCCCCGGACATGATCTCGTTCATCGCCCAGGCGGTCGTGCTTGCGTCGAGCGGGGACCTGTCGAGGAGCGCCGCCAACGTCGCGGGCCAACTCGGCGGCTGATCAGCCATGGGCTTCGCTCAGCGCACGACGGGGATGCCCGAGGACCGCGCCCGCAGCTGCTCGGCGACGACAGCCGCCGACGAGACAGGGTCGAGCGGCTGGCTGATGACCGCGTCGGCCAGCGACCAGTGAGCGAGCCAGCCGTCCTGTCGTCGGGCGACGACGACAATGATGGGCGGGCAGTCGTCGAGCTCGTACTTGAACTGCCGGGCCAGGCCCATGCCTCCGGTCGGCTGCGACTCGCCGTCCAGGATGAGCAACTCGATCTCGCCGAGGTCGATCTCGGAGATCACGTCGGCGCTGCGGTCGCACTCGACCCAGTCGATGCGGGGCGAGTCCGGAGCCGGGCGACGGCCGACCGCCGTTCGCACGGCGGCCCGGAACTCGGGGCGGTGGCTGTACACGATGACGTTGACTCGACCCGGGTCATGACTGCCGTACACCGACCCGCCAATGCTCGCGCTGCTCACGCAGAAGATGGTATCCGCGCCCGTCGGGGACACGACGTCGCCTGCCACACCCTGCGCACATCTTCCGGATGCCGTCAGGCCATAATGTCGACGTGACTTCGACCGCCGCGCCTACCTTCGACTCCGGCAAGGTGCATTCCCTGACCCGGCCGAACTTGGTCAGCGTCGGGACCATTGTCTGGCTGTCCAGCGAGCTGATGTTCTTCGCGGGGCTTTTCGCCATGTATTTCACAGTTCGTTCGGTGCACAGCGGCGACTGGCCGATGACGCTGCCCGACGGCAAGAAGATCAACCTGCTGCTTTGGCACGGCATTCCGGCGTACGCGCTGCCGTTCACCATCGTCCTGGTCGCGTCCAGCTTCACCTGCCAGTGGGGCGTGTTCGCCGCCGAGCGCGGCGACGTCTACGGCCTGCGCCGGTGGTTCACGATCACGTTCCTCATGGGCCTGATCTTCGTGGGCGGCCAGATCGGCGAGTACACCCTGCAGTACCACGACGGCAACACGATCTCGGCGACCGGCTACGGGTCCGTTTTCTTCCTGACGACCGGGTTCCACGGGCTGCACGTCATAGGCGGCCTGATCGCGTTCATCCTGTTCCTCATCAGGACGACCCTCAGCCGGTTCACTCCGGCCCAGGCGACTGCCGCGATCGTCGTCTCCTACTACTGGCACTTCGTCGACGTGGTGTGGATCGGTCTGTTCGCGACGATCTACCTGATCCGATGACGATCTCGTCGAGTTCTCGACCCGACGAGCAGAAGGGACGTCCGTGACCGAACGCGCAGACGACATCGACGGCGCCGGATTCGATTCCGGGTTTGAGTCCGGAATCGAATCCGGATTCGAGTCCGGTGTCGACGCCGAGTTCGACTTCGCTCCGGCGGTCTCGGCGACCGGCGCGGACCCGGCGTCGAAGCGGCCACGGCCGGGCAAGCCCCGCTGGCGCCGCCGCGTCGCGGGCGCGGCCGTGCTCATCGCCGCCCTCGCGTCGATGGGCGGGTTGTACGGCCTCTTCGCGTCGTCCTCGAACGCGGGCGAGCACTCAGCCACCGACGCCAGCATCACCGAAGGCCAGCAGCTCTACAGCGTCAGCTGCATCACCTGTCACGGAGCTAACCTGCAGGGCGTCACCGATCGGGGCCCGTCGCTGGTCGGCGTGGGCGAGTCAGCGGCGTATTTCCAGGTGAGCACCGGTCGCATGCCCGCCACTGGGCAGGGCGCGGAAGAGATTCGCAAGCCGTCCAAGTTCACCGAAGCGCAGACTGAGGCGATCGCGGCGTACATCCAGTCCGTCGGTGGCGGACCGCAGATCCCGACCGGCAGCCTTCGCGTCGATTCCTCCCAGATCGCCTCCGGTGGCGAGCTCTTCCGGCTCAACTGCGCGTCCTGCCACGGGTTTTCGGGCAAGGGCGCGCCGCTGTCAGCCGGCAAGGTCGCCCCGAGCCTCAATGAGTCGACCGACAAACAGATCATCGCGGCCATGCAGTCCGGCCCCGAAAACATGCCGGTGTTCAGCGACAACCAGCTCACCCTTGAGCAGAAAAAAGAAATCGTGACCTATATCCAGACGCTCAAGGCGTCCAAGGATCCGGGTGGCAACGGCATCGACCGAATCGGCCCGGTGTCCGAGGGCTTGGTCATCTGGATCCTGGGCATTGGCTTCATGGTCGTGACGATCCTGTGGATCGGAGCCAAGTCATGAGCGAGAACGTCACCGAGACGTCGGCGGAGGAACTCCAGAAGCTGACTCCTGAAGAGCGCATGATTGCGGCCGCCGAGGCCGACGGCGTCCACATCATTCACCGCCGCGACCGCTTTCCGATTCGTGGAACGAAAGCCGAGAAGCGCGCCGAGCGGGCCGTGTCGGCGTTCTTCGTGCTCGCGGCCTTGGCCGGTATCGGCTTCATCGTGGCCTTCGTCGCGGTGCCATTCCATTGGCAGCTCCCGGGCAAGAGCCAGAACTTCAAGTACTACACGCCGCTGCTCGGCGGCTTGCTGGGATTGATGCTCGCGCTGCTGGGCTTCGGCGCGGTTCTGTGGGCCAAGTGGCTGATGCCCGAGGAGGAAGTCGAGCAGGACCGGCACGACGAGCCGAGCTCCGAGGCCGACAAGATGCTGATCGAGGCCACGCTCGCAGTCGGTCTCAACGACACTGGACTCCCCCGCCGCAAACTGCTGATGCGCTCACTGGGCCTGGCTGGTGGCGCCGTCGCCACCGTCCCGTTGGTGGCCCTCGTCGGCGCCATGATCAAGCGTCCGGGCAAGCAGCTCGACCACACGCCGTACGGGACTTTGCTCGCCACCGGCAAATACCCGGACGGCGTCCCGCTCATCTACGCCGACGGCCGTCGAGTCAGTTCAGACGATCTGGAACCGGGCGGTGTCGCCACCGTCTTCCCGGTCGGTTATGTCCTCGACGCGGCCTCGCCGACCCTGCTCATTCGGCTGCGGCCTGGGCAGAAGGTGCAGTCGCGCAGCGGCCAGGCGAGCTACCAGGTCGGCGACTACGTCGCTTACTCCAAGATCTGCACCCACGCCGGGTGCCCGGCGTCGCTGTACGAGCAGCAGACGTCGCGTTTGCTGTGCCCGTGCCACCAGTCGCAGTTCGAGGTGCTCAAGGACGCCAAGCCCGTCTTCGGCCCGGCGACCCGAAGCCTGCCAAAACTGCCCCTCGGCCTCGAAACGGGCAGCGACGGCCGTCAGTACCTGGTCGCCTTGCACGATTTCCACGAGCCGATTGGCCCTGGATTCTGGGAGCGGTCATGATGGAGCCAACCCTCGCAATCGGAGGTGACCGATGACAACGACGCCAGTTCGACCCCAGCGTCCGGCTACCCGGCGCACGGGCGGCCCGCAGACGCCTCAGGGCAAGGCCGCGGCCTTCGTCGACGAGCGCCTGACCATCGCCGGCCCGATCCGCAAGCAGCTCAACAAGGTCTTCCCCGACCACTGGTCGTTCATGATGGGCGAGATCGCGCTCTACTCGTTCGTCGTGCTGCTGCTCACCGGCACATACCTGACCTTCTTCTTCGACGCCTCGATGGGCGACACGGTCTATCACGGCCGTTACATCCCGCTCGACGGCGTGACGATGTCTCGGGCCTACGCCTCGACGCTCAACATCAGCTTCGACGTCCGGGGCGGTCTGGTCGTGCGCCAGATCCACCACTGGGCGGCGTTGATGTTCCTCGCGGCCATGGTGATCCACATGCTCCGGGTGTTCTTCACCGGCGCGTACCGCAAGCCGCGTGAGTTCAACTGGATCATCGGCCTGCTCCTGATCGTCATGGGCGTCGTCGAAGGCTTCGCCGGCTACTCGTTGCCCGACGACCTCCTCTCCGGCACGGGCCTGCGCATCGCCGACGCGATCATGCTCTCGATCCCGGTCGTCGGCACATGGGTCTCCTTCCTCGTCTTCGGCGGCCCGTTCCCGGGCGACCAGATCATCGGCCGCCTCTACATCGCGCACGTATTGCTCATTCCGGCGTTGCTCGCCGGCCTGGTCGGCGCGCACCTGGCGCTCCTCGTCCGGCAGAAGCACACGCAGTTCCCCGGCCACGGCCGCGACGAGCACACCGTCCGTGGTGAGCGAATCTTCCCGGTGTACGCGGCGAAGGCCGGCGGCTTCTTCTTCATCGTCTTCGGCGCCTGCGCCGCGCTGGGCGGCCTGGTCCAGATCAACCCGATCTGGTTGTTCGGGCCCTACAACCCCGCCCAGGTCTCCGCTGGCTCTCAACCCGACTGGTACATGGCCATGCTCGACGGGTCGACACGTCTGATGCCGTCGTGGGAGATCAGAGCCTGGGGCCACGACGTCCCGCCCCTGTTCTGGCCGACCGTGGTGATGCCGGGCATCCTGATCGGCCTGGCGGCGATGTACCCGTTCCTCGAGGCGAAGATGACGAAAGACCGCGCCTCACACAACATCTTGCAGCGACCGCGCGACGCACCGGTACGCACGTCGCTCGGCGCGATGGCGCTCACCTTCGTCATGGTGCTGTTCATCTCCGGTGGCAACGACCTCGTGGCCAAGGCGTTCGACATCTCGCTGAACGCCATGACCTGGGGCGGGCGCATTGCGCTCTTGGTCGGGCCACCCATCGCGTACGTGTTCACGTATCGGATCTGCCTGGGACTTCAGCGGCATGACCGTGAAGTGCTGGAGCATGGCATCGAGACCGGGATCATCAAGCGACTTCCGACCGGCGAGTTCATCGAGGTCCACCAGCCGCTCGGCCCGACTGACGACCATGGACACGGCCTGCTCCCCTACGCCGGCGCCGCCGTTCCGAAACGGATGAACGAGGTCGGACGCTCTCCGCTTCGCCACATCGGCGGCTTCTTCTTCCCGGTCAAGGAGAAGCCGGAGATCGAGGCGGAGCTCGACGCCATCGCGCTCGCCCAGGTCGACCACGAGCACGCAACCGAACTTCCGGACTAAGACCCAGACCGCTCCGCGGCTCGCGGCCCCTGGAAGATGAGCGAGCCCGTGCCGAACCTCGACCTGAGTAGGCGGTGCACGGGGCTTGAGGGGCCGCTAAGCAGTCGCTAGCTGTCGTACCAAGAGGTCGGGCAATGCGAGGGGGATCACCTCGCAGCCTGGCCCTCTTGTGCGAGCGACGTCGTCAGGCCCCGTTGTGGTATCGGGGAGTTCGTCGACAACGGGGTCCGCCGACGGGCCGCTCGAGGCGATGACGATGAGCTGGCAATGCCCGCTCACCCCACCCAGCGGTTCGACATGCCACGACCGGGGCTAAGCGGCACGCTGAGCCGCGGCAGACGGACGGCCCGGCACACTCATCAAGCCACCCGCTAGGCCAACAGCGGCACGGGAGTCGACCGGGTCTAGGACCGTAGCGTCTTGCGGCCGCCGATGTAGTACTCGAACAGGAGCCCGCCGACCATGAACAACAGAATGAGGACGCCGGCTCCGATGAGCCACAGCTGAACGAATGCCAACCCGGCGCCCACCACGGTGGCCGCCGACGCAATGCCTAGCGGCCAGTAGCTTCCTGGGCTGAAGAACCCCAGCTCGCCGGCGCCTTCGGCGATCTCGGCGTCGTTGCGGTCCTCGGGCCGAGGGTCGATACGCCGGGACACGAACCAGAAGAACGAGCCGCCTAGGCCGAGGAGGCCGCCGGAGAGGATCAGCGCCGTGACGCCCACGACCTCCACGCCGCTGGACTGCGTGCCGGTCCAATAGCCGTATACGGCCGCTGCGAGGAAGCAGAACAATGCGATAAGGAGGAATACCCGGGCTTCGATTTTCATCAGGTGCACGCTCCCGCATCCAGAGGTCCCTCAGCGGCGCGCAGGCTGCGATCGGTCGGGAACGGGTGCGTAGTAGTCGCGCAACCGGTCATCCCGGCGTCGATAAGCGCCTCGTACTGCCGGTTCGGATCGCTCTGACCGTGCTGCTGCAGGGCGGCTATGTATTTTGCGAACACATCGGGACTGACGACGCGAACTTCGAAGTTCATCTGCGAGTGATACGTGCCGCAGAGCTCCGCGCACCGGCCCACATACGAACCTTCATTCGTGGCCGTGATCTCGAACTGGTTGTCGCGCGCCGTGGAAGTGGTGCCGTAGGGGATCACGTCGCGCTTGAACAGGAACTGCGGAACCCAGAACGAGTGAATGACGTCCTCGGAGTGCTCGATGAACCTGATCTTCTCGACGTTGTCTTTGGTGCTGACCGGAACGACCAGGATCGGGATTTCGGTCGAAGAGCCCACAGTCGAGACCGGCGTCTTGTTGTCGGACGCCAGGGTCGGCTTGCCGTTGTTCGAGAGGTATTCGAACTGCCAGTTCCACTTGAATGCGTCGACCTGGACGGTCACCGTGTGCGGATCCTGTTGCGGATTCTTGGTCAGCTTGTCGACGTAGTTCTCGGTGACGACGGTGAAATAGAACAAGCCGATCACAACGAGCAGCGGAACGATGGTGTAGACGATTTCCAGCGGACCGTTGAACTTGACCTGCTTGGGGACTTCGTCGGATTTCTTCCGATCGCGGATGCAGACGACGAAGATCAGGCCCCACACCATGATGCCGACGATCAGGGCGGCGACCGACGACCACGTCCACAGGACCCGCATCCGGGTGCCCTGCTGAGTGATGCCAGTGGGCCAGCCGAAGCGCAACTTGTGCTCTACGTCGGTAGCGGAGCAACCGCTGAGCACCATGACGGCCAAGGCTGCGGCTAGGCCCGCTCCCCACCGTCGGCGATGCATGCCCAACCTGCCCTCCAATGCCGCTTTCCCGTCCGAGACAGGTTATCGGACCACTCTCGCGGCGCAGGGCTGGGGGCAGTCTTTGAGGCGCGCGTCGTGGGAGCCGCGCCGGCGCGCGGCACACGCACCGGCTCGCCGCGCCGGCGCGCGGCCTCCTGGCTACGGTTGATCCGTGACCGGCTACCTGGACGCCGCGACTGCGGCTCCGTTGCATCCCGTCGCCGCGGCCGCCCGTCAGGCTGCGATCGACGACGGTTGGGCTGATCCGGATCGGGTCTACGCGGCGTCGAGGCGGGCTCGAATGCTTCTGGAGGCGGCCACCGAGTCGGTGGCCGAATCGGTGGCCGCGCGAGCGGACGAGATCTCCTTCGCGCCGTCGGGCGCCCTCGCCGCCCACGCGGCCGTGCTCGGGACGATCCGTGGCAACGCCCGCGGGGTCCGGCCCCGCTTCACGCACAGCGCGGTCGAACACTCGTCCATCCTGCACGCGGGCGAGTTCGCGGCTGTCGAGTCGGTGTCGGTGGGAGTGGACCGGTTCGCCCGCGTCGACGCCGACGCCTTCGTGAGCGCGGCGCGCGGGGCTGCCGCCGCGGCATTGCAGGCCGGCAACCACGAGGTGGGCACCCGTCAACCCGTCGCGAGGGTGGCCGAGGCCCTGGGCGACGTGCCGTTGATCGTGGACGTGTCGCAGGCGATCGGCCACGAGGCGCCGCCCGAGGGCTGGTCGGTGTTGACGGCCGACGCCCGGGTGTGGGGAGCCGGACCCGGGGCCGGCGTTCTCGCTGTCCGCACCGGCACCCGCTGGTCGCCGCCCTTCCCGGCGGACGACCGCGGCCGCCTGCCCGGCGCCCCCGACCTGCCCGCGATCGTCGCGGCCGCTGCCTCGCTGAGGGCCGCTCGGGCGAGCGCCGCGCAGGACGCGCTCCGGATGCGCAGGCAGATCGATCGCATTCGCGCGGCGGTCGCCCTGATCGACGACGTCGACGTTCTGGGCGATCCCGTCGACCGCTTTCCTCATATCGCGACGTTCTCCTGCCTTTACGTCGACGGCGAGGCCGTGCTCACCGCGCTCGATCGGGAGGGATTCGCAGTGTCCTCCGGTTCTTCATGCACGTCCTCGACCCTCGAGCCCTCGCATGTGCTCGTGGCGATGGGCGCGCTCACCTCCGGGAACGTCCGGGTGTCAGTGCATCCGGGCACGACCGACGCCGATGTCGAGAAGTTCCTCGCCGTGCTCCCGGGCGTCGTCGCCGACGTGCGGGCCGAACTGGGGGCGAGCGGCCTGTGACCGTCATCGACTGCCGGGGGCGTCCCTGCCCGGCGCCGATCCTCGAACTGGCCCGCCACATCGGCGACGTCGACATCAACGCGGTCATTTCGGTGGAGGCCGACGATCCCGCCGCCGGTCCCGACATCCGGGCCTGGTGCCGCATGCGCGCGCACACCTTCCTCGAGGCCTCGCAGGCCGACGACGGCACGCCGCGATTCACCGTACGGCGGCTGCACTGATCCTCGAGCGGGATACTGGACGACGTGTGCGGACTGATCGGATTCATCTCGGCTAACGCGGACACCGGTCTGACTCGCGGGGATATCGAGGTCTCACTGGCGCAGATGCGTCACCGCGGCCCCGACGAGGCGGGAGTGTGGGCCGACGACGACGTCGTCATCGGATTCAGACGGCTGTCGATCATCGACATCGACCACTCGCACCAGCCGCTCCCCTACCTGAACGGTCGCTATCACCTGATCTTCAACGGTGAGATCTACAACTACCTCGAGCTGCGCGAGCGCCTGACGCGCGACTTCGGCGCCGTGTTCGAGACCGACGGCGACGGCGAGACGATCGTCGCGGGGTACCACCATCTCGGCGAGAAGATCGTCCGCGAACTGCGCGGCATGTTCGCGTTCCTGATCTGGGACGCCGAGGAGCGCGTGATGTTCGGCGCCCGCGATTGGTTCGGGATCAAGCCGCTCTACCACTATGCCGACGAGCGCGGATCCTTCTTCTCCAGCGAGAAGAAGGCGCTGCTGTCGGTCGCCCCGGGCGCCGCCGCGCAGGTCGACGCGACCGCGCTGCAGCAATATCTGACGCTGCAATACGTCCCGGAGCCGTCCTCGATGACGGCCGAGATGGACCGCGTCGAGTCGGGAACGTACTTCACCATCCGCCCCGGCGAGCGGTTGCAGCCGCGCCGGTACTTCCATCCAGACTTCGCGATCAGACCGGTGGCCGAGCCGGAGAAGTTGTACGGCGCGATCGGCGAGGCGTTGGAGGACTCCGTCGCAAAGCACATGCGGGCCGACGTCACCGTCGGCTCCTTCCTGTCTGGAGGGATCGACTCGACAGTCGTCGCCGCGCTCGCCAAGCGCCACAACCCCGGGCTGCTCACCTTCACGACCGGATTCCAGCGCGAGGGCTACTCAGAGATCGACGTCGCCGCCGAGTCGGCGGCGGCCATCGGCGTCGAGCACATCACCAAGGTCGTCACCGCCGAGGAGATGATGTCGACGTTGCCACTGATCATCTGGTACCTCGACGATCCGGTGGCAGACCCGGCGCTGGTGCCGCTGTACTTCATCGCCCGCGAGGCGCGCAAACACGTGAAGGTGGTCCTGTCCGGCGAGGGCGCCGACGAGCTGTTCGGCGGTTACACGATCTACCGGGAGCCGATCTCGCTAAGAGCCTTCGATTACCTGCCACGGCCGGTACGCAAGGGGATCGGCGCTGTGTCAGCCAGGCTCCCCGAGGGCATGCGCGGAAAGGATCTGTTGCGCCGCGGGTCGATCGACATCTCCGAGCGGTACTACGGCAACGCCCGGATCTTCCGGCCCGACGAGCTGGGACTGCTGCGAACGTTCGACTCGTCCGTCTCGTACACCGACGTCACGGCGCCGCTCTACGCCGCCACCACTCATCTGGACGGTTCTACGAGGATGCAGTACGTCGACCTGTTCACCTGGTTGCGTGGCGACATCCTCGTCAAGGCCGACAAGATGACCATGGCCAACTCCCTCGAGCTTCGCGTGCCATTCCTGGATGTCGAGGTTTTCGAGGTCGGGTCCGCCATTCCGACAAGCCTCAAGTTGACCAACGAGACGACCAAGTACGCCTTGCGGCGAGCGATCGCCGACATCATTCCGGCCCACGTGATCGACCGACCGAAGCTGGGTTTCCCGGTGCCGATCCGCCATTGGCTCAAAGACGTCATGTACGACTGGGCGCGGGCGACGATCACCGAATCGCAGGCTGATCACTTGATAGACAAGGAAGCAGCGGTTCGGCTGCTGGAGGCGCACCGCGCGGGGCCGCACGATTATTCGCGAAAGATCTGGACGCTGCTCGTGTTCTTCATCTGGCACGGGATCTTCGTGGAGAACCGGATCCGACCGGAGATTCCCGAGCCGGTCTACCCGGTTCGGCTCTGATCAGGCTAGGTAAGGCAGAACCTCAGCGGCGCACTCGTCACCGTAGGACTCCGCCAACCGCTTGGCGAAGTCTGAGGCCTCGACAGCGTACTCCTGTGTTCCGACGGTCTCGAGCACCATCGCGGCAAGCAGGCTGCCCACCTCGGCGGCGCGCTGCCACGAGAGCCCCCAGGACCGGGCGGTGAGGAAACCGCCACGGAACGCGTCCCCGACACCGGTGGGATCGAGCTTCGCCATCTCCTTGGCGACCGGAACATGCACCCGTTCCACGTCCTGTCCCACGATTTCGACGCCACTCGAGCCCAGGGTCGTGACGCGGACGCCGACGCGGGCCATGACCTCGGCCTCGGACAGTCCAGTTTTCGCCTCGAGCAGGTTCTTCTCGTAATCGTTGGTGAATAGCAGTTCCGCGCCCTCGATCAGCTCCCTCAGCTCGGGGCCTTCCATTCGAGTGATCTGCTGTGACGGGTCGGCGACGAATCGGAATCCCTGGTCGCGGCACTCCGCGCTGTGCTTCACCATGGCGGCCGGGTCGTACGCGCTGATCACCACCAGATCGGCCCCCGTCGCCGCCCAGATCGGGGCGAGTCGGATGTCGACCGCCTCACCCATGGCGCCGGCGTAGAAGGACCCGATCTGACACATGTCCTCGTCCGTGGTGCAGACGAAGCGGGCCGTGTGTGCGGTCGCCGAAACGAGGACGTGCCTGCAGTCGACGCCCTGCTGCTCCAGCCAGGACGCGTACTCCTCGAAGTCCGCGCCGACTGCTCCGATCAGCACCGGGTCGCCGCCCAGCTGGGCCATGCCGTAGCAGATGTTCGGCGCTACGCCTCCGCGGCGGACCACGAGGTCATCGACAAGAAACGACAGCGACACCTTGTGCAGGTGGTCGGCGAGCAGTTGCTCGCTGAACCGCCCCGGGAAGTGCATCAGGTGGTCAGTGGCGATGGAACCGGCGACGAGGACTGGCATGGGCGCCCTTCTTGGAGAAGCCGCGAACACTACGTCAGAAACGACGACGCCGGGCCATTATCGGCCCGACGTCGTCGTCTGGATGTCTGGAGCGTCAGCGGTCAGCCGCAGAACGAGTTTCCACAGGCGCAGCCACCCGAGGCGTTCGGGTTGTCGATCGTGAAGCCCTGCTGCTCGATGGTGTCGGTGAAGTCGATGGTGGCTCCGCCGAGGTACGGCGAGCTCATGCGGTCGACCACCACTGGCACGCCGTTGAGGTCGAGCTCGAGGTCTCCGTCCAGCGACCGCTCGTCGAAGAAGAGCTGGTACTGGAACCCTGAGCAACCGCCCGGCTGTACGGCCACCCGCAGCCGGAGGTCGTCGCGGCCTTCCTGATCGAGCAGGGCCCGGACCTTCACCGCGGCGGCGTCGGTCAATCCGACCGCGACGGGCGTCGCTTCGGGCGCGGAGGTCAGCGTGATCGAGGTGGTCGAGTCGGTGGCGGTCATGTGGCTCCTATGGGCGGATCACGGCAATCCCGGCGATTGCCTGTTCTGGCGCGTCTTCAGTCGTGACGCGTTCCGGACTCATTCTGAAAACGACCACGGTCTGCGACCGCATTCCCAATCGTAGCGAATTTCCCGCTCAGCCCAGCGTCACGACGCCGTCGGCGGCGTGAACGGCGATCGGAGTCAGGCCTCTGGTGGCCGGACCGCGGCGCAGCTCGCCCGTCGCGCTGAAGCGCGAGCCGTGGCACGGGCAGGCGAATCCGTCGCGCGCGGACTCGAAGTTGACCGCGCACCCCTGGTGCGGGCACACCGCGCTGAACGCGGTGAACGCCCCCGATTCCAGTTGCAGGACCCATGCCGGATCTCCGCTCACCGGGTCTTTGACCTCCTTCCCGCCGCCCACGGGCACGTCTGCGGTCTTGGCCACGGTGTGGGCCCCCTGTCCCGCCGTCGCGCTGCCGGCCGGGGACGGCGTGGCCGGCGAGCCGGTCGAAGGGGCTGCCGCCCGCCCTGATCCGTCGGAGGCGAGGACGCCGTGGGACGCCGACCGCCGGGTCAGCGAGGCGGCCCCCAGCACGACAAGGCCGGCCACTCCCGCCGCGCCGGTGACGAGCGCCCGCCGCGTGCGGTCTTCGCTTCGCCCCGGATGCATCGTCACGGCCCGCGCCAGCCACGCGTCGACACTCAGCACGCCGCCCGCTCCGGCGAGAAGCAACGGTGTCAGCGCGAACAGGTACACGAGGTCGGCGCTGGTGAACCAGGGATCGGCGCCCCAGCTCACGGTGAGCCACAGCGACAGCGCGAGCACCATGGCGCCGACCGCCGCCAGCCGGGTCCACAACCCCAGGAGCAGGCCAATACCGACCGCAAGCTCGCCGACGGCCATGACCACACCGAACGCGAAGCTGTGGTCCGCGGCCGGAGTCAGCAGCGAGCCGATCGGGCTATGAGCCTTCACGGCCAGCACTTGGGCGTGCATGGACACGGGCGAGGAGTCGTCGAGGAAACGGCTGTCCGCGACCTTGGATACGCCTCCGTCCAGGAACACCACGGCTAGGAACGCCCGCAGCGGCAGCAGTGTCCAGCCGGCCTCACTGCTGAGCCGCTTCCAGTCGATCTCGCCGATCCTTCCCGTCTGGTCGTTCATCGTCACCTCCAACGGCCGGCGCGCTCACATCACATCACCGTCACCTGTGCTGACCACGTAGATTCGAGGTGTGACGTTCACCGAACCGCAGTCGACTCCGCTGGCATTGTTGCTGATGGGCCGTGGGCGTGACGCGGACTCCGAGCGTGGCGTCGACTGCCCGGGTGAGCTTCCCCCGGCTTCCGATCCCGGTCTGGTGTCTCGGGCGCGCGCGGCGAAGGCGTCGCTCGGCGAGCGGGTTTTCGTCCTCGGACATCACTACCAGCGCGATGAGGTGATCCAGTTTGCCGACGTCACCGGCGATTCGTTCAAGCTGGCCCGTGAGGCAGCGGCCCGCCCCGACGCCGAGTTCATCGTCTTCTGTGGCGTTCATTTCATGGCCGAGTCAGCCGACATCCTGACCTCCCCGGCGCAACGCGTCATCCTGCCCGACCTGGCGGCAGGCTGTTCCATGGCCGACATGGCCGAGATCACCCAGGTCCGGCAGGCATGGGATGCGCTCGAGGACGCCGGGGTCGCCGCAGACACCGTCCCGATCACGTACATGAACTCGACCGCTGCGATCAAGGGATTCACCGGCGAGCACGGCGGGACGGTGTGCACGTCGTCGAACGCGGAGCGGGCGCTGCGTTGGGCCTTCGAGCGCGGTGACAAGGTGCTGTTCCTGCCCGACGAGCACCTCGGCCGCAACACTGCCGTCCGACAGCTCGGGCTCGACCTCGACGACTGCGTGCGCTTCGATCCCCACAGACCGATGGGCGGGCTGACGCGCGCCCAACTGCGCGACGCCAAGATGATCCTGTGGCGGGGCCACTGTTCGGTGCACGGCCGGTTCAGCGCCGCCAACGTCGACGAGATCCGCGCGCGGGTCCCTGGCGTCCAAGTGCTGGTGCATCCCGAGTGCACGTACGAAGTCGTCGAAAAGGCTGATCTCGTCGGTTCGACGGAGTTCATCATCGCCACCATCAACGCCGCGCCCGCAGGCTCGTCATGGGCGATCGGCACCGAGCTGAATCTCGTCCGTCGCCTGGCCGCGGCCAATCCGGACAAGCAGATCGCGTTCCTCGAGAAGACCGTCTGCTACTGCTCGACGATGAACCGGATCGACCTCCCGCACCTGGTTCACTCTCTCGAATCCCTGGCTGCCGGTCAGGTCCTCAACCAGATCTCCGTGGATGAGCGGGTCGCGGAGAATGCCCGGCTCGCCCTCGACCGGATGCTCACCCTGGCTTGAGGCCGTCCGGCAACGGTTACCCTTCACGTGTGAGATTGCGCCGCGCACCTGGTGAGGAGACCGCCCCCGAGTCAGCGGCCGCAACCGACGCGGCGACCGCGGATCGCGCGGTCAAAGGAAGGCCGACCCCCAAGCGCCGCGATGCCGCCCCCCGCCGGCAGCCAGTCTCCGCACCCCGGACCAATAAGGAAGCCACGCAGTGGCGCAAGCAACAAGCGTCCTCGCCCAGTCGCCCCGGCAACCCGTCGCGAATGACGAACCAGGAACTGCGAGCTGCCCGCGCGCGCGGCGACGAGAGCGCTCTGCCTGGGAAGGACCGAGGGCCGGCGCGCAGATACACCCGCGACTGGGTCGACAGCCACCGGCTGGTGACGAACTACCTACTGCTCCTCTTGCCGATCTATCTTGTCGGCACGATCGCCTTTCCCCCGTTGAGCATCGCCGCCGCCGCGGCCCTGCTGGTCATGGTGGTCGAATGCAACCTCACCGCGAGGCGAGTTCGCCGCTCGCTCATCGAACGATTCGAGACGACCAAAGAGACGCCGTTCGGCCTCACCTTCTACATCCTGCAGCGGGCGTATCTACCCCGTCGTATGCGCATACCGAAGCCGACGCTCAAAATTGGCGACCCGATCTAATCCCGATCAGTCCCGCGCCAGCGACATCGGGCCGTACTCGAGCCGGTCGCCTTCGTAGAGGCTCACCGAGCTCACACCTGCGTCGGCCAGGTCCGGCCAGTTCTCACCGAGCCAGGTCTCGGCGTCCGACTGCGACAGGTGGGCAGGCGACTCGGTGTCAGCCACGGTCGAGTCCTCGCCATGATGTAGGCGCCAGATCCAGGTCATGCATTGGACGCTATCGGCAGGAGGGTCAGTGAGCGAACTTGCGGCTCGCGCCGAGCGGATCGGCTGGCCTGACCACGACGCCGAGACAGCGGCGAGCCGGCACGGACGGCGGATCGGCGCGTTGGACGACCTGGTGAGGTGGCTCGCCGGCGTGCAGGGGTCTTATCCCCCGGCGGCCCCGAGGCGGCCCCGTCTTGTCGTCTTCGCCGCCGACCACGGCGTCGCGCTCGAGGATGTGTCGCTCAATCGGGTGGGGCACGCAACCGCCTCCGCCCAGGCGCTGCGAAGCGGGTCGCTCGAACCGGCGGGGATCGCCGCCGGGGCGGGCGTCGGGATCGTCGTGGTCGAATCCGCGCTCAGCGGCCGCATCGACCAAGAAGACGCCTTACCGCTCGACGAGGTCGAGAAAGCGATCGCCCTCGGCGGCGCGGTCGCGGACCAGGAGATCGACGCCGGAGCCGACTTGTTGATCGTCGCCTCGGTGGGAGCCGGCTCCAGCACGTGCGCCGCGACCCTGATCTCGGTTCTCACCGCGGTCGAACCGATCCGCTGCGTGGGCCGGGGCAGCGGCATCGGCGACGCCGCGTGGATGCGCAAAGCGAGCATCGTGCGCGACGCCCGCCGCCGAGGCTGGCCACACCGCAGCGAGCCCCTCGACCTGCTCCGGGTCGTCGGCGGGGCTGATGTCGCGGCGATGGTGGGCTTCGCCCTTCACGCGGCGGCGCGGCGAACACCCGTCTTGCTCGATGGCGTCCTTACCGCCGCGGCGGCATTGGTCGCCGCCAGCGTTCAGCCGCGTATCCCCAGGTGGCAGCAAGTCCCACAGCTGACCCCTGAACCGGCGCAGCGGCTCGCCGCGAACCAGCTCGGTCTTGTGCCGATCGTGGACCTCGGCCTGTCGATCGCCGACGGCACCGGGGGCTTGCTGGCCCTACCACTCGTCCAGACGGCGGTGCGGCTACACCTAGCGGACGTGTGACTCGACGAACGGCGCCTTGATCACCCGTACAGGCGCCGGGCGCCCCCGAACGTCGACCACCAGGTCCGCGCCTTCCTCGATTCGCGACTCGAGCAGTGCGAGCCCGATCCCGTGCTTGAGCGTCGGCGAGAACGTGCCGCTGGTGACCTCCCCGACGGGCGCGCCGCCGTCGTCGGTCGTCACCGTCATGTGCGCCCGCGGGATGGCCCGCTCCAGCCCCTCGAGACCCCAGGACAGCCGGGCCGGCCCGGCCTCCTTCTCGGCCAGCAGGGCGTCGCGCCCCCAGAACCCCGGCTTCTTCCAGCCGACCGCCCAGCCGCAGCGCGCCTGCACCGGCGTGATGTCCAGCGACAGGTCCTGCCCGTGCAGGGGGTAGCCCATCTCGGTACGCAGCGTGTCCCGCGCGCCCAGCCCGGCCGGCCGGATGCCGAACGGCTCGCCCGCCTCGAGCACCGCGTCCCACAGGGCGACCGTGTCGTCCCAGCGCGGCACCAGCTCGTAGCCTCGCTCACCGGTGTAGCCGGTGCGGCAGACCACGACCTCGGCGCCCTCGAACGGGGCGACCGCGAACGACATGTAGTCGTGTCCGGTCGGGAGGCCGAGCGCCTCCAGGGTCTCGTCGGAGCGGGTGCCCTGGACGGCCAGCACGGCGTGGTCGCGGTGCTCGTCGGTCACGGTGACGCCGTCGGGAGCGGCGGCGGCGAGCCGGCGCACCACCTCGGCGGTGTTCGC
>Ga0105239_10004405_pt1 | contig 16856 bp, 10 predicted proteins | sample KBSC44metaG_FD_92761 | JGI IMG/M metagenome (GOLD analysis project Ga0105239, IMG submission 92761) | Corn rhizosphere microbial communities from Kellogg Biological Station, Michigan, USA - KBS C4-4 metaG | ecosystem: Host-associated > Plants > Roots > Rhizosphere > Soil | place: Michigan, USA...
CAACAATCCTGATAAATCGAATGTCATAATTGCCCTGGGGATGATAACGTCCTCCTAACGGAACGCCTTCTAATTTTTCCATACACTATAGTTTTAAGTGTATAGTTTTTTTAGGACGGGTCAATGACTTGTGATAAAACGGAAAACTAAAACAGGGCGATGAATACATGAGGTAATTTACACCGCCTTTGTGGATAACCCCCTAAAAACTGAAAATGAAAAAGGTACCCCAAAAATTACTTTGAGGCACCCTTTTTTCGATTAAAGCACTACATAACCTTGTACACGAGTATCTCAAAGCTTCCGGGTATAATCTTTCTTGTGTCACCTTCGAATTTTGCAGCAGGCAGGTATAGCTTTCCGGTGGTGTTATCCATCGCCATGGTTTTGCTGCCTTTTTGTGTAGAAAGTGTTTGAACCACTTTATACGAATCGGGGCTTAATTGTTTAATGATCGTAGCATTACCTTCACCGTTAGAACTGATGATCATTTTTTCTTTGGCATCAAACACTACCGCATCGGGTTTTGTACCAATAGGCAAAGAGGCTGTTACCTTGCCTTTTGCCACATCAAACACAACCAGTGTTTTATTGGAACAAACAGAAAACAGCAGGTTGTTTTTTGCGTCGATGGCCAACCCTGAAGGTTCATCACCCGGAGCTACCGGCCAGGTATTGAGCACACGCATATTGGCCGCATCGAGCTGTACCAGTTCACTTTTATCTTCAATGTTTACATAAATTTTTCCTTTACCATCAGTTACTGCAAACTCAGGTTTGCCGGGTAATACAATGGTCTGTAGTATCTGCAGGGTAGCAGGATCAATAACGGTAGCGTTATTGCTTTTGCCATTAAATACAAGCACTTTCTTACTGAAATCGTCGTACATAATCGCATCGGGATTAGTACCGGTTACCGCTACCGTATCTTTCACTTTAAATGTCTGCAGATCGAATACGGTAACACTATTGGCTTTTCCATTGCTGATAAAACCTTTATTCAATGCATGGTCAAAGGCAATGCCATGCACGCCGATGGTATTGGGAATTTCGGCAATCACCGCGTCTTTATCTGTTGCAACCACCAGTACGCTGGTGCCATGGGAGAAATAAACATTGCGATTGGTTTCATCTACGGCGGCATAGTCCCAGCCCAATGCATCGCCTACCTGAATGGTCTTATAATAACTATATTCTTTCTGCTGTGCGTTTACATGCGAAACAATCATAATAGCCGCTCCGATAAGGATCTTCTTCATTTCTTGTTTAATGGTTGGTTTTATTTTGTAATGGTAATTGAATCCAATGTTGATCCGTCGGCGCCCACCTGACTAAGCGTAAGGGTTTTGCCGTTAATGTCAACCAGCGTAAGGGAATGAATGGTAGATATAAATTTATCGGTAAACCGTTGCCATGAATCAGGATCGTTTTGTTGTTCAGGATTATATAGTTCCTGACCGCCTGCACCTGTTACTACATAGATCACCCCTTCTGGTGTGGTATCGGTTTTACCATTGAAAGATTTATCGAGTGTCCACCGGCCGGTAACCACTCTTCCGCGAATCGTTTTGTTGTCTTTGCCCCCAACCAGCATGGTGCCTTTATTATCAGGTGCAAATTTCATAGGGAACGAGCGTTGGTAGTTGTGCACATGTCCGCTAAAAACGATATCTACTTTGCCGGCTTCAAATATGGGCGCCAGTAAACGCGTGTGCTGTTGCTCGTAATGTTCTCTGGACGAATTAAAACCCGGATGATGAAACACTACAAAACGCCATGCTGCCTCTTTGGCTTCAGCCAGATCTTTCGTTACCCAGTCGCTCAGCTCTTTATTGGTAAAGTCAACATACGGATTCGCATCGAGAAAAAGCCAGTGCGCATTGCCATAATTAAAAGAGAAATTGGCCATGCGCGGATAAGCATCACCTGCAGCTTTTACAAAGGAGCTTCTTTTTGCTTCAGATGCTTTTAATGCAGGCGCCAAAGGTCCGCCTTCAGCGGCTTTAGGACCATTCAATGGCTGGTCCCAGAACAAATAATAAGCAAGCGCATCAGGGAATTGTTCCAGATCACGCGTTTCGGTATCGTGATTACCGGGTGCTGCCACAAATGGAACAGAGCACATGATGGGTGCGCCGGCACTGTCTGCTTTTGCAGCATTATAGATAGGCCAGAAATTGGCATCATATTCTGACATCAAACCGCGTTCATATACAATATCACCGGGAACAACTACCATATCGGGGTTTGATGAAAATGCCTTGCCTGCCAGTTTTTTTGCTTCGGTAGTGCCTGCCCCAATATCGCCAAACACCACACAACGGAAAGGTTGTTCCGCTGATTTGGGCGCCTGTGCCTTTGCGGTGAAAACTATTTTATTGTTCTTAAGCACGCGATATTCAAATGTGCTGCCCGGAACCAGTTCACCAATAGTTGTTTTATATAAACGACGCGGTGCAATGCCGGTTACAGCAACCGGTGTTACAACTGGTGCTATAGTTTTCTTCCAGGCGCTTTTGTCGTTTGGTCTTGCTTCTACCTGCCAGTCGTTTTGTTTATCTGTATCCTGCCAAAGCAGATCGAGTGATGAAGAACTTGGGGCGGCACCGATCTGCAGATAAGGGCGTACAATAAAGTCCTGGGCCCATCCGGTGTTTAGCCCCAATACCAATAATGAAAGTGAGAACCAATGTTTCATGTTAGTTGATATGTTGATAGGTTGATAGGTTGAAAAGTTGACATGTTTAGATCTTATTAACCTATCAACTTTTCAACTTATCAACTTTTAAACTAATGCTGATTACCAGATCCATTACTCTGAAACGCACCTATATCTTTTCCGGGAGGTGTAATTTCAGTAGCGCCATAAACAGGATCAACCGGTACATCTCTTCTTGCCGTAAAACCGGTGAAGCCTTTACCAATGCACGGCGATGTTGGTTTTAAACCGAAATTGTAGTTGCCTACGGTGGCTACATCACGTAAGTTATAACCTGCAGGCATGGGTACCGGTCCGTTGATGAATTGCGGATTGTTAGTGCCGAGTATGGAAGCAGGCGCACTATAGGTATCGCCCGGTTTCCATCCTGCCGGTAAAAATGTTGAAGGAGTTGGAATATCGGTAGGCATAGCCTTCGTAATACATACGCTCACTTTCATAGACGGATAAATATTATCAGCCACCGATTGAGAATCGGCATACGTATAATTATATCCGTAAAATAAATTGCTGGTATCCGCAATAGGGTTTTGCACTACGCGCAATCCGAACTTACAGTTTACAATTAAATTGTTGTAGGCCATACCACCGGCGTCCTGTTCAAAGTTGATGGAACCGCCACGGCCAGATGCAGCTCTTCTGTAACCGCAGTTAACAATGGTATTGTTGTACATTCTTACATTCGATCCTGGTACACCGGCAATAGCGCCGGAGTTGGAAAGCTTCGGACCATTAGTAGCCATTCCTATGCATAAGTTATAGGCAAAATCACCGATCGTTCCGGCTTTGGCATTCATAGCTTCACCGCCCGTATAACCGCATTTTTCAAAGGTATTGCGCATAACGGCAATCTTTCCACCCAGTATACGAAAGGGGTCATCTGTACTGCCATAGAGCCATGAATCTTCAAACACAAAAATGCCCGCAGGGTTTTGGAAGAAAACAGGATAGGGAGAACCATTAATTTGTTTAAGTCCGCTTGTGGATGGCATAGCAACGCCGCCAAATTCAATACGTGTCCATTTAATGATCATCATCGGGCAGGTAGTAGCGCCCATAATGCCAATCCATTTGCCACTGTAGGCAGGGTCTTTGGATGGATCGGCACCCACTGCATCCGTTTTGGTAACGCCGGGATAGGTGAACAGATTCGGATGATCTTTAGTGCCCAGGCATATTAAAACGCCTTTTACGCCCATGCCATACGGGCCTGTAAAATTGATGGTTACACCTTCCTGAATTTTTAGGGTGTCGCCTTCATTAACATATACATCGCATCCTATCGTGTAAGTTTTTCCGGCCAGCATGGTGCCTTTGATCGTTCCGCATAAAGGCGCTGCATCGCTTACCGGAGAAGCCGGTGCAACAACGGCATGCCACAGATCTTTTGTATCGGCTACTTTTTTACACGAAGTACCAATACAAAGGAAAATACAAAAAGTAAAAATGATATTACTATACCTCTTCATAATGAGTTATTGTACTGTTTTAAAATTTAAAGCGCAGACCAAACAGAAAAGAAGTTCTTACATAATCTTTTTGTACTATGATCTGTTTATCAGATTCTGTTTGCAACGACAAGGGTCTTGAACCACTCGATGCGATATACGTGTTATAAGGTATATGCAAACTTCCGATGGTGGGTGAGTTGGTCAGGTTATTCAGCTTACCGTATACGGTAACCCTTTTCGCCAGTCGTTGCTCAAACGAAAAGTCAAGTCCCTTGTAAGGTTGCTGCCAGTAATGTAAACCGGCATAGGGACTAACCAGTGATATTCTTTCACCAGTATATACAAATGCGAGTTGTGCATCCAGACCCATACGATGGCTTTTGAAGATCAACGATACATTCGCTACGTGGTTCGCCTGACCCTGTAAAGGACGCGTTTCTGAAATATATTTCGAAGTTCTTACACCTGCTTCATTGCGGTATGAATACAACATACTATCATTGGTAACGCGCGACTGCGTATAGGTATAATTCGCTGAAATACCAAAGGGACCAAAGTATTTGGTGAACACTGCTTCAAAACCATAGTTGGTTGCAGTGCCTATGTTCGTAGGTATTAAATTCTGACTGGTAACACCAGTCTTAACAGCGGTGTATTCAATAGGATCTTTTATTCTTTTATAGAACACACCTAATAAGATTTGATTTGAGTTTCCATTTGCCCTTTCATACCGGATATCGTAGTTGTCGGCCAGTGAATGGTTCAGGCTGGTGGGGTTGCCTTTTTCTTTAAAGGTTTCATAGTTGTCGGGACCATCGGGAATTAATTCAGCAAACTGTGGTCTCGCCAGCGCTTTGTAATAAGAGAAGCGCAGCAATTGAAGTTTGTCTATAATGAACTTCACTTGTGCACTGGGCAATACATCGGTATAAGTTATTTTACCTGATCTGGCGTCTACTTCAGGGCCCAGTTCTGTATTGTATTTCTGATGCGTGTTTTCGACACGTACGCCACCCAGTGCTTCAACTCTTGAAAACAGCAGCCATTTGCCCTGTACATAACCGGCTGCAATATCTTCATTGAACGTATAATTATTTCCATTCAATGCAGCAGTGGCATTGGCGCCTTTAAATGTAAACTGAGCATCTTCTATGTCGGTATAAGTTTGCACTGAACTGCCCGCAGGTAACAGCGGATTTAATGAGTATGAGTTATAGAAATTATCTCTTTTCTTATCTCTTATTAAACCGCCGAACTTCAGTTCAAATGGTCTGTTCAGCAATTGCAATTGTTTGGTAAGATTGATATAAGCCGACAGGTCCTTATCGCTGTTATGCAACCAGAGGCTCGACATGCTGCTAAGAATATCCGGTGTGCCGCGTGTTACTTTTCCATCACCCGCAGAAACCAGTACCGGAAATTCATGCGTGAACTGCGCCTGATCGGGCATGTGGTTGTTGGCAATAGAATAACCAGCCGACCAGTCAAGCAACCATGACGGCGCAAGCTGATGCAAACCCTGAAGCGTTGAGTTGTAAATAGACTGATACTGCCAGGTGCTTCTGAATGATTCATCTACCAGTGAATTCAGTGCAACGGTATCAGACTGTTGCCTTGTTTGATACATATTCAACAGCACATAGGTATTGAACCATGAGATCTTATTATGCTCATTTACTCTGTAATCGAACTTGCTGTTTAAACCCAGCCGTTGATTTTGAGTAGAGTATTGACGGGAATACAGATCGATGAACTGTGGTATGTTGTCCAGTCCGGGTTGTGCATTCGGTAAAAAGAAAGTTGATTGTGTTCCGCTGAAGATATTCTGATAACTTCCTGACACTAATATGCCCAGCTTTTTATCTTTTCCAAAGCGGTTGCCTACGGTTAATCCTACGGCTGTATTCATCGGATTGTTTATAGAAGAATACATCAGGTTGCTTACAGGAAAATCGCCGGGAGATGCTGTATAGTCTCTGCCATTGATCTCTGAAGGCGATTTTTTATTGATGCCCATATGAGCAAACCGGGAAAATGGCTGTTGCTGGAAGATGTTATTATATCCCATGGAAACATTGGCCTGAATCAGTTTAGTGGCCGGTGCATCTTTCATTACCAGGTTAATGGTGCCGCCAATTGCGTCTCCTTCCATAGAAGGGGTAAGGCTTTTGCTTACTTCAAGTCGTTCGAGCAATTCGGTAGGAAAAAGATCAAGAGGAATGAAACGGCTCTTATTATCGGGGCTTGGAATTTTAATACCGTTCACCAGGGTGTTAATGTATCTTTTTTCCATACCACGAATGATGGGGTAACGGGCTTCACCGGCGCTGTTTTTTTCAACAGTAACACCGCTTACACGTTGCATTACATTGGCTACGGTAATGTCGGGCAGCAGTTCAATATTTTTGGCCGACACAACGTTTACCAGCTGGTTTGAATTTCTTTCCAGTGCTCTGATGTTCCTGTCGCTATTTGAACCACCTGTAACTATTACGCTGTATAGTTCGGTTATTTTCGGTTCAAGCGTTACTTTCATATGTGACGTTACGCCTGAATTTACAATTACCGTTTCAGTACGGGATTTGTAGTTAACATAGCTTATTTCCAGTTCGTATTTGCCCGGCGGAACGTTTTTGAAATAAAAGTTGCCGTCGAGCGGTACAAACAATTTTTTGCCAGACTCTTTTAATAATACAGTGGCGCCGAGTAGGGGATCGCCGGTATTGACATCTGTTACTGTACCCTTAATGCCCTGAGCATGCAGCAGCACGGTAATAAGTAAAGTGCATACCAGCAGCATAGCGGGTTTAAAACAGTTAGATTTTGGTAGATACATTGATGATACTATTTTGAATGTCAAAAGTTTTGTTTTTTTTGACTCAAAATCAGTCTGGAACTGGATTTAGCCATTTCATAAAACATTAGTAACTTATGGGTAACCTGAAATTCAGGAAGATTTCAGAATTTGGTTTTCCGACTTCTGATCTCAGAATTTAAATGCTGACTGACCTCCGACTTCTGACTTCAGATATGTCCTACATTATGCAGGTTTTTGTATAAATTGTCGTCTGATAGTTATTATTCTACCCTTTTATGCATGAAGATTTATTGTTACTCATCGGACAGAACATTAGAATGAAGCGTACTGAAAAGAAAATCACCCTGGAAGAGCTTGCTAACCGTGCAGGTGTAACCAAAGGATTGATTTCACAAATTGAAAACAACCGCACCGTTCCTTCATTACCGGTTTTGTTTAATTTGATCCATGGTTTAGACGAGGATATCAAAAACTTTTTCGACAGTATGCATGAGCATTTTAGCAATGGTCGTGTGTTGATTGTACGAAAAGGCGAAGAAAAACCATTTGAGAAAGAACCGGTAAAAGGTTTTTCGTACAGTCGTATTCTCGGCAAAAGCCTTATGACACAGGCCATTGACCTGGTATTGCTTGAGTTAAAGAAAGGTGCCGGCCGTAAGCAGATGATCCGTACCGATGCCTTTGAGTGTAAGCATATATTAAAAGGTAAGATCGAGTATGAGATCGAAAATGAAAAATTCATCCTCAATACCGGCGACACACTCTTCTTCGATGGCCGTGCCCGCCACCGTCTTCGAAATATCGGTAACACCGATGCATCAGTGCTGGTGGTTTATTTCTTTTAATTATCCACATTCTTATTATATATGTAACCCCGGGTTGCTTCTCCGGGGTTATTCATTTGTTGCAGATCAGGCCGATACTCACTTATTCAATATTTTATAAATACTAAACAGTTGTGCAGTATTTATAAACCTTAATATTTTCATAAAATATCCCTAACTATTCCTTTACACCTCGCCGGTAATTTCGCTGCCATCTAATTCTCGCTTATTGCTCACCTAAAAAAACTGTTTATGAGGGCACACCTTGTAAAAAAAGCAATGCCTTTTTTGCTATTGCTTATGTTACCCTTTTTAGTTAATGCTCAAAGATCGCTGTCCGGAAAAATAGTTTCGGGAAAAGATCAAACGCCTGTAGCAGGCATTTCCATTTTAATCAAAGGAACTACAAACGGAACATCCAGCAATGCAGAAGGCGCCTTTGTTATACATGCCAAAGAAGGCGATGTATTGGTATTCAGTGGCATCGGATTTGAAACAAAACAACAAACTGTAGACGGCAGTGATAATATTACAGTATCACTTAATGAATTATCAAAAGGGATGAATGAAGTAGTAGTTACTGCATTGGGCGTTAAAAAAGAAATGAAAAGGGTCGGTTACTCGTTGCAGGAAGTAAAGGGTGATGATATTATAAAAGCGCGCGACCAGAATCCTATTACGGGATTAACCGGTAAGGTAGCTGGTTTGTCAGTAGGCCCCTCTGCCGAATTATTGCGTAAACCTACCGTACTGTTACGTGGTAATGAAATTACATTATATGTGGTAGACGGTATTCCCATTAGCTCCGACACCTGGAACATCAGCCCCGATGATATTGAAACATTTACTATTCTTAAAGGCCCTGCTGCAGCCGCTTTATACGGAAGCCGTGCACAGTTCGGCGCTATTATGATCACTACCAAAAAAGGAAATAAGGTCAGAAAAGGATACTCCGTTGAATTTAACTCAACCAACTCGATTGATAAAGGATTCATTGCTTTTCCGCGTACACAGGACGAATACGGCCCCGGCGAAAATGCATTATATGCTTTCGGCGATGGAAAAGGCGGCGGAAAAAATGATAATGACTACGACGTATGGGGCCCCCGTTTTGAAGGACAGTTAATACCTCAATACGATGGCGCATACGATCCTAACCAAACATATGTTACTACTTATCCCGGCGGTCATGATCAGGACTGGACGGGTCACATTAAACCAACTCCCTGGGTGGCCCGCGGAAAAAATAACCTGAAACGATTTCTTCGTACAGGCTTTCAAACTACCAATAATATAGCGCTGAATGCTTCCGGTGATAATTATAATATGCGTTTTTCTTTGTCGCATTCATATCAGCAAAGTATTATACCAAACATGGAATTGAACATTACCAACTTCAACATGTATGGTTCCTATAATCCTTCGGCCCGGTTAAAAATTGAAGCCAACCTCAATTATAACAGGCAGTATACACCTAATTATCCCGATGTAGATTATGGCCCGAACAGTTTAATATATAATATTGCTGTTTGGACGGGCGCCGACTGGGATATTAAATCTCCCGATATCAGGGGCATCTGGAAACCCGGTAAAGTAGGCACCGAATCGATATTTGCAGAGTACCAGCGTTACCATAACCCTTATTTTATGGTGTATGAATGGCTGCGCGGTCATTATAAAAATGATATCTATGGTTATGTTTCGGCTAACTATAAACTCGATAACCATTTAAACATAACAGGCCGTACACAGATCACTACATACAATTTACTGAGAACAGAAAAAATGCCTTTCTCTGCGCATCCGTACGGTCGTGAAACTGGCCTGGGCGATTACCGCGAAGATCATCGCAATCTGTTTGAAAACAATACTGAAGTACAACTGGGCTATAATTATAATGTGCGCAGGTTCCTTAACCTGGCTGGTTTTGTTGGTGGCAACATCAGGTCATTTGGTTATAATTCTAATTTCACCAGCACCGATTACCTGATGTCTCCCAATGTATACAGCTTTAGTAACTCACTCAATCCTGTACAGGCCAGTAGTTTTTCATCTGATATGCGCGTATATAGCGCCTATTATTCACTCGATGCCTCTTTTGATAAATATGCTACCCTGGCGGTAACCGGAAGGGTAGATAAATCATCGGCGCTTCCCACACAACACAATAGTTATTTTTATCCTTCTGCCTCAGTGTCATCAGTAATTTCTGATTACGTACAGTTGCCTGTTGTTATTTCTTTACTGAAGGTAAGAGGTTCTTATGCTGCAGTTCATGGCGACGCCACTTCTACTACCATTGGTATGGCGCCTTTCTCAACTATTTCGGCTTTTAATAGTACGCCTTCAGGTAATTCTTTAACTGATTACCCGCTGGGTTATGGCAATAATTATTTATCTCCTTATGGCGGACCCGATTATTCGCTGATCTCGGTATATTCAACCAGCAAACGGTACAATAACCTGCCATCCGCAGCATATACCGATCAGTTGTATGATCCGAATATTAAACCCTTTAACCGTGTCAACTATGAAGAGGGTTTCGATATCAGGTTTCTGCAAAACAGGCTGGGCCTGAGCGCTACTGCTTTTCAATATATCGATGGGCCGCAGATCCTCAAAAATGCCATTTCATCTGCCACCGGATATAACTATTATTTTTTGGACGCCTTAAAAACAAAGAAAACCGGTTATGAGGTATCTGTTTCAGGAACACCTGTAAAAACGGATAAGGGATTGGTTTGGGATGTATTGGTAAACTGGTCAACTTTCCAGGACAAGTACAAAGAGCTTCCTCCCGGACAGAGCGTTTACAATACTTTTTTTAAAGTAGGCGATCGCGTTGATAAATATTATACCAGCGCATTTGTAAAAACAGCCGACGGACAAATTGTTTATGACGCCGCCGGTAAACCGCTCACTAATCCGGTAAAGCAGTTCCTGGGTTACCTGAATGCCAATTACCAGTGGAGCATTTACAATAAAATTGGTTACAAAGGCTTCTCGCTCGGCTTTCAGTTCGACGGAAGCGTGGGCGGCGTAACCACCGACTACATGCATAATAAAACCATGCGTGGTGGTCGCAATATCGAAACCGTTCAGGGTGCGTTGGGCGCTTCACGTAAAGACGATAATGATCATGCCGGCGACAAAACTTTTGCAGGTACTTATGTAGGGCAGGGGGTAGTAGTATCCAATGGCGTACCTATCAACTACGATAACAATGGAGCCATCATCAATTACAAAGACCTGCAGTTCAGCAACAATACAACACCCACGCATGTACAGGATTATGTAAGCAAATTTTACGGTGTTGATGAAGCCAACCTTATGAGCAAGACTTTTGCCAAGCTAAGGGAAGTTACACTCTCATATAATCTGCCCGCTGCATGGCTGAATAAATCTTTTATCAACCGCGCCAGTATATCGCTCATTGGTCGTAACCTGATCTACTTCTATAAAGACAAACGCTTTAAAGATGTAGACCTCGATCAGTATAACTATTCACTCAACCAAACCGTTTTGCAATCGCCCACCACAAGACGGTATGGCGTGAATCTGAATATAACGTTTTAATAGCGTAACCAAAAAATATTCAAAATGAAATTATCCAAATATATCATTCCTCTCATAGCTGTTATACTAACAGCTACAGCTTGTAAAAAGTCGTTCAACGACCTGAATATAAACGAAAACAAGCCTGCTGCAGTACTGCCATCACTGCTGTTAAACGGTATATTGTACAATATGTACGATGCGCCATATTCCATGAATGAACGCTGGTGCCAGTACTATTGCTGTAACTACGATTACTATGGCAATAACAGGTACGATCTGGGGTCGGGCGATAATTACTATGCCACCCTGAAGAACGTTATTAAAATGAAAGAGGAAGCGATAAAGACCGCGGCCGATCTGAATCCATATTCAGCGCTCGCCAAATTTTTTAATGCTTATTTCTTTGCGAAAATGAGCCTTGAAATGGGGGATATTCCTGTAACACAAGCCCTGCAGGGAGCAACAAACTTTACACCTGTATATGATAGCCAGAAAAAAGTGTTTCAGCAGGTTTTGTCATGGCTCGACAGCGCCAACACCGATCTGACTAAACTGATTGCAGCCAACGATCAAACATTAACTGGTGACTTTTATTATTCAAATAACCTGGCCCAGTGGCAAAAGCTGGTTAACACTTTCCGTTTAAGGGTATTGATTCACTTAAGCAAAAAGACCGATGATGCCGACCTGAATGTTAAACAACAGTTCGCTACTATCGTTGCAAATACATCAAAATACCCGGTAATGGAGGATGCCAGCGATAACCTTCAGTTTACTTTTCTGCACCCAACCAACAATTATCCTATGAATCCCGATAATTTTGGGTTTGATGCATTACGCTATAATACCAGCGCTACCTACGTTGGTTTGCTTACCCAGTTGCGCGATCCGCGTGTGTTTGTTACCACTGAGCCCGCATCAGCACTGGTAGCAGCCGGAAAAAGCCCTACCAGCTACGATGCTTTTGTTGGCGCCAACCCCGGTGAAGACCTTGGCGCCATGTATATAAAAGCCAATGGAGGGCAATACTCTCTGATAAACCGTAAGCATTATTATGAAACCTATACGGCTGAACCTTCCATTCAAATAGGCTTTGCCGAAATGTGTTTCAATATTGCAGAAGCCATCAATCGTGGATGGTTAAGCAACGGCCCATTGGGAACTGCCGAAGATTATTATAAAGCAGGTATCAAAGCATCCTTTGCCTTTTATAATATTCCGGAAAGCGGTTCATTTGTTGCTTACTTTTTAAAATCCGGTAGCCCCGGTAGTACTAATGTGGTGTATAATAAATACAACATACCGGTAGATTTTAACGCGTATTACAGTCAAACTGCTGTACAATATGCAGGTAATAACGCAACCGGTTTAACACAGATCCTGAACCAGCGCTATCTGGCATTATTCCGTCACTCGGGCCTTGAATCGTGGTTTACATATCGCAGAACAGGTGTGCCCGCATTTACAACCGGCCCCGGTACCGGCAACAGCGGACGTATAGCTATGCGCTTTCAGTATCCAACATCTGAAAGAACAGCTAATACAACTAATTATACACAGGCCCTGCAATCGCAGTTCAGCGGTAATGACGATATCAATGGTTTAATGTGGATTGCGAAATAAAAACCAATTTGAAAATGTGCTAATTTGAAAATTTGAAAATGCAAATAGTTTTGAATCTGCATTGCATAAAATAAGTTTGTTACATTTAGTGAAGCATTTTAATTCCTCTGCGCCCTATTTTCAAATTTGCACATTTTCGAATTTCAAATTAATAATCATGGATACTACACAGGCCACGAAAATTGCCGATGATATTATTCAACTGTATGAACAATACGGCGATCATGAATATGCCGGTGAAAAAGTAACGCAACTGGAACATATGGTGCAGGCCGCTATGCTGGCCGAAGAACAGGGACACGATGAAGAAGTGATCCTGGCTGCTTTTTTACACGATATCGGTCATATTTGTGTTACGGCACAGTCGGATAATCATATGGATGGGTGGGGTATAAAAGACCACGAAGAAGTGGGTGCTGATTTTTTACTGGAAAAAGGTTTTTCAAAAAGACTGTCGCGTTTGGTTGAGTCGCATGTGGAAGCAAAACGGTATCTTACATATAAGCATCCCGAATATTACGCGCAGTTGTCGGAGGCCAGTAAAAAAACGCTCGAATACCAGGGCGGCCCCATGGAAGCCGATGAAGCCAATGCTTTTGAGCAACATCCGCTGTTCCCGCTCATTATTAAAATGCGTACCTGGGATGATGAAGCCAAAGTAGAGCATATGGCAATCGGTGATCTGGCGAAGTACAGAGCAATGATAGTAAAGCATTTAACCGAACTCTAATTAAATATGAATTTTACATGAGTAACATTCAACTGGCGGTATTTGATATAGCTGGCACAACGGTAAAAGACAAAGGAAATGTATCTGTTGCTTTTATGAACGCCTTTAAAGAATATAATCTTGAAGTAGCCAGGGAGGCCGTAAGCAAGGTAATGGGCTTCCGGAAAAAAGATGCGATACGTATGCTGCTGGAAAAATCAACTGCCACCTCGCCCGACAATAACCACGACCTGATTGAACAGATTCACGACGCATTTACCCGCAACATCATCAGCTCCTACGAAACTGATCCTGAATTAAAACCCATGCCCCAGGCAGAAGAAATTTTTACCGTACTGAAACAAGGGGGAATAAAGATTGCGCTGAACACCGGTTTTACCAGAGCTATTACAGACACCATCCTGCAACGGTTACAATGGGCTGAGCTGCCGGCCATCGATATGGTCATCTGTAGTGATGAAGTGCCACAGGGCAGACCGTTCCCTTATATGATCCATAGCATTATGCTGCAGATGGATGTAACCGACAGCAGGGCTGTAGTAAAGATCGGTGATACCAAAGTAGATATAGAAGAAGGCCGCAATGCCGGTTGCGGAATGGTGGTAAGCGTTACTACCGGCGCTTATACACGTAATGAACTGGAAATGTACAAACCAGATCACATTATCGATTCGCTGGAAGAGCTTCCTGCATTATTATAAATATTGAATATCGAATATTCAATGATAAATATTGAAGTGCATTTACTTCGATATTCGACATTCGTCATTCATTATTCGATATTATAAACTATATGTCCACAACCATAACAGTTGCACCCGCTTATTCAAAAAAGCAGATTGGCGTAGCCATTGCTTCGGCAGCCATTGCTTTTTTGGCCTATACATCAGTATATGCCTACCGCAAACCTTTTACGGTTGTCACCTTCAACAACCTGTCAGTTGCCGGTGTTAAATACCAGGTACTGCTTATTATCAGTCAGGGATTGGGTTATATGCTCAGTAAATTTTGTGGCATTAAATTCATTGCCGAATTAAAACTCATCCACCGCTGGAAGATCAGCGCCATATTGGTTGGCACTGCCTGGTTTTGTTTATTGCTGCTGGCTATTGTTCCGGCCCCATGGGGTATGCTGTGTATGTTTGTAAACGGATTTATGCTGGGCTTTATGTGGGGCATTGTTTTTAGTTATATAGAAGGAAGACGGGCTACTGATTTTATCGGTTCCGTACTGTCCATTAGTTTTATTTTCGCCGGTGGCTTTACCCGTTCGGTGGCCTTGTGGTTGCGCGACGGATGGCATATTCCGGAGAATTGGGTAGCTTTTGTAACCGGGCTCGTTTTTGCACTTCCCCTGATCTTGTTTATATACCTGCTCGAAAAAATACCGTTGCCCGACGAAAAAGATGTGCAACAAAGAACTGCGCGCAAACCAATGAGCAGGGCGGAACGAAAAAAGTTTTTACAACAATTCGGATTAGGCGCTTTAGCCGTAACGGTTGCTTACCTTTTTTTGACCATCATGCGCGATGTGCGCGACAACTTTATGGCGAATATCTTTAATGAATTAGGATATGGCGCCAAACCACAGATCTTCACCGTTACCGAAACCAATACATCCATCGTATTGCTGATATTGATAAGTTTGCTGGTTTTCGTACGAAATAATATGCGTGCTTTTCGGCTGGCGCATGTAGTGGTGATTACAGGATTTATACTGGCCGGTATTTCATCTGCCTTATTTTTAGCAGGTGTAATGAACGGACTGCTGTGGATGCAACTGGTAGGGCTGGGGTTGTATATGGGCTATATTCCATTTAACTGTATTTTCTTCGAGCGATTGATAGCTTCCTTTAAAATTGCCGGTAATGTAGGCTTTCTTATTTATATGGTAGATGCCTGGGGATACCTCGGTAGCTCGTCCGTAATGTTGTCGAAAGAAATATTTCAAATAAAATTAACCTGGTCGCAGTTTTATCCTGCCTGCGTAGTGATATTTTCGGTAACAGGATTGGTGGGAACGATCTTCTCATTAATGTATTTTAATATGAAGCACGCTGTTCAGATAAAGTGAATACAGAGATCGTTGTGCCTGATACCTTGAAACTTAAAACATGAAACCTACTGTAATAGTAATTGGCGCCGGTATTGCCGGACTTGCCATGGCCCGCGCATTGGCTGAAAAAGGATATTCCGTGAAAGTGTTCGATCGTACGCATCAGCCAAACGGTGCTTCCGTTCGCAATTTTGGAATGGTATGGCCTATAGGTCAGCCGCAGGGAAAATTATACGATTGCGCCATTCGCACCCGCGATATCTGGAAAGAGATCAGCGCCACCGGCGCTTTTGATTATAATCCGAGTGGCAGTTTACATCTTGCTTATAATACCGATGAATGGAATGTGCTGCAGGAATTATATCAACAGTTTCGTGATGAAAGAAAAGTTGTTTTATTGAATCCTCAGCAAATCACCGCTACTACAGAAGCCGTAGTTCCCGATAAACTGCTGGGTGGTTTATACAGCGAAGATGAAGGTATTGTTGATCCGCGTGCAGCCATAGCAGCATTGCCTGCCTGGCTAAAAGAAAAATATGATATTACCTTTCACGCCGGCAAATGCGTTAGTTATGTGGCTGATAATACCGTGTATATTGGACAGCAGGAAGATCATCAGGCCGACCTGATCTTTATTTGCAGCGGCGCCGATTTTGAAACTTTATATCCTGAATCATTCAACCAGTTAAAGATCACCAAATGCAAACTGCAGATGATGCGCTTTGCCGCACAACCCAATAACTGGCAGATAGGCCCGGCATTGTGTGGTGGCCTTTCGCTGATCCATTATAAAAGTTTTACAGTGGCTGACTCTCTGTTATTATTAAGAAGACGATATGAGCAGGAGTTGCCCGATTACCTGCGCTGGGGCATTCATGTAATGGTATCGCAAAATAGTAAATACGAGCTAACGGTAGGCGATTCACATGAATACGGATTAACACACGATCCCTTCGATAAAGCAATGATCAATGATATGATCTGTACTTACCTAAAATCATTTGCCCGTTTCAAAGACTGGACGGTTACCTCCAGCTGGAATGGCACCTATGCAAAGCTTACCAATGGCGACAGCCA
>Ga0105239_10004407_pt1 | contig 16854 bp, 13 predicted proteins | sample KBSC44metaG_FD_92761 | JGI IMG/M metagenome (GOLD analysis project Ga0105239, IMG submission 92761) | Corn rhizosphere microbial communities from Kellogg Biological Station, Michigan, USA - KBS C4-4 metaG | ecosystem: Host-associated > Plants > Roots > Rhizosphere > Soil | place: Michigan, USA...
GCGCTTCGCTTAATTACTACCAGGTGTGGCTTGGGCAGCTTCAGTCGCCTTCGGATCGAAGGGCGTCTCGATAAATTTCTTGGCGACCGATTGTGCGTTGTCGTAGTTACTGCCGGTCTGCAGAGCCTTGTTGTATTCAAACACGGCCTTGTTGCGGTCGCCCTTCGCGTCGTATGCATTGCCGCGTTTGATGTGCGCCCAAGCGTCGATCCAAGCCGGCTTGCTGCTGCTGGAATCGATCGCCGCCTGGAAATTGTCGAGCGCCAATTGCCAGTTCTTCTGTTCGAAGTAAACCAAGCCGAGGTTGTAATAAACCCAGGCGTTGTTGCGATCCATTTTGAGCGCCGATTCCATCTGCTGCTGCGCTTCGGAGTATTGGCCTTCCTTGAATAACTCAATGCCGCGACGCGCCACGATTGAAACTTTCAAATCGTCAGACATGCGCAGAATCTTGTTGTTCGGATCGACCTCGGCAGCAATGGGCTGGCCGCTCGATTCAAAATCAAAGTCCTCGCTCTTGCCGCTGAAATTCAACTTCTTCGTTTGCGCGTCGCCACCTTCCGAACGAAGTTGCAACTCGACCGGCATATTCAGATTTTCAAAGTTCTGGCGAACCGTGCCGCGCGTCCGGAACTTACCATTGCGCGTCCGGATGATTTGATAATCGACGCTGAACTCGGGCACGCCGGTGCCTTCCAGCCATTGCGCAAAGAAGTAACGCATGTTGCGCTCGGCGACTTTCGATGTGAGCCGTTCAAAATCGTCGATTGACGCGTTCTTGTTTCTGAACTGCTCGAGGAACTTCGCCATCAGCTCGTCGAACTTGTCTCTGCCCAAAGTCTCTTTGAGCATGCTGAAAACCATCGCGCCTTTGTAGTAGACGATCGACTGATACGCAGCCGATTGGTCATCGAGCGAAGCCGGCGCGCGCACGATCGACGAGGTCTGTTCAAAAGTTAGCGCCCGTTCCTGCTCTTCACGTTGCGACGCATCCAGCTGCGCACCACTCTCAGTTGATTGCCGAAACGCGAACGAGCTCCATTCAGCCAGCCCCTGCGAAAGCCAAGCGTCATCAAACGACTTCAATCCAACGGTTTGTCCCCACCACTGATAAGCAATCTCGCGTTGCAGACGATCTTCGGGAGTCGAACGCCCTTCGAAAAATTTGGACGCGAGGAAAAGAATTCCCGGACCCGAGTACGCTTCGAAAGCTTCGTCGTCAGTCTGCGCGATGATTATGCGCGTGCCGAATGCGGGCGCGCCGTATTGATGTGTGTAGAACTCAAGCGCCTTACCCATGAGCTCGCCGTACGGCGCAATCCGATTCTCGTTGCCGGGCTTTACGAAGAATTGCATTTCGTAGCGGCCGACGCGCAGAGACTTTGTAATGTACTGACCGGCGATGAAATTGCCGATCAGCTGCGGAGTCCTGGTGACAAAACGAAACCGCGTCGTACCAGTTTTGTCGACTTGCGGATTGACGGGTTCGTCACTGAGGCCACCTACCTGAACTCCGGTGGGCACAATAACTGTGATGTCGGCAGTCGCACGGTCCGCCGCGTAGTCATGAAATGGAAACCAACGTGCGGCGTACATCAGATAGGAACCTTCAGTTCCAACATACGCGAGTCGCTTGCTTGCCAGCGACCCGCCTTCCGGAGAAACCAAGGCTCCGCTCCAACGAATTCTCACAGTGGTCGGAGTATTCGCCGGCACTACTTCACCGAGGTCGATGCGCACATTTGGACCAAACGCTCCCGAGCCGACCGGGTCTTGCACGACTCCAGTCAATACCTTTCCATCCCTCTCGACAGCATTGACCTTGAGTGAGCCGTTCAGTTCGAAAACCACGGAACGTGTCGCTTCGAGCGGCGTGAAAGTCACATCCGCACCGGCGCGCAACGTGTGATCGTCAGGCTGCAACTGCACCTCAATTCGATAATTCGTGATGTCGTAACGCGAACCGGCGGGAGCAGGTTGCTGGGCGCGACCGGCGACTGCAAAGGTCGCCAAAACAAGCGCGATGGAGAATACGGAGAGCAGACGGTTTCTCAACATAGGATTGTGCTCCGACCGGTACCGCCATTATAGGCGACCGGATTGCCGGTCGCTAAATGCAGGGTCGATTTTGGGCGTGGTTTTGATGGCGAAAAGGATCGTCCGGTTGCCGCGAAATACTAGAGATTGGAAACAATCTGAAGAATGGAGACGCTCGCCACGAATCGCTTTAGCCTGCTTGACAGCCGTGCCGCTGCCGCATAGATTCAGGAGCGTCTCGGCTTTCCAGCCAACCAACCAGGGACGCTACCGAGTCGTCCTTGGATGTAACAATCAAACGAATCGCTCTCGGAATTTTTTACAGGAGTTTTATTGCATGAGACTGAATCGTAAGGTGTTTAGCGCGATAATCTTCTTCGCGCTTTCGGGTATCGCGCTCGGACAAGCCAGCCGAAATCCTCACGTCGAATTTAAAGAGATGCGCCTCGCTAATGGCTTGCGCGTAATCACTGTCGAGGATCACAGCGCGCCCGTCATCGCGGTCGATGTCACCTACAACGTCGGTTCGCGAGACGAGCGGCCCGGCCGCACCGGCTTTGCGCATTTGTTCGAGCACATGATGTTCAAGGGTTCCGAGAATGTCGGCACCGGCGAACAATATTATTTGATCTTCAATAACGGCGGCACGATGAACGGGACGACCAATGAAGATCGCACGACTTATTTTGAAGCTCTGCCGTCGAACCAACTCGATATGGCTCTGTTCATCGAGGCTGACAAAATGCGCAGCCTGGTTATCAACAAAGCCAACCTCGACAACCAGCGCAATGCGGTGCAGGAAGAGCGGCGGCTCGGCGTCGACAACCAACCGTATGGTCAAAGCGGCGAGATTCAGCAGGGGTTGATCTACGACAACTTCGCTTATAAGCATACGGTGATCGGATCGATGGATGATCTCAACGCTGCGAGTGTTGAAGACGTTGCCGCTTTCTTCAAGACTTACTATGCGCCTAACAATGCGGTCCTGGCAGTCGTCGGCGACTTCAAGGCCGCCGATGCCATCAAGAAAATCAAACAGTACTTCGAGAGCATTCCGCGCCAGCCCGATCCGCCGGCAGTCGACATGACTGAACCTGAGCAAAAGGCTGAGCGCCGCGCCAGCGTTGATGACGGACTGGCTCGGTTGGCCCAGGTTGATATCGCGTTTAAGACGTTACCCGGCAACACGGCGGACTTTTACGCCCTGCAGGTCCTTTCGACTGCGTTGCAAAGCGGCCAGAGCTCACGGCTGTATCAGGCTCTGGTGAAAGACAAACAACTGGTGCAGAGCGTCGGCGGCTTCGCAGATGAGAAACGAGGCACCGGCGCGTTGTACACCAGCGCGACGGTTCGATCCGGGGTAAAACCTGCGGACGTCGAGGAGGCGATCTACAACGAGATTGAGCGGCTGAAGAAAGACGGCATCGCGGATTGGGAATTGCAGAAAGCAAAGAACACGACGCGTCGTAACTTTATCAATAGCATGCAAAGCTCGTTGTTGCGTGCGGTAAACATCAGCCAGTGGACCGTGTATTACAACGATCCGAATCTCATCAACACGCGCCTTGACAAAGTAAACGCCGTGACGAAAGAGGACGTGCAACGCGTCGCTAATAAGTACCTGGTGACGACTAACCGCACGGTGGTTGTGACGATTCCGAAACCGAAGACTGCGACTGCGGCGACCGGGCAGTAAGATAGGGAGAAGCTAATCATGAAAATCTCAATCAATACATTTCTTGCCGCGGTTGCGGTCGCGATTCTTAGCTTGTCTGTGGCCACGGCCCAGCCCCGCACGGGCCCGCCGCCGCAGCAGGGTCAATCAATCAAAGGCGCGGATATCAAAGGTCGCGCGCCGGTAAGTAAGGAGATTCTGAAAGTGAATCTCCCGAAGGGACAGGAAGCGACGTTATCGAATGGCTTGCGCGTAATCGTGCTCGAGAATCACCGGGTGCCAACTTTCACGATGCAGATGGTGGTGCTGAGTGGTGGTTTGTCAGACCCGGCCGACTATCATGGGCTGTCAAGTTTCACAGCGGGGCTGTTGCGCGAAGGAACCACGACGCGCAAGAGCAAAGACATCGCGGAACAGGCCGACACGATGGGCGCTACTCTGACGGCCGCTTCGGGTCTCGCAAATCTTACCAGCACGGTCACCACCTCGGGGCTGGTTGAGAATTTCGATCAGGCACTAGGATTGTTCTCAGATGTAATCCTGCACCCAACATTTCCGCAGGAAGAAGTCGACAAATACAAAGCTCGCCAGCTTCAGCAACAGCAATTCCAGCGCTCGATTCCGCAGTTCCTGGCGCAGGAGCGATTTGTGCGCGCGATTTATGGAACTCACCCGGCAGGCATGATCACGGCGCCGATAGACTCGATCAGGAAGATCGCGTCAGCGGATCTGGCCGGTTTTCATTCGAAGTACTACCGGCCGAACAATGCGATGCTGGCGATCGTTGGCGATGTGAAATTGAAAGAAATCATGCCGAAGCTGGAAGCGGCCTTCGGCGGTTGGGCCAAAGGCGATGTGCCTCCACTTTCAATTCCCACAATCGGGGCAGCCGGCGCGATGCAGATTCAACTGATCAATCGGCCCGGGTCGGTGCAAACGGTTTTGCAACTCGGCAATCTCGGTATCGAGCGCACCAACCCTGACTACTTCGCCGTCGCCGTTATGAATGAAATTCTGGGCGGCGGGCCGCAGGCGCGCCTGTTCATGAACCTGCGCGAAGACAAGGGCTACACTTATGGCGCGTACAGCAGCTTCAACGGTTCGAAATATCGCGGCACGGTCATATCCAGTTCGGAAGTACGGACCGACGTGACCGAAGGCGCAATGAAAGAGTTCATGTACGAGCTGAATCGGATGCGTGACGAGAAAGTCTCGGCTACTGATCTTGACAACGCGAAACGGTCACTAGTCGGCGGCTTTGCGCTATCGCTCGAGCAGCCGACGGCGCTGTTACAGAACCTAGTGATCCAAAAGCTCTATGAAATGCCGGCGGATTACTGGGACACTTATCCGGCGAAGATCAATGCGGTCACCGACGCCGACGTGCAGCGCGTCGCGCAGAAGTACATCGACATCGGTCACCTGCAAATCATCGCCGTCGGTGACGCGAAGAAGATCAAGTCGGTACTTGAGAAATTCGGCCATGTCGAGGTTTACGACGCGGATGGCAAGCCTCAAGCGTCGGGCAACTAAGCTCGTCCGAATATGGACATTTGGAGAGTGGCACGGGCGTCTCGCCCGTGAAATCACGCGCAGGATGCGCGTGCCACATCAACCTCAGAGAGCGATTCGGTAACAGCTGAATCGCTCTTTTTACTTTTGGTTTGGGGTTGGTGAGGCCGCCGGTGACGGCGCTGACGACGAATAGGCCGGACCGATTTTGTCATCGAGGCCGTCGAGCGTGCCGTTAACTTTCTTGTAGATATTCTCAATCACCGCACGACGCGCTGGATCGGGAGCGCCGGCGCGATAACTGTTGATGTAATAAAGCAAAGCCTGATCGTGTTTGCCATCGGCTTCGAGTCCCGTTGCCAGATGCCACATCGACGATCGCCACAGTGGCGTGCCTTGCGGCGCAACGCTCACGGCTCTCCGCAGACGGGCCACGGCATCAAGCGGTTTATCGAGGTTCAGGAGCGCCATGCCGGCAATGTCTTCGATGCGCGCGCGCAAAATGGCTGATAAAGCCGAACGGGGCGCATTCGGCACGTTAGGTGTTCCGCCTTGCGCCAGAGCCCGAGCGCGAGATTCGGCTAGCTCGTCCGGCTGCACTGCGACGGTAGCAGCCGGGATGTTTAGTGCAGCGTCCACGCCGCCAACTGCCGCGTCCATCAGATCAACTACCGTAGTGAGGGCCGCGCCCTTTCTCAGCAGCTTACTCGCCACGTAAATCTGACGATAAGTACGCATGGGATCGTCACCGCCGACGAAGTCCTGCGCAATCGCGATGAGATCTTCGTCTCTTGTCGAGCGGCCTTCCGGATTCAACGCCGCCGCAAACGCCAACAAGCCCTTCATCATCCTGGCGTTCGCTTCCGTGTCCGCGGAGGTGTTCTGAAAGATCGCCGCGCGACGTTCCGGAGCGAGCAACTCAGTAAACGTCGTCGCGCGCGTGGTCACCCGGCCAGCCAACTTCGCCTCAATCTGTCCGTCTTTCAATGAAAATGTTTTTGCCAGTTCGGTTAACGCTTCATCGTAAAGGCCCATCGAAGCGAGCACCGTTGCCAATTCGTAATCCAGCGTGGGAAACCGCGCGTAAGCGCGTGCAAATCGTACTGCGCGTTCTGCATCGAGTGGCCGCTTATCTGCGGCCAACGCGCGCGCCGCGGCAATCTGCGCCCAGGAATAGCGCGGCTCGATGGCGACGGCCCTTTGCGCCAGCTCAAGCGCGCGCGTTGCGTCACCGTGCGCGACGAACCAATATGCGGCGCCGACGAGTAAGGGCAGGTTTCGCGACTTGTCTGCGTCCTGAAGTATCGCACTAAGCTGCTGGTTCGCCTCGTCCTTTCGCCCCAGCTCAAACAACGAAAGAATCACTCCGGCGATCGCAGATTGGTTTTTCGGATCACTGTCAAAGACTTCGCGGTAAGCCGCTAGCGCGGCTTCGTTCTTGCCTACCGCACGCTGCAAATCCGCCCACGCAAGCTTTGCCGACAACGACTTCGCATCCAGCGAAACTGCCTTGGAGTATTCCGCTTCAGCGTCATCAAGCCGCAGCGCGATATGACGCGCAGCCCCGAGCGCCTGGTGCGCCGCCGCCATGTCAGCGGCATTTTGAACAGTAAGCTCCGCCAACCGATTTGCTTCGGTCGCATCTTCAATCGCCAAATAAAATTGCGTGACGGCAAGGAGGCGCACTGGATTTAGCTTTGCCAAACCCTCGGCTTGATGTGCGGCTTGCAGCGCGGGGCCGCGTTGTCCGCGCATGAATAAGTTGATTGGAATGCGCGCGATGACTTCGGTGAACAAACGGTCGGACATATCTGACGGGACTTCCGCGATAGCGGACGAGAACTCGTCCAGTCCACCATCCACATCGCCCGCTGCTAACTTTTGATCGCCTACTGTCGCATGGGCGGTAACAATCAATTCCTGCGCGCGCGGAATGGCTGCCGATTTCGGATGCGAAGCAATGAACTGTTTCAACAGGTCAATGCGTTCGGCCGCTGGCTTTGTAAGCGTGAGTTCAACCTCTTCTTTTTCGTCTTCAGGATTTGCGCGCGTCATCGAAGCGCGGGCCGAACGAATCGGCTTGTTCACGTTTCGCGCAACTTCCGCAGTTGCTGACGGAGATGCTTTCGGCGAGGGGGAGGCCTCGGTAGCCGCAGACGGAGTTTCCACCGGCGATGCTGCGGGTGTAGGGGTTTCTGTGGCCGGCGTCTGACTGATCGTCGGTGCCGGCGTGGGACTTTCAACTGCGACTGGTGTCGTCTGGGGTATTGATGCTTCCGGTGCCGGCGTTGGCGTCACGCTCCGCGCTGGCGTTTCGCTCGGCGTTGAAGCTGGCGAAAGTTCCGGAGTCGGTGATTCACTGGGCTGGGGCGTGGGCGTGTCCGCCGATGTCTGCGATTCTACCTTCCGCGGTCGAGTCTTTGCGGCGGCGACTTCTACCCGTTGAGAATCCAAATCTGCAAGCGTGAAATTATGAAGCTCACCCAAGGCGCTCACAAACGTTTGCACGCCAAGCAGCAGTCCGTTGTCGTAATCGTTCGCCTCGAGCTTCGGTCGCATCTTGAGTCCCATCTCTCCGACAAGACCGTCCGGCAGCGCCGATTGCGCTGATCGGCTGAACTGCGTAAAGAACTTCCCGCTGTCGGCAGCAATGACCAATAAGAGAGTCTTGCTCGACGCCGTTCGTGAACCCACAGTCCAATCGTTTGCCAGGCGCAAAGAGTAATTGTAGAGATCTTCCGTGCCTGCAGTTTTCACCAGGGCAATCACCAGGTCGATGTCAGTGCGTTTTTTGAGTTGCTCAAGAATCGATTCGAGCCGTTCCTTGTTCGCACCTCCAAGCACTGAGGCGAAGTCGTTGATGTGACCCGAAGGCGGCGGCAGCTTCTCCTGCGCGAACCCCGTGGCGAAAACGTGTGTTAGCGAAAGCGCGGTCAGCAGCAACAACAAGGCCGCAGCTCGTAGATTATGGTTTGGCGTCTTCATTCGACAGTTTTGCCCAGCGAAACCGACAACGCGGACAAATTGGGAAGAGTTTGACTCTGCGCGGCATGATAACATCTGAATGAAGGCAAAAGGAAAAAGGTAAAAGGAAAAGAAGATAGACAAAATCTTTGAAATATTCTCTCTTCTTATCGTTCTTCACTAGTTGCGGCTTTTAGTACTTTTTCCTTTTACCTTTTTGCTTTTCCTTTTCGATGAGCGAACTCGATGAAGCCTGGGAAATGGCGTTAGCCGAAGCGCAGGCCCGCGCACACGCAGCCGGCCGGCGTGACATTGCCGATTACTTAAGCCTCCGCCGCCGGAATGACTTGCTGCGTCGCACGGGTACAGACTGGCTAATCAATGAGTTCATGTTTCTCGCCGGCGCGGCGAATCGTTCAGGCGCGGGCATTCAAATGGAGCGACACGACGAACATCGTTTCGCGCGAGGCTCTGCGAGCATGCTCGGTAAAGGCGTCACGTTCCGCCACGGCGTGCGCGCCCTCACAATTGAAAGTGGCTGGCCGCGCATACCAAAAGACGGGATTGTACGCGGCGGCGGTTTAGCTTGCGCGAACATCAAGCATTTCGGTCGCCCGAGGCTGAACCAGGAACTGCTCTTGATTCGTTCGCCCAAAGGCTCGCCCGAATGGTTGATCGTGAACGACGACCAACGGACGTCTCTGACTGAAATGGATCTTCAACGCCACATCGCCAGCCTGACTCAATCTTGAAAGTCGGTTGGTTCTCTCTTACATCCATCTAAAGAGTTTGCTGCCTTTTGTTGTGATGACCTTGTGATGGGCGTCCGGCTTTGCGGCAGCCTCCACCGAAACACGGTAATTGCGTGTAAATATCAGAAAAGAGGAGGTGAAGAACGATGCGGAAAAACATTTTAGGGAGGTTCGTCCTGGCAATCGCTCTTCTAATTTTTGCGATACCGGTAGTGGCCTCGGCGCAGATCCGGATTTACGAACGAGACCGTTATGACCGGAGCGATCGTTATGATCGTTACGATCGAGGTGCCTTGCGGAGTGCGCTGGCGCAGCTGGACAACTCCAGCGCGCGACTGGAAAGCGACTTGAGTGCGACACGCGGACGTCGAGTCCTCGGCGGACTCTTCTGGATAAGCAATCCAAACGACAACGCCGCGATCGCTGAAGTGCGCGACTTTCGAGTCGCCGTGCGACAGTTAAGGCGGGCTTCAGCTGGTGGCCGCGACCTAAGCGGTAGTTATGACGAAGCGCGCAATGTCATTGAGCAGGGTATGCGTCTTGATCGTTACCTGAGATTGCGAACCGGCAGAACTGACGTGGATGAAGAGCTGGCTCAGATTCGATCAAGTCTTCACGTCATTGCCGACGCGTATGACATGAACATCCGCTACTAACACAGTGAGCCGTTAGCTTTGATTGATATGCGGTGAAACTGGACGAGGCCTCGTCGCTGCCTCCCAGGCGACGAGGCTTTCGTTTGTCTCGGTACCGCCACAAACGATTTCCGCCCAGCGTGCACCGAATGCGACGCGCAAAGCCGTCATCGGGCTCATCTGCTCTATGCATTAGTTGTTTTCGACATTAATTTCCGAAAAACACGCTGCGGCACAGTGGTTGCCGAGAGCAGGTCAGTTCTGGCGCGGAGCGCGCAAGAGGAACTTGGTAAGGAGAAGTGAAATGAAAAGACAATTATTCAGACTGAGTTTGGTGGCGGGCGTGCTGGCGTTGTTTGTTCCCGCAGTGGCGTCTGCGCAAAACTGGCCGGACTATCGCCGCGACCGCGATAATGGCCGCTATGACAATCGTTACGTCCGCGACAGCATTCAGCGGTTGGATCGACTGGCGAAGGATTTTGAGCGCGAAGTCGATCGCGATCTGGATCGTGATCGCCGCGTGAATGGCTCGCGCCGTGAAGATCGCGTAAACCAGGAAGCCCATGACTTTCGAAACGCGGTCGGTAACCTCAAATCAGCTTTCGGGAATGGACGCGATTTGAATGGGAGCGCCGACGAAGCGCAACGCGTGATGCGCCAGGCAAGCATTACCGAACGCGCGACTCGACGTCAGTTCGACAATTCCCGGCTGTCGTCCTTGTGGTCGCAGATTCGCAACGAACTGAACGTAATTTCTAACGCGTACGGTTACCGTGGTTCGATCTATGGCGACGACGATTACGGCCGTGGACGTCGACAGGATAATCGCAACAACGTGCCGTGGTGGCAGCGTCTCCCTGGATTTCCAAACTAACCTCACCGACTTAACTGTCTCTCTTCGGAAGCCCTGCTCGGCAACGAGTAGGGCTTTCGCGTTTTCAGCGCGGCGATGACAGAATGACGCCCGTGTCCGGTACCCTTTCTATCGTCGCAACTCCAATCGGCAATCTGGAAGACATCACACAAAGAGCGTTGCGCGTACTGCGCGAAGCCGATTTGATTGCCTGTGAAGACACCCGTCACACGCGCAAGCTGCTGAATCATTTCGCCATTACGACTGCGACAATCAGCTACCACGAACACAACGAAAAAGAGCGCGCCGAGGAACTGTGTGAGGCCCTTGAGTCAGGCAAGAATATTGCGCTGGTTTCAGACGCCGGTACTCCGCTCATCAGCGATCCCGGCTTCCGCATAGTGCAGGCGGCGGTCGATCGCGGCATTTCGGTGGTGCCGATTCCGGGAGCGTCCGCGGTCATCACCGCGCTAAGTGTATCTGGTTTACCGACGGATCAATTTTTGTTCGCCGGGTTCCTGCCGGCCCGCACCGGCGCACGGCGGGCAAAGTTAAACGAACTGCGTACGGTTGCTGGCACGCTTGTCTTCTATGAAACACCACATCGCATCAAAGCGACGTTGCAGGAGGCGCTGGAAGTATTGGGCAACCGCGAGGCCGTTATCGCGCGTGAGGTGACGAAACTTCATGAGGAGTTCGCGCGCGGATCGCTGTCTCAACTAATCGAGCGGCTCTCAAGTTCAGAAGCACCGCGCGGTGAGATGGTCCTGATCATCTCCGGCCAAGCCGCCGAGTTGCCATCTCCATCGACTACTGACGCGAACGTGCGATTGGTCGAACGGATCGAACAGCTGGAAGGCGAAGGGATGGATCAAAAGTCTGCTTTGAAGCAGGCGGCGAAGGAGTTGGGAGTGAAGCGCGCCGATGCTTACCGCATGATGGTCAATCAAAAGAATCGGCGCAGCAAATAAAACAACACGCTCAAAACGACCGACGCGAGCAGCGACGAGACAAGTGGAAAGTAGAAATGCGTGTTTTCGCCTTCGTAACGAATATCGCCCGGCAAGCGTCCGAACCACGACAACGCGCCTAAATAAACGAGCACACCGATCACGACCATTGCGCCGCCCGCAATCACAATCAATAGACCGACAGTCCGATTCATAAACATCAGAGGCGGGCCAGGCCCGTCCCTTTTCATCAAAACAATCCATGCCGCGGCGGTCGAGCAACTAGCCCGCGAGCTTACCGACTGGTCCATCCGGCTTGATGATTGACTTCAACGCTGAGTACAAAACCAGAACATGCTGCGGTCCCGCGGCGTACGCGGCGACCTGGTAAGGATCAAAAGTAATCCACAGACCTTTGCGGGTGATTGTCCAGGCGGCATAGTTGTCGGCGCGCGGAGCGGCCCCTTCCTTAATTTGATCTTCCATGAGCATGTCGTTCTTCTTGCTCTGATCCTGCAGGTCTTTGATGCAGTAGGCGGAGATCACGCTCAAGGAGTTCGATTTTGGCTGGAAAAGATCCGCGAGCGCGAGCTTCTTCTTGTTCTTCACGTCGTAATTCAGCGCCACCGTGAAATTGCTGCCGTGCGCCGCACCGCGGGAATATTGATTCTCGGAAAACTCCACGCTGATCAAATCATCGGTGGCGAGACGAACGTTGTAGCCAACGTCGAGCGTGGAAGTTTGCGCTTCATCGGCCAAAACGGTCTCTTCCTCGCCGGGATTGCCCTCGGCGCTTTTGAAGGCGGCAATGTCCTTATTGATCATCGAGCGCGCCTGTTGATTGAACGCGTCGAAACGTGAATCGCCTTCGATCTGCGGATACTCAACATTGACCGTGTATTTTCCTTCCTTGTTGTTTTCGCGTATCACTTTTGGCACGACGCGCACCACTGCTGTGAACTCGATGGGCTGCTGCGTGAGTTCAAAATCCGTCTCTTTCGACCCGTCAGGTCGCGACCACTTGCCTTCAATTGCGGCAAAACCAATCTCGTTTGATTTCCACTGACCTTTGAAGACGCCCGTGTCTTTGCCGGTCTCGTCTGTTTCGCGCAACTCGAGCTTGCCCCCGCTGTCGATTGTGCCCTTCAGATCGATGTTCTTTCCGACGCGCGGATAGAAGTACGTGCCGGTGAGACGCTCAGGTTCGCGCACCAGCGCCATCTCAATCGAAAGATTGGCGATCCAGCCGCGAAAAAAGAACTTCTCGCCCGCCGGCGCGGCGCCGCCGCCAATTGTCTCTTGAGGCGGTGAGGCCATGTTGGTGTTCGCGGTCTGAGTGGTAGTCGATTTCCGGCATGCACCAAAGAGAACGACCGCAGTTAAAAGGAGCAAGGTGATTCGTAGGTTGATTCTCATCATGTCTAATTGGGGGTCTGGGCTTTCACCAGACCCGCCCGATGCGTCTCACTGCGAATATCTTCAAAAGTCAGATGACACAAACGGCCGCCCGTAAATATCTCATTGTTGGTCACATCAGCAAGCGCGAACGGAGGCGCTGGGAACACGGCCATCTCTTCATCATTTTCGAAGCCGGTTTCAGCCAACACCAATCCGAGGAGGTCGCCGAGGAACATATCAACTGAAAAACGACGACCTGCAAAATCGAAATAGTAACGGTTTTTGCGAATCTCGTTGGCTTCGAACACCGAGAGCATCTCAGCTTCCGCCGCATTCAAATAGATGTTCGTGATGACCGTGCGCGATAGATCGTTAGGATTCGGGGCGAACTTTTGTGTGAACTTGACGGTCCATTTGTTTGTCTTCGGATCACGTACCTTCCGAATCCGCAGGCGCGTACCGGTGATGTAGTTGTCGGTGATTTGCACATGCTGATCCGTCCGCGCTAATCCTTCCGGCAAATCGTTCAGCAGATATCGCCGCTCGCGTTCGACCTGCGCATATTTGCTTTGCGGAACGATTACGTTTTGGTCAGTCAGTTTTGCGACGCCCATACTGTTTGGTACGCACCTCGGACGCGCTAAGTATAGTTCAGCTTGCTGCAAAAAATCCGACGCGAACCGCCAGAGGTGAATAGTGCTAAGGGGAATTCTCGGTGGGTGCCTCAGGTTTCTCAGGAGAATCGAGGCTTCTCAGGATTGACTGCACAATCAGCAAGCGGGCCATTAGCTTCAGTTCATTTCTCTGAAAACGATCGGCGAGCGCTCTTGTCCGGTTGAAATCGGCGTTCGCCAGGGCCACCGCGCCTCGTCCGTACTTAATGAGCGCAAAGTCGAGCGGCACTCCGGGATCCTGCATGACAATCTCGCCACTCTTGACTGCTCCGCTGCGCACGATCTTGTCCAGCAACAAGAGTTTCGAGATGTTGTCGTTGGCGCGGTCAATGATTGGCTCAGCGATAGCGAATGCTTGTGGTGGATCAATCAGCGCGTATGCAAGTAGCAGCGCCATAAACGCCCGCGATTGGGTGTCGCTATTGAAATCAATTTTGATCAGCGGCCGCGCATCCTGTAGCAGCTTCAAAGCCTCTTCGTGCCGGCCCTTTTTATCGAGCATCATTGCAAGTTCCGCCATCGCGGTCGCCCGCTGCTCTTTTAGTCGAATTGTCGGCAGCAGTTTCTGCAGCTCATCAACGTTGCCCTGATAAACCGCGGATGCGATTTCTTCGGCGTCGAGCGAATCGTTTAGCGCTTTGCGTTGCGTCTCGTCGGCGATCTCGGTGTTGATGGTTTCGCGCAAAGCATCGGCGCGATTGCGCATGACGGCCAGAGACACAGCTTCGCGATACAGCGAGCGTCGTTGTTCATCGCCTAATGAATTGGCGGCGTGAACCATCTGCTCTGGCGTTGCCGTTCGCATTAGGGATTCGTAAGTCTTCCAATCCTGCTGACCGTTATTCAGCATGCGATCGACTTGCGCCATTTTCGCTTTGACACGCGCAATGCGGTCGGGAGCAAAAGCCTCGATTTCAGGCATGACCTCATTCAGCCCACTCGCGAGATTGGGATTTGCTGAAGCGTTTGACGCCGCATCAGTCAGCAGTTCGACAAGTTCACGGCGCTGATCATCGCTTAGGTTCAGCGGATGCCACGCAACTGTGGGAAAGTTGGGGCTCTCAGTCTTGGCGGCCGGAGTTCTGGATAAGCCCAACAGACTAACTCCGATCCAGAACGCATCCTGATCCGTCGAAATGTCTGTGTGAATCTTGTCGATGATGTCTCCGGCAAATTCGGTCGCGAGTTCCTGGTTCTGCTGATTCAAACTATGCACAAGACTCAATAACTGAAACGTCAACCCTTTCGCCAAACTTTCGCGCGCGATCTGCAGCGCTCTTTTCGGATCGCGTTCCGCGGCCTGGTTGGCGATCTCCTGTTCGAGATCGTTATCATCAGGCAAGCGAAAGTTTGGATCCTTTAGATCGAGCGGCGGCTGATGGGTCGCCCGTAACATATCCAACGCGAGCTGAGGATCGCGACGTGCGACGCGGATCAGAAAATTTCGCCGCATGGAAAAGGCTTCAAAATATTCCTTCTGTGCCTTTTCCTTTGATTGATTCCTGGTTTGCGTGCTTTTCGTCTTCGAGTCGTTCGCATCTTTTTTGGTCGCATCTTCGGAAGTATCGGTTCGCAAACCGAGACTGCTGAGCGCGTCCCAAAACAGTGTGCGCGCTCGTTTCTCGTCATGCTTCCACAGCAGATCCGCGGCGCTCGCTTGAACGAATGATCGATTCTCAGGCAGCTTCAAACCCCAGGCTCCCGCGATAATTTCGTCCAAAAGCGCAACGGTTTTGCGCGCGAGTTCCTGACGCTGCTCAAGCTCCTTCTGCGCTTTCTCTTTTTCATCAACCTGCGCGATGACACAGGTCGGACTCAGCAGTATGACAAGAAGCAGGACCGCAAAGCTCGAAAATGAATAGTTGAGCCGCATCGATGAAACGTGACACGCTGAAAAGGAGACCTGGGTTGCGAAAAAGATACTCCCGAAGGCGCTCATCGGCAATACTGGCGGCTGCCTGAAATCTCAACTAGAATGCCGCGGCCGTCGCCCGAGCGGTGGTTCACTTTCATTCCAAATAAAACGAGGAAAAACCCTGTGATACAGCTCAGAGTAGGTGTCATCGGCCTAACGCTTCTCGCCTGCTTTTGCCTCTCCGCCGCACAAAGCCAGCAGCCAATCGGTATTCGACCACAGCCGCCCGAAGGGAAAGGCGTGGTCGTGTTGCGTGCCGCGCGACTGATTGACGGCACCGGTGCGCCGGCTATCAACAATGCAGTTGTCGTCGTCACCGACAACAAAATCACGGCGGTTGGGGACGCCAGATCAGTCCGCCCGCCGCAGGACGCAAAGGTGATTAATCTCGGTGACGTGACTTTGTTGCCCGGCTTCATCGACGCCCACACCCATCTGATTGGTCGGGTTCTGGGCGATCCCGAAGGCGAGACTTCGGCAGTGCGTGACTATGAGGCGTGGGGCGCAATTCTAGGTGTCATTCACGCGCGCGACACTTTAATGGCCGGTTTCACGAGCGTGCGCAACGTCGGCGCTGACGGGCCATTCAGCGACATGGCTCTGCGCAAAGCTATCAACGAAGGCTGGACACCGGGACCGCGCATGGAAACGGCCGGACACGCGATTGGCATTACGGGTGGCCACTGCGATGAAAATGGTTACAAGCCGGGCTTGCTGCAACTCGGTCCCATGCAAGGCGTCGCGAACGGGCCGGAAGAGGTGCGCGCCGCGGTGCGTTATCAGATCAAGTACGGCGCCGACGTCATCAAGACCTGCGCAACCGGCGGAGTACTTTCGGAAGGCGACGCGGTCGGCGCAACGCAATACAGTTATGAAGAATTGAAAGCCCTGGTCGACGAGGCAAATAAGCTGGATAGAAAAGTAGCCGCACACGCGCACGGAACCGAAGGAATCAAGATCGCGACACGAGCCGGCGTCTCTTCCATTGAACACGGATCGTTTCTCGACGAAGAAGGCGCGCGTCTGATGAAAGAACGCGGTACGTATCTGGTGCCGACGCTGATGGCGGGCGAGGCAGTCGAACGCGCGGCGAAGAATGGCGTGCTGAAAGGCTTGCGCGCTGAGAAAGCTTTGACTGCGGCGGCGCATGTTCGACAGGCGATCAAGATTGCGGTCGCCAACAAACTACAAATTGCTTTGGGCACCGACGCGGGCGTCATTCCGCACGGCACAAACGCGCGCGAATTTTTTCTGCTCGTCGATTGGGGCGGCATGTCGAATATGGAAGCCATCGTCGCCGGCACCATGAACGGCGCAAAGCTGCTCGGGTGGGACAAGAACCTCGGCTCACTTACCGCCGGCAAATGGGCTGACATCGTCGCAGTTTCCGGCGATCCACTGAAAGACATTCACGCGATGGGGAAGCCAGTGTTTGTGATGAAGAATGGGGTGGTGTATCGGAAGGATTAGATTAAGAACTCCATCTCGA
>Ga0105239_10004410_pt1 | contig 16852 bp, 12 predicted proteins | sample KBSC44metaG_FD_92761 | JGI IMG/M metagenome (GOLD analysis project Ga0105239, IMG submission 92761) | Corn rhizosphere microbial communities from Kellogg Biological Station, Michigan, USA - KBS C4-4 metaG | ecosystem: Host-associated > Plants > Roots > Rhizosphere > Soil | place: Michigan, USA...
ACCAGAGAATCCTGCAAAAACTCGGAAGTGTGCCGGGTGGCGGCCGCGGCGGCGCCGACCGTGCGGACGACGATACCCGGATCGCCATAATACTCCCAGGAACTGCCGTCGAAACCCTCCCGCAAATCCGGGTTCGCAATGGCAGGGTCGCCGATGACCCCGTAGTAGGGCCGAAGGAAGGCCATATAGTTGCGCCCCTGGATCGGCATCTCGGGCGGAATCACGCCTCCTTCATGATGCATTCCTCGAATCACGAGAGATTGCAGCGCATGGATTTTTTCGGCCCCTCCCAAGGCATCCACGTGCCGGTGCACAATTTGATCGATGCTGAGGGCTTCCTGTCCGGCAACCGCAGTTGTGAGCAGCACGGAAGTGATGAAGAAAATTCGACCTGGTGTTCGCATGGCAGATGAGTTTTGTACGGCAACGTGACGAAAAGGTTACAGGCGAATAGGGAGTGGTGGGATTGCGCTAGCGGGCGTAGTGCGGGAACGCTGAGTAGCGGCTCACTTGCTCATTCTGGATTGAGAACATCTGCTTGCCAATTCAACACCACGTTGATGCCTGAGGCGGCGGACTGCTGCGCCGTCAGAGCCACTAGAAAAGTTTTGCCGTCCGGACTGACTGCAAAGGCCTGATCGTTGGCTGCCCGGGATCCGTTTATCCGGGCGGGCAGTTGGAATAATGCGCGCGGCGGACTGGCTCGAAAGACGGGTCCGGGTTCCACTTCAACCACCATGACCGTGCGCAGGTCCGGACCCACGTAAAACAACTCCCGACCGTCGCGTGCCCAGCGCGGGGCGTAGGCTCCGCCATCTGAAATTTGCCATTTACTGGGTGCGGCGCCGGGCATCGTCATGACATAGAGCTCATCGGTACCGGACGCATCGGAAATATAGGCTACCCATTTAGGCGCGCCGGGGCCTGTTGCAAAGCGTCCCTGCCCCTCATTCACAGGCGTCACCAGCAAGGGCAGCAACTGGTGCCGGCCTTTGTTCAATGGCTCCGGCAATAGCCGCATGTCGAAGCCGGTTTTAGGATCGGTTTCGGCCACCAGCAGGGAACGGCCGTCCGAGGACCAGTCCGTGGCATTTCGCAGTCCGGGTTGATCTCTTTCCAGGAAAATGGGCTGGGAACCACCAGTGCCATTGGATGCTTTCATGTACAGGCCATCGCCCAATCTGAAGAACACGATCCAGGCACCATCCGGGGACCACACCGGATTGTCGCCTCCGTTAAATGTGAAGCGCGAAGGCATGCCCCCCGCGAGTCTATGCAGCCAGATATCCTGCATCTTTCCACTGTTGTGTACTACTGCAACCGTCTTGCCATCCGGAGAAAACCGCATGCCGGCTGTAAAGCCCATTTGCTTTCCGAGCGAACCGATCTGCTTGCCGGTGCGATCGAAAGTGATCAGTTCCTGGCCGCCTGACTCCGCAGTGCGGTAGGCTAGCGTGCCTTCCGCCGATGCTGAAAAATCGTAAGCGCCCACGCCCTCAGCCACGGCAGATGGTTCGCCGCGCATGGCCGGAGGGTTCGTCTCGATCAATTGCGTAGTGAGAGTATTGTTGCGGGTATACAACAAGGCAGCGGGGTACCTTCCATGGGCCGGAATGAAGACGGAGCGGACCGCGGAGGATAGGAGCAATGAGCGGTCGAACCTACCCAGGGCGCCCGCGTAGATTTGCCGGCTGGACTGCGAGCTGAAGAGAAAGTGCTGGCCGTCCGGTAAGAAAGCCGGCCAGAAGTGCCCGATATCCTGGGTCTCCAACTGCGTTGCTGGAATGGGTTGTCCCCCAGCGGCCGGAATAAGAAATAAGTTCAGAAGATTCGATGGTGCATACAGAATCTTATCGCCCGGACCCCATGCGCCAGAAACTCTGAATCCGCCGGGTATGCTGGCTAAGGCCTCCGCCGCGCCGCCGTTGATGTCGATTCGCTCCAGTTTGTCCTGCGTAAAAAAGCCTAGGGAACGACCGTCTGGCGACCAAAAAGGAAACCTTGCGCCCTCGGTGCCGGGCAACTCGCGGCCGGAAAGAGAATTGAGGGCGCGCACCCATAAGGTTTGCTGGCCGGACTGCTCCACGACGAAAGCAATGGTTTTTCCATCCGGCGATAGGGCTGGCGGCCCGGCAATACCGCCCGGTACGAAGGTGGCGCCTTCAGGCGGCAAAAGACTGAGTTTGATGGTGTGGGCTTCGCCGGGAGAGCGTAACCCGTAGACCAAGCCGGCACTGCCGGCGGCAGTCAGGAGCAAGGCGGCCGCGGCCATGAGCCACATTTTCCTGGAAAGGGCGGTGCGGCTTCGCGCTGGCGTGATTTCGGCGAGGCCGAGCGCCACCCATTCCAGATTGATTCGCAAGTCGATCGCGGATTGCCAGCGTTCGTCCGGATCGGCCGCCAAGCACCGGGTCAAGATGCGGCTTAGCGCCGGTGGGGTCACCGATAGCGCGGCGAGAGGCGGCCCTTTCAGTATCTCGGCAATGAGGCTGGCGACATTATCGGCTTTAAATGCGGATTCGCCGCTTAACATTTCGTAAAGCAGCACACCAAAAGAAAAAATATCGCTGCGGGCGTCGGTGGGCTTGCCTTGTAATTGCTCTGGAGAAGAATACTGCAAGGTCCCCACGATTCCGCCGGCTTCCCACATTTCCTGGGTGGGAACTTGTTCGGCTGGAAGATCGGGCAACGGCTGAAGCAAGCTGGGTTTATCCATTTTCGCCAGTCCGAAATCGAGAATCTTCACGCCCGATTTCGTCAGCAGAACGTTGCCCGGCTTCAAATCCCGGTGAACAATGCCCTTGCGATGGGCCGCGCCGAGCGCATCAGCTATCTGAATGGCGAGCTTTAAAGCGAGGTCGAACGGCAGCGGACCTGGTCTGGCGGAGGAGACGACGGGTTCCCCTTCCACATATTCCATCACCAGGTAACCGGCCCCCGAGGGCAACGCTCCCACGTCATAAAGCTGGCAGATGTGGGGATGATTGATCGCGGCAATGGCATGCGCCTCGCGCTCGAAGTTCGTTGGGAATCGATCTTTTGAAAACTTGATCGCGACAATGCGGCCCAGCCGCGTATCGAGGGCCTTCCACACCTCTCCCATGCCTCCCGCGCCGGCGAGCGCGAGGATTTCATAGGGCCCGACTGTCTCGCCTGCAGTCACAAGAATCAAGTGTAACCTTAGCTGGGCTGCCTCTTGCGCGGGGAGAGGCCACTGGCGGCGGGCCTCAGCCGGACGATCGGGTTGCGATAGACTCGACCAGAGGCGGCTAAATGCCAGTTCGAAAATCGATTTTGCGGGTCTGTATTATTCTTGCGACTGTTTTCGCCTCCGTGGCCGCGGCCCAAAACACCCGAGCTGCGCGCAAGCCGGATGTCGCATACGTGCCCACAACCAATGCCGCCGTGGAGGCGATGCTCAGGCTCGCCGACGTCACGAGTTCAGACACGGTCTACGATCTAGGGTGCGGCGACGGCCGCATAGTCATTGCGGCCGCCAAGCTACGGGGAGCTCGCGGCGTGGGTATCGATATCAATCCAGTGCGAATCAGCGAGAGTCGCGCGAATGCGAAAAAGGCCGGTGTCGGGAAGCGGGTCCGTTTCGAGGAAAATGACGTGTTCGAAGCCGACATTCACGAGGCGACGGTCGTGACTCTGTTCCTTCTGCCGGAGCTTAACCTAAAGCTACTTCCGAAGCTTCTTCAGGATCTGAAGCCCGGCACGCGGATCGTTTCCAATACCTTCGACATGGGCGATTGGCAGGCAGCAAAAGAAGTGACGGTCGGCGATCCGGATGAAAAGGGACACCCGTTCAGTCACCGGCTGTACTTGTGGATTGTTCCGCCACCCAAAGTCAATTAGCAGCAGGCTCGGGACCACCAAATTTTTTCAGCACTTGCCCCAAGGCGGCGAGCAGGTCGATGGGCAGCGGGAACACCACGGTGGTATTCTTTTCCGCTCCGATCTCGACCAGCGTTTGCAGGTAGCGGAGCTGAATCGCTCCGGGCTGTCGAGCCATGGTTTCGGCCGCCTTTTCCAGGTTCGCCGCGGCCGCCGCTTCACCCTCGGCGTGAATGATCTTGGCGCGGCGCTCGCGCTCCGCCTCAGCCTGGCGGGCAATCGCCCGGATCATTTGGTCCGGCAGATCCACTTGTTTGATTTCTACCATCGCCACTTTAATACCCCAGGAGCCGGTATGTTGATCGAGCACCGACTGCAAACGGATGTTCAAGGCTTCCCGTTGGCTGAGCAGCGAATCCAGTTCCACCTCGCCTAATACACTCCGCAGGCTGGTCTGCGAGAGTTGGGAAGTGGCATACAGGAAATTAGCTACTTCGATCACGGCCTTGGTGGGATCGACGACGCGGAAATAGACCACAGCATTAACCTTCACGGTCACGTTATCGCGCGTGATCACATCCTGTCCCGGTACCTCCATCGCCTCGATCCGCAGCGAGACGCGCACAATGCGGTCAAACGGAGCAAACACCAAGAACAGGCCGGGTCCCTTAGGCTCCGGGAGCACCCGGCCGAGCCGAAAAATCACACCACGTTCGTACTCGCGCAGTATTTTGATCGAAGACATCAGGTAGATAACGATGATGACTACTGGAATTATCCCGATGGGAATCATCACTCACCTCTTTCCTTGACTTTTTGCCCGCCGGAGACCGTAGTCACCGGCTCCACGCGAAGTTTCATGCCATCCACTCCGACTACGCGCACTTGTGTGCCCGGTTCCACCGGGACAGACGAGGTCGCGTCCCAGTACTCACCGTGGACGAATACCTTTCCGGACGGCGTCAAAGCTGTGCGGGCTTGCGCCGTGAGGTGGATCATCGCTGACTCTCCCATGGAGCTTTTCAAGGAGCGTGTGCGGATCCCCAGCGTCATCAGAAACATGATGATCAAGGCGAAGGGCAAGCCCACAGCCAGCGCGGTTGAAAGGTGAATACGCACCTCAGGGGGTCCGTTGATCAAAAGCACTGCGCCCAGCACCATTGCCACCGTAGCCCCGGTCCCGAGGATCCCATGCGAGGCGATCTTGATTTCAAGTAGAAACAGAGCGAGGGCCAGCATCAGCAGCGCGGCGCCGATCCAGTTGACCGGAAGCACGGCCAGCGAAGATAACCCGAGCAGCAGCAGAATGCCGCCCGCCACTCCGGGAAGAATCAGGCCCGGCGCCTGGAACTCGAAGTAGATGCCCAGCGCCCCCAGAACCAGCAGGATGTAACCGGTATTGGGGTCGGCGATAGCCTCGACCAGACGCTCCCGAGGTGTAGCACGATAATCGACGATCGCCGCCCCGCGCGTGTGCAGGGTCTCCGTTCTCCCGTCGAAACGTTTGATCTGGCGCCCGTCGAGACCCGCCAGGAGCTGCAGTTGCTGGGGCGCGATGAGGTCTATCAAGTGATTATCCAGCGCTTCCTTTTCGGTGAAGGCCTTGGCCTGTCGAATGGTTTGCTCCGCGAGTTCACTATTTCTAGCGCGCTTTGTGACCAGACTTCGCAGCCAGGCGGAAGTATCGTTTTCCACTTTGCTGCGCAACACCGGGTCCATTTGCTGTCCCATGAGGACGGGGGAAGACGCGCCGGTATTGGTGCCCGGCGCCATCGCTGCCACGTCCGCAGCTTCCAGGATGAAGAACCCGGCGGAGGCAGCCCGCCCGCCGCTGGGCGTGACGTAGGCGATCACGGGAACCCGCGACGCGATAATTTTGGAATTCAGCTCGCGTGTGGCGTCCAGAAGGCCGCCGGGAGTATTGAGCCGCAGTAGGACTGCGGCGGCGTTCTCGAGGCCAGCTTGCTCAATCGCGTGCCCGACGATCTCAACGGTAATGGGATGAACCACGCTGTCTATATCCACCGCGACCACTCGCGGCGCGGCCGGCGCCAGAAAAGCTGCAGCGAACAGCGCGATCAGAATCACCATTGCTGGAATCCCCAATCGGGAAATTCCCAGTATCCACCCATGCTCATAAGGCAAGCGTGACCTGGTGGAAGTATGGCACACAGCCCAGGCAAGGTCACCCGCTCCCGTTCCTTCCTGAATCTGCGCAAGCGTAAAGTGGCTCGAACCCAGGCTCTTCGACACAGTCTCTTCGACGCTTGACTCCAACCGTGTGATGTGTTTTAAAGGCGTATATATACGTGTGATTTGAACGCACAACCCCGCTGAAATCTCAAGGAGGATCGACATGCCTGCCAGATTGACTTCATCCGATCACAAATTGATCGGCAAAGACTATCCGACTCCCGACCTGATCGCGAAAGTAACCGGAAAAGCGAAATACGCAGAGGATTATCGCGTCGACGGAATGTTATTCGCCCGGCTGGTTCTGAGCCCCTACCCGCACGCACGCGTCCGCAGTATCGACACCAGCGCGGCGCTGGCGATGCCGGGTGTGAAGGCGATTCTCACCGCTGACGACCTTCCGGAGCCGGCGGATAGCCTCACCGACGATGGCACCGTGATCAAGGCCAACACGTTGGGCGATCATGGGCTCACCAATGAGCCGGTGTATCAGGGCGAACCGATTCTTGCCGTCGTCGCCGTCGATGAACTGACCGCGGTCGAAGCGATTGAAAGAATTCGTATTGATTACGAGCGGCTGCCCTATGTCGTCGATCCACTCGAAACCTTGAAGCCGGGCAGCCCGAATCCGCGAATGGAAGGGAATGTCTGGGTGCGTCCTGAAGCGCCGGCGCCGGTCAAGGGCCAGCGGCCATCCCGTCCGGCACCTACGATCCAGGAACTCAAATGGACCGAAGCCGATTTCGCCGACGCCAAGGAAGGCAAATTGCCGATGGGCAAGGCCACCGACGAGTGGTCCTTCGGCGACGTAGATGCTGCCTTCAAGAATGCAGCGTACACGATGGACCACACCTTCGTGACGCCTAACACCAGTCACATTTGCCTGGAAACACGCACGGCGATGGCCTACTGGCAGAACGGGAAAGTTTTTGTTTACACCGGCACGCAGAGCACTGCGCAAACGGTTCCCGCGATCGCTCGCTGGCTGGGAGTTACTCCCGATAAGGTGGTACTCATCAGCGAATATACCGGCGGAGGTTTTGGCAGCAAAGGTACGGCCGCCATTTCACTGATCATCCCGGCGCTGCTCGCCAAGAAAGCCAACGCGCCGGTAATGATGCGCATCAGCCGGGAGGAAGAATATTACATCGGCCGTGCGCGCCCCGCCATGCTGGGCCGGATGAAAATTGCCTTCTCCAAGGAAGGCCGCATCCTGGGGCTCGATATGTTCGTCATCTGCGACAACGGTGCCTATGACGCAGTCGGCGATGCCAATTCGGCTGGACGAATCGTGTCGCTGCTGTATCAACCGCAGGCGATGCGCTGGCGCGGATTAACAGTGCTGACGAACACGCCACCGCGCGGCGCACAGAGCGCGCCAGGAGGAATGCAGGGTATCGCCATTATGGAAACGGCGCTGGCTCAAGCCGCGCGCAAACTGGAGATCGACCAGGTGGCGCTGCGGCACATCAATGCCCCTTCGGGTAAGGCGCCCTTCGGCCCTCCCTCGGCAAGCGGGAAGCTGCCGTATTGCACCAGTTCGTTTATCAAGGAAGCGCTCGACCGAGGCTCGGAACTGTTTCGCTGGAAGGAACGGGCAGCCCTGCCTAAGCGAAGCGGAACCATGGCGCGCGGCGTGGGTGTTTCGGTGAGCTGTTATTCGGGTGGCTCGATCGGCTTCGATGGGCTGTTTGTTCTCAAGCCCGATGGCAAGCTGTACATTCAATCCGGCATCGGCAATCTTGGCACCGAGTCGGTGCACGACGTCCACCGCGTGACCGCTGAAATGCTGGGCGTGCCTTGGGAGAAGGTCGACATCACCTGGGGAAGCTCGGCCAAGAACTTACCATGGACGTGCGTCTCCGGCGGTAGCCAGACCACTCACGCCATGACGCGCGCGGCGCATGCGGTCGCGACCGAGGGCCGGAAGCGCCTGCAGGAGATCGCAGCCAAAGATCTCGGTGGCAAGCCGGAGGACTATGAGGTCGCCAACGAGCGCGTCTTCCGCAAGGGTGGCGGGGCCGGGATGAGCCTTGCACAGGCTGCCCAGCGTGCAATTCAACTCGGTGGAGTCTACGACGGACACGAGGTGAGCGATCCGGAAGTCAATCGAGTCACGAAGGCGTCGGTCGCCGGGCTGATGGGCCAGGGTTTGGTAGTCGCTGCCCGCGACAAGTATCCACATGATGGCCAGACGCTGTCGTATGTCGCCAGCTTCGCAGAAGTCCAAGTGGACCTCGAAACCGGAATGTATCGCCTGACGGATTTCCTGGCGGTGGCCGACGTGGGAACGGTGATTCATCCGCGCGCATTGGGCGGCCAGGTTATGGGCCGGTCGGTTCTGGGAATTGCCCACGCGATCGGCCAGAAATGGGTGTACGACCAGCATTACGGCCTCCCCATTGCAAAACGCATGCACTACAATAAGCCGCCGACGATTATGGATCTGCCGGTGAATATGAAATGGGATGCCGTGAACATTCCCGATCCGGAGACCCCGGTAGGCGCGCGCGGTATCGGGGAACCGCCCGTGGGTGGCGGATGCTCCGCGGTCCTGAACGCGATCGCCGACGCGGTTGGGGACGAAGTGTTCCGGCGTGCGCCGGTGAACCTCGACACCATCCTGGCATCGCTAGAAGAGGGGCGGCCCATGCAGGACGGACTCCGGGCACACATTTAAAACCTGCCGCGAATGCTAAAGATAGATCTGATCTTTTGAATGTGGTAGGACCGAAAGGTCGTCTTAAGGACGACGCCGTAAGTGGTTATTCGCTACTGGCGACGCGGCTCGCGATGTTTTCCGGCAGTCACTCTGCCGCGCTTTAAGCTGCCGTTCGCCAGCCACTCGGCGTCGTGATGGTGGATTACACTCCGACACCGTTTTCCCCGCGACTGTTTACATTTCGGACGCGATCTTAAACGCGGAGTTGGCCGCTGGGACCCCCGCGTAAACCGCGACCTGCAACAGCGCTTCTTCCACATCCGGCACTTCGAGGCCTGCGGCCAGACCGGCGCGCAAGTGCAGACGAAATTCTTCCCACCGCCCCAGTGACGCCGTCATGGCCAGGACCAACAGACGGCGGACTTTGGGATCGAGTCCCGGGCGCGTCCATATAGTTCCCCATGCGTAGCGCGTGATCAGATCCTGAAAATCGCGCGTCAGGCCGGTGGCATTTGCGATTGAACGGTCGACGTGCGCGTCGCCGAGTATGGAGCGGCGCATCGCGAAGCCAGCGGCCAGCCGGTCGTCGGCCGGCGGCGGCAACAGGAAGTCGAAGAGCGCTTTGGTGAACGCCGATGGCAACTCGATGTTCGATAAATGCGCCGCTTCGAGAACTACCGAGCGTGCGCCGGGAATCGAGACGGTGAGTAAATCGCCGTGGCCCTCCCAAGGCGTGGCGGCATCGAGAGATCCTCCGATCACTAACGTGGCCACGCCAATGCGGCCGAGCAGCGGGCGCTGGTCCATGTCGCGGATGGCTGCGCAACATCCCGCATAGCCCACCGGGTTCGCCGCAAGCAACGCGGTCCTTGAGGTAGCCACCTGCGGATTCGTGGAAGCCAGCACGCGCGGGCTGAAGAAGCGCTCCATTACCGCGTTCTCGACGGCGGTCATTCCGCCTTCGAACACCATTTTTCGCCGCGCTTCGAATAACTCCGGCGCGCCGACTCGCGGCGAGGTGTTGGCCAGCACCAGATGCGTGATTCGGCTGGTGATGTTTGCGCCTAACCATTGGCCGATCATTCCGCCGAGCGAGAGGCCGCAATAAGCGAAATACCTGCTCCCGGTCGAATCCACCGCCGCTATTACATCCCGTCCCAGTTGCTCGATGGTGTAATCGCCCGCTGGAGCGTCGGAGGCGCCGTGGCCGCGCAGGTCTAGGCGTAACACCTGAAAGTGGCGCAGCAGTGCGGGCATCTGCGGATCCCACAGCCCGTGGTCAACCCCGAGCGAGTGTACGAGCACAAACAGCGGCTTGCCCGCTGCGCCCTCCAGCCGATAGAAGATGCGAGCACCTTCGGAACTAGCGAATGGCATCCTGCTGCTCCTCCTCAAGCAAGCGCACTCGAAATGCTTCCGCGCTGCCTAGATATGATTCGGGCGACAGCAGTCCCGGCAGATCCGGCGGCGATCCGGTCTTTCGTAGCGTTTCTTCAACCAGGCGGCGGGCGTCGTCCCGACCCATAGTCTCGGCCAGTTGCACTAGGGCTTTTTCGGCGAACACGGTTCCTTGAGTAGCTTCGATATTGCGGCGCATGCGCTGCGGATCGACCTTCAAACCTTCAATTACTTCGGCCATCGACTCCAGTGCCACCCCGGCCGCCTGGAGCATTCCCTGAACCGTGGTCCACTCCGATTGCCAGCCGCCGAGCGCGCGTTCATGCTCTTGCAGCATGCCGTTAAGGAAATTCGCCATCAGGCCTGGCGTGCGCTTCGCAGCCGCGATGGTCAACATGCATGCCGTCGGATTATGTTTATGCGGCATACTGGAAGATCCACCGCGTCCGTCTCCGCCAGGTTCGGCGGCTTCACCCACTTCGTGTTGCATCAGAAGTGCGATATCGAGAGCCACTTTCCCAAGGCTTGCCGTGTAGATACTGAGTGCGGCCAGCAGCGCCGCGAGCCGGTCGGGATAGGCGTGCCAGGGCGCATCGGGACACTTCAGTCCAAGTTCTTGCGCCACAGCTTCACTGACCGAAATACCGCGCTCGCCGAGGGCCGCCAGGGTTCCGCTCGCGCCTCCAAATTGCAAATATTGCGACTCCGTAAATCGGCTGTCGACGCGCCACCATCCGCGGCGCAGCGCTGCGTACCAGCCGGCGGCTTTCAATCCGAAGGTAACCGGAGGCGCCGCTTGCAAAAGCGTCCGGCCCAGCATGACGGTATCCGCATGCTCGTCACTCAGGCGGCGCAAGCCACGCTGAATGCGATCATGATCCGCCGCGAGCAGCGCGCGGCAGTTTGAGAGCAGCAGAACCAACGCGGTGTCGACGACGTCCTGACTGGTGGCGCCCCAATGGACGACACCCGCGGCGGACGGGTCCTTCGCGCGGACTTTCTCTTTAAGTGCCTGGACCAGCGGAATCGCGGGAGTCCCGGCTCGCAAAGAGAACCGCACGAGTTCCGCGATGTCAGCGGAGCCGAATGATTCGGCCCGCGCCACAGCGGCGATGGTCTCGGCAGCCTGCGCCGGGATGACACCGCAGCGGGCTTCTGCGCGGGCCAGCGCAACTTCGAAATCGAGCATTGCCTGGAGCACGCTGGCATCGGAGAACACTCGTGACAGCGCTTCGGTGACGGCCAGGCTATCCATCAATCGCGTGAACATTACCTGATCTTACACGTCCCAATCTTATACATCGAAGAAAACGGTTTCCGCTTCGCCTTGCAGATGGATCTCGATGGCCCACGCGCCCGCCTGCCCGGCCACTGGCTTTGCAAGTAGCGTGTCCCGCCGGTTTGCTGGTACTAAAGCCAGCACTGGATCGTCGGCATTCGCCGCATCGTCTGCAAAATAGACGCGTGTACGAAGCGGCTTCCCCAGTCCTCGCCCGAAGAGAGTGACGTTGATATGCGGCGCCTGCGAACTACCATTGATGTTGGGTACACGTCCCGGTTTCACTGTCTCGAAGACACAGACCCCATTGGCGTCTGTTTCCAAGCGGCCAAATCCACAGAAGCTCTCATCGGCCGTGGCGGAACGCGGGTCGACAGTATGCTGGTAGCGTCCCTGCGAATCCGCTTGCCACAGCTCGATCATAGAATCGCCGGGAGTAGGTTGGCCATCGCCATCGATGACGCGGAAAGCCAAGGTGATGTGTTCGCCCTCCGCGCCGTCGAGCGCCATGGTGCCTAGAGCGTGATTCGTGGTAAGCCCAAAATTGAAGAACGGGCCAACCGTTTGCGAAGCGCTCGGCGTCAGGGTCATCCCTTGCCTTCTTCAAAGGGTGTGGCCGAGCGGCCGCGCAGTACGATGTCGAAGCGGTAGGCCAACGCCCATTCGGGCTCGGTGAGAGACAGATCCAAAGATGAGACTAGGCGCTGTCGCGAGCCCTCATCCGCGATCGAATGCAGGACCGGATCGATCGCCATCAAAGGATCCCCGGGAAAATACATTTGAGTCACCAGGCGGCTCAGAAGGCCCGCTCCGAACAGCGAAAAATGAATGTGGGCCGGTCTCCACGCATTCGGATGATTGCGCCATGGATAGGCCCCGGGTTTGATCGAGACGAAACGGTAATTGCCGGCGGCGTCGGTGATCGCGCGCCCGGCGCCCAGAAAATTCGGGTCGAGAGGCGCCGGGTGGCCGTCTCTCGAATGCCGATAGCGGCCGGCCGAATTCGCCTGCCATACTTCCACCAGAGCGCTGGGAACACCGCGGCCGTCTTCATCCAGTACCCGCCCGGCGACAATGATGCGTTCTCCCAGCGGCGGGTCAGCGAAGTGGCGCGTGAGGTCATTGTCGGACTCGCCGATCGGGTTGTGGCCGTAAAGCGGACCGGTCAGCTCGCTGAGCGTGTGCGGGACCTGAATCAGCGGCTGCGATGGCGCGCGCCGTATGGAGGACCGGTAGCCTTCGTATAAATATTCGGGCTGAGTGCCGGGCTGGGTTCTGGGATACTCCTTCATTCGCACAATAGTATCGTGTAAGGCAGAGTTATGGTAACGCTGCACACCAAGGTCGGCATCATAGGCGCGGGACCCGCTGGTCTGCTCCTTTCGCACCTGCTCCAACTTGAAGGCATCAAGTCCATCGTAATCGAGGCGCAAACGCGCCAGCACGTGGAAGAGCGTAACCGCGCCGGCGTGCTCGAACAGGGCACAGTAGATCTGCTCAATGCGTCGGGAGTGGGCGAGCGCCTGTGCAGCGAAGGGCTGATTCATCACGGTATAGAGCTTCGCTTTAACCAGCAGGGCCACCGCATCGACATGCACGAGCTAACTGGCGGCCGCGCCATCACGGTCTACGCGCAGCACGAGGTAGTGAAAGATCTCATCCACGCGCGCCTACATGCCGGCGGACAGATTCTGTTCGAAGCGAGTCACGCCGGCGTCCACGGTTTGGACGGTGAGTCGCCGCGTATTCGCTTTGAGCACGACGGCGAGTCTCACGAGATCGTGTGCGATTTTATCGGCGGCTGCGATGGCTTCCATGGTATCAGCCGGCCGTCCATCCCTTCCGGTGCGCTGTGTGTTTACGGAAAGACATATCCTTTTGGTTGGTTGGGCATCACTGCCGAAGCGGTTCCGGCATCCCAGGAGCTTATTTATTCGAACCATGAACGTGGATTCGCGCTGCTTAGCATGCGCTCTCCGGTGATCACTAGCGCCTATCTTCAGTGCCGGCCTGACGAGGATCTTGACGCATGGCCTGACGCGCGAATTTGGGAAGAGTTAGACCGCCGGTTTGAGACCCGCCAGGGTTTTCGGCTGAATCGCGGTCCCATCGATCAGAAAGGCATAACGCCAATGCGGAGTTTCGTGACCGAACCAATGCAGTATGGGCGTCTATTTCTGGCCGGGGACGCCGCACATATCGTGCCTCCCACCGGCGCCAAAGGCCTTAATCTTGCCGTTGCCGACGTGCGGCTTCTGAGCCGTGCGCTCTCGGCCTGGTATCGGAGCGGATCGGAGCACCCGTTAAAGCAATACTCCGAAATTTGCCTGCGCCGCGTCTGGCGCGCGCAGCATTTCTCCTGGTGGATGACTTCCATGCTGCACCGCTTTGAGGGTAGCGACGGGTTCGACCATCGCAGGCAACTGGCCGAGCTCGATCAGGTGACAACCTTGCGGGCAGCCGCAGTTACCCTCGCGGAGAATTACACTGGATTGCCGTTCGATCTGCCCGGAGAAAATCTGTGATCCGTTACCGTCCACCTTTTCGCGCTGACCACGTCGGCAGCCTGCTGCGTCCGCCCATGCTCAAAGAGGCTCGGGCGCGCCACCAGCGCGGCGAGATCTCCGATGAATATTTACGCACTGTCGAGGACGCCGCGATAGAGCATGCGATCGCGCGCCAGGCCGAGACCGGCTTGCACAGCGCCACCGATGGCGAATTCCGCCGGGCCATGTGGCACTTCGATTTTCTGGAACGGCTAGACGGCGTCGAATCCTTTCGTTCGGATCATGGCATCGCATTCAAGGGCGGCATCGAAACCCAGGCCAAGGGACTGCGCGTCACCGGCAAGATCGGGTTCTCGACGCATCCGATGGTGGATCACTTCCGCTTCCTGCGGGACCATACCAGTGCGACTCCGAAGATGACGATTCCTTCGCCGTCGGTGCTGCATTTTCGGGGCGGGCGCAAGGCGGTGCGCCCGGATGTCTATGCGGAAATGGGGGAGTTCTATCGCGACCTCGGGCTCGCCTACCGCGGGGCGGTGCAGGCGTTCGCTCATGCCGGCTGCCGTTATCTGCAGCTCGACGAAGTCAACTTGGCGTATCTTTGCGATCCCCAGCAGCGGCAAATTCTGCGCGATCGCGGCGAGGATCCCGATCAACTGCCGCGCATCTATGCGGACCTGATCAATACCGCGATTGCGAGCCGCCCGCCGGATATGGCGATTACCATGCATCTTTGCCGCGGCAATTTTCGCTCCAGTTGGATTGCACAGGGTGGCTACGAGCCGGTTGCCGAATTATTATTCAACCAGATCGGCGTCGACGGCTACTTCATGGAGTTCGACACCGAACGCGCAGGTGGTTTCGAGCCGCTGCGTTTTGTCCCCAGAGGCAAGACCGTCGTCCTAGGCCTGGTGACCAGCAAGGCCGGTGACCTCGAATCTGTGGAGGATTTGGAGCGACGCATCGCGGACGCCGCCAAATATGTTCCGATCGATCAACTGTGCCTCAGCCCGCAGTGCGGCTTCGCTAGTACCGAGGAAGGGAACAGCCTCACCGAGGAAGAGCAGTGGGCGAAGCTGGCGCGCATCGTCGAAGTCGCGCGAAGAGTGTGGGGCGGGTGAGCAGCGCTATCGATGTCGGCGCGCTGCTCGACCACAGCCCGTGGACCGCGCAGCAAAAGCGCTGGACCATACTGGCGGCCCTCGCCATCATCTTCGACGGTTTCGACATTCAGATTTTAGGCTTCGCCATTCCGTCGCTGATCCGCGAGTGGCACGTAGCGCGCTCGGCTTTCGGTCCGGTACTCGCGCTCGGTCTGGCTGGGATGGCGGTGGGGAGTCCGCTCGCCGGATACGTCGGCGACCGCTTCGGCCGTCGCGTCGCGCTCATCGGCTGCGTGGGTTTGTTCGGCCTGGCTACCATCGCGAGCAGCTTAGTCGATGGAGTGGCGGGGCTGGCCGTGTTGCGTGTCCTTACCGGGATGGGCGCAGGCGGGGCGTTGCCCAATGCCGCCGCGCTGGCCGCGGAGTTTGCCCCCTTGCGGCGGCGCCACGCCGCGGTATTGCTCACCATCGTCTGTGTTCCTTTGGGCGGAATGGTGGGCGGAGTCATCGCGTCACAGGTACTACCCGCACTGGGCTGGCGCGCGCTATACGGGATTGGCGGCGCGATGCCGCTAGGGTTCGCGATCCTGCTGTGGCTATCATTGCCCGAGTCGCCGCGCTTTCTCGCACGGCGTCCCGAGGGACGACAGCGTCTAACTGAACTCCTGCGACGATTGGGCCACGCCGTGGATCCCGGCAGCACTTATGAGGACCGGACCAACGTGGCAGCCGACGGTCGCGCTCCGATCCGTGCGCTGTTTGGGACCGCCTTGGCGCGCGACACGGTAGGTCTCTGGGTGGCTTACTTTTTCTGCTTGGCCTCGATCTATGCGATATTCGGCTGGCTGCCGACGCTGTTGACGTCCCAAGGCATCAGCCTTGCTACTGCGACCACGGGGTTAGCAGTCTACAACCTGGGCGGCGTCTGCGGCGTAGTGATGTGGACACTCCTCATCAGCGCATTCGGATCGCGCGGACCAATGCTGGCGGGCGCTCTGGGCACTGCGGTCAGCGCCCTTTTTGTGCTGCTGATTCCGTTCCATGCGAACGGCAGTCCTGTTTTCCTGCTGGTGGCCGTCGGACTAAACGGTTTGCTCGCGAATGCGGTCCAGACTTCAATGTTTGCCCTGGCCGCCCACGTGTATCCGACCGCGGTCAGATCCTCTGGTGTCGCGTATGCGTCGGCGATTGGAAGAACCGGCGGCGTGATCAGTTCGTTGTTTGGCGCGGTCCTCATTCAAGCGGGGCCGGCGGTATTTTGGTGGGCGATGGCAGCGGCGATGGTCGCGGTCTTCGCGGGATTGGCATGGGTGCGCAATCATGTCGTCGCTGTCGGTGAGCAGGAACCGGCGGGAGCGACTGTTTCGTGACTGCCGTTATTTGCCGTAGCGCTTGCTAAATCCGTTGCGAGTGTTGGTCACAGTGAACGTCCCATCCTTCGCCACGGAGATTCGAATCCATTTGAACGAGTCTGCCGGTTCCATATTCGCGATGTAGTCATCCGGCGGGTTCGCCTCCTTGCCGGCATTGAGCGACTGGTGGAGCTGCCAGATGTCCTGGAGTCCGGGAGCCGCTCGCAGCACCGGCCATGTTTGCGCGTCGGCGCCTTTTCTGGCGCCGTTGGCCTGGATAATGACTGGGGCGTGCAGCGCTCCGGTCAACTCTGGCGCGATGCCTTTGAATTGTCCGTGGACGTTGACGTTGTACACGTCTACGGCGCCGATCAGATTCCTGGGGCAAACCAGATCGTGACTGTAGTGCGCCTCCAGATCGGCGAGATCGAGCATGCGGAATTTGCCTGACGTGATGAGCAGGCCGATCGACTGGTTATCTTCAACGTCGGTCACGAGGGCATGCTGTTGCTTATTGC
>Ga0105239_10004411_pt1 | contig 16846 bp, 3 predicted proteins | sample KBSC44metaG_FD_92761 | JGI IMG/M metagenome (GOLD analysis project Ga0105239, IMG submission 92761) | Corn rhizosphere microbial communities from Kellogg Biological Station, Michigan, USA - KBS C4-4 metaG | ecosystem: Host-associated > Plants > Roots > Rhizosphere > Soil | place: Michigan, USA...
CGAGTGCGCCGTACTCGCGCGCGCGGAAGGCGGGAACGACAAGCGCTTGGTGGCATATTGCGTGACGGCACCGCCCGTCGATCCGGCGCTGTTGAAGGCGCACTTGGCCAAACATCTGCCCGACTACATGATGCCGGCTATCTTCGTCTTTCTCGACGCGATGCCGCTGACCCCGAGCGGCAAGCTGGATCGAAAAGCGCTGCCGGCGCCGACCGCGCAGTCGTATGCCTTCGAAACGTTCGAAGCGCCCGCGCCGGGTCTCGAAATGCAACTGGCAGTCATCTGGGCCGCCCTGCTCGGCGTTGCGACGGTCGGTCGCCAAGACAACTTCTTCGATCTCGGCGGGCATTCGTTATTGGCCTTGCAGATGATTTCGCGCGTCCGCGACGAGTTCGGCCTCGAACTACCCCTGAGCACCGTCTTCGCTGCGCCGAAATTGAGCGACTTCGTCGCCGAAATCGAGAACGCTGCCCGCACGACGCTGCCGCCGATCATGCCGGCGGACCGATCCAAACCGCTGCCGTTGTCGTTCGCGCAACAACGACTGTGGTTCTTGTCGCAGTTCGATGGTTTCGCGAGCGAGGCCTATCACCAGCCGATGAACTTCCGCTTTATCGGTGTCATCGACGCCGCCGCGCTGCGGCGTGCGTTGGATGAAGTGGTGCGGCGTCACGAAGCGTTGCGGACCGTATTCGTAGCCCGCGATGGCGTTCCGGAACAACGTATTCTTGCGGCGCATGAGGCCCACTTTGCGCTCGTCGAACACGACTTGCGCGATTGCGCGAACCCGCAGGGCGCGCTGACGAAGCTCATGCTCGAGGAACTGCGCGCGCCGTTCGATCTGGAAGGCGGTCCGCTGATCCGCGGCCGTCTCGTGCACGAGCGCAACGACAGCTATGTCTTGCTGCTCACGCAGCATCACATTTTGTCGGACGGCTGGTCGATGGGTTTGTTGATGGGCGAGTTGAACGTGCTGTATCGCGGCATTCTCGAAGGCCTGCCCGATCCGCTGCCGCCGCTTCAGGTGCAGTACGCCGACTACGCGGCGTGGCAGCGCGAATGGGTCGCGGGGCATGTAGGAGAGCGTCAGGGCGAATTCTGGAAGAACCTTTTGCGCGGCGCTCCCGAGCTTCTGCAGCTGCCGTCGGATCGCGCACAGCCGTTGCGCCAGGACTACCGCGGCGAACGCATTGGCTTCGCCATGGAAGCGGATCTGGCGAAGAAGATCGTCGCGTTGGGCAAGCGGCATGGAACGACGATGTTCATGACCCTGCTCGCCACATGGTCCGTGCTGCTGGCGCGCCTTTCGGGCCAACACGATCTCGTTGTGGGAGCGGCGTCGGCGAATCGCGGGCGGCGCGAAATCGAGCCGCTCATAGGCTTCTTCGTCAACGCACTTCCCATGCGCTTCGATCTGCGCGGGACCGAATCTGTGGCTGAGTTGCTGGCGCGAACAAAGCGGCTGTCGCTGGATGCGCTGCAACACCAGGATATTCCTTTCGAACAGATCGTCGAGTTGCTGCAGCCGGAACGCAACCTGTCGCACCATCCCTTGTTCCAGGTCATGTTCGCGTGGCAAAACGCTCCGCTCGGAACCCTGGACGTTCCCGGCGCAAAACTCAGTCCTGTGCCGGAAGGACCGCACACGACGGCAAAGTTCGACATCGCGCTCTCCGTTTGGGAACAAGGCGACACGATCAACGGGACGATCGAATTCGCGACGGCATTGTTCGATCGTGAAACGATCGCGAGATGGTTGCAGCATTGGTTCACGCTGTTGCGCGGAATGATTGGCCAGGGCGCTGCGAGCGTCTTCGCGCTGCCGTTGCTTTCGCCGCAGGAGTTCCAGGCGATCGTCCACGATTGGAACAGAACGTGGACGGAATTGCCGCGCGATCGCGCCCTGCACGAGATCTTCGAGGATCACGTTGCCCGCGACCCTCACGCGCTCGCGGTACTGCACGACGACGCTCAGCTCACCTACGAGCAGCTCAACGCGCGGGCGAATCAGCTCGCGGAGCTGCTGCGGGAGCAAGGCGTCGGCAAGTCCGATCGCGTGCTGCTGTGGTTCGAGCGCTCGATTGATTTGATCGTCTCCATCTTGGCGGTCGTCAAGTGCGCAGCGGCCTACGTGCCCCTGGATGTTTCCGCTCCGTCCGAACGGAATGCGTTCATTGCTCAGGACACCGGCGCGCACCTCGTACTCTGTGCTCATGAAGCGGTCTTGCCGGACGAATTGGCGCGCTGCGCCGCCGTTAGATTGGATCTGGAGCGACTGTCTTCACTTTCTGTCGAAGACACAGTGCGAAGTTGCGATGACGAAAGCCTCGCCTACGTGATGTACACGTCCGGCTCGACCGGCAGACCGAAGGGAGTACTGATCCCGCAACGCGGAATAAAGCGGCTCGCGATACGCAACGGGTACCTGAGCTTCACCTCGCGCGATCGCGTCTGCTGCGGCGCGAACCCTTCCTTTGATGCGAGCACGCTCGAGATATGGGGCGCGCTATTGAATGGCGCGGCCTTGGTGATTGTAGATCGAGGCACGCTACTCAACGCCCGGCAGTTGGCCGCAACGATTGTAGGCGATGCGATCACGGTCCTCTTCCAAACCTCCGCCATGTTCGCGGGAACGGTGGAAGAGTTGCTGCCGTCGTATACGTCTCTGCGTTGTTTGATAGTCGGTGGCGATGTCCTGGATCCGGCCGCGTGCAAGCGTCTGCGCAGCGCGACAGCGGCACCGATGCTGATCAATGCGTACGGTCCGACTGAAATCACGACGATTGCGCTCACGCATAGCATCGACTCGGTAGATCCCGGAACGCGCAGCATCCCGGTGGGCCGGCCGATTTCGAACACGCGTGTCTACATCCTGGACCCGGCAGGCAATCCCGTTCCAATCGGTATCATCGGAGAGCTCTATGTCGGCGGGGAGGGCGTCGCACTCGGCTATCTGAATCTGCCGGAGCTTACGACGGAACGCTTCGCGCTGGATCCGTTCGTCGACGACGCTCGGGCGCGGATGTATCGCACCGGTGATCTAGGGTACTGGCGTGCCGACGGAAACATCGAATTCGTGGGCCGCAACGATCAACAGGTGAAGATACGCGGCTTCCGGGTCGAGTTGGGCGAGATCGAAGCACGTATCTGCGAGTGTGTCGGAGTCGCCGGCGCCGTGGTGGTCGTACACGACCATGCGGGCGGCAAGCGTCTGACCGCGTACGTCGTCGCCGATGCGGAAGGCGTGGCCGCTTCCGCGCAGAGCGTTCAAGTGCAGCAGTGGCGCGACATCTACGACGATGTCTACGCGCAATCGCACGACGATGCGCATTCGCCGGATTTCATCGGCTGGGACAGCAGCTACACGGAGCGGCCGATCCACGAGCACGAGATGCTCGAGTGGCAGGCCAACACGATCGACCGGATCATGGCGCTCAAGCCTCGCCGTGTGCTGGAGATCGGCTGCGGTTCCGGTCTGCTGCTGTTGAAGATAGCAACGCATTGCGCCGAGTACGTCGGCACGGATTTTTCGGCGCAGACGGTGGCGCGAGTCCGCTCCAAGGCAGCGGCGCTCGGGCTCGGGCATGTTCGCGTGCTGCAGCGCGAAGCCATCGATTTCACCGGTGTCGAAGCCGGGACGTTCGATACGGTGATCATCAATTCCGTCGTGCAGTACTTCCCGAACGTGGACTACCTACGCGAGGTGATTGCGCAGGCGATGCGCATCCTCGCGCCGGACGGTCATCTGTTCGTCGGCGACGTTCGCAACTTCGATCTGATCGAGGCGTTCCACGGTTCCGTGCAGCTCGCACGCGCGGGGCAGAGTGCGCTTTCGGCCAAGGCGCGCGATGCTGCGCAACGCGCAATCCGCGCGGATAAGGAACTCTTGCTGAGCCCGCGCTTCTTCCTGGCCGCCGCGCGCGAGATTGCGGAGATCGCATCGGTGCGAGCTATGCCAAAACTGGGCCGACACGCGAACGAGCTAACGAAATACCGCTACGACGTCGTACTTGCGCGGGCGTCGGAATCGCCCGCGGGCGATGTCGTCACGTGGCACTGGGCTTCCGAATGCGTGCCCGCCGCGATGCTGCGGCAACGTCTGGAAGATTCGAATGAAACATTCCTCGTCAAGGGCATTCCACATACCGCGGTGGCGCGCGACGAGGCGGCCGCACGGCGCCTGCTGCACGAAGATCCCGTTGCGTACCCGCAGGTCTGCGATGTACTGGGCGCGGCAGCCTCGCTCGACGACGATGCATGGTCGCCGCACGCGATCGACGGGCTGTGCCGCGCACATGGCTGGTCGGTCGAGACGAGTCTGCTCGGTGTATCGGGCAGGGGATGCTTCGACGCGCTCTTCTATCGGAGGGGGGGGCCGCGCTGGCCGCGAACGGAATTCGCCCTAGAGCCGGTCGAGTCCCTCGCGAATGCGCCCGCGACCTTGTCGTTGCGCACGCAGCTCTCCGAAAATGTGCGCGAGGCACTGCGTCGGCGGCTTCCGGAGTACATGATCCCGACACGTTACGTGTTCCTGGACGCCTTTCCGCTGACGTCGAACGGGAAGGTGGATCGCAAGGCTTTGCCGGCCGAAACCGCCGAGGTGGACAGCGCCGCTTACCTTGCGCCGCGGACACCGCTCGAGCAGCGGTTGGCGCGGATCTGGGCTGACGCCCTGATGCTCGAGCGGGTTGGCGTATGCGACAATTTCTTCGATCTCGGCGGCCATTCGCTGCTCGCGGTGCAAGTCGCGTCCCGCGTCCGCAGCGTGTTGGGCACCGAGCTGGCGCTGACCGAGCTATTCGCTCACCCCGTGCTGGCCGACCTAGCCGCGCATCTGGAAAACGCCCGGGCCGCGCAGTTGCCCGCGGTCGTGGTCGCCGAGCGCGACGCACGAGTGCCGCTGTCGTTCGCCCAGCAGCGCCTGTGGTTCTTGGCCCAACTCGGTGAGAGGGCGCGCAATGCGTACATGATGCCCATGGGTTTCCGTCTGCTTGGCCCGCTCGATCGAGCAGCCCTGCAGGAGGCGCTAGATCAGCTCGTGGCGCGCCACGAAAGTTTGCGCACTACGTTTGCGACCGACGCGCTGGGTCCGCATCAGGACATTGCGTCCCCCGACGCGGGGTTCGCGTTGCGATACCGCGACCTTTCCACGGGTTCCGAAGGCGAACCGGCGCTCCGCGCCGCAATCGAGGAAGAGGCGACGGCACCGTTCGACTTGCGGCGCGGACCTCTGACGCGAGGCTGCCTGCTGCGGTTCGACGACAGCGAACACGTGCTCCTGCTGACGCAGCATCACATCGTTTCCGATGGGTGGTCGCAAGGAGTTCTGTTGGGGGAACTCGGCATGCTGTACGGCTCGGCTGCACAGAGCCGATCGAGCCCCCTCGCGCCGCCAGCCTTGCAATACGCTGACTACGCGATATGGCAGCAAGGCCTCCTACGTAAGGAGTACCTCGAACGCCAAACGGAGTACTGGGTCCACGTTCTCGCAGGTGCTCCGGCCGTCCTGGACTTGCCGATGGATCGCCCGCGCCCGCAGGAACAGGATTTCGACGGCGCGTTCGTCCAATGCGTGCTCGATGCGCCGCTCACGCGTCGACTGCAGGCGTTGAGCCGGCGTCACGGAACGACCTTGTTCATGACCCTGCTGGCCGCCTGGGCGGTATTGCTCGGCCGATTGTCCGGCAGCAAGGATGTCGTGATCGGCACGCCGACTGCGAATAGGGGCGATGCGCAAACGGAATCGTTGATCGGGTTCTTCGTCAACAGTCTTGCCCTGCGCATCGATTTGTCCGGTGAGATCACGGTCGCTGCGCTGCTGGCACGCGTGAAGTCGACGGTATTGGAGGGTCTGCAGCACGAGCACGTGCCATTCGAGCACGTGGTCGAACGTCTGCGTCCCGAACGCAGCTTGGCGCACAATCCTTTATTCCAGAACATGTTCGCATTGCAGAATGCGTCTCGTGGCAACTTGAACCTGTACGGTCTGGATGTCTCCCCGTTAGACGGCATCGTGCGCAACAAGTCAGTCTTGGACACGGCGCTGTCGGTCTACGAGAGCGGTGAGGAATTGCATTGTCACGCTGAATTCGCCACGGCGTTGCTCGATGATGCGACCGTTCGCCGCTGGCTGGAACATTGGCGTTGCTTGCTGGAATCCTTCGTCGAAGACGACGACATGTCGATCGATCGCCTGCGGATCATGGATGTCTCGCATGTCGAGACGATCCGGGCGTTCGGCGGCCGTGCTCTGCCTTATCGCGACGACGCCTGCTTGCAGCATTTGTTCGAGGAGCAAGTGGCCGCCGATCCGCATGCCGAAGCAGTGGTGTGCGACGATCGCTGCCTCACGTACGCTCAACTGAACCAAGCCGCGAACCGTTTGGCCCGGCACCTGCGCGCTCGCGGCGTGAAGCACGAAGATCGTGTCGCGATCTGCATGCGCCGCGGCGCCGACATGATCGTCAGCGTTCTGGCCATATGGAAAGCGGGCGCGGCCTATGTGCCCCTGGATCCGGAATATCCGCTGTCGCGCCTGGCTTTCATGCTGCGCGACAGCGAGCCCCACCTGGTGCTGACGCAAGAAACGATTGCAGGCCTGTGGGCTGCATTGCGCAGCGAAGCGGAATTCGACGGCGCAGTGATCGAGGTGGACGCCGCGCATGCGGAATGGACCGCCTGCACATGCGACGATCTGCCCCATGTAAAGATCGGGCCGGATTCGTTGGCGTATGTGATCTATACGTCAGGTTCCACGGGCAACCCGAAAGGCGTCTTGGTGCGGCATCGCGGCGTGTGTAACGTGCACTCTGCGATCGGGCGCTATTTGTCCGTGTCGGGATCGAGCCGTGTCTTGCAGTTCGCGTCGCTCAGCTTCGACATGTGCGTGTTCGATATCGTCATGGCGCTGTGCAACGGCGCATCTTTGCATATCGCCGATCCCACGGTGATCCTAGCGGGCCAGACGCTCGAGGCATTCATCGCGCAGCGCGGAATCACACATGCGACCCTTCCTCCTGCGGTCCTATCGACGGTACACGGAGAGTCGTCCCTTGCGCCGCTGAGCACGCTCGTGCTGGCGGGGGATGTTTTGCCGACCGCGTTGCTGCGCTACTGGTCGTCGAAGTTGCGTGTGCTGAACGCGTATGGGCCGACCGAGGCCTCGATCTGTGCGACGCTCTTGGACTGTAGCGGCTGGGTTGGAGACCGGATACCGATTGGTAGGCCGCTGCCGAATACAAAAATATACATCTTGGACGAACGTCTTCAGACCGTACCGATCGGCGTCGCGGGTGAGCTCTTTATCGGTGGAGTGGCGCCGGCGCACGGCTACTTGGGACGACCCGAGCTCACAGCCGAGCGCTTTCTGGTCGACCCATTTGCCGCGGACGGTTCGCGCATGTATCGCACCGGAGACCTCGGGCGCTGGTTGTCGGATGGAACAATCGACTTCCTGGGGCGCACCGATCACCAAGTGAAGATCCGCGGTTTCCGCATCGAACTCGGCGAGATCGATGCGCGTTTGCGGCAGCATCCGCGCGTCCGCGATGCGGCTGTGCTCGCGGGCCACGACAGCAACGGCGAGCATTCCCTGCTCGCCTTCGTGGTCGAGAGTGCGGAGGGCGAGAAGCCGCGCGGCACCGGCGAAATCCGCGCTCATTTGGGCAAGCACCTGCCGTCGCACATGTTGCCCGCAGCGGTCATCTCGATAGATTCGCTGCCGTTGACGCCGAATGGAAAGCTGGATCGCAAACGGCTGCTCGCGTTCGGCGGCCATCGCGTGGTGCCGGACGACTTCACCGCGCCCGAGGGCGAACTCGAGGAACTTCTTGCTGAAATCTGGCGTGATGTGCTCGGGAAATCCGGGATCGGCAGACACGACAACTTCTTCGACATGGGCGGCCATTCCCTACTCGTACTCGTTCTCGTCGAACGAGCCCACATGGTGGGGCTGAATGTTTCGGTCACCGACGTCTTCAAATACCCGACCATCGAAACCCTGTCAGCGCATCTGGCGCACGGCGCGGGTCTCGCGGAGTCCGCCGGCGCGATCCTGTTGCGGGACGGGGCGCGACCCGCGCTCTTCCTGCTTCACGACGGCAGCGGGCAATTGCTGTATGCGCATCATATGGCGCAACGGCTTGGCGGCGACTTCGCGATTTACGGGTTGCCTGCAGATCGCGCCGAGCAGCAGCCGCTCTGTACAGTGCAGGCCATGGCGGCGAGATTGATTGGGTTCTTGCGCGATGCGCAGCCGCACGGACCTTTCCGCCTCGCCGGTTGGTCGTTCGGCGGGTTGCTGGCGTACGAAATGTCGCGCCAACTGCTGTGTGACGGCGAGATTGTCTCGTATGTCGGCTTGATAGACACCGTCTACGCCTACCGGGCTGACGATCAACAACGGGTGATGCACGACGAGAAGGCGCATCTATTGGCGCAAATGCACATCGAGGCGAGTGGGAACGAGGAACTCGAACAAGCGTTTGCGGCGTTGCGCGCGGACTCCGAGCAGTTGGATTTCAGCACGTTGATGCGCCGCTGCCGTGAGCTCAAACATGCGCTCCTCCCGGCGCATTTGGCCGGTCTATCGGAATCGGAGGTGGAAACGTTCTTGAGCCGGCAAGCGGGGTTTCATGCGGCGATGGTGCAATACGAGGCCGAACCGATTTCCGTCAGGGTGCATCTTTTTGCGGCGCAGCACACGCGGGACGACTACGGCGACGGCCTCGGCTGGCGAGGCGTTCTGCACGGCGACAGCGTGGTGGAAAGCGAAGTGACCGGAAATCACTACTCCATCATGAGGTCGCCCCACGTCGAAACGTTGTGCCGCGCAATAACCAGATCCCTGCGTTGAGGTTCGACACGGCCGCGACAGCAGGTAAGTAAAGGGAATCGTCCAACGGCGGTTTCGCCCATGACTTTCCTCCCATCGTCCCGGCGACGTATGCGAGTAAGCTTGCCGACGGACAGTCCGCTACCGCGGCCGCTCTATTTACTCGGAGATAATCGATGCACAAGTACCGCTTGCTTGCAGTGGGGGCGCTTTTGCTTGGGGCGGCGGGAGCCGCTCAGGCGATTGGCGTGGACGAGTTGGTGGCGAAAAACGCCGCGGCGCGCGGCGGCGCGGACAAGATCGCCGCGATCAAGACGCTGAAAATGCAGGGGCATCTGCGCTTCACGGGCGGGTTCGGCTCGATCGAACTCGGCTACGTCACGTACAAGAAGGCGCCCGATTCGCTGCGCACCGAAGCCACCGTGCAGGGGCTCACCCAGGTGCAGGCGTGGGACGGCAAAGAGGCCTGGCAGATTTCGCCGTTCCAGGGCCGCAAGGATCCGGAGCGCATGTCCGCCGACGACGCCAAGCCGCTGGCCGACGACGCCAGCATCGTGGGCACGCTGATCGACTATGCCGCCCAGGGCAGCAAGGCCGAATACCAGGGCACCGAGGACGTCGACGGCACCGATGCGCACAAGATCAAGGTGACGCTCAAGAGCGGCGACATCGAATACGTTTATCTGGATCCGGACAGCTTCCTAGAGATCCGCATGGTCGGCACGCGCAAGCTGCGCGGCACCGAATCGACCGACATCACCGACTACGGCGACTACGAGCAGGTCAACGGCGTGTATTTCCCGTTCGCCACGTCCACGCACAGCAAGGACGGCGGCGGCGGCGAGCAGCAAATCACGATCGAAAAAGCCGAAGCCAACATTTCGCTCGACGATAGCCAGTTCGCCTTCCCGGCGAAGGCCGCCAAGTGAACGCGAGGACCCAGCACATGAAAACGCATAGCATTCTCTCCGCCGCGCTGGCCGTCGCCCTGATTGGTCTCGCGGGTTCCGCCACGGCAGCGCAGAACGCTGCGCCCGCGGCCGCCGCCGCGCCGCGCTTCGACGCGGGCACGATCTCGGGTCTGGGCGCACGCAACATCGGTTCGGCCACGATGAGCGGCCGCATCGCCGCGATCGATGCGATGGTCGAAAAGGACGGCAAGACGCTGCTCTACGTCGGCGCGGCCTCGGGCGGCGTGTGGAAGTCGAGCGACGGCGGCACGACCTTCAAACCGGTGTTCGACAAGCAGCCGGTGCAGTCGATCGGCGCGATCGCCATCGACCACAACGACAACAACACCGTGTGGGTGGGTTCGGGCGAGGCCTGGACGCGCAATTCGGTGTCGGTCGGCAACGGCATCTACAAATCCACCGACGGCGGCGAGACCTGGAACAACATGGGTCTGCCCAACTCGGAGCGCATTTCCAAGATCATCATCGATCCGAAGTCCAGCGACACGGTGTACGCCTGCGTGCCCGGCAAGCTGTGGAGCGATTCGGCCGACCGCGGTTTGTACAAGACCAGCGACGGCGGCAAATCGTGGAACCTGGTGCTCAAGGGCAGCAACCTGTCGACCGGTTGCTCGATGATCAGCATGGATCCGAAAGACTCCAACGTGTTGTTCGCGGGGCTGTGGGATTTCCGTCGCAAAGGCTGGACCTTCCGCTCCGGCGGCAACGGACCCGAAGCGCCGTCCGGCAGCGGCTTGTTCCGCAGCGCCGACGGCGGCAGGACCTGGACCGAAATCACCGACGCGGCGAACAAGGGTTTTCCGAAAAAGCCTTACGGCCGCATCGCGGTCACCGTGGCGCCGTCGGATCCGAAGATCGTGTACGCGTTCGTCGAATCCACCGACTCGGCGCTGTACCGCTCCGACGATGGCGGCAAGACCTGGGACAAGCGTGACAAGAGCCAGTTCATGGTCTGGCGTCCGTTCTACTTCGCCAACCTGATCGTCGATCCGACCAACCCGGATCGCCTGTTCAAGCCGGACCTCGGCCTGATCATGAGCAACGACGGCGGCAAGAGTTTCGCCGGCGTCGGCGGCGGCACGCACGGCGACCATCACTCGGTGTGGATCGATCCGACCAACCCGCAGCACGTGTTCACCGGCGACGACGGCGGCTTGTGGCAGTCGTTCGACGGCGGCAACAAGTGGTGGAAGGAAAACAACCTGCCGGTGTCGCAGTTCTATCACGTGAGTCTGGACAACGCCGATCCGTTCCAGGTGTACGGCGGCCTGCAGGACAACAGCTCCTGGGTGGGTCAGTCGGAATATCCAGGCGGCATCGAGAACTCGCAGTGGGAAAACATGTACGGCGGCGACGGTTTCTGGATGTGGGCCGACCCGGCCGATCAGGATTACATCTACGCCGAATACCAGGGCGGCAACATCGGCCGCATCAATCGCCACACGCATCAGCTGCGCGGCATCCAGCCGGAAGCGAATTTCCACGAGAAGCTGCGCTGGAACTGGAACACGCCGATCGCGATGTCGCCGAACGAGAAGGGCACGATCTACATCGGCTCGCAGTTCCTGTTCCGCTCGCGCGATCACGGCCAGAGCTGGGATCGCATCTCGCCGGATTTGACCACGAACGATCCGCAGGAACAAAAGCAGGAAGAATCCGGCGGCGTGACGGTGGACAACTCCTCGGCCGAGATGCACACCACGATCTACTCGATCAGTGAATCGCCGAAACAGGCGGGCCAGATCTGGGTCGGCACCGACGACGGCAACGTGCAGGTCACGCGCGATGGCGGAAAAACCTGGAACAACGTGACCAAGAACGTCGGTGTACCGGCGGGTTCGTGGGTGTCGTGGGTGCAGGCGAGCAATTTCGACGCGGGCACGGCGTACGCGGCGTTCGATCGCCACACCTTCGGCGACATGGCGCCGTACATCTACAAGACCACCGACTACGGCAAGACGTGGCATGCGCTGGTCTCGCCGAAAGCGGACTTGGGCCTGCACGGCTACGTGCATGTGATCAAGGAAGATACGGTCAAGCCGGATCTGCTCTACGCCGGCACCGAATTCGGTCTGTGGATTTCCAACGACGGCGGCGCGCACTGGGCGCAGTTCAAGGGCGCCGATTTCCCGGCGGTGGCCGTCCGCGACCTGGCGATCCAGGATCGCGATGCCTCGCTGGTGCTGGCCACGCACGGCCGCGGCATCTGGGTGATCGACGACATCACGCCGCTGCGCGCGCTCGACGCCAAGACGATGGACAGCGAAGCGACCTTCCTGGCGGTGAAGCCGATCCAGCAGCGCATCAGCGCGTTCGGTGGCTGGGCCAACGGCGACGCCGTGTACACCGGCCCGAATCCGAAAGCCGGCGCCGACATCGCGTACTACCAGAAGGCGCGCCATCTGTACGGCAAGCTCAAGATCGACGTGCTCGACGCCAAGGGCGACATCATCGACACGCTGCCGGCCAGCGTGCGCCGCGGCATCAACCACGTGTATTGGTCGATGCGCGTCAAGCCGCCGCGCGTGCCGCCGGCGGCGCAGGTCGCGTTCAATTCGACGCAAGGCCCGCGCGTGCCGCCCGGCACCTACACGGTGCGCATGACCAAGGGCGACAAGACCTTCACCAGCAAGGTCGACGTCGGCCTGGACCATCGCGCGACCTACAGCGCGGCCGACCGTCAGGCGCAGTACGACGCGGCGCTGCGCGTGCGCGATTTGTTCGGAGAGATGAGCGATCTGGTCGCCAAGATCAACGGCGTGCGCGCCCAGATCAATGCCGACGAAGGCAAGCTCAAGGACAACGAAGGAGCGCGCAAGCAACTCGCCGCCGTCAACGACAAGGCCGACGTGATCCGCAAGAAGATCGTGGCCACCAAGGAAGGCGGTGCGATCACCGGCGAAGAGCGCCTGCGCGAGCACACCGACAACCTGTACGGCGCGATCATGTCGTACGACGGCAAGCCGGCGGATTATCAGCTGGCGCGCATCGACGCACTCAAGCGCGAGCTCGACGAGGTCGCGGCGGATTTCGCCAAGTTCCAGCAGGCGGACCTGCCGAAGGCCAACGACGTGCTCAAGGGCGCCAAGATGGAGCCGATCGCGGTGCCCGCCGGGGACAACAGCACGGCGGATCTCGATTCGTCGAGCATCGACGCGGTGCGGGCGTACTTCAACCGGTTCGAGCAGGATTGAACCATTTCGTCCGAAAGTGGATCTTTCGGACGACTTCGACTCGCAATAGTCTGAGCTACGGCACGGGAATCACTCCCGTGCCGTAGGCGCGTCTGTAGTTGTCCCGTTCGGGCGAGCGCCGCAGGCTCGAAGTCGAAGCCCAGGGTTCGGCGCGGCACTTCGACTTCGCCGCTGCGCGGCGTAGCCTGTCCTGAGCCTGTCGAAGGGCTCAGTGCGAACGGAAGTGGCATGCCGATGCACGGTTCTTCCGGAGAAGCACGATGCGTGTTGCAACAATATTCGGCCTGTTTGCCGTTCTCGTCGCCCAGGCTGCCCATTCCGTCGATCCGGCGCTGTTCCAGGATTTGAACTGGCGCTCGATCGGCCCCTACCGCGGCGGCCGCGTGCTCGCCGTCAGCGGCGTGCCGGGCGATGCGCGGCATTTCTATTTCGGCTCGGTCAACGGCGGCGTCTGGGAAACGAACGATGCCGGCCGCACCTGGCAGCCGATTTTCGACGCACAACCGGTTGCTTCGATCGGCGCGATCGCGGTGGCGCCGTCGGATGCTTCGACGCTGTACGTCGGCACCGGCGAAGCGGACATGCGTTCGGACATCTCGCAAGGCGCCGGAGTATACAAATCCACCGACGGCGGCAAGCATTGGGCTTTCGCCGGCTTGGACGATTCGCAACAGATCGGCAAGATCCTGATCGATCCGCGTGATGCGAATCTGGCCTATGTCGCCGCGCTCGGCCATCCGTACGGACCGAACGCGCAACGCGGCGTGTTCCGCACGCGCGACGGCGGCGCACACTGGCAGAAGGTGCTCGGGCCGAACGACGACACCGGCGCGATCGATCTCGCATTCGAACCCGGCAATGCGCAAGTGATCTACGCTGCGTTGTGGCAAACGCGCCGCCCGCCGTGGAACATGTATCCGCCGTCGAGCGGCCCCGGCAGCGGTTTATACAAATCCACCGACAGCGGCGAGCATTGGACGCCGATCCGCGGGCACGGTTTCCCGAGCGTCGTCGGGCGCATCGGCGTGGCGATTTCCGACGCCGCGCCGCAGCGCGTGTACGCGATCGTGGACGGCGACGAGGGCGGCCTGTACCGCTCCGACGACGGCGGGGCAACCTGGACGCACAAGAGCGGCGACGTGCGCATCTGGCAGCGCGGCTGGTATTTCGGCGAGATCGCGGCCGATCCGAAGAATCCCGACCGCGTGTATGCGATGAATACGATCGTGCTGCGCTCCGACGACGGCGGCGCGAATTTCGTGCCGGTGAAAGGCGACAATACCGGCGACGACTTCCACGCGCTGTGGATCGACGCCCAAGCGCCGGAGCGGCAGATCCTCGGCGTCGATCAGGGCGCGCTGGTCACGCTCAACGGCGGCGCGACCTGGAGTTCCTGGCACAACCAGCCGACCGCGCAGATCTATCACGTCAGCACCGACAACCGTTTTCCGTATTGGGTGTACGGCGCGCAGCAGGATTCCGGCGCGGTTAGCGTGCCGAGCCGCGGCGACAGCGGCAACGGCATCAGCATGACGCAATTCCGCGAGCTCGCGGCAGGCGGCGAGAGCGACAACATCGCGCCCGATCCGGACGATCCCGAGCGCATCTTCGGCGGCCGCGTCGACGAATACGATTTGCGCACGCAACAAGTGCGCAACATCGATCCGACGCTGCCCGCGCCGGATCTGTATCGCGCCACCTGGACGCTGCCGCTGACGTTCTCGCCGCAGGCGCCGCACGTGTTGTACTTCGCCAATCAGCGGCTGTATCGCACGGCGGATCGCGGCGCGCACTGGGAAGCGATCAGTGCGGATCTGACGCGCGAAAATCCGGCCGTGCCGAAAACGCTGGACGCGCCGACGATCGCCGACCATCAAGGCCAAGGTGCACGCCGCGGGGTGATCTACACGATCGCGCCATCGCCGCGCGCCGCCGGCACGATCTGGACCGGCACCGACGACGGCTTGATCTGGCGCACCACGGACGGCGGCGCGCATTGGCAGGACGTGACGCCGAAGGCGCTCGGCGATTGGTCCAAGGTCGGCGTGATAGAGGCCTCGCCGTTCGATGCCGACGCCGCGTACGCGGCGATTGATCGCCACCGTCTGGACGACACGCATCCGTACATCTACCGCACCCGCGACGGCGGCAAGACGTGGCAGCCGATCGTCACCGGCATTCCCGCCGATCAATCGGTGAACGTCGTGCGCGCCGATCCGGTCAAGCTCGGACTGCTGTACGCCGGCACCGAGCGCGGCGTGTACGTGTCGTTCGACGACGGCGAGCATTGGCAGAGCGCGCGCAAAAACCTGCCGGTCACGTCGGTGCGCGACATCACGATCCACGATGCCGACGTCGTGATCGCCACGCACGGGCGCGGCTTTTGGATCCTCGACGACGCCTCCGCCCTGCGTCAGCTCGATGCGCACGTGGAAAACGCTGCCGCGTGGTTGTTCGCGCCGCAGCCGGCCGTGCGCCAGCGTCGCCCGGATTTCCTCGGTACGCCGTTGCCGAAGGACGAACCGCTGGCGGCGAATCCGCCGGACGGCGCCTACATCGACTACTCGCTCAAGGTCGCGTCGAGCGAGCCGGTCACTCTTGAAATCCGCAATGCCGCCGGTGAGCTCGTGCACGCCTACTCGAGCGCCGACCAAAACAAGGCGTCGGATTTGAGCAAATTGGACATTGCGCCGGAGTGGATAAAGCAAAAAAGTATACTTTCCAGCGCGGCGGGCATGCACCGCTTCGTCTGGCCGCTGCACTATGCCGCGGTGGACGACGGCAAGGCGGACGGCGTGTGGGCGCCGCCCGGCAATTACAACGTCCTGCTGCATGCGGCGGGCGAGACTTTGACGCAACCGCTCGTCGTGCGCGGCGATCCGCGCGTGTCGGCGACACCGGAAATCTACGCGCACGAGTTCGAACTGGCGCGCCGCGTCGAAACAATCCGCGCGCCGGTGAAAGCCGCGAGCGACGCAGCCGAAGCGCTGCTCGAGCAGCTCGGCGAGCGGCGCGCGCAAGCCGACGGCGCGCTACGCACGGATATCGACGCGCTGACGCAGCGCGTGCGCGAGCTCGCCGGCACGCGTGCGGCACCGAACCCGCACAACGCCTGGGCGTATCCGCCGCCGCGCGTGGAAACCTTGCGCTTGGTCTCGGAGTGGCTCGACAAGCTGCTGCAGGCGGTCGACGGCGCCGATGCGGAGCCGACGCCGGATGCGCGCGCGGGCGTGGAAAAAATTGCGTCGATCGCCGCGGTTTGTACGTCCAAATGGAAACAGATCGTCGACAAGGATCTGGCTGCACTCAACGCGAAACTCGAGCGCGCGGGCAAGGCGCGCATCGATCTGGCGAAGAATTCTTGATCGTTGCATGCAAGGAACGGTGTGTCGCGACGGTCTAACAAAACATTACGTTTCAGACATGGAATGTTCAGCCTGGAAACGCTAGATTGCTTGCACCGAAGGATGCCTCCCCCATCTCTTCGAGTAAGTGAGCCGCGCGTGAGCGCCGCAAACATGGATAGCTAGCAGCCAGGGAATGGCCACGTGAGAGCCCAGCCACATGGTTGGTGCATACACAGCAAAGCGCGAGTCGGAGTGATCCGGCTCGCGTTTTTATTTGCGGTGGAAATTATTCAAGACGCCTCACTACAACCGGTCATTCCGGCAGTCCCCGCCGAAATGATGGACTGAGAAAATGTGACGCAGTTCTCATTTGCCGGCGTGCTCGGGACAGGAATCGTTCGCACTCTCTGCATCAAATGGACGCGGCTGCGACTCTCGGCAGCGTCTCCGTCCGCCCACGCCGTTGCACACGATCCCGCAGCACTAGAAACGGACGCTCCA
>Ga0105239_10004412_pt1 | contig 16840 bp, 17 predicted proteins | sample KBSC44metaG_FD_92761 | JGI IMG/M metagenome (GOLD analysis project Ga0105239, IMG submission 92761) | Corn rhizosphere microbial communities from Kellogg Biological Station, Michigan, USA - KBS C4-4 metaG | ecosystem: Host-associated > Plants > Roots > Rhizosphere > Soil | place: Michigan, USA...
ACCTTCGACCTCCACCTTGAGATCGGGCACGCCTGCCGCGATACGGACGAGTTCGACGAGCCTGTCTTCGGAAACATCCAGCGATGCGTCGGTCTGGATATTCTCCCCGGTCATGGCGTTACCGAGGACGTTCACGGCGAAGAATCCGCGCTGCGAATTCTTGTCCAGCCGGAAGAAGCCGGACAGCGTCGGATTGACCACGTAGATGATCGAGAGATTGCGTCCCGTCAGATAGGCCGCCAGGTCCGCCCGGAAGTAGATGGTCAGCGAGCGCGAGAAAATCCCGCGGCCATCCATCGCGATGCCGAGCTGCTCGCGCAAACGGCTGTGACCGCCTTCGGCGCAGACGAGATATTGCGCGGCGATCCGCTGCTCCTCGCCGGTCTCGACGTTCTTCACGGTGGCGAGCACGCCGTTGTCTTGCTGCACCACGCCGGAAAGTTCGTGGCCCATCATCACACTGGCGCCGCCTTCCTCAGCGCGGCGCCGGAGAATGGGCTCGAGTCCCGGCTGGGTGAGGAAGAGCCGCCGGCACGGACTGACGTCTGCCACGCCTTCATTGAGGTTGGCGATGAACGCGGCGAGCTGGCGGCCCTTCAGCGACTCCACCGCCACCACTTGGCCGTCGGGTATGAACTCGCGCTCGGACCGCTCACGGACGGCGGGTTCGATTCCGGCCTCGCGGAACAGTTCCAGCGTGCGCATGTGGAAGAAGGCGGCGCGGGGAAGCTGCGAGGTTTCCTTCAGCCGCTCGACGACGAGCGAAGGGATACCGTGCGTGGCGAGGAACATGGCGGTCGAAAGCCCGACAAGGCCGCCGCCGGAAATGAGCACCTGCGTCTCGTGCTCTAGCGCCATCGCTTCTTTCCCTGTTACCGCAGCCGCTTTGCTTTACAATTTTGGTGGCCCAAGAATATCCTATATCCGAATTTCACTTCGCTATGCGAAAATCTGACATGCAGCGCAGCACCGACCGGTTCCTCACCACGCATACGGGCAGCCTGCCAAGGCCCGACGATCTCGTGCGCATGATGTTCGCGAAAGAGGAGGGCGTTCCCGTCGATGCCGGGGCGCTGGACGCGCGCGTAAAGCGTGCAGTTGAGGAAATTGTCAGGCGCCAGATCGAGGCCGGGATCGATATCGTCAACGATGGCGAGATGTCGAAGCCGAGCTATGCCACGTATGTGAAGGACCGGCTCAGCGGGTTCGGCGGCAGCGGAAATTCCTATGTCTTCCAGGACCTCAAGGATTTTCCGAAAAGCGCGGAACGCGTGTTCGGCGATCCCGGACGGAAAGTGCGTCGCGCGCCGGCCTGCAACGCGCCGATCGAACTGAAAGACCGCCGCTCGCCGAAGGTCGATATGAAGAACTTGGCCAGCGCGGCGGGTAGCCAGATGCAGTTCTCGAGCGCAGCTTCGCCCGGCGTGATCTCGCTGTTCTTCCGAAACGACCATTACAACAGCCACGAGGACTATCTTTTCGCCATCGCCGAGGCGATGCGCTACGAATACGAGACTGTCGTCGAGAGCGGCGCGACGCTGCAACTCGACTGCCCGGACCTCGCCATGGGCCGGCATGTGCAATATGCCGATCTCACGCTTGTGCAGTTCCGCGACCGCATGCGGCTGCATATCGAGGCGCTGAACCACGCCGTGCGCAACATCCCGGCTGAGCGCCTGCGCATGCATATGTGCTGGGGCAACTATCCCGGGCCGCATCATTGCGACGTGCCCTTCGCCGACATCATCGACGTGCTGGCGGCGGCAAAGCCCTCCGCCATCCTGTTCGAGGCCGCCAATCCGCGCCACGCCCACGAATGGCAGATGTTCGAGACGGTCAAGCCGCCGGAAGGTAAGGTGCTGGTTCCGGGTGTGATCGAATGCCAGTCGAACTACATCGAGCATCCCGAACTGGTGGCGCAGCGCATCGAACGTTATGCCAATCTGGTGGGACGCGAAAACGTGATGGCGGGTGTGGATTGCGGATTCAGCATCCATGTCGGCCAGGGCGGCGTCGATCCGGATGTGGTATGGGCGAAGCTCGCCGTGCTCGCCGAGGGCGCGCGGATCGCGTCGAGGAAATTCTGGCGGCACGCCGCCTGACAACACGAGGAAACGATCATGGCCGACACCAAACTTCCGAGCCGCCTGCATCACACGGCCTATGTCACCAAGGACATGGAAGCGACGCGCAAATTCTATGAAGACGTGATCGGGCTTCCGCTGGTCGCGACCTGGAGCGAGTCCGACGAGCTGTTCGGCGCGGTCAGGACCTACTGCCACTGCTTCTTCGGCCTCGGCGACGGCGGCGCGCTTGCCTTCTTCCAGTTCGAGAAACCGGAGGATCAGGCGCAGTTCGGGCCGCAAATGCCATTCTCGCCGTTCCATCACATCGCACTCAACGTCGATGCCAAAACCCAGAAGGGTATCGAGGAGCGGCTCAAAGCGGCGGGGTACATGGAGCCGGGAAGCTTCGTGCTGGAGCACGGCTATTGCCGTTCGGTTTACGCGACCGATCCGAATGGCATGATCGTCGAGTTCACGCTCGATGCGCCGAGGGCCGACGAGATCAACGCCACGCGCCGCGGACAGGCGCATGCCGAGCTGAAGAAATGGCTCGCAGGCGACCACACCTCCAACAACACCTACCGCTAGGAAAAAAGATGACCGTTATCCCCAAGAAAGTCTGGCCGCTGATCGACGGCGCGTTCCCCACGCACACCTGCTTGATCGGCACGGTACTCGGCAACGGTTTCGCGCAGATCACGCCGCGCGGCAGCACGCAGGTCTATGACGACCAGCACATCTCCCTATGGGAACGCGGACGCGGTACCACCACGGCCGCGATCGGCGACGGCACGAATGTCACCGTCTTCTATTTCAATCTGGGTGCACGGGATGTGCTTCCGATCGGCGGCATCGTGCGGCTGTACGGTACCGCGACCGTGCACAAATCCGGGGCGGTCTACGACAAAGTCTGGGAACGGCTGATCGAGCCAGAAAAGAACTATGACCCCGAAAAGAAGGGGTACGCCGTCCTCATTGAGATCGACCGCGTGGAAGATCTGCTGGGTCAACCGCTTCAGGATTGATGTCTAAGGCGCCGTCGCGCTTCGGTATTCTACGGGGGCAACACGATGCCTTCCATCTTCACGACCTCGAAGTTCGAGCCTTTGACCTGGCTGAGTTCGCCGACGAGGTGATCGTTGTTCCAGCCGTCGTTCGGCGCGCCGGAGATGTACCAGTTGCTGCCGTTGTCGGCGACCATCATGCCGTAGGTCTTGAGTGCCTGCAGGATCGCTTTGGTTTCCTTGCTGAAGCCCGACGGGATCTGATAGCTCGCTTTCAGGCGCACGCGCATGCCCATCGGCGGCAGGTTCGGATTGGTGTCGTTCGACGCCCAGTGGTTCGCCGGCGGCACATACGCCTCACGCGAATGGGCGACTGTGAAGCGCAGGGCGTGCGGTATCACGCCGGTCGTGGCCTCGTCGAAGCGTGCTAGGCCCGGAAAGATCGGAAGCCCAGCCGCGTCCGCACTGGTCCATCCGGGTTTCTGCGTGGGGCGCACATCGTCCGAATCGAGATGGAACAGCGCGCCGGCATCGGCTTTCCATTGCTGTCTCTTCAGCGGGAAGGCGCGATACATCTCGTACATGCGGTTGGTGTCGCGATCGATGACGATGACGTGGCGGTCGCCGCCGAACTTCTTGTTATCCGGCCGATAGCCTTCAATCGGCGCATCCGGCGGCACGGGAAACGGTCCCTTGTCGCTCTCATCCTTGTAGGCCTTGAGCCTGATCCTCACATAGGGCTGATCGTCAGACACCACAACATAGGGAATGCCGATGATGGCGTGAGCGTAGGTGCCGCTGCCGAAATCGGGATGCAGGCCGGTGCCCACGCCGATCGAGGCGATCAGATTGTCCGAATTTGGATCGACGTCGGATTGGGAGATATCGGTATTCCAGGCGTTGTCGGCCGGAAACGGCACGGCGCCGTTCAAATTGGCATTGTCGCCAAGATCGGCGCCAGCCATCGATCCGTATTGCCAATTCGGCCGAGCTTTGTGCCCGGCGAGAGCAGGTTGAACGAGAATGACCGACAGGGCGGTCGCGGCGAATACATGTTTCATAAGCGTCACTCCTCGCGAAGCGCGCCCCCTTGATAGGATCATCTCACCCACGGGCACCATCCACAAGGTTAGCCAGTCTTAAGAATGAGTTGCCCGTCTCATTCGCTTCCCCGATAATCCGCGCGCAAATTCTCAAAGAATACGATGAGCAAGAAAATCCAATCGGACGCGAAGGCTGCGCTTGAGGGCCTGTTGTTCGACGGCATGACCATCATGGCCGGCGGCTTTGGCCTCTGCGGCATCCCGGTGAATCTGATCTTTGCGCTGCGCGATTCGGGCGTGGGAAATCTCACGGTGATTTCCAACAACGCCGGGGTCGATGAATTCGGGCTCGGGCTGCTGCTGCAGACGCGTCAAATCAAGAAGATGATCAGTTCCTATGTCGGGGAAAACGATACGTTCGAGCGGCAATATCTGAACGGTGAGCTCGAACTCGAATTCAATCCGCAAGGCACGCTCGCCGAGCGCATCCGCGCGGGCGGTGCGGGCATTCCGGGCTTCTATACCAAGACCGGTGTCGGCACGCTCGTCGCCGAAGGCAAGGAACTGAAGGACTTCGACGGCGAGACCTTCGTTCTCGAGCGCGGGCTGCGTGCCGACCTCGCCATCGTGAAAGCGTGGAAGGGCGATGAAGAAGGAAATCTCGTCTATCGCAAGACCGCACGAAACTTCAATCCAATGATGGCGACGGCCGGAAAGACGACGGTCGCGGAGGTCGAGGAGATCGTGCCATTGGGCGCGCTCGATCCCGACAACATCCACACGCCGGGCATTTTCGTGCAGCGCGTCGTGAAAGGCGAAAACTACGAGAAGCGCATCGAAAAGCGCACCACACGGGCTTTGTGAGGACTCCATGCCCTGGACACGCGACGAAATGGCAAAACTGGCAGCCCGCGAACTTCGCGACGGTTTCTACGTCAATCTCGGCATCGGCATTCCGACTCTGGTCGCCAATTATATCCCCGAGGGAATGCATGTGACGCTTCAGTCCGAGAACGGCATGCTGGGAATGGGTCCGTTTCCGCTCGACGACGAAGTCGACCCCGATCTGATCAATGCCGGCAAACAGACGGTGACCGCTCTGCCGCAGACGTCTTATTTTTCTTCGGCCGACAGTTTCGGGATGATCCGCGGCGGGCACATCGATCTCTCGATTCTCGGCGCGATGGAAGTCTCTGAGAACGGCGATCTCGCCAACTGGATGGTCCCCGGAAAGCTGGTGAAAGGTATGGGCGGCGCCATGGATCTGGTGGCCGGTGTGAAGCGCTGTGTGGTGACCATGGATCACACGGACAAGGCCGGCCGTCCGAAGCTGCTTAAGAAATGCTCGCTGCCGCTGACCGGCGTGCACTGCGTTCAGCGCATCATCACCAATCTCGGAGTTTTCGATGTGGTGGAAGGGGGCTTAAGGCTTATCGAAATCGCGCCGGGCATTTCACGCGAGCAAATCGAAGCTCAGACCGAAGCCCATATGGTCTCATAGGCCCCGTCGCGCACGGCGCGCCGCGCGCCGTTTTTCTTTTTCGGTGAGTTCCGGCTCCTTTTTTTTAGGTCGTGGAGGCGGACGCAGATTCGCGGGCTTTGCCGGTGTCTCGGCCGGCGGGGGCTTTCGGAATGTCACGATGCCCATTGCGAACAATCCAAACAGGACTGCTACGATCGGGAAGGCAATGGCCACATAGCCTGCCATCAATTTGCCCATGATCTTATCCCTATCCCGAGCCGCGCAGACGGCAAATATCCGCGATCAACGCGGGGGTTTCTTGTGTTCTTCAAGCCTCGGCATGATCTCCACGAAATTGCACGGCCTGTGGCGGATATCGAGCTGCCATTTGAGAATGCCGTCCCATCCGTCCTTGACCGCGCCCGGCGAACCCGGTAGCGCGAAAAGATAGGTACCGCCAGCGACACCGGCGCACGCGCGGGATTGCAGAGTGGAGGTTCCGACCTTCTCGAACGAGATCTGGTGGAAGATTACGGAGAAGCCGTCGATCTCTTTTTCGAAAACGGATTTGAAGGCTTCGACCGTCACGTCCCGACCAGTAAGGCCCGTGCCTCCGGTGGAAATCACGACGTCGATTTCCGGATCGGAAATCCAGGCCCGCAACTGAGTCGCGATCAGCGCCTGGTCGTCGCGCAGCAGCGTGCGCGCTGTCAGCACATGTCCGGCACCAGCGATGCGCGACGCAAGCGTGTCGCCGGAGACGTCGTCGGACGGATCGCGCGTATCCGATACCGTCAGGACCGCGATGCGGACGGGAACGAAAGCCCGGCTCTCGTCAATCCGCTGGGAGGTCATCGTCCTTGTCCTCTGCAGGCGCGGGCGGCGGTGGAGGCGGCGCGGTCTGGCGCGGCGGCTTATAGGTCGGCCAGTTGCCCGACGCCGCTTCGGCGAGTGTCGTCGCATCGAGTCCCAACCGGCGGCGATACATCCAGTGATAGGTCAACAAGCGCTTGACATAGAGCCGGGTCTCCGGCGCACGCATGCTTTCGATGAACAGCAGAGCATCGTCTTCCTTGCCTTCGCGCGCCGCCATCCAGTTCTGCACTTTCAACGGCCCGGCATTGTAGGCCGCACAAAGCTCCACGAGATTGTCGTTGTACATGTTGAGCAGTTCGGCGACGTAGCGCTGGCCGAGGGTCATATTGTACCGCGCATCGGTAAGACGCGACACGGCGCCGGGGCCTGCAATATGGGTCGCCGTTCCCGGCATGAGCTGCATGAGGCCGCGCGCGCCTGCCGGCGAGACGGCATCGGCATGAAAGCGGCTCTCCGCCCGCGCGAACGCCAGCACAAGAGACGGATCGATCGTGTATCCGCCTTCTGGCTCGTATTGCGGCACGGGAAACAGCCCGGTCAGTACGATACCGCGCGATGCGCTGATCTCGCTTGCACGCAATTCGAGATTGGGAACGTCGAGGTGACGCGCGAGCGCTGCGAAGGCCGGATCGAGTTTTGTGTCGGATTCGGCAAACGCCCGCTCCAGTTCGCGGCCGACATGTTCGGTTTCACCAACTTCCGACAGCGCCTTCGCGCGGTGCGCTGCCGGAACGAGCATCAGCTGCGAGAAACTCGCCTGATCGAGAACCGGTTCGGAAAATCCCGATTGCGTGTCCTGGCCGAGCAGCTTCTCCGCCAGCAATCCGTAGAACGTCGGCTCTTCATGCGCGGCGACGGTGAGAAGCGTGATCACGCGCGACGGATCGCCTTGCCGCGTATAGGCGCGCGCCGCCCAGAACGCGGCGCCGCCGCGCACCCAGTTCGGCACCGACCCGACCTGCGCCAGCGTTTCGAAATACTTGGCGGACTCCGCAAACATGCCCAGCCGGAACGCCGCGAGGCCCGCATTCCAGTAGAGCAGGGGGGCCGCGCGTTTTTCCTCATCGCTCGCGCTGGAGGCGAGAGTGTAGGCCTGCTGGTCCAGGCCCTCGGCAAAATAGGACGCCGCTACGCGTTGCTTGAGACGTCCAATGTCGTAGGCCGGCACGCTGTTGCTGTCGATCAGGGGCTGGAGAACGGCCATCGCCTGATCCGGCGCGTCGGATTTGATGGCGGCGCTGATCGGCCCCTGCGCCGCGCGTGCCGCATCCGAAGAAATCGGCGGATCGGGAATGTTGACGTCTTCATACCCGCCGCCGCGCTGGTGCGAGATTCCCAAGGGTGCCGGAATGTTGGTGACGACGGCATAGAGGACGGTTTTGTGATGGTGACGTTTCTTCTTCGTCGAACGCTTGACGGCGAGGCGATAGATGCGGTCGGCGATCGCAAGGTCGCGATAGTTCTCGAGCCAGCTGACCAACGTCGTCACCGGTACGCGTTTGCCGCGAGGGGAAAGGTATTCCTCCGCCAGCACGTAACCCTTGAGCGAGGTATCGGAGACCTGCTCCAGCAGGCGATCGGCCTTGTCGAATTGGCCAGCGCGTTCGGCGGCGAAAATTGCGCGGTATTGTTGGGCGTCGCTCGGCGATAAGACCTGGGGCACCGGTTGGCTGACCGCATCGGCTTGCGCGCCTGCCGCCGCGAAGAGCGTCAATCCGACGAAGCACGCAATCGAAACGCGGCGAAGCGCCATGCAGCAATTCCTGTCGTTGAGAGAGGGTGTTTAGCCGGAGGCTGCCGTCCGCTCAAGCAAACCCAGCGAAATGATTTTATCCTCAATGGCTTGCAGGTCGCGCCAGGCGAGCTTTTTGTGCGCCGGCTGACGCAGAAGATAAGCGGGATGTAATGTGGGCATCACGGGAACCAGGCGCCCATTCACACTGTATTCCAGCCAACGCCCGCGTGTTTTCATGATTCCGTCGCTGCGGCCCATCACGTGACGAACCGAAACGGCGCCAAGCAGAATCATGATTTCGGGGTCCACGAGTTCGATGTGACGACGCAGGAACGGCAGGCACATGGCCGCTTCCTCCGGCGAAGGATCGCGATTGTCCGGTGGGCGCCAGTTCAGAACATTGGTGATGTAGGCTTTCGTGCGGTCGAGATGGATCGCCGCCATCATCTTGTCGAGCAGCTTGCCGGCACGGCCAACGAAAGGCAGGCCCTGGCGGTCTTCGTCGCGTCCCGGCGCCTCGCCGATGAACATGATGCGATGCGCAGGATTGCCGTCGGCAAAGACGGTGTTGGTCGCTGAGCGCTTGAGGGCACAACCGTCGAAGGCCTCAAGTGCCGTCTTGAGTTCTGCGAGCGAACCCGCGGCGCGGGCGAGGGCGATTGCGTCGCCGATAGAGTCTCCACTCTCGCCCTGAGGAAGGGTTGGAATCTGCGAAGCAGGTTTGGGGAAGACGGATGTGAGACCCGGGATCGTACCCCTTCCCGATTTCAACCCTCCCTCAAGGGGAGGGTTGGTGGTTTTGGGCGTTTTCGCCTGGAACCGGTCGGCCGGTACGTCTCCGACAGCCTCGTCCGCGCCGGCTTCGACCAGCCACGCTAGAGCGGACAGGGGATCGGCGGCTACGGCCATGAACAGCGTTGTCCTTTAGGGAAACCTCAGCCTAGCGGTCCAAAAGAGGGATTGCATCCGGCAAATCCTCCGTCCCATAACCTTGCCAGAACATTGCATTCCGGGGTTTCCCATGACCGAGACCGTCGAACGCGAGAGCATGGAATATGACGTCGTGGTGGTGGGCGGCGGACCGGCAGGTCTCGCCGCGGCCATCCGGCTGAAGCAACTCGCGGCCGAGGCCGGACGCGAGGTCAGCGTCTGCGTGCTGGAGAAGGGATCGGAGATCGGTGCGCACATCCTTTCCGGCGCGGTGATCGATCCGATTGCGATCAACGAGCTGATCCCGGACTGGAAGGAGAAGGGCGCGCCGATCGACACGCCGGTCACCGATGACCGCTTCTATTTTCTGGGGCCGGCCGGGAGCATTCGCCTTCCCAACTTCGCCATGCCGCCGTTGATGAGCAATCACGGCAACTACATCGTCAGTCTGGGCAATCTCTGCCGCTGGCTTGCGTCACAGGCCGAAGCGCTCGGTGTGGAGATTTATCCGGGCTTTCCCGCTGCCGACATCGTTTATGGCGAGAACGGCGAGGTGAAAGGCGTCGTCACCGGCGATCTCGGCGTCGCGCGCGATGGCCATCACAAGGATTCCTATACGCCCGGCATGAACCTGCTCGGCAAATACACGCTGTTCGCGGAAGGCGCGCGAGGTTCGCTGACCAAGCGTCTCGGTGCGAAATTCGCCCTGCATGAGGGACGGGACTATCAGAAGTTCGGAATCGGCCTGAAGGAGCTGTGGGAACTGAGGCCCGAGCATCACAAGCGCGGTCTGGTGATGCATACGATGGGCTGGCCGCTCGACAATTCCACCGGCGGCGGCGTGTTCATGTATCACTGGGGCGAGCGGTTCTGCTCGATGGGCTTTGTCGTCCATCTCAACTACAAGAACCCGTACCTCTCGCCGTTCGATGAATTCCAGCGCGTCAAACAGCATCCGCGCATTCGCGCGATGCTCGAAGGCGGCAAGCGCATCGGCTATGGCGCGCGTGCCTTGACCGAGGGCGGTCTGCAGTCGGTCCCCAAGCTCGCCTTTCCGGGCGGCGCGCTGATCGGCTGCGGTGCGGGCTTCATGAACGTGCCGCGCATCAAGGGCAGCCACAACGCGATGAAAACCGGGATGCTGGCGGCTGAAGCGGCCTTTGCGGCGCTGTCGGCGGGCCGGTCTGGCGACGTGCTTGAGAACTACGAGGAAGCTTACCGCGCCAGCCATGTTTACAAGGACTTAAAGCGCGTCCGGAACGTGAAACCGCTATGGTCGAGGTTCGGGACCATTCTCGGTGTCCCGCTGGCGGCGCTCGATATGTGGACCAACCAGCTTTTCGGCCTCAGCCTGTTCGGTACGCTGAAACACGGCAAGCCGGATTCTGCGACGCTGAAACACGCGTCCGAATGCAAGCCGATCGCCTATCCGAAGCCCGACGGCGTCATCAGTTTCGACAAGCTTTCTTCGGTTTTCCTGTCGAACACCAACCACGAAGAGGACCAGCCGGTCCATCTCGTGCTTAAGGATCCCTCCATCCCAATCCGGGTAAATTTGCCCGAATTCGCCGAACCGGCGCAGCGCTATTGCCCGGCGGGCGTTTACGAGGTGGTCCAGGAACAGAGTGGCCCACGGTTTCAGATCAATGCCCAGAACTGCGTTCACTGCAAAACATGCGATATAAAAGACCCCGCGCAGAACATCACATGGGTCACGCCCGAAGGCGGCGGGGGCCCCAATTACTCCAACATGTAAGGAGATACGCGTGCGTTTGAACCCATTTTTGCTGGCTGTCGCAGTTTCTACAGCGCTGTCCGGCTGCGTGCATGCGCGCGTATCCGCGTCCACCGCGTCGACCGCTGCTGTCCACGAAGACAGCGACGATTCCGCGAGCTACGGCGCCTATCTTTCCGGCCGGTTCGCCGCCGGCGAGCACAACATGGCCGATGCGGCGCGGTACTACGGTGAGAGTCTCGATAACGATCCGGCCGACCCCACGCTTCTGGCATTGACGTTCTTCTATTCGACTTCAGCCGGCGACATCGAAACAGCGGCGAAGCTCGCCAAGCGGCTGGCAACTACGACACCAGACGACCGGGCATCGCGCCTGGTGCTCGCGATCTCCGCGCTGAAACGCAAGGACTACAAGACGGCCCGGGAAGAGATCGGCAAATCGGCCAAAGGGCCGTTCTCATCGCTGACCGTGGCGCTGGTCGATGCCTGGGCCGCCGCTGCGCAAAACGATGAAACGGCGGCGACGGCCGATCTGAAATCGCTGCATGGACAGGCGGCCGCCGATTCGCTGACCGCGTTTCATCAGGCGCTGCTGCTCGATTATCTGGGGCATACCGAGGCCGCCGACACCGCCTACAGCGAAGCGATGAAGACGGACGGAACATCGCCCAGGCTCGTCGATGCCTATGGCCGGTTCCTCGAACGCCATGACCGCGCAGCCGATGCGACCGCACTCTACACCAAGGCGGCAAGCACCTCGGCGCTCGCGCCGCTCGCATCAGCCGGCCTCGCGCGCATCGCCAAAAAGGACAAGCCTGACGCGCTGGTACGTGGACCGCAGGATGGCGTCGCCGAAGCCCTGTTCGGGATTGCCGCCTCGTTGACCGAGGATGCGAGCGCGGATGTCTCCATACTCTATCTCAGGCTCGCGCTTTATCTCCGGCCGGATCTCGATCTTGGAAACATCCTGCTCGGCGACCGCATGGAGACGCTGCAGAAGACCGAAGATGCGATCGAGGCCTATCGTAAGATCGATAAGGACTCGCCGTACTACCGCCTCGCCGCGATACAGATCGCATCTGACGAGGCCAAGCTCGACAAGACCGATGATTCGATCCGCGACCTGAAACGTTTGGCCGAAGCCAATCCAAACGACATCGAGGCGTGGACCGCGCTGGGCGATACCTATCGTGTCGCCAACCGGTTCAGCGATGCGGTGACGGCCTATGACGGCGCCGTCAAGGCGGTCGGCACGCCGGAAAAGCGGCACTGGCCGCTGCTCTATGCGCGCGCGATCTCCGAGGACCGCGCCCACAACTGGCCGGCGGCCGAAGCCGACCTCCAGCTGGCGCTGAAGCTCGGTCCCGATGAACCGCAGACGCTAAATTATCTGGGCTATAGCTGGGTCGATCAGAACCGCAACATTCCCGAAGCGCTCAAGATGCTCGAGCGGGCCCGTGCGCTGAAGCCGTATGACGGCTACATCGTCGACAGCGTCGGCTGGGCCTATTACCGGCTTGGCCGCTATGGCGACGCCGCGAAGACGCTGCAGGATGCGATCATGCTGGTGCCCGGCGATCCCACGATCAACGATCACTATGGCGACGCGCTCTGGAAGGTCGGCCGCAAGCTCGATGCCCGCTTCCAGTGGAATCACGCGCTCGCGTTCGGGCCGGAGAGCGACGAGAAGTCGAAGATCGAAAAGAAGCTGCAGACGGCGGAAAGTGGCAAATAGCATCCGCGTTTTCGCACCGGCGAAGATCAACCTGTTCCTGCATGCCGGCGAGAAGCGCAGCGACGGATATCACACGCTGCAGAGTCTTGCCGTGTTCGTCCACAATGTCGGCGACGAGCTTGTGTTTCGCCCCGCATCGACGCTCGAACTCGTCATAACGGGACCGCACAGCTCTCAACTGAGTGCGGACAACGACAACCTTGTCCTAAGAGCGGCGAGGGCGCTCCACGCGGACCGCGGTGCGGAGATTGTTCTCACCAAGAATCTACCGGTCGCGTCCGGCATCGGCGGTGGCTCTGCCGATGCAGCAGCGGCGTTGCGCGGACTGACACATCTTTGGAATCTCGACACGGACGATGCGCGGCTTCTCGACATCGCGGCCATGCTCGGTTCCGATGTGCCTGTGTGCATGAAGAGCGAGCCGGCCTGGATGGAAGGCCGCGGCGAGATTTTAACGCCCGCAACACCGATGCCGGATATGCCCATCGTCCTCGTCAATCCGCGTGTCGAAGTGCAGACAGGCAAGGTTTTCGCGGCACTGACGAAGCGGCACGGTGCGGTGACGACGCTCCCATCTGGCTTCTCTGACGCCGACATGCTGCTCGCTTATCTCTCGCAGACGGGGAACGATCTCGAGGCGCCGGCGCGCATGATTGCACCCGTCATCGGCGATGTGCTGGGCGCACTGAGCGGTATGCCTGGCGCATGTCTCGCGCGCATGTCGGGCAGCGGGGCGACCTGTTTCGCGCTGTTCGACAATAACGAGCACGCTCGCGATGCCATGCGTGCGCTTAGAGAGACGCATCCCGGCTGGTGGGTGGAGGCGGGCGAAACGACGCCTCAGTAGGCGCGTTCGACGCAGAAATCGGCGATGTCGCCGAGCACGGAGCGGGTTTCGCCGGCGGGCAGTGGTGCCAGGGCCTCGCGAGCGAGATCGGCGTAGCGCCGCGCGCGGACCATCGTGTCGCTGATCGCGCCGGTTTCCTCGACCAGCGTGATGGCACGGTCGAGATCGGCCTCGCCCTGCGGTCCGGTTTCGATGGCGCGTTGCCAGAATTTGCGTGCCGCCTCGGTGCTGCGCGCATAAGCGAGGATGATGGGCAGTGTGACTTTCGCTTCGCGGAAATCGTCGCCGACGGATTTGCCCATCAGCGCCTGGCGGCCGGAATAGTCGAGCGCGTCGTCGACAAGTTGGAAGGCGATGCCGAGATTTTGTCCGTAGTCGCGCATCGCCGCGATCCGCTCCGGCGACTGCGCGGACACGACGGCACCAGATTCTGCAGCGGCGGCGAACAACGCTGCCGTCTTCGCGCTCACCACGCGCAGATAGTCTTCTTCCGTGACGCCCAGATTGTTCGCCGATTTGAGCTGCATCACCTCGCCCTCCGCGATAATCGCGGACGCGCCGGCGAGGATGTCGAGCACGGTCAGATTGCCGGTCTCGACCATGAGCTGGAAGGCGCGGCTGAAGAGGAAGTCGCCCACCAGCACGCTGGGCTTGTTGCCCCAGACGATGTTGGCCGAAACCTTTCCGCGCCGGAGAGCGCTTTCGTCCACCACGTCGTCATGCAACAGCGTGGCAGTGTGGATGAACTCCACCGCCGCTGCGAGTCTCACATGGCCTGTGCCAGCGTATCCGCCGAGCTGGGCTGCCGCGAGCGTCAGCATTGGTCTCAGCCGCTTGCCGCCGGAGTCGATCAGGTGGCGTGAGAGATCCGGGATCAGTGTCACGCCGCTGCCCATGCGCTCATGGATCAGTCTGTCGGTCGCCGCCATGTCGGGCGCGACAAGGGCGTGCAGCCGCTCGACAGGCGAGACGTCGGTAGGCTTGCGTGACTCGAGCTTGAGCATGCGGCGTCCCTTGCCGGGCACCTCCGGCCTTGCGAGATTAGGGCCCCATCCTGCGCGGTCAAGCAGCCTGCGCGCAGGCGTCACAGCCCGCGAGGAAACCGGCATGCGTGTTTTGATAAAAAGCAACAATCCCGTGCAACTCAATTTTGCGCAGACGGTGCTGAAGGATGCCGGAATTGCGTGGTTCCTCTTCGACGAACAAATGAGCGTGATGGAGGGAAGTCTGGGCGTTTTGCCGCGCCGGTTGATGGTGGCCGATGAGGATTATGCGCAAGCCGCAGACCTGATGCGCGAAAGCGCCCCGGACCTGCCCGTCGAATCGTGAGCGAGACGACCCTCGACACCTTCCTCAACGGCCGCGTCGCCGTGCGCCAGATGCGGGCCGGGTTTCGCGCCGGGCTGGACGCTGTGATGCTGGCAGCCGCCGTGCCTTCCGTGGCCGGCGATGCCGTTCTGGAGCTGGGTGCAGGTGCCGGTACCGCGAGCCTGTGTGTGGCGGCGCGTGTCGCTGATTGCTCGGTCATGGGTGTTGAGATCGATCCATCGCTCGCCAGCCTGGCGAACGACAATGCGAAGGCGAACGGCATGGCGCCGCGTGTGAGGTTTTCCGCTTGCGATGTCTTCGACCTGCCTTCCGAACTGAAGCGCGAGTTTGCGCATGTGTTGTGCAATCCCCCGTTCCACGACGGTGGCGAGGTGTCACCGGACGCGGCGCGCGACCGCGCCTTGCGCGACCGTGGCGAATTGGGCGCGTGGATGGAGACAGGTCTCAAGCGGACCGTAAGCGGCGGCACGTTCACCGCCATTGTTCGCGCCGACCGGATGAGCGAGGCGCTTGCGCGATTGCCGGGGCGTGGCGTGTCGATCTTTCCGCTATGGCCGCGCAGAGACGTACCGGCCAAGCGCATCATTCTGCAGACGCGCAAAGGAAGCCGCACCGCGTCGGCGCTGCTGCCGGGGCTGGTGCTTCACAATCCCGACGGATCGTACACGGATGAGGCAGACAGCGTGCTTCGCGACGCTGCACCGCTGGCGATGTCCATATGAGATTTCTGCTTGCTGCCTTGATCTTGTGCGTACCAGCGCTGGCGCTTGCGGGGCCGCCGTATGTCACCGACGATCCCGAGCCGACGGACTACAAGCATTTCGAGATCTATGCCTTCTCGGCCGGCACGAACACGCGCGACGGAACCGGGGGCGCGGGCGGTATCGACTTCAACTATGGCGGCGCACCCGATCTTCAACTCACCATGGTTCTGCCGCTGGAATACGACAGTCCGGTGGGAGGGCCCGCGGTCGTCGGGCTCGGCAATGCCGAACTCGCCGCGAAGTACCGCTTTCTGCATCAGGACGATTTCGGGTGGGACGTCGCGGTTTTTCCTCGCATCTTCCTACCCAGCGCATCGCCGCTGGTGGGTGACAGGCATGCGTCCTTGCTTCTGCCGATCTGGGCGGAAAAGGATTTCGGAGAATGGTCGACATTCGGCGGCGGCGGCTGTGCCCTCAACAATGGCGGCGGATCGCAGGACTATTGCCTGATGGGCTGGGCGCTGACCCGCGCCGTCACGCCCGCGCTTCACATCGGCGCTGAGATCTATCACCAGACCGCCGATACGCGCGGCGGACGCGCCACAACCGGCATAGGTGCCGGTGCAACATACGATCTGTCGGAGAACTATCACCTGATGGCGTCATTCGGCCCGGGCATCCAGAACGCGGCGGAAACCAACCGCACTTCCTGGTACACGGCCATTCTCTTCACCTTCTGACCCGTCGTTCCGGCACGCCGCGAACGCCTTGTCCTCCCTGTAACGCGTCTGTAGGTTCCGGCCTCTTTGGGAATTCGGACGTGGCCAAGGCGAAGACATTCCAGGACCTGATCCTGACGCTCCAGAACTATTGGGCGGGGCAGGGCTGCCTCATCCTTCAGCCCTACGACGTGGAGATGGGCGCGGGCACGTTCCATCCGGCGACGACGTTGCGCGCGTTGGGGCCGAGGCCGTGGCGTGCGGCCTATGTGCAGCCCTCGCGGCGGCCGAAGGATGGGCGCTATGGCGAGAACCCGAACCGGTTGCAGCACTATTATCAGTTCCAGGTGATCCTGAAGCCTGCGCCGAAGGACGTGCTCGATCTTTATCTGGGCTCCGTGCGCGCCATCGGTCTCGATCCCGATCTCCACGACATCCGCTTCGTCGAGGACGATTGGGAGAGCCCGACGCTCGGTGCCTGGGGCCTGGGCTGGGAGGTGTGGTGCGACGGGATGGAGATCACCCAGTTCACCTATTTCCAGCAGGTCGGCGGCATCGATTGCGATCCGGTGTGCGCGGAAATCACCTACGGCCTCGAACGCCTTGCGATGTATGTGCAGAACGTCGAGTTCGTCTACGACCTCGCGTTCAATGA
>Ga0105239_10004414_pt1 | contig 16837 bp, 18 predicted proteins | sample KBSC44metaG_FD_92761 | JGI IMG/M metagenome (GOLD analysis project Ga0105239, IMG submission 92761) | Corn rhizosphere microbial communities from Kellogg Biological Station, Michigan, USA - KBS C4-4 metaG | ecosystem: Host-associated > Plants > Roots > Rhizosphere > Soil | place: Michigan, USA...
CTTGGCATACAGAACCTGTCGAACGATCCTGTAGTTCGCATTCATAACCAGGCGCTTGGGTTCTCATTGGGCTATTTCTTTAAATAATATACTGTCGCACTTCTTTCCGGTTTAAATAGGCTAAACCCGGTTTACCAAAGTAAACCGGGTTTTTATTCACAGGTGTAAATTTGCAGTAATTGGTTTAAAATATCGGGTTATTGGTTTAAAGTGTTGCATGCAGTGAAGATAATTTGAAACATTTGGCGCAAAAATTAGCCTCACAATCAAAACATGCATAGCCGAATCAAAACCAGGCACGTAGCCGTAGCCCTTCTTGTCTTCGTGTCATTAAAATCATTTAGCCAGCAAAATGCACATCAAATTGCGAAAACCCTGATCGTTCAGTCTATGCAAGCGATGGGGGCGGGATGGGACTCGGTTAAAACAATGTCGCTTGACGGTTACGGTTATCAAAATCAAATTGATGAGTCTGAACGCCCGGAGGGCCCCTACATCCCCATACAGATACAACGCAATATTTTAATAGATATAGCCCATAACACGTCGCAGGTAGTCCAAACAACTCAAAGCTACATCTTTGGGGTAACCGATACGACCGTGTTCAACGGCGACGAGATTGCCACAAAAGCCGGTGGAGCATTTGTAGCCTCGCAAAATGGCGTGGAATTGCGCGACGAATTAAATTTATCGCCCGAAATTGCCCTGAAAAAAGCACTTGGTTCCCCGCACTTAACTTATTTAAAAGATACCATTTATCAGAAAGCCAACCACAGCATTGTTTCCTTTAGAGATAAGGGTTTCCCGGTACGGATTTTTTTAAATAAAGAGACCAGCCTGATTTCGGCGATTGAGATTACCAGACCATTTAACCAGGATTTTTCAGGTATTTGGGGCGATATTAAAAAGACGATTATCTATTCATTTTGGATGGTGCTGAGTAAGGGCATACATTACCCCCTGCAGCAGGATTGCTATTTAAACAATTATTATAAAACCAGTTTCCTGGTCGACAAATGGAAAATTAACCCGGCGATAAACTCCGAAGCGCTGCAAATACCGGAAGATGTTAAGGAGCAAAGTAAGCAGCTTGTTGGCAAACAGAACGAAGCATTTAAGCAACAAGTCGACAAAGGCGGTAAACAAATAGCGCCGGGAATTTGGTTTATAAACGGGCTTTGCAATACTACGGTTGTTGAACAGCCTGATGGCATTGTGATTATCGAAAGCGCTTTCTCATCATTTTATTCAGATTTAATCATCGCCAAAGTACATGCATTAATTCCCGGGAAAAAAATAAAGACTTTAATTTCAACCAGCGACGCCTGGTTGCATATTGGCGGCATGCGTTCGTTTGCAGCAATCCCTGGTATTAAAATTTATCACCCGACCCGTAATCAGCCATTGCTCGAAAAATTACTGAAAGCACCTTACAAAACAGAGCCGGATGTGTTGGCTAAAACTGCTAACCCATCATACACATTAAACGGGGTAACCGACACTTTGGCTGTTGGAACCGGCAGCAACAAGATGGTGATGTATTCCTATAAAACCGAAACCGGCGACAGGCAGATGATGGTTTATTTCCCCCAACATAAGTTGCTTTACACCAGCGATCTTTACCAGGGGAAGTACAAGGGCGATTACTGGAATAAGCAGATTGTTTGGGAGGTGTACCATTCAATCAAAACCCGTAAAATTGATGTGCAGCATTTTTATGCTATGCACTCCAGAAACCTGCTTGATTTTAAAGATTTGGAAAAGGATGTGCTTGCAGACATGCAATAAGCAACTTTAGCAGGATATACGCGATTTAAAACAAAAACCCGGTTAGCAAGCGCCAGCCGGGTTTTATTTTATAGGTATAAAAAACTTTAGCAATATTGCTCAAAGGCGCCAATAAGATTATCGGCAATCATTTGTGCAGGGCGGCCTTCAATTTGATGGCGCTCTATGATGTGTACCAGTTTGCCGTCTTTAAACAGCGCCATTGAAGGCGACGATGGGGGATAAGGCAACATATAATTGCGCGCTTTATTCACTGCATCGGTTTCCATTCCTGCAAAAACTGTTACCAGCTTATCAGGATGTTTTTCACTTTGTGCTGCCATACGAGCAGCAGGGCGTGCGTTGGCCGCAGCACAGCCGCAAACCGAATTTACCATCACAAACACTGTTCCTTCGCTTTCAATAGCTTTGGTAACCGCATCTGCATCTTTTAACTCTTCAAAGCCAACCCTGGTCAGTTCTTCCCGCATTGGGGCTACTAAATATTCCGGATACATTTTTTCTGTTTTCTAAATTTTATAATACAAAAATAAGAAATGATAAGCAGTAAACGTTTAAAAATGCGAATAATAACAATTTGCTGACGGAGGGGAAGAAGTCGGAAGTCCGAAGTCGGAAAGTCCCGACGGTGAAAAAGTCGCGAAGAGCAAGCGGGAAAAACCAGAAAAAAATTAGCGTTTGCACAATAAATGAAACCTATTGATACTCAAATATTAACAAAAACATGATTTTGATTTTCTAAAGTCATTAACTATCTTGCTGCCCCTAATTAAAGTTACGATGAAATTGAAACCGTCTGACGTAAGTACAGTTATTATTGTAAACAAAAACAAAGAAGGCTCGCAAACGCTGCAGGTTAAAACAAAACACATTGAAAGGCTGAAGCATTACGTGCTCGGTATTTTAGCAGTAATTACAGTATTAACCCTGTCGGTAATATACCTTACGCACAAAAGCCAGCAGCAGGAAGAAGAGAAACAACGCCTTGTAGCCCAGCTTACCAAGCTTAAAGGCGAGGTACCCCCGGCCGATATTGAAGAAAAAAAGGCAACTACTGCCCAGGGTTATATCCAATCTATAGAAGTTAAGCTTAAAACCATAAACGACTATCTGAAAAAACGCGGTTTAAAAGGTTTTGCAACTAAAGCTGTCGGCGGCAATGGCAACGCCGAAGCAGCCAAGCTTACCGATTCGGAAACCTATTCGTTGTATGATGAATATTTAAATCGCCTGGTGCATACCGTGGCATTTACGCCCATGGGTTACCCGCGGGTAAGTTCATTGACATCCTATTTTGGTTACCGCAGTGACCCTTTTAATACCTCAAATGCTGAGTTTCATCCCGGCATCGATTTTAAAGGTGAACGCGGTGACGAAGCGAAATGTACGGCAACAGGTAAAGTTGTTTTTGCAGGGCGTTATGGCGGCTACGGCAATTGTGTTAGAATTGCCCACGCCAATAATTTTGAAACGTTATACGGACACCTTTCGCGCATCACCGTAAAAGTGGGACAGGAAGTTACCGTGGGACAAAAAATTGGCGAAATTGGTTCAACCGGGCACTCAACCGGTAACCATTTACATTATGAAGTGCGCAAAGACGGCAAGGCTATTAACCCCATTAAGTTTTTAACGCTTAATAATTAATAACAAAACCAATCATGGCATTATTTTCAAAAAAAGAGAAAGTTGCATTGGATCTGCAATCAATATCCACATTGATCAGTGAGGGATGTATTTTTGATGGCAACCTTAAAGCACCTGCCTATGCACGTATCGACGGACAAGTAACCGGTGATGTAATGGTTGACGAAGGCCTGATAATTGGCGAAAAAGGTACGATCCAGGGCAACGTCATCACCAAAGAAATGGTTATTTACGGCGAAGTGCATGGTAATATCCAAACAAATTCCCTCGAAATTAAAGCCTCCGGCAAAGTAACCGGCGAAATACGCACCCAAACCCTGCAGGTTGAAAATGGCGCTGTTTACAATGGCAGCCTGTCAATGACCCAGAATAACAAACTTGCCCAGGCAAATAAGCTGCCCAGAGTTGAGCAAAAGGTTATTGAAGTAGGGTAGTCCATTGGTTCACTTGTTCATTAGTGGAAAGTTTGACAATTTTTTTCGCGGGGGTCATTTTTTATGTTGACTTAGTCGAAGGGTAAAATTAAAACATCTGATAATCAGTATATTTCACAGCGTTCCGGGTGTTCCACCATAAAAAATGGAACGCTTCGCCATAATTAATTTCCAGTTGGCGCCTGAATGAGATTGGCACTTTTTGAAATCCCCGAACACAAAAGGCTCCGCCAACTGTCACGATCATCAGCCACTGACCTTTAAAAGCGATACCAATGAACTAATGAACCAATGAACATCAACACTTGCCATAGGGCAACTTAAATTCCCCGATTTCATTTTCATAAACTGATGCCTTACCTTTGATAAAAAAACTAAGAAAAGCTATGTCATCAGTAGAGACCGAATTTGTAAAATTCAAAGTAAAAGATATCTCTTTGGCCCAATGGGGGCGCAAGGAAATTGAATTAGCCGAAGCAGAAATGCCGGGCTTAATGGCTTTACGTAAAGAGTACGGCCCGTCGAAAGCATTGAAAGGCGCGCGCATTGCCGGCTGCCTGCACATGACTATCCAAACAGCTGTTTTAATTGAAACTTTGATCGAACTGGGTGCTGAAGTTACCTGGTCGTCATGTAATATATTCTCAACCCAGGATCATGCTGCTGCTGCTATTGCTGCTGCCGGTACTTCGGTTTATGCCTGGAAAGGTATGAACGCTGAAGAGTTTGACTGGTGCATTGAGCAAACATTATTCTTCGGTGAAGACCGCAAGCCATTAAACATGATTTTGGATGATGGTGGTGATTTAACCAACATGGTATTGGATAAATACCCTGAACTGATTGAAGGCATTAAAGGTTTATCAGAAGAAACTACTACTGGCGTACATCGTTTATATGAGCGTATGAAAGCCGGTACCTTGCCGATGCCTGCGATCAACGTTAACGACTCAGTTACCAAATCGAAGTTTGATAACAAATACGGTTGCCGTGAATCATTGGTTGACGCCATCCGCCGTGCTACCGATGTAATGATGGCCGGTAAAGTGGCTGTTGTTTGCGGCTATGGCGACGTAGGTAAAGGCTCTGCTGATTCATTGCGCAATGCTGGTGTACGCGTTATCGTTACCGAAATTGACCCTATCTGTGCTTTACAGGCAGCAATGGAAGGCTTCGAAGTTAAAAAACTTGGAACTGCTATTGCTGAAGCTGATATTGTTGTTACTGCTACCGGTAATATGAATATCGTTCGCGAGCAGCATTTCCGCGCGCTGAAGGACAAAGCCATTGTTTGTAACATAGGTCACTTTGATAACGAGATTGACATGGCCTGGTTAAACGGCGCTTATGGCAATACCAAAATTGAAATTAAACCACAGGTTGATAAATACACTATAGACGGCAAAGATCTTATTGTATTAGCCGAAGGCCGTTTGGTAAACTTAGGTTGTGCAACCGGTCACCCAAGCTTTGTAATGAGTAACTCGTTCACCAACCAAACTCTGGCACAGCTTGAGCTTTGGAACAATGGTTCTGCCTACGAAAACAAAGTTTACACCTTGCCAAAACATCTTGACGAAAAAGTTGCCCGCTTACACCTTGCCAAAATTGGCGTTGAGCTGGAAGTTTTAGACCAGGATCAGGCTGAGTATATTGGTGTAACTGTTGAAGGACCGTTTAAACCGGAGTATTACAGGTACTAATTTTTAGATGAAAGCTTAAAGGCGAAAGTTGAAAGTTAAAATATGCATAGGAGCGGCGCCAGCCGCTCCTTTTTTGTACACTGCCGCGAGATTAGCGTAGCGTATCTCGTGGTGCGGTATGTGGTAAGCTTTCAGCTTACGGAGCAAAAAGCTTGTGGTTTGGATATTGAACAAGCAGGCATTATCGACAGTGAAGCTGAAAGCTTCAACCATGTACCACCACGAGTTACACTACGCTAAACTCGCGGTAGCGGGTTATTATTTTAATATAATAGTATTATACTATCAATTAACCCCTTACCACCTGCATAATCCCTTGCACTGCTATACAGATAATGCTCCGGTTCATCAACCCAACCTGCAACTACTGGGTTATCGTGAATATAATTCAATTTTTGGTCAATTACTTCATTGCTCCAAAGTTCTATAGGATGATTTTCATCCTGCTGCCAAAACTGAAAATTTTCGTTATTTGGATTTTGCTTACCCTCGCGTTCAAAAAACCAAAGCAGCCAGTCGCGCCGGCTTTCCTGCTTATTTTCACTAATGGCTTTGGTTAATGTTTTCGAGGTGTGTCTTTTTACATCTCTTAAAATGTTGCCAATGGGCTTACCTTTTGAGCTGATAATGAGATGCACATGATTGCTCATGATAATCCAGGCGTATAATTGAAGTCCTTTGTTTTTGATGCAGTATTCGAGGCTTTCAACAAGTATGTCTTTGTATTCTCTTCTTGTAAATACATCTATCCATCTTACAACGGTAAAGGTTACGAAATATATTCCTTCGGGATTGTAGAATTTGTAATTGCGGCTCATGGGGTTAAATTAGTGATTTTGTTTCGAAAGCTGAAAGCTTTCGCCATGCCGCACCACGAGTTACGCTACGCTAAACTCGCGGCAGCGCTATTTTTACAACAAATCATACGACCCCCTTATCCACCCAAAAAGCCGAGGCCTTAATTCATTGGTGCTGCTAAGCCTGATGTTGTTTTGATATTTGCCTGCCGTAGCAATAGTTTTAATCTGTGGTATCTCAATCGGTTTAACAGAATAAAATTTCAGGTCGAGTTGTTTTTGCATGGGGCGGATGACGAAGAATGTTTGCCGGTGCACAAACGTGATGCAATTCGGTGTGGTGCCCACCAACACATCGGGCCAGTCGGCAACTTCGGCCAAAAGCTTATCGAACAGCAGTAACAGTTCATCGCTTTTGCCCTTAAATAAATCATCGAGACTTACCTTAGCACAATAGTGGCTTTGATGCTCACTTACTAACTCCCGCTCGCACTTTGGGCAGATATATGACATAGTTTAAAACACAATTGTAAATGTAGTCCCAATTCCCGGTTCACTTTCAACACTAATATTACCGCCAAATGTTTCTATCTGCGTTTTGGTCATAAACAAGCCCACGCCTTTGCTGTCATATCCGCTATGAAAAGTGTGGTTGAGTTTGAATATTTTGGCGCCATGGCGTTTTAAATCGATCCCGAGCCCGTTGTCACTAAATGTTAGCGCTACATGGCCTTCTTTCACAGCCGATGTAATATTAATTTGGGGTGGCACATCGGCTTTGCTGTATTTTAACGCATTACTTATCATGTTATAAAATATACTCTCGAGGTACATTTTAGGGAACTTCATTACCGGTACGCCGAAATCGGTATTTATGGTAGCATGTTTTGAAACTATTTGCCCGGCCAGCATTTTTTTAATGTTGCCGGTCAATTCATCCAGGTTGCAATCATCGTATGGCAGGTTTTGGTTATTCCTCACTTCAAGCACCTTCATCAATTCATTAAGCGTATTGATAAGCGTTGTGCTTGATTGTTTCAGCATCTTTAAATAGTCGGCCTTTTCCTCTTCCGCCTCTGAATCGCCCATCATATCCAGTATCATATCAATACTACCGGCCGGCCCGCGCAAGTTATGGGCAACTATGCGGTTAAAGTCTTCAAACTGGCTTACCCGGTTTTCAAGGTCCAGCGCGCGCTTGTATTCGTCAATGTCGGTGCAGGAGCCAAACCACTTGATGACTTTACCCCGTTCGTCCTTCATTGGCAGTGCCTGGCATAAGTGCCATTTATAAATCCCGTCAGCGGCCCTTTTAAACTGCATCTCAACCTGGTATGGATTACCGGTACGCAGCGATTCGGCCCATGCTTTAGTATGTTTTTTGAAACCTTCGGGATGCAATACGGGTTCCCAACCATTTTTCTTCGTTTCCTCAAAACTCATCCCGGTAAAATCGAACCAGTGCTTATTATAATAATCAAAGTTTCCACCCGGGTTTGCAGTCCATATCATTTGCGGAATTGAATCGGCGAGGAATTTAAACTCCTGTATTTTTTCTATGGTTTTATCCTGCTGCTCAATCAGCTCAATATGCTCAAACATTATGTCGTTAAGCTTCTCCTGCGTTTCGAGCGATTGTTTAAGGGCGAGCTCGCTCAATTTATAGGCGTTTATATCCTGGAAGGTGCCGTAGAGTCTTTTGCATACGCCGTCTTCGAATTCAACATTGCCAATAGATCTTACCCAAATTCTTTCGCCCTTGGCGGTAACCATCTGTCGTTCTTCGTTCCATGGCTTGCCCTCAGTTAAGGCAAGGTGCAGTGTTTCCTTTATCCGTTCGCGGGTTTTAGTATCTTCATAAAAATTAAACCCAGATGCCAGGCTGGGCTCATAATCGGGTTCAACACCATGAATTTCTTTAGTGACCGACGACCAGTAAATTGCATTTTTAACAACATCAAATTCCCAGCCGCCAACACGGGCAACCTGGTTGGTCTGCTCCAGCATTTGGGTAGTTCGTTTAAGGTCTTTTTCTAAGTTATATCTCTTGGTGATGTCCATCCCGTTAACAATAACATAAGGCTCCTCTCCTAAGCTTTCTTCAAGAAAGTTATTGTACATCCATATATGCAGTGAGCCGTCCTTATGGCGGGTGGATGTTTGTCCCTGCGAGGTACCCTCTGTTTTAATTTTAACCAGGTATTCGTCCACAGCAGCATGAAATTCAGGCATGTTAACGTCGTACAACGTCATTTCCATTAGCTCATCCCTGGTATAACCTAAAATTGACGCCCCCGCATTATTTATTGAAAGAAATTTCCCCTTTAAATCATGCGTAAACATCAGGCCGAGCGAGTTTTGGAAAAATATTCTTAATTTTTCCTCGCTGGCGGCAAGTTGTTTTTCCTTCAAAACTAAGTCAGATACATCGCGCCCTATGCCAAATATATGACCGCTGGCAGTTTCCGGTGTCGATGTCCATTCAATAGTTTTGTATTCGCCGGTAATAGTTTTAAAGCGCTGTAAAAAATTGGCGGTACTACGGCCGTCTGCTAATTTTTGCAATTCCTTAGCGGTGCTCTCGATATCATCGGGATGGTAAAATTCAAAGCTCGACGTGTTTAACAAATGCTCCTCACTCCAGCCAAATATTTTCGTGAATGCGGGGTTTATCTTTTTAAAAAAACCATCGATCCCCCCAACAAAAACCAAATCGTTTGACAGTGTAAAGAGCTTCTCGAAGTTTCTCAGTTCTTCTTTTTGCCTTCGCTCAACAATAAATGCAATGGTTTCGGCAGCCAGTAATTCCAGTGCCTTTTTTTGTTTTTCGGTTAACGTTTTCGGTCTTTGGTCGATAACACATAGCGAACCGAGGGCGTAACCCTGCGGGTCGATCAACGGGTAGCCGGCATAAAAACGGACGGCGGGCTCGTTAATAACAAATTCATTCTCTCTAAACCGATCATCTTTTGTGGCATCTTCAACTTCTAAAATTGTAGTATCCATTATGGTATACCTGCAAAATGCCACATCCCTGGATGTTTCTGTTCCTGCAATGCCCTTTGCCGATTTAAACCACTGACGTTTTTCGTCGATAAGTGTTATCAACGAAATAGGCACATCGCAAATAATTGATGCAAGCTCTGTAATGCGGTCGAATTCAGGTTCGTTTAATGAATCCAAAATATCATAATTTCGAAGGGCCCTTAAGCGCGCTTTTTCATTATGGGGTAACGGCAATTTATGCATTGTTTGGGTTGTAAGCCATGGGCAAACTTATTGTCTGCACCAATTGCATTTTTAGTTTTTCACGGCACAATAAAATTAAACATTTTATTCAATACAACAGTTTGCCACTTTATCATTGCCAGTACAAAAAAATATCAAACCCACTCAATTTTGCTGTTAAAGGGTTTAACTTTACAGCCGTTAGGTATCTTTTTATTATACGCCGATATAAGACCTAAAACAAGCGTTGATATTTATACCTTCAAAATCGCACTAGTTAAACATGGCACAAGAATATTATATTTTAGAAGACGGAGAGCAACAAGGCCCGTACACATTTAATGAATTAACAGCCATGGACCTGGATATCCATACAAGGATATTATCGCCACTGGCCGATACCTGGCAGGATGCCTGTGACCTGCCCGAGTTTTACCCTTATTTCGAATCACAGGGAATATACCTGCCCACCGGCGATAACCTTGCTTCATTTGGGTGGCGGTTTTTAGCCTGGATTATTGATTATTTTTTAATATCGGTTTTGGCGAGTTTTATTGTCAACGCCTTAATAGCAAATGGCACAGTCCATGCCATGCAGTCGTATGCTGCGTTACTAAAAGCATCACCCCGTGAACTGTTTATTGTACAGCTAAGCTTTATTATACCATTGATTATTTACAATACGCTATGCGAGGCCTCGCCGATGAAAGGCAGTATCGGCAAGAAAATTTGCAGGCTTGTAGTTGTCGACATCGATGGTATGGGCCTTACTTTTGTTAATGCGTTATTACGCAGTTTCGGCAAAGCTATTTCGGTTTTTCTTCTCTATATCGGCTTCGTGACTATCTTTTTTACCGAACACAAACAGGCCCTGCATGACCAGCTTGCCCGCACCTATGTAGTTAAACTGTAGTTTATCAAAATAAGCTACGTTTATCAAACTTATGTGGCCAGAAGGACGAAATAGTTGGCAGTTTGCAGTCACCCGCTGTTATTGAAGGTCTATAAAGACCGCAGACAAAGCTGCAGTTAACCGACGATAGGGATACTGCCCACTGCAGGCTGCTTACTGCCCACTTAAACCAACCTGTCCTTCATTACAAGCGTACCGGCAATCATATCGTGAAGTGCTTGCTGCTGTTTGGTAAAAAAGCTTATCACGTAGCCTACAAAAAAAGTTGCCACCGAAAAAATTCTCGCCAGGTTGCGTCCGATCGACATGCCGGCACTGATGCGTTCGCCTTGCATATCACACACTTTGATTTTTAAGATTTGTTTGCCGAACGTGGCCTGTTTTGCCGAGCACTCCATAACAATATGGTAAATCATACTAGCCACAGGCGCTAAAACAAGCGTACTTAGGGCTATTACTGATCGGGAGGCAGCGTTATTAACAAATAGCACCAATATAAAGGCTATAATAATACAGGCGCCCCAAACAAAAAACCAATCAATTGCAACAGCCATCAGGCGCTGGTCGAAACTGCCGAAGTATTGGGGGATAACGGATTGTTTTCTAAACCCGAGCAGTTCGCGCAATTCCACAATTTCATGGGCCTCTTTGTAGTCGTCCATCGCGGCGGTTTTTAGAAAATCGCCTGGCCGGATTTTGTGTTCCTTTAACTGCTCAATACTAAATGGCCCCTGGGGTTTGCCGTTGATAACGAGGAAGTATTCTTGAGGCATGATTTTTAAGTGGCAGTTGTTAGTGGCAGTAGCAGTTTATTAATATGTCAAATATATTAAAACAAAAGCAGGTTAAGTTTTCGTGTGTTTATTGAAAACTTAATCTGCTTAATATTTACTATCGGAAATAAACAGTGACTGCTACTATCACCTGCTACTCCAGACTTGTTTTTAATACCTACTCACGTTAAAGCCAGACAAGCCCCCATTAATGTGTATGTATAATTTGTTTTTAGCTGCAGCAAAATTGGAAGTTTCGTAAAAATTGTCGTGTGTTTTGGTGAAGCCTTCAAAATCATTGCCTGACAAACCTGAGTTCGACTCGATGCTGCAAGCTGCATTTTCAGGGATTTTGATATTGACTGCTGACACACCGGTGTTTACTTCCACATTTGTAGTGGCTAGTGGTTGGCCCAGTTTAATATCAAACGCTGCAGCCCCGCCGCGCACGTCAAGCGATTTTATTTTGAATTTGGAGAAATCGAAATCAACTTTTGCTGCGCCGGCATCAATGTTTACCATCCATACGGGGTTAGGGTTCAGGGCCATGTTAACCCTGTTGTCATCGTCCGAGTTAAAATTAAAGCCGTTATGGTTTTTCATTTTAAAATCGACTACTGTAACTGAATCACTAACGCTGCTTGAAAAAATGTACCTGTCCCTGTTATCGTTGGTATTGGCGGTAAACAACTGGTTGGTGGTGTCAGAAAGGTAATAGCTTGTTGCACCACCATTTATATTTAACCTGGCAGCCCTTACACTATTGGTGAATGGCTGGCTAAATACATTTTTTCCCGGGGTACGGTCACCATCATCGTCGTTATCATCATTGCTATTATCGTCGTCGTTGTTATCGTTATTGCTGTAATTCCGGTGCCATGAGTGCCAGTTGTGGCGCGACCAGAAGCCGTAATTGTCGCCTGTATTGCCAAAAAATAAAAACCCAATACCTATCACTATCACCGCAATTTTTAACGCACCGGCCCATACAGTTTTGTTATTGGCAAGCACCAGGTTTACGCCGGCAATAACCAAAAATATTGGCCAGAGGCGAAAAATATTGTACCAATAGAAGTGCAGGTACCCAAAATTGGCAAGCAGTATGGCTGCTCCAATTGCTACCAGGATTATACCCGGGATTATTTTATCGTTTTTCATCTTAATATTATTTTAGTTGGTCCGGTTAATACCGGCCGGTTAGGTTTTAAACTATTGGGTTATTGTCTGCTGGGTTGTTGTCTGTTGGTGTTGACGGCTCTTCGGTTGCAGGCGCTGCTTTCTCAGCCTCGCTCCAGTCCTTTTTGTGCCACATTTCGGTTTTTTGGCCTGATATGATAAGGCCGCCGCCTATTATAACCAATATTACTGGCCAGTAAGTTTCAAAATCAATGTCGGGGAACAGGTCGTAATTGTCAACCAATATTGCTGCACCAATTATTATAAGCACTGCACCTATAATAATGCCCGCATGCGATTTTTGCTTCGGTGGCACAACACTTGTTGGGTTGCCACCAAACGGGTTGTCGTTCCAGGGGTTACCGCCAAATGGATTGCCACCAGGCGCACTTCCTGCAAACGGGTTTCCACCATAAGGAGGGGTGGGCGGCGGGGTATTAAAATCGCCGACGGGTTGTTGCGGGGGCACCCGGTAATCAACCACTGGGTTGTTAATGTTATTATAGGTAAATCCTTTACGGGGCAGCACTATCCATAAAATAATATAAGTGCCGAGGCCAACGCCCATTACAAAAAATGTAAAGGCAAACAGCAGGCGCACAATGGTAACATCCATGTCAAAATATTCTGCCAGGCCTGAACAAACACCACCTAACACTCGTTGGTATTCGTTTCGATATAGTTTTTTGTTCATTGTATATTGTTTTTAGAGTTGATTTTTATATTTGACCGTAAACCGGTTTTATTATTATTTCGTCCACATTTGCGCCTGCGCTCATGTTGTAAATATTTACAATTGCCGATGCTACATCTTCGGGCAGTACCATTTTATCTTTGTCGACCTCCATGCCTTTCCACGAATCGGTTAACGTTGAGCCGGGTATTATGGCCGTTACCTTTACACCATAGGGCTGCATTTCGGTACGCATTATTTTGTTAAGACCTAACAGCGCATATTTTGTTACACTATAAGCACCTGCCTCATCAATAGGGTTTAACGATGCTACCGAGCAGATAGTAAATATGTGCCCTTCTTCGGCAACCATCATTTTCTTGCCAAAATAGCGGTAAAGCTCATAAGCAGGGGCAAGGTTTGTGTCAATGTGTTTTTGCAGCGTGCCCTCGGCATCATCCAATATACTCGAATGCTCGTACATGCCTGCGTTATTCACTAATATGCTGATGAAGCCCAGTTCTTTTTCGGCGCCGGCGGCAAAGTCAAGCAGTTGTTGTTTAATGCTGACATCAACAACCGCGATAAATATTTTAATAGCTGGATTTATAGCTGTTAACTCATCTTTAAAAGCATTGAGGTCGGCACTTGTACGTGCACAAATGGCAAGGCTGATGCCCTGTTTTGCCAAGGCTATTGCTGTAGCCCTGCCCATTCCCTTTGTTGATGCTGTGATGAGTGCGTTTTTCATGACTTTTTGTTTTTGTTTGAAGGTGGTTAATACTATCAAACAATAATATCTAAAAATCTTAATGTTTTAATTGATACCTCAAATGTAAAATATACAGCACGCAGCCGCTTACAGCATTTGGTAAAGCATGACAGATTTTCGGTAAAACGCGGAAAAAAGGCGGTGAAAAAAATTAAAGCTAATGTATCGCCACGCAGCTATAGTGGACACGGTAAAGTCTCCCCTTGGCGGCGGACAATCCTGTAATGTAGTAATTCAATAAATCTTAGTTTACTTTGGTTCTTTTGTCTTGAAGAAAAAATACGTTTGGCTGCTATAACTGAATATAATAACCAAAGCAGTAGTTAAAATCTTGGATGGGGTAGGGTACCAGCCAAAATATTCAACAAACAGCTTTAACAGCAGGTAGTTGAAAATGATGCAGATAAAAACTACAACTAAGTAACGCGATAATTGCGCTCGTTTTTTAAGGCCCGAATCCTGGAATACTACGTAACGATTTAAATAAAAACCGGAGGGCAGGCTGAAACAAAATGCAAATACCAACGATGCGATATGCGGGCTTAAGGTGAACATGCCCAGGTCGAAATTTTGCTTTTTGAAGATAAAGTTATATGCCAGCGAGAAAAGGGTAATATCAAAAACGGTGTTGGCACCACCTGCAGCAGCGTAACGGAAAGTTTGTAACGGAAGAATTTTTTTAAAAGGCTTATAAAAAAAATCGATAAAGGATAAAAGGAACTGTCTAAAAGAGTGGTGAATACGTTTCATTTAAAATTTTTTTCCTCAAGCATCATAACTAATGTAATAATACTCAAAACTTAGTGTTTGTTATTTAGTTGTAATAACAATTATACAATTTGCAAATTTATCACAAAAGTGGCATAATACTAATTAAGCGCGTATTGGTTAACGCAATTAGCAGTTAATAATGTATTTTTAGCCGGATTTTTAATTATTAAATGTTTACCAGCTTAGGACGATATATACTTTTACTACAGTTAAGTTTCCGCAAACCCGAAAAATTCAAAGTTTATTGGGCCGAAGTAATGCGCGAAATGGTTTCAGTCGGCATTGGGTCGCTGGGTATTATCAGCATCATATCGCTGTTTATCGGCGCTGCAACCACCATCCAGGTAGCATTCCAGCTATCAAGCCCTTTAGTGCCACGTAGTATTGCCGGCAGTATCGCCCGCGACTCAACCATACTTGAGTTTAGCCCAACTATATCATCACTGGTGCTATCTGGCCGTATAGGATCGAGCATTGCGTCGCAAATTGGCACCATGCGGGTTACCGAACAAATTGATGCACTTGAAATTATGGGCGTAAATGCGCCCGGATATTTAATTGCCCCCAAAATTATTGCCGGGATGACTATGGTGCCATTGCTGGTTATAGTATCCATTACCTTAGGTATTACCGGTGGCTGGATTGCCTGTGTACTTTCGGGCGACGTTAGCCCATCAGATTATATCGCCGGTGTTCAGGGCGATTTTAACGGCCTTACCGTTAGGGTGGCCTTGGTTAAGGCAGTTGTATTTGGCTTTATTATCGCATCTATTTGCGCCTACCAGGGTTTTTATACCTCGGGTGGCGCACTGGAAGTGGGTCAATCGGCTACAAAAGGCGTGGTTTACAGCTGTGTAATGATTTTATTTGCCGACCTGGTTATAACACGTTTAATGCTATGATCGAGGTAAAGGATATCTACAAAACTTTCGGCGATAATGAAGTATTAAAGGGCATAAGCGCCAAGTTTCACGCTGGTAAAAATAACCTCATTATTGGCGGCTCGGGTTCGGGTAAAACCACGTTGTTGAAATGTATTGTGGGCCTGCATGTGCCAACCAAAGGCGACGTCTTTTTTGACGACCAGAATTTCACCGAAATGGATTTTACGCAACGCGTGCCAATCCGCACCGAGATAGGGATGCTTTTCCAAAACTCGGCGCTGTTTGACAGCATGACGGTTGAAGAAAACATCATGTTTCCGCTCAACCTCTTCACACAGCAATCCCGGGCCGAAAAGCTCGACCGTGCGAATTTTTGCCTGCAAAGGGTAAACCTCGAAGGGAAAAATAAATTATATCCATCCGAACTATCAGGCGGCATGAAAAAAAGGGTAGGCATAGCCCGTGCTATCTCCATGCAACCCAAATATCTTTTTGTTGACGAACCCAATTCAGGCCTCGACCCTAAAACTTCCATCCTTATTGACGAGCTGATTAGCGAACTTACCCAGGAATATAAAATAACCACTGTTATTGTAACCCACGACATGAACTCCGTAATGGGCATTGGCGACCATATTGTGTTCTTACACAATGGCCAGAAATGGTGGGAAGGCACCAACCACGAAATCGCCAAAACCGACAATAAAGAACTGAACGAATTCGTGTTCGCCAGCAAGTTTATGCAAGCGGCAAAGGATAAGCTGTAGTTGGTCCGAAAGTCCGGAAAGTCAGTAAAGTCCGGAAGAAAGGCAGAAGTAAATAAGATTATTTAACTTTGCGACTTTCTAAACAATAAAAGCATCTTCCGACTTTCGGTCTTTACTGACTTTTCGGACTCAAAACCATGATTCAACTATTAACTCCCACCCACTGGAAAGATTACGAACTGATTGACTGCGGTGATTTTGAAAAGCTGGAGCGTTTTGGCAATGTAATATTGATACGGCCCGAGCCGCAGGCAGTTTGGAGCAAGGTTTTAAGCAATACCGAATGGCAGCGCTTGCATCATATTAAATTTAAAGGGCGTTCGGCTACATCGGGCGAATGGGTGAAAAAGAACCCCGCCACGCCCGACCGCTGGCACGTTGAATATAAAAATCCCGAAGCTGCCATCAAATTCAGGCTGGCATTAACTTCATTTAAACACCTGGGTATCTTCCCTGAACAAGCCGTTAACTGGGATTATATCACCCAAAACATAAAAAAGTTTAAAACACC
>Ga0105239_10004415_pt1 | contig 16834 bp, 9 predicted proteins | sample KBSC44metaG_FD_92761 | JGI IMG/M metagenome (GOLD analysis project Ga0105239, IMG submission 92761) | Corn rhizosphere microbial communities from Kellogg Biological Station, Michigan, USA - KBS C4-4 metaG | ecosystem: Host-associated > Plants > Roots > Rhizosphere > Soil | place: Michigan, USA...
ACGCTCGTCGGGACGCATGAGGGCGGGTATACGCCGTTCGAATTCGCCATCGATCACGCGCTCATCAGCACCGGCCCGGACGCTGTGCAGACGGTGCGCGTGCGGGTGACGGATTCGGCGAAAGAGGGGGACACGACCCTTCCGGATGGCACGCCGCTGAAGTTCGCGGAGATCCCGCACGGCAAACAGAGTTGGTATACGAGCGTCGGCGGCATCTGGCAGAGCGTCACGGTCGAGGCGCGCTCGGTCACGCATATCGTGCGGGCGGCCTTTCACCCGGACATCGACGCGGGCATGGCAACGGCGCATCTGACTCTGGCCGGCCTGCCCTCCACGCTCGGCCCCAACTGGCAGGTGCGTCTGACCCTCACGCCTCCCCAGAGCACGACGGCCCGCCCGCCCATCGAAATCCCTCTCGAAGGCTTGGCGGTCCAGAACGGCGACCTCTGGCAACTCACTGCCCGATTCGATGTGCGGGATGCGCTGCTCTGGTCCCCGGAGACGCCGCACCTCTACACCGTTACCGTCGCGCTCGAAGAGAGCGACACCGCCTACGACACGCTCACCACCCGCTTCGGAATGCGCAAGGTCGAGACGCGCAACGGCCATGTCTGGCTCAATCACCGGCCGATCTTCCTGGCCGGAACGCTGGATCAGGCGTTCTATCCGAAAACCATCTACACGCCGCCGTCACGGGAGTATCTGCGGGATCAGTTCGTCAAGGCCAAAGAGATGGGCCTCAACCTGATGCGCTGCCATATCAAGGTCCCGACCGAGGAGTACCTGGAACTGTGCGACGAACTCGGCCTGCTGGTCTGGTACGAACTGCCCAACGGCGACCGCCTCTCCACCGCTTTCCGGGAGCGTGCCTGGGAGACCTGGCAGGCGATGTGGGAGCGCGATGTCAACCATCCCTGCATCATCGTGCTGACGATCATGAACGAGTCGTGGGGCATCAACCTCTACGATCCGGAGCAGCGCGCGTGGCTGCGCGACACCTACCATCGCGCCAAAACTGCCTTCCCCGACTGGCTGATCGTGGACAACTCCGCCTGCCATCCCAACTATCATCTTGCCAGCGACCTGGACGACTACCATATCTACTACAGCATCCCCGACCGTGCCGACGATTTCGCCCGTTGGATCGCCGCATATGCGCACCGCGAAGGCGGCACCTTCTCCAACTATGGAGATGCGCACTACAAGCGCACCGAGCCGGTCATCCTCTCGGAGTTCGGCAACTGGGGCCTGCCGCTGCTGGACAGAGTGCTGGAGGCGGAGGGGGGCGAACCCTACTGGTTCAAGACCGGCGACGGGCCGGTGCGCCCGGACCTGGTGCTGGAGCGGTTCGACGGACAGGGGCTCGACCGCGCTTTCGCCGACTACAACGCGCTGGCAGTCGCTTCGCAGGAGCAGGAGTGGATCTCGCTGAAGTGGGAGATCGAGGAGATGCGGCGGCATTCCGCGATGGCGGGCTATGTCATCACCGAGTTTACCGACCTGAACTGGGAGTGCAACGGCCTGCTCGACATGGGCCGCAATCCGAAAGTCTTCCATCACCGCCTCACCGACGTCCAGGCGCAGGACATCCTCATCCCGCGCGTTAACGGCCGTACGGCGCTCTGGGCCGGGGAGTGCGCCACCCTGTCGCTCGCCTTCTCCTGCTTCAGCGGTCGTCCGATCGCGGGCGGCACTATCTCCTGGGAGGTCGAGGAGACCATCACGCGCGCTTCCGCAACCCCGGCCCCGAATCTGACCACGCTCCACGGTGTCCATCCCATCTCCCTGGATGGCGAAGAGCCGGAGTTCGGCTCCTACGGCGTCGGTCAGATCGCCTTGCTTGTTCCTGATGTCGCGGTACCCACCAAAGTCGTGCTGCGCCTGATCCTGCGCGATTCCGCCGGCAAAGAGGTCACCCGCAACACTCAGAATTTCGTCTTCGCGCCCACCTCTCTGCGAACCTTCGGGCAGGGCCAGGACCTGCGCCTGCACGACCCGCTCGCCTCCGTCCCGAAAATCGCCTCCACCCTGACCTCCCTCGGCTTCACCCTGACCGCCCCGGTACACGCGCCCGTCCTCGCCACGAAATGGGATGACGAACTCGCCTACTGGGTCCAGGCGGGCGGCAGAGCGCTGCTCCTCGCCGATCAATTGGAGAGCCTGACCCTGGCCAGCGGCCTCGGTTTCGGCCTGACCAATCGCGACCACCACGGCTTCTGGGGCGACTGGTGCTCCTCCAAAATCTGGTTCGACAACACCCTCTTCCCGACCCTCCCCGATGTCGATCGCTTTGACTTCGAATACAAAAGCGTCGTCCCCAAACGCGTCATCACCGGCCCGCTGCCGGAAAACATTCTCTCGGGTCTCTTCCTCGGCTGGCTGCACTCTCCCGCCGCCCTCGTCGTCCGCCTGCCTATCGGCAAAGGAGAACTTCTTATCACCACCTTCGACCTCCTACCTAATCTCGGTATTGATCCCGTCGCGACAATATTGTTGCATGACTTGTTGGGGATAATGTCGAAATAACGAAGGATCCTGCAGGTACGCTGTACCAGAGCGGAGACCTTACGGGTGTCGCAGGGAAGCGGACGTTGTTTTGGGGATACCTCCCCAACTCTCTCCTTAAGAACGGATCTTGTTCTTTAGGACATAGCAGAGTAGCATAATCGTCTCCGGAGAATAAGATACGAAGCGTGAGCGGGTGAACCCCCCTTCCGTCCCCCCGCAAGCGGAGGGAAACCTTGCGTGCGGTTCGCTCAACTTTCGCTCGTTACGAGGAAAGAAGGCTCAATTCGCACTCCATTCGTGTGCAGTCGAGAAGGCATTGGCTCCCTCTCCGCTTGAAATCCTTCACGCGGAAGTGAAGGATTTGGGGTGCCGCACAGCGGCTTCCTTTTATGAGGGCTGGGGTGGGGTTCACCCGCTCACGCTCCGCTGTTTACAGAATGTGGAGCCATCTACCTTGGAGTGGGGACTCTCACGCTTCGCATCATCACTCTGGAGCAAACGGCTTCACTTGTTAGCCCGAAGCATTGGCGGTTCGCATAGGTGTTGCTGGAAAGGCGATCACGGATGTCGACGGAACCCACAGAATTAAAAGTCGTGATGTTCACCGACCAGATTGGCTCCACGGCGAATTCGGAACGGAGGACGCCGAAGGAAAAACGTCAGGTTTCGGAAGAGCAGAGCGCGCTGACCGCAGAGGCGGCAGGACGGTGTCGGGGAGTGATCGTGGCGGATACCGGCGACGGCCACATGCTGACCTTTAACGCCTGCTCAGACGCAGTGCTCTGTGGGTATCTGATCCAGCAGAGTGTTCGAGAGCGCAATGCGGCCCTGACCCATCCGAACTTGAAGTTCGATCTGCATATCGGAATAGAGTTCGGGCATTTCGTCCCCTTGCCGGATGGAAACTCGCGTTCAGACGCCTCCAATCGCGCCGCGCGGATATGCAGCCTCTGTCCTGCCGGAGAGATCTATTTTACCGAGAAAGTAGCCAGAGAACTCCACCCGCAAGAAGTGGGGATCGTAAAAGTCGATGATTTTACCCTGAAGGGTGTCTCCGAGGCGGTATCTGTCTATCGCCTCTTGACGTGGTCTGGCGAGATACCTCACGCTTCTAATCCCTTTGTATGGCGTGGTCCGATTACGGATGCAAATGCCTTCTTTGACCGTGATCGAGAGCAACGACAACTCAAAGACTGTCTCCTGCAACACCAAAACTGCCAAATCGTCGGCGAACGGCGCATGGGCAAAACATCGTTGCTCTTGCAGATCGCTCGGACAGCGCCCACATGGCGGGCAGGCACTCTCGTCGCTGTGATGGATATGCAGAATCCCATCTGCTTCACCCTGAGCGGTTTTCTGCGCCATGCAGCAAGGCAGTTCGACTGGTCGTCCGTACCCACGACTCTTACGGAGTTTGCGGAGCAGGTCGAGACACTGTGTAAGCAGAACATACACCTGATCATGTGTATCGACGAGTTTGAAGAATTTACCCTGCGCCGCGACGAGTTTACCCGCGACTTCTTTCTTACCTTACGGGCTTGCAATGGAATGGGCATGTCCGTCATCACGACATCCCGCCAACCTCTCAGCACACTCACCGATCCGCACGATCCCACATCACCTTTCTACAATATCTTTCACCTTTTTCCGCTTTCCGTCTTCACACCAGAAGACTCCGCAGACTTTCTAATCCTCTTCCGGCCAGGCATATCGGCTTTTATGCCACAAGAACAAGATCGAATCCAGGAGTTTACCCACAATCACCCTATGGCTCTTCAGATTGCCTGTTACCATGTCATTGAGGCGAACAGAAATGGAGCCTCCCTGTCTAGCGCAATTCAACAGGCGACCGTCGAAATCCGTGCGTTACTGCCTAATTGGGATGGTCAACTGTCATGATGCGATATCTTAAATGGAGCTTTCATGAGATACGTTTACTTTATTTTCAGCCGTCGCAATTTAAGCGCAATGTGGAAGTTTTTTCTACAACGTGGCAGGCTCGATTTCGCTATATTCTTCGGCTGCTTCCCACAATATTAGCGTTTGCCATAGGTTGCAACTTGTTCTGTGGTCACGTTTATGAAATGTTGGGAGGCCATTACATTTGGTGGATGTCTTGGGTAGGGATGATAATGGGTATCTCCTTAAGCATGGGGCTCGGCGTTGTGGCGAGCATAGCGCCGAGTGTGTCGTTAATGATCGTAATGGGATTGCCATTGAGCATGGCACTTGGTATTCAGAATACTATAATGAAGGATATAGCATATTGCGTGGCGCTAGGCGTGGAGATAGGATTTGGGTGGAGCGTAATGCGAGGTGTGTCGATGAACTTGGAGCGCGGGGTGGTATCGGGCATAATAGTCGGATTGGTATGTGATCTATTTTTAGGTATTGTAGGGAGTTCGAAATACGGTATAACACGAGGCTTAGTCACTAGCCTCACGTTTGGTGTTGTGTATTTTTTCTCTTATTTTCGTCTGTATGCATATCCAATAGATTTTTGCTGGTCTGTATTTGCGTGGCTTCATCGCGGACGACACTTACGGCGTGCCTGGAACATTTGTCCGGTCGCCCGGAATGAGGTAATCTGGTTGCCGTTACCCTATTTGGGGCGTCTACTGGCGCTATTAGCGCAAGAAGATAGAGAAGAGGGTTTTCGGCAGGTCGCTTTTGTTGTGGCTGAGCGGCCTTTGCAACGCCGTGTAGCTCTTGCTGCTCTTGAGGAAGTTGCTCTCAGCGATATGAAGGCGGATATGCTGGCAACCATAGAAAGAACACCGGAACGTCTGCGCTGGGTAGGGAATGCCTCGGTATCCTTGCCGGAAATATTTAGCAAGGTCTGGTCGCGCTTTGAACGGGTTTCTCAGGATGTCGGACAGTATCGCGCGATGAATAACGCTTTTCGAAAAGGAGAGGCTTTACAGCATGCAGTTCAGGAAATAGAGAGCATACAGACGACTCTAATTGGAGAGCGGAGTCGTTTCGCGACGCGTCTGTTGCAGACTGCGAATAGTTGGCGGGATCTGTTGGAGCAAGAGCAGAAGGCATGGAAGACGCAACTCGATGCGGTACGAGAAATCCCCAATCCATTTGTGTTTGGCAGCGCAGTTCCGGAATCAGAGCGGAAATCATTTGTCGGACGGCAGGATGTGGTAGCGCAGATCGAACGCAGCATTCTGGGAGGGGCGCATACTCCCACGCTGCTTCTGCACGGGCCACGGCGTATGGGTAAAACCAGTATTCTGAATCAGTTGCCCCGTCTGCTCGGAAGCGAGTTTGCCCCCTTAGCGATGGATTGCCAGAACCCGGCGGTACGCGAGAGTCCAGCGACACTGTTGCGCTACATCTCCCGCACCCTCAGTGACGGGCTGCGACGCCGAAATGTAACGATAGAACCTCTCACAACGACTGCGTTAGCGCAAGAACCTTACGGCACTTTCGATGATTGGCTGAACAATTTAGAAAAGGCGATGCCATCCGATATGCGCGCATTGCTCTGTTTGGATGAGTACGAACGGCTTCAGGAGATTGTGGAGGCAGGATGGGGCACGACGTTCCTGGATGCGTTGCGCCACACCTTGCAGCACCGTCCTCGGATCGTACTCATGTTTACGGGGGCGCGTACTTTCGCAGAAATGGGACCCGTTTGGACCGACCGGTTTATCAGCGCGCGCCGCATGAAAGTCAGTTTTCTCTCTCCCGAAGATGTGCGCCCTCTGCTGACACAACCCATCCCCGAATTCGATATGACCTATGCAGACGATGCGCTGGAAACTCTCCTGCAATGCACGAACGGCCAGCCTTTCCTGACGCAGGCCGTAGCGTACGAATTGGTCGAACACATGAACAAACACCAACGCAAACGGGCGACCTGTGCAGATGTGGAAGCAGCTATTACCGCATCGTTCGAAAGCGGAGAAGCCTATTTCGCGAATATCTGGACTGATGAGGGGCCAGAGGAGCAGGCGATTTTACGTGCAGTGGCGCACGTTGAGACCGTCCCTGATCATCCACAAGCCCTCGCAAGGCTCCAAGATCACGATCTCCTGACGACAGAAGGCGTCTTCGCCGTCCCGATGGTGGAGCGTTGGGTACGCGAAAACCAGTAATCCCTTGCTGCCAAACAGTTGACCGGGAACTCTTAGGCGTTTTCGGCAGGTTCTTCCGCGTCTTCATTCCCGAACCGAACCCGTGCATAGACATCTGCCAGGGGGAGGACACAACCGATAGATTCCAACGGCATACTGGCTTCCAGGGTTGTCATTGGAGTCAACATCCAGCGATTGTCGGGTTGTCTGGTGAAGCATTCGATCCGAACCTGGTCTTGAGAGATCAGGACGTACTCTTAAAGCGATGCGATCTGCTGGTAGTAGGCGGCCTTTTTGCCGCGATCGTATTTCTCGGTCGAATTGGAGAGAACGTCGATAATGAGCGTCGGTTCCAGAAGCGTATCCAGTTCTGCATCCTCATATTCGGCTCCCTCACAGGCGACCACAATATCCGGATACGTATAGACGTTCTCGGAAGCAGTATTGACCCGCATATCGTTGGAAAATCCCTGGCACGGTCTGTTTCGCAACTGTGTATAGAGCAGTCCGCCGACATTAAAAGTAATCTGGTTATGCTGCAATGATGCGCCTGACATCGCGTAGATCTGCCCATGGATATATTCGCTTTTAACCGTCGCCTTACGTTCCTAGTCGAGGTATTCCTGCGGAGTGATAAAGGGTTGTTTGCATACTGCGACCATTGGATACTCCTCTTTCCTTCCTGTATTCCTGCTCGGCATTGGCATTTTTTTGCAATTCCTTCTTTCCTGCTCGGCTTACCCTTCCCGTTTCAGGGTGCAGACCCAGGTGCTGCCGCCGGTCCAGCCGCTGTTGATGCCGACGCGGTGGATCTCGCAGTGCCAGTCGGGGTACTTTTCGTGGAGGAAGTCTTCGAGTTGGCGGCGGGCGTAGCGCTGGATATCGACGCCTTCCCACTTCGAGAGGAGGTGGAACATGTGGCCGCAGAGGCCGTTGGAGGGGCAGGTGAAGATGACGGCGCGGCGTGCATGCGTGAGCGAGTGGTTAAGGAACGCCTGCCAGTCCGGGACATAGTCCAGGACGCCGATGTGAACGACGACATCGATCGGCTCCTCCGGTGAGAACGCGGTGGCCTCGGAGCGGACGAACTTCATCCGGGCCACCTCTTCCGTGCTGAGGCGATTGCGGATGATGTCGAGCATCGACTCGGAATCGTCGAGAGCGATCACGCGTTTGGCGCGCTTGATCAGATCGCGGGTATAGTACCCGGTGCCGCAGCCGATCTCCAGCACCGTGTCGTCCGGGCGGATCAAGGCGTTGAAACTCGCGTAGATGCGTGTCGATTCGCCGCGCCGGATACTCCGAATTACAGGCAGATTCAACTTGCGCTCGTAGAACTGCGCGGTCTTATGGTACGGGTTATTGTCCGACTTCTCTTCGGTAGACGTTGTTTCAGGGGCGCTCATACGGGTTCTTATGCTCCTGCTCGCGGTCGGACTTTGGTCTGGATATATTCGGCCATTTTGGGAGGAGCCACGACGAAGGCAGCGCGTGTCTTGCCCTCATGCACGATCTCGGTCATGTCGAGCGGTTCCCCGGTGAGGTAGCCGGAGACGCAGCCGGCCTCGTGGGCGATGCAGAGAACGGCCGCCAGATCGTTCGCGCCCTCGTTGATGCCGACATGGCTGCAGAACGACCCGTTTGCCGTATACGCGACTTCGGCGGCGATGCTGCCGAGACAGCGGATCCTGCCCGTCAAACTCGTCAGATCCAGGGTCTTGATCGCGGTGCTGGTGAAGCCCAAGGTATCCTCATGGTGCAGATCTTCGCGGTCGTGGACCTCCAGACGGACGCCGTTGCAGTACGAGCCCTTGCCGATCTCCCCCCAGAACATCTCATCGGTACGCGGAATATAGAACACGCCCGCAACCGCCTTGCCCTCCGCGATCAGGCCGATCGAGACGCCCCAGATCGGCAGGCCGAAGACCATATTGGTCGTGCCGTCGATCGGGTCGACCGCCCAGAGAGGCCCTGCCTCGCTGCCAAATCTGCCATACTCCTCGCCCTGGAAGGCGAAGTCCGGATATTTCGCGGAGAGGCGTTCCTGGATGAACTTCTCCGTCTGGCGGTCGATGTGGGTGACATAGCTGTTGTCGGCTTTGAACTCCGGCTCGATGTCGCCGAGCATTCCCAGGGCGTTCTGGCCCGCTTCCAGGGCGATGGCCTTCACGAACTCGATATCTATCTCTATCAAGGCGTCTCCTAACTCTATTTTTGACCCGCGACGGATTTGAAGTAGTCGCGAACCAGACGACGGTATTCGGTCGGATAGCGCGCCGCCTCTTTGTCGCTCGCTTTCGCTGCCGGCTGCGTCGAATCGGCTTCCGGTTTCTCGGAGTTGTCTTTGCTGAAGGAGGTGAGGGGCGTTGCCCGCGGCCCCCCTTTGCTGTTCGGTTTGGAACGACTGCCGGAGGGAGCCTGTGGCGCCAGCGACATCGCCATCGCCTCCTGTGACTCGCCTTGCTGCGATCCGCTGCGGCTCGGATCGCCGGGGCGGGAGCCGGGCTGAGGCGCCTGATAACCTCCCGACGCCTGTCCCTCGCCATTGCCCTGTCCCTGACCTTGCCCCTGACCGCGTCCACGGCCATTGCCGCGGCCTTTGCCCATCCGCTTCCCCATCTGCGCGAGCGTCTTGCGCATGCCCGCCTTCATCCCGAGACTCAGGCCGATCTTGTCGCAGGAGCCGTTGCACTCACCTTCGCCCTGCTGGATCTTCGCCAGCAGGCTCTCCAGAGCCTCTCGCGCGGCCTGCGCCTGACTCGCCCCCTCCTTCGCATCTTTTTGCTGAAGGGAGTCCTGCGCGCCCTGCATCTTCCCCGGAATGTTCATCTCTCGGATCGCATCGGCGATCTCATTGGCGGTCTGCGCGGCTTCAGGCGCGACGGACTGAGCGTCGGCGGCATGATCGCGCAGGCTCTGCTGGATACGGTTCAGTTCGTCGTGGTTCTGCGCCTGCTGTTCGGCCAGCGATTTCATCCGGGACTGCGTAAAGGGATCCTCGGGGTTGCCGCTCTGCTGCAACTGTTGGGCCTGCTCCGCCAGTTGTTTCTGCTGTTTGGTCAACTCTTCCAATCGTTCCAGGTCATCGTAGAGCGGCGCGACCTTTTCGAGCGCTTGCAGCATTTTTTCGGTGGCCTGCGCTTGTTCGCCTGCGGCCTTTTGAAGTTTCTGGGCCGCTTTCTGTGCGGCTTGCGACATTTCGGAGGGGGAAGAGGCGCTCTGCGCGGAGTTCATCTGGTCTTGAGCCTTCTCGACCTCCTGCGCCATCTGCTCCATCTGTTTCTGGAGATCTTTTTCGATGTCGTACTGCGGCTTCTGTTGGGCCAGGTCGTGCATCTGCTTCGCCAACTGTTTCGCCTGCTCCTGCAGCGCTTTCTGCTGTTGGCGCAGAGCCTCCATCTGCTTCTTAAGGGCTTCCTGCCCCTTCTTGTCGTTCGGAGACAGCTTTTTCGCTTGCTCGGCGAGTTTGGCCATCTGCTTCGCGAGTTCCGACTGCTGTTCGCTCAACTGTTTCAACGCTTCGGTCAACTGCCGATACTGGGCCATCATCTGGCTGGGGCCGCGCTGCTGCTCGAGCACCTTCTTGTAGTCCTCTTCCGAAACGACCCAGATCCAGTAGCGCTGGGAGTCGGTGTTATGTACGCCCTGAGGATCGTTGTCGTAGGCCGTGGCGTAGTACTCGATCACATCGCCCGGTTTGGCGTGCATCGCTTTCAGGTCGAAACTGCCGGAGTGGACGAACTCTTTAGGATGCGCGGGCAGGTCGATCGTCTGCGCCTGATCCTTGCCTTTGTTGAAGATCTGGTGCATCTCCAGACGCTGGAGCGCAATATCGTCCTCCGCCTCCACTTTGAGCGGCACGGTCATCTCCGGCTTCGCGATGACGTTCTGCCCCGGCGTGACGATCGTGACCAGAGGTGTCTCATCGCGCACCAGCGTGATCTTGCCTTTGGCGACATCGGGAGTTTGCAGGCTTCCTTCTTCGGGAGTTCCTGTCAGGTGGAGATGGAAATCGCCGTCACGCTCGATCGTAAAGCTGCCGGTCACATGGGTAGGGGAGCCGGGCTGCGGCACGAGATGCAGATGCAGCGGCGGCATTCCCTGCCGTGTGATGTCGAGTTGCGCATCCGTGAGCGGACGGTCGCTGTCCAGGTTGAGATCGACTTTCGTGCCGGACAGGCCGGAGATCTCGTTTTCATCGACCAACTCGACCGTCTTATCGGGCTGCTTCGCGTAGGCGGGCGGATGGGTCGTCACCGTCAACTTATGCAGTTGGGGCGCCGTGTTGACATGGACCCGATAGCGCGCACTGCGTCCGGTATCGGCGGAGACAAAATAGGCGGTGTCCTGCGTCAGGCGGTCAAGTTGCGCGGTATAGTTGCCATCGCCGGTAGAGGTCAGCGCCATCGGCTGCATCGTCTTTCCGGTGCCGGTCATCAACTCCATTCGGTGCGGCATCCAGCCTCCCACATGCACGCGGATCACCAGGCTCTCCCCGGAACGCACGACCGCGCCGGCAGGGGACACGCTGAAATCGGTAAGGGTGAAGGGAGGCGTATCGAGCCAGGGCGCGAAGAAGCGCGGGAGTTCAAACTTGTAGACGCGCGGGGCGGCGATCGCCGTGAGCAGTAGAAATCCGGCGACCAGCATCGCATAGAGCCGTTGTCGCTGCACCGGCGCACGGGACGCGCCGGTCTGCGGTGGGAGATGCGCGGCTTCCTGTTCTGCGCGGGCCAACTCCCGACGGATCAACTCCGCCTGCGGTCCCGTCAGGTCCGACTGCGCCCCGAACTGCACGGCATGAATCAGCGCGTTATCCAGGCCGGGATGCAGCGCTTCGATCTCTCTTGCGACCTGCTCCTCCCGCGGAACCACCTGCCGCTCCTGCCTCCACGAGCGCAGCAGCCCGACCATAATGCCGCCCACCCACACGATCAGAAAGAGGACGCGCAGTACGATCGGCCAGGGCCAGACCATATCCAGCGCAAAGGCGACGATCAGAGCAAGCCCTGCGCGCCAGAGCACCGCAAAGGCCTGCGCCGTGAGGCGCGCTCGCGTCTGCAGACGCCGCGCCGTCTCCAATGTTTTTGCCGCCGTCGTCACCGCTCCGACCATGATCGCGTCCCTCCGCACCCTGCTCACACCCACTCCGTGGACCCATCCAGGGAGTACAGAGACGGTTCGACAGAGGAGCAGGGAAATCCTCTTTGGCAAAAACAGATCTCTTCTTGACATGCCTAGCTGAACATGATACAATGTCCATAATACTTGTTGAGAGGGATGCACATGTTCCCACGCTGCCGACATCAAAAGGGATTTACGCTCATCGAACTACTGGTAGTAATCGCTATCATCGGTCTTCTGGCGGCTCTGTTGTTTCCGCTGTTCGCCAGGGCACGGGAGAGAGCGCGACAGACCACGTGTATGAGCAACATGCGCCAACTCGGACAGGCGTTCATGCTGTATGCACAGGACTACGATCAGCGGGAGCCGGAACAGGGGGGAAGCGTAGCGTTGGGTATCGGCGGAACGGATCTTATCGTCGCTCCGCAGACCTACCTCGGCCCGTACACCAAAAACAAAAGTATTTTCCACTGTCCCAGCGACACCCTCTCGGTTCCTCTCCTGGTCCCAGGGACAAACACGACCCTGTTCGGTTCGTACGCCACGCCTACCAACGTTCGAGGAAAATCACTCGCGGAGATTCCTGCTGCGTCTCTGACCGTTCAACTCGTCGAAAACTGGCAGGCCGGGCTTTCAGGAGAGGGAGACTGGACCGTCCAGCAACTGGGGAAAACGAGTTTCACGATTCCCGAGGACGTTGTTTTCATACAGCCGGATTTTCGTCACAACGAGATGGGGGACTATCTGTATGTAGACGGGCACGTCAAAATGCGACCGGGTCCCAATCCGACGTTTCCAGGTTACCGCACCTCTCCCGGCGGAACCGCCTCCTGCGCCTATGGCGATCCCGTGCCACAGTAGAGCCGGCTCCCACTGCGGCACGGAGAGGATAGATTCCTAGATCTGATTTCGCGTGAGGAGTGTCTGGGCGGCGTTGTAGCCGGGGGCGCCGCAGACGCAGCCGCCGGGATGGGCGCCGGAGCCGCAGAGATAGAGGCCGGGCAGGGGAGTCTTCGCACCGTGGAAGCCTGCGCCGGGCCGCTGATCCCAGAGGTTGGGGGGGAGCAGGTCGCCGTGGAAGATGTGGCCGCCGGTCAGGCCGAAGCGGGCTTCGAGATCACGCGGTGTCAGGATCTGACGGTGCAGGATCGAGGCGGGGACGTTGGGCGCGTACTGGGCGACCTGCGCGATGACGCGGTCGGCGAACGCTTCGCGCTCCGTATCGAGATCCAGGCCGGGGGCCAGATTGTAGGGGAAGTACTGGACGAAGAGCGAGAGAATGTGTCTGCCGGGAGGCGTCAGGCTGGAATCGGTGGCGGTCTGGACATACATCTCGATCATCGGTTCGGTCGAAGGATAGCCTCGACTGGCTTCCTCCCAGGCGCGTTCCAAGTAGGCCATATCCGGGCCGAGATGGATCGTACCCAGATGCTCGGGGCCGGGGATCGGGCCGTTGGGCAGGCAGGTGAAGACCGGCAGTTCCGAGACCGCCAGATTGATCTTGGCCGAAGCGCCGCCCTGGGTCACCAACCTCTTCCAATGGGCGTCGGTGTCGTCCTGGACAGTGTCTTCCGCCAGTTTGGCAAAGGTGCGATAGGGATCGGCATTGGAGAGGACTGCTTCGGACTCGATCTCCGTGCCGTCCGTGAGGCGCACGCCGACGGCCTGACCATCCTGGATCAGGATGCGCTCCACTTCCGTGCTGGTGCGAATCTCACCGCCAAAAGCGTTTACGACTTGCGCCAGCGCCTGGGTGATGTTTCCCATGCCGCCGCGCACATAGCCCCATCCGCCGCGGGAGCCGAGGATCGTGCCCAGATAGTGATGCAACAGGACATAGGCGGTGCCGGGGGTGGAAGGTCCGCCGTAGGTGCCGATCAGGCCGTCGGTCGCCAGCATCGTCTTGAGGCGCTCATTGCGGAAGCGAGGCTCCAGCAGATCCCGAACACTGCCGTGCATAAACGGCTCATAGAGCGATGCGATTCCTGCCGTCTCAAACGCAACGCGCAGTTCCGCTTCACCCGGCGGCTCGCGCATCAGGAACGGGTCCACGACCGCCGCGACCTTCTCGACATCGGCCTCGAACTCGAAGTAGGCCGCGATATCCTCCGGGGTCTGCGCGCAGAAACGCTCCAGTTCCGGTCGCATACGAGCCTCATCCGGATAGAAGTAGAGGGTCTCGCCGTGATGCGTGGGAGCGAAGCCGGAGGTCTCGCGGCGATAGACCTCGAAACCGTGCTTTGTCAACTCCAGATCAGCGACGATCTCCGGGCGCAGGAGGCTGCACAGATAGGCGGCGCTGGAGACACGGTAGCCGGGCCAGATCTCTTCCGTCACGCAGGCTCCGCCGACGATCGGGCGGCGCTCCAACACCAGTACGCGCTTCTTCGCCCGCGCCAGATAGGCGGCGGCGATCAGTCCGTTGTGTCCGGCTCCGATGATGATGGCGTCAAACGGGTTCATGGGTTTGCCCTTTGCCCTTGCGGCGTTGCAGGATCAGCGCTCCGATGAGCAGGAGCACGAAAGGTTGTGAGCGCCACCCCGCGCGCTTGGGGAGTCTGCCAGAAGGCGGTGGGAGGGAGGAGCTTCAGCGAGCCGGGCTCGATCAGGCGCAGCAGAATGGTCGGTTTACCGGATTTGTTGGGCGTCTCGACGAGCAGGCCGGTAAGCGCCACGTTTGCACCGGTCTCGAAAGTCGGGAGCGGGAACGTTGTGGCCTCGACCCCGAACGCCTTGCGCCCCGCGGTCGGCACCAGGATCTGCATCCCTTCGGTCTCTACAACGAAGCCCTCCGCGCTCTTCTCCACCACCTTGCCGGTCAGGTCGAAGAGGGCGCCGGTCGGGTAGGCGGAGCCGGTCTGCCGCGTCTTTTGATATGAGAGCGGGGCAGACTGAGGTGTCGGAGGAGCAATATCGGTCAGGCGGGCGATGGCGTGATCGATCGTCGGTTCGTTCTCGACCGTGAGCAGGGTGCCGTTGACCGCCACGATGTCGCCCGGCTGGAACGGGTTCAGGGGTGGGGCGGCGAGGCGGACGCGCAGGGAGAGACCATGACCGTCCTGCACATAGAGATTGCCGGGAAAGGTGTCGGTGCCCAGAACGACGGTCAGATTCTGGAGGCGAACCGGAGTGCCGTTGACCGCAGGCGTCGCGCCCTGAAGCGTCTCCAGAGAGGGTGTCAGCGGTATAGCAGGGCTGCCCAGCGTAAAGAGCTGCGTGGTCACTTTCCCCGCTGCGATGGTCGCCTTAAGTTCCTGCTTCTCATAGCCCTTCGCCGCGACACGCACCGTATACTCTCCGGGCGGCAGATCGACGAAAGCGAAGAAGCCGGTGCCGTCGGAGGCGCGGGTTAGGTTCTTGCCGTGGCCGCGCACCGTGACGTTCGCGCCGTCGATGGGATCGAGATTGGGCGTCAGCAGGAAGCCTTTGACGATCCCTGTCTTCGGCGTCTCTTTCCAGGGCATCGGCGGCAGGGGAACATCGGTGGGAAAAGGCGCAGGCTGGGCGGTGGGCTGCGAAAGCGCGGCATAGAAGGCGGGCTGATACTCCAACTCTTTGCGCTTGCCCTTCGCATCCTTCTCTTCGCTGGCGTTCGTGCCCGCATACGAATAGAGCATGACGCCATACGGAAGCTTGCCCTTCGCGCTCTTCGAACGAGAGATCTCCATCAGTTCGAGGGTCTGTGGGATGGTGTTGAACCAGTTGCCGACGGCGACGGCCGCCGCGCGATGGTACTGGTGGTTCTTGATATACTCGCTCCAGTGGCGCTGCCAGTCCGTATGGCTGTCGGCTTGAAAATAGGTCATGGGGCAGGCGAGGTCGATCATGCCCTCCTGGAGCCAGCCGCGCCAGTCCTGCATGGTCCGGTGCATGGCGGCGCTCTTCGTGAACCAGTCCTGATCGGTGTGCGGCCCATCCGCCCACGTGATCACCGCCGCCGAGACGACGACTTTCGGGTTCACCTGCGCCGCGTGCGCGTAGACTTTGCGCACGATACCGGTTACCTGATTGCGCCGCCACTGTTGCCAGAGTTCGTCCGAGGGATCGGGCAGTTCTGAACCTTCGATCCGTTTGATACCGCCTCTGCCGCCCCACTGCTCCTGGAACCGCGCGACACTGACAGGATTGTAGCCCCACTCTTTGCCGCCATAGCGCACGAAGTCGAAATGGATGCCATCGACATCGTAGTGCCGCGCCACATCGAGGTAGATTCGGAAGGTCCAGTCGGCGGCTCCGGGCTGACCGGGGTCGATCTTGGTGGCTTCACCGTCGAAGTCCTTGCCCTCTGGATTTAAGGAGAGCCAGTCCGGATGCAGCGCGACGATGTTGAACGGATTGGTCCCGTTGCCTCCGACGGCACAGGTGTTGATCCAGGCATGAACCGCAATACGGGGCGTCATGGCATGGGCGTGTGCGATCAGATAGTCCAGCGCATCGAAATGATTCTGATCGTCTTTGGCCCAGGGCTCGTAGTGCGAGGCGTAGTAGGCGTCGCCTCCCTTTCGCACCTGCGCGAAAATCGCATTGCAGTGGGCGTCGTGGAGGCGCCGCAGAAGCTCCTCCACCTGCTCCGGCGTCTTATAGGCCGCATTGAAGCCGTCTGCCCAGAACGCGCGCAACTCTGGCCGCATCTCCGCACCAGCCCCCGGTGTTTTCCATAGAAGGCAGAAACATAGCGCAAACCAAAGTAGCGCGCGGGTCGTCATTCTCTCTTCTCTCCTCCGTGAAACTCCGTGTCTCAAGCGAAGCGGGTGGTGAAATCTCTTGGACGGCCTCTACTTGCCTCGCGTCACGCGGAGGGAGGTGATGCGATCTCCAAGTTCGATCTTATCCATGACATCGAGCCCTTTGATGACATTCCCGAAGACCGTGTAGCCAAAGTCGAGCGAGTGGTTGGGAGCGAGGTTGAAGAAGAACTGGCAGTCACCGCTGTCGATGCCTTGCGAACGGGCTAACCCGACCGAACCGCGCTCATGGGTGAGCTTCGGCTCCAGCGGCACCTTGGTGCCTGAACCTCCATTGCCGAGTGCGAACTTTTGAGAGACCTGAATATCCGAGAGGCCGTGCAGTTTTGCCCCATCGATCTTTCTCGATTTCGGGTCGCCTGTCTGGGC
>Ga0105239_10004418_pt1 | contig 16823 bp, 15 predicted proteins | sample KBSC44metaG_FD_92761 | JGI IMG/M metagenome (GOLD analysis project Ga0105239, IMG submission 92761) | Corn rhizosphere microbial communities from Kellogg Biological Station, Michigan, USA - KBS C4-4 metaG | ecosystem: Host-associated > Plants > Roots > Rhizosphere > Soil | place: Michigan, USA...
CCCGACGCCTCGCGCCCGACGGCTCCGGCGGCGAAGGTCGACGCGCGTCCGGTTCCCAAGGAGCCCTCGAAGCCCAAGGCGGCAGAGGCCTCCGACGAGCCGACCTACACGGTGTTGCGCGGCGCGCCGGCCCGCACCGTGCAGAACATGGACGTGAGCCTGACGGTCCCGACCGCGACCAGCGTGCGCCAGGTGCCGGTGAAGCTGCTGTGGGACAACCGCATCGTGATCAACAACCACCTCGCGCGCGCCCGCGGCGGCAAGGTCTCGTTCACCCACCTGATCGGCTTCGCACTGGTCAAGGCGCTGAAGTCGATGCCGGAGATGAACGTCGGGTTCGACGTCATCGACGGCAAGCCGACGCTGATCCAGCCGGCGCACATCAACCTCGGTCTCGCGATCGACCTCGCCAAGCCCGACGGCACCCGCCAGCTCCTGGTACCGAGCATCAAGGCAGCGGAGTCGATGAGCTTCGCGCACTTCTGGACGGCGTACGAGGAGATCGTCAAGAAGGCCCGCAACAACAAGCTGGAGGTCTCCGACTTCCAGGGCACCACGATCAGCCTGACCAACCCCGGCACCATCGGCACCAACCACTCCGTGCCCCGGCTGATGAAGGGCCAGGGCGCGATCATCGGCGTCGGCTCGATGGACTACCCACCCGAGTTCCAGGGCGCGTCCGACGAGACGCTGACCCGCAACGCGGTCAGCAAGGTGATGACGCTGACCTCGACCTACGACCACCGGGTGATCCAGGGTGCGCAGAGCGGCGAGTTCCTCAAGCGCGTCCACGGACTGCTCCTCGGTGAGGACGGCTTCTACGACGAGATCTTCCGTTCCCTGCGGATCCCCTACGAGCCGATCCGGTGGAGCAAGGACGTCTCTGCCAGCCACGACGACGACGTCAGCAAGCAGGCCCGGGTCCTCGAGCTGATCCACGCCTACCGGGTGCGCGGCCACATGATGGCCGACACCGACCCGCTCGAGTACAAGCAGCGCAGCCACCCCGACCTCGAGGTGGAGTCCCACGGCCTCACGCTGTGGGACCTCGACCGGGAGTTCGCCACCGGCTCGTTCGGCGGCGAGCGCCGGTTCATGAAGATGCGCTCGATCCTCGGCATCCTGCGCGACTCCTACTGCCGCACCGTCGGCATCGAGTACATGCACATCCAGGACCCCGAGCAGCGCCGCTGGATCCAGCAGCGGGTCGAGCAGCCGCACCAGAAGCCTCCGCGCGAGGAGCAGCTGCGGATCCTGCTCAAGCTCAACCAGGCCGAGGCCTTCGAGACGTTCCTGCAGACGAAGTTCGTCGGCCAGAAGCGGTTCAGCCTGGAGGGCGGCGAGACCACGGTGCCGCTCGTCGACGAGATCTGCGAAGCAGCAGCCGAGGCGGAGCTCGACGAGGTCACGATCGGGATGGCACACCGCGGGCGGCTCAACATGCTCGCGAACATCGTCGGCAAGTCCTACAACCAGATCTTCCGCGAGTTCGAGGGGAACATCGACCCGCGCACGGTCCAGGGCTCCGGCGACGTGAAGTACCACCTCGGCGCCGAGGGCGAGTTCGTGGCCGGCTCGGGCGACAAGATCAAGGTCTCGATCGCGGCGAACCCCTCGCACCTCGAGACCGTCGACCCGGTCCTCGAGGGCATCGCTCGGGCCAAGCAGGACGTGCTGAACAAGGGCGCTGCCTACCCGGTGCTGCCGCTGCTGATCCACGGCGACGCCGCGTTCGCCGGTCAGGGCGTGGTCGCCGAGACGCTCAACCTCTCCCAGCTGCGGGGCTACCGCACCGGAGGCACCATCCACGTCGTCGTCAACAACCAGGTCGGCTTCACCACCTCTCCGGCCTCGTCGCGCTCCTCGCTGTACTGCACGGACGTCGCGCGGATGGTGCAGGCGCCGATCTTCCACGTCAACGGCGACGACCCCGAGGCGTGCATCCGGGTGGCGAGACTCGCCTTCGAGTACCGTCAGGCCTTCAACAAGGACGTCGTCATCGACCTGGTCTGCTACCGGCGCCGCGGCCACAACGAGGGCGACGACCCGTCGTACACCCAGCCGCTGATGTACGACCTGATCGAGCAGAAGCGCTCGGTGCGCAAGCTCTACACCGAGTCGCTGATCGGTCGGGGTGACATCACCGTCGAGGAGGCCGAGCAGGTCCTCAAGGACTACCAGCTGCAGCTCGAGCGGGTGTTCACCGAGGTCCGCGAGGCCGACACGCGCCCGGACGAGTGGACCACCGTGCCGGCGTACCCGGAGAAGAAGCTGGGCTCCACCAGCACCACGGCCATCTCGGTGGAGGCGATGAAGCGGATCTCCGACGCCTACGTCACCCCGCCCGAGGGCTTCACCGTGCACCCGAAGGTGCTGCCCCAGCTGCAGCGGCGCGCGGCGGCGATCAACGAGGGCCCGATCGACTGGGGCACGGGCGAGATCCTGGCGTTCGGGTCCCTGCTGATGGAGGGCCGCCCGGTGCGGCTGGCCGGCCAGGACTCGCGGCGGGGCACGTTCGTGCAGCGGTTCGCCACGATCATCGACCGCAAGAACGCCAACGAGTGGACGCCGCTCGCCAACCTCACCGAGGACCAGGCGCCGTTCCACATCTACGACTCGCTGCTCAGCGAGTACGCCGCCCTCGGCTTCGAGTACGGCTACTCGGTCGCGCGGCCGGATGCCCTGGTCTGCTGGGAGGCGCAGTTCGGCGACTTCGTCAACGGCGCCCAGATCATCACCGACGAGTACATCACCGCGGGCCAGACCAAGTGGGGCCAGCAGTCCGGCGTCGTGCTCCTGCTCCCCCACGGTTACGAGGGCCAGGGGCCGGACCACTCCTCGGCGCGGATCGAGCGGTTCCTGACCATGGCCGCCGACGAGGCGTTCGTGGTGGCCCAGCCGTCGACCCCGGCCAGCCACTTCCACCTCCTGCGCCGGCACGCCCTGGGCGAGGAGCACAAGCCGCTGATCGTGTTCACGCCGAAGTCGATGCTCAAGCGCAAGGAGGCCGCCTCGCAGCCCGAGGCGTTCACCAACGGCTCGTTCGCGCCGGTGATCGGCGACTCGGTCACCGACCCCGAGAAGGTCACGACGGTGCTGCTGTGCAGCGGCCGGATCACCTGGGACCTGATGGTCGAGCGGGGCAAGCGGCAGGGTGAGGAGCCGACCACGGCGATCGTCCGGGTCGAGCAGCTCTACCCGTGGCCGCTCGAGGAGCTGAAGGGCGAGCTCGGCAGGTTCCCCAACCTGCGCTCGGTCCGCTGGGTGCAGGACGAGCCGCTCAACATGGGCCCGGCTCCGCACTTCCGGTTGAACCTGTTCCCGGAGCTCGGCCACGACGTCTCCGTGATCTCGCGCCCGGAGTCCTCGTCCCCGGCCGTGGGTCAGCACTCGCGGCACGTCGAGGAGCAGAAGTCGCTGATGGACCAGGCCTTCGGCTGAGAGGTCGGGAGGACCGATGTACTTCACCGATCGCGGCATCGAGGAGCTCGAGAAGCGTCGCGGTGACGAGGAGGTCACGCTGGCCTGGGTTGCCGACCAGCTGCAGGCCTTCGTCGACATCCACCCCGAGTTCGAGGTGGCGGTCGAGCGGCTGGCCACCTGGTTGGCGCGCGGCGACGACCCCGACGACGACTGATCGTCGCCGGGGCCGCCGGCGGTCAGGTGGCGGGTACGGGGACCTCGGAGAGGCCGATCCGCCGGTGGAGCGCCCGCAGGGGTGACGGGGCCCACCACGCGGCCTCGCCCAGCAGCCGCATCGACGCAGGCAGCAGCACTCCCCGGACCAGGGTGGCGTCGACCAGCACGGCCAGGCCGGTGCCGAGGCCGAAGAGCTGGATGAACGAGATGTCGCTGATGACGAAGGCGAGGAAGCTGATCGAGATCAGCGCCGCGGCCGTGCTCACGATCCGGCCGGTCCTCGAGAGCCCGTGCACGACCGCTTCCCGGGGAGCATGGCCGAGGTCTCGCATCTCCGTGATGCGTCCGAGCACGAAGACCTCGTAGTCCATCGACAGTCCGAAGGCCACGGTGAACAGCAGCACGGTCATGCTCGTGTCCATCGGCATCGGCGTGAAGCCCAGCAGTCCGGCCAGGTGGCCGTTCTGGAAGACCCAGACCATCGCCCCGAGCGTCGCTCCCATGCTGAGCGCGTTCAGGACGAGCGCACGCAACGGCTGCACCACGCTGCCCGTGAAGAGGAACAGGATCACGAACGTCGCCAGCGCCATCCAGCCGAGGGCGTAGGGCAACCGGCTGCCGATCGAGTGCAGGCTGTCGACCAGCTGCGCAGTCGGCCCGCCCACCAGCGTCTCGGCTCCCGAGGGCCCGGGCAGCGCCCGCATCCGCGCGACCAGGTCGCGAGCTCCCTGCGAGCGCCGGTCGAGTGCGGTGACCGCGGACACGCGCGCCGCACCGGAGGTCTGGGCGACGTCGACGTGCACGACGCCCGGGAGCTTCGCCACCCGGCCGGCGTACGCGGTCAGGGCGGCCTTGGAAACCGGCCCGGTCGTCACCACGTCGATCGCCGTGGTCTGGTCCCCAGCGAAGTCGCTGCGCAGCAGGTCGCCGACCTGGCGGCTCGGCGCGGCCGTCGTCTGCACGCGGTCGTCGGGCGTGCCGAAGGAGATCCCGAGCAGCGGGGCGGCGGCCAGGAGCAGCAGCGCGACCACGGGGATCGCGGCGACGAGCGGGCGGCCGGTGGCGGCCCTGGCGACGCGGGCCCAGAAGGGCGCCTCCCCGCCCCGGATGCCGCGGACACGCGGCAGGCGCCACGCGTCCACCCGGTGGTCCAGCAGCGTGAGGGCGGCCGGCAGGAGCACGACGGCGCTCACCGCCGTGATCACCATGACCCCGATGCCGGCGTAGGCGAAGCTGCGCAGGAAGTACAGCGGGAAGATCAGCATCGCGGCCAGCGCCGTGGCGACCGTGGTGGCGCTGAACACGATCGTGCGTCCTGCGGTCGCCACCGCGCGGCGCACCGCCTCGTCCCCGGGAAGGCCGGCCGCCCGTTCCTCGCGCACGCGCGCCACCATCAGGAGCCCGTAGTCGACCGCGAGGCCCAGCCCGAGGCCTGTGGTCAGGTTCACCGAGTAGATCGACACGTCGGTGAGGCTGCCGAGGATCGAGAGCTCGGCGAACGTGCCGAGGATCGCGATCAGGCCGACCGTGAGGGTGGCGAGTGCTCCCACGACGTTGCCGAACGCGAGCAGCAGCAACACCAGGATGAGCGGGATCGCGATGCTCTCGGCGCGTGCGAGGTCCTTGCCGATCTGGCCGCCGATCCCCTCCGAGATGGCCTCCGAGCCACCGACCCTGACGCGTACGCCGCCGCGGTCGCCGGCGTACCGGTCGATCACGTCCTTCGCCGTGCCGTCGCTCGCGTGCGCGGGCAGGTTCGCCAGCACCAGCGCGTGCCGGCCGTCCTTGGATCGCAGGGAGGCCGAGCCGGAGTCGAAGTAGGACACGACGCCGGTGAGCTCGCGGTCGTGGCGCATCCGGTCGGTCAGGGCGGCGCCGGTCGCCTTCGCGGTCGCCGAGTCGACGTCGCCGCGGTCGGCGCTCACCAGGAACACGAAGTCGGCGTCCCCGCCGAACTGGTGGTCGAGCACCTGCGCGGCCCGCGAGCTCTCCGAGGCCGGGTCGTCGAAGCCCTCGGTCTGCAGCTTGGCGAACGCGCCGACACCGATCACCGCGGCGCCGATCACGGTGAGTGTGCCCAGGACCAGCACCCACCTGGCCCGGGAGACCACGAGGGCCCCGATCCTGTCGAACATGGCATCTCCTGAATGTGTGCGGACGTAAACTTTATGGGTGTTAACTTGGCACCGATGTTTACGCATGTCAACATCTATTCCGTGACCACCTCCGGAACTGCGCGCGCGACCTACCACCACGGCGACCTGCGCAACGCGCTCATCGGCGCGGCTGCCGACCTCGCCGAGCGCGGTGGGCCGGACGCGGTCACCATCCGCGCCGCCGCCCGCGAGGTGGGAGTGACACCCACCGCTGCCTACCGGCACTTCGCGGGCCAGGCCGACCTGGTCGACGCCGCCAAGGCTGAGGCCCTGCAGCGGATGGCCACCACGATCCTGGAGATCCTCGGCGAGCCGCCGGCGGATGCGAGCCCGGTCGAGGCCGCGCTGCACCAGATGCGTGCCGGTGGCCGCGGCTACGTCCGGTTCGCGCTCAGCGAGCCGGGCCTGTTCCGCACGGCGTTCTGCGCCAGCGACCACGTCGACCTCCGGGACGCCCGCCAGCAGCTCGCCGAGGCGCCGCCGTACGCCTACCTGTCAGCGGCACTCGACGAGCTGGTCCGGGTCGGCTGGCTCGACCCGGCACTTCGCCCCCACGCCGAGACCGCGGCGTGGGCCACCGTCCACGGCCTCAGCCTGCTGCTGCTGGACGGGCCCTACCGGGCCTTCACCGAGGCCGAGCGCGAGACGATCATCGAGGCGACGCTGGACTCGGTGCTGCGCGGGCTCGGCACCGGCCCCGCGGCTCGCTGAGCCCTCGTCAGCGCCGCCGGAAGCGCCTCGCGACGGCGAGCCGACCGTGGGGCCGCAGCTGCAAGGTGGCCACGTGCAGCCGGCGTTCTCCGCCGACGTGCCCGGCGGGCCAGGCGGCGTAGGCGAGCATCAGTCGCCCGTGCGGTCCGCGGAACGCCGACTCACCGCCGGGCCCCGCCACCCCTCGACCGGTCCCCAGCAGCGGGCGGCGCTGCTGCCGGCGGCACGGCCCGAGCACCGAGCGGCAGCGCGCGTAGCCGATCGCGTAGTGGCTGCTGTACCACCGGTTCCCGGAGTAGAACAGGTAGAGCCGTCCGTGGAACCTGATCATCGAGGGGTTCTCGATCACCGGCCCCTCCCAGCCCCGGGTCGTCCGCAGCAGCGTGTGCGCCCGCGATCCACGCCGGAAGCCCAGGCCGCTCCGGCTCAGCCGCCGGACCCGGATCGTCGGGCTCACCCGGCCGGGGATCCCTTCGGTCTTCCAGAGCAGGTAGGTGCGGTGGCCGGACCCGAACACGTCGGGGTCGATCACGCTCTGGCGGGCCAGGCACACCAGCGGCCGGTGCCGGTGACGGTGGAAGGGGCCGAGCGGCCGTGTCGACGTCGCGATCCCGATGCACCGACGACTCGGGTGGTGGCGCAGCGGCACGGCGTACGCCGCGACCCAGTGGCCGTCAGGGGCCCGTCCGATCGCCGGCGCCCAGGTCGGCAGGAACGCGCGACCACCGGCGCGGTGCCGGGCGGCCCACCGGGGCGCACCCACCAGTGCGTCGTTCGTACGCCGGTGGCCGGTGCCGTGCGCTCGGCGGGCCCGCCACACCCGGCCGTCGGTCGAGGTGAGCATCGGCAGCGAGCGGCCGGCGATGGTCGTGCTCGCCGCGATCCACAACCGCTTCGTGCGGAAGACGTCCGGGTCGGGGAACGAGCCGCGGTACACCCGGCCCGCATGGAAGCGGTCCGGGCGGTCGGAGCCGAGGGCGGGCTCGGCGCTCACGGTGAGGATCAGCAGCAGGGAGGTCACGGTGACCGTGAGTGCGGTCTTCGGGGAGGTCACGAGACAGTGCGGGCCTTCGATCGGGCGGGCAGGGGACGCCCAGTATGAGAGGGATCGTCCCCCGACGGCCGACGAATCCGAAGATCCGGCCCGAACTGGAACCTGTTCTAGCCGGGCCCTAGTCTGGAGCCATGAGCACCGGCCACATGCCGCTCCCCGCGGGCGTCGACACGACCTATCCCCCGGCCCCCTGGCACATGCACGGCCAACTCTGGCTGTCGCTGTTCCGGGTGCGCCCGGGCGACCACCCGGACCGGGCGCCCGGCGTCTACGGAGTCGCGCTGGTGAAGTACGAGGAGCCCAGTCCCCTCACCTACGGCGAGCTCCTGGTCGCGCACCTCGTCGACAAGGCCGTGAACATCACCGACATCTGGGTGGACTCCCCGGCCTCGGTCGCCGGCGGGCGCGCCCTGTGGGCGATCCCCAAGGACCTGTGCGACTTCACGCACCGGATCGAGCGACACGGACTCGTCACCCGCAGCACGTGGTCGGCCGGCCTCGACGGCCGCCCGATCGCCTCCGCGTCCTTCGCGGACCTCGCGCGCTTAGCGCCTCGGCTGGCGTTCAAGGGCAAGACCTGGCAGCAGCGCACGGCGCCCGATCCCCGGGCGGGCGAGGAGGTCACGGCGCACCTCACCGGCTCGTCCCGCGCGCTGCCGTGCCGCGGGTCGTGGACCTTCGACCCCGACGGCCCGCTCGGCTGGCTGCACGGCAAGCGGACGCTGGCGTCGTTCCGCCAGGCGGACTTCGAGATGTCCTTCGGCTGAGCGCCGCTCAGGCCGGCGGTGCGTCCGGGTCCGGGTGCACGTCGGCAGCCGCGATGTTGCCGGTGAGGGACTCGGGGTCGACCTGAAGGTCGGGCATCGCCGGTCCCGGGTGTGCCACCTCGGCCTGGTCGGCGGCCGCCCGACGCGCGCTGTCGCGGATCTCGAACAGCTCGGTGGCGAGGCCACCGACCGTGCCTGCGACCTCCTTGACCGCGCCCGTGATGATCGTGGCGACCTGCCCGACCGCCCCGGCTGCTGCCTGGACGGTGTCCTGCACGGCGTCCTTGCGGATCTCGGCCTTGCTCAGTCGATCATTCATGGCACCAGTCTCCGTCGGTCGGGCCTCCCCGGGCAACGTGGCGCCGGTCTCAGCTGCCACCGGTGCCCGGCGGCTCCGTCGTGGTGTGCTCGCCCGCCGCCACGTCCAGCGCGTGACGGAACACCGGCACCTCGGCGTAGAGCCGTTCGACGGCCTCCCGCCCGAAGTGCAGCACGGTCAGAGGTGTCGCGGCCACGACCGTGGCGGACCGGAGCTTCCGGCGCAGGATCGCCAGCTCCCCGATGACGTCACCCGGTCCCAGCCTGGCGATCACCTCGCCGTCACGGCGTACCTCGACCTCGCCACGGAGCACCACGTAGGCCTTGTCGGCCGGCGTGCGGTCCCAGATCAACGACCAGCCCTGCGGCACCGTGACCACGTAGCCGGCCTCGACCAGGTCGGCCAGCTGCTCGTCGTCGGCCTCCGCGAACGTGCCGACGGAGCCCAGCAGCGCCACGGTGTCGCGTGCGTCTCCGCGCGGCGCGGGACCGGTCGAGGTCATGCCCCGGCGACCCATCACGCAGCCGCCTGTCCGTCGCCCTGCTCGCGCGCGGGCTCCGGGGTCTCGGCCGGCCTCCGGGTCGGCAGGGCGAGCCGGCAGATCTTGCGCGCCACGCTGAACAGCTGCTTGCTCAGCCCGCCGGTGTTGTACTCGATGCCGTACTTCTCGCACAGGGCCTTCACCTCGACCGACAGCTCCGGGTAGCGACGCGCCGGGATGTCGGGGAACAGGTGGTGCTCGATCTGGTGGGAGAGGTTGCCCGAGAGGATGTGGAAGAGCTTGCCGCCGGTGATGTTCGCCGAGCCGAGCAGCTGTCGGTAGTACCAGTGCCCGCGCGACTCGTTCTCGCACTCCTCCTCGGTGAACGTCGCGACACCGGCCGGGAAGTGGCCGCAGAAGATGATGTTGAACGCCCAGATGTTGCGGACCACGTTCGCGACCGCGTTGCCGGCCAGCGTCGAGAGGAAGAGCGGTCCCGTCAAGGCCGGGAAGAGCAGGTAGTCCTTGAGGACCTGCTTGCCCACCTTCCTCACGATCGGCTTGCCGACCTTCTTCGTCTGCTCCCAGGTGCGCTCGCCGGCCATGATCCGGTCGGCCTCGAGGTCGTGCAGGGCCACGCCCTCCTCGAAGAACACCATCAGCAGGAAGGCGTACAGCGGGTTGCCCAGGTAGTAGGGGCGCCACTTCTGGTCCTCGTCCATCCGGAGGATGCCGTACCCGATGTCGCGGTCCTTGCCGAGGATGTTCGTGTAGGTGTGGTGGATGTAGTTGTGGCCGTGCTTCCAGTTCTCGCCGGGAGCCATGGTGTCCCAGTCGTAGATCCGCGAGTTCAGCTTGGGGTCGCCCATCCAGTCGTACTGGCCGTGCATGACGTTGTGGCCGATCTCCATGTTCTCGAGGATCTTGGAGATGCTCAGGGAGGCGACCGCCAGCGGCCAGGCCGGCGGCAGGTAGAACAGCACCCGACCGGCGATCTCGAACTGCTGCTGGCGCTTGACGATCGTGCGGATGTAGTCGGCGTCCTCCTTGCCCAGCTTGGCGAGCACCTTCTGGCGCAGCGCGTCGAGCTCCTCGCCGAAGGCGTCGAGCTGCTCGGGCGTGAGGTTCGGGTTCTTCGGGTCGCTCGCCTTGACGGTCGAGCGCTTCTTGACCCGGGCCTGGGCCGGCGCGGGGATGTCGGTGACAGTCATGGTGTCTCCTCGGTGTGGAGGGGTGGAAGGGTGGGTGCGGATCAGAGGTCGACGGCGCAGTCGCCGACAGGGGCGGACACGCAGATGCGGATCTGCTCGTCCGGCAGCGAGGACTCCTCGCCGGTCAGCACATTGCGGACGGTGCCTTCGGTCTTGGTCTTGACGCACGAGAAGCAGATGCCCATCCGGCAGCCGAACTCGGGCTTCAGCCCGAGCGCCTCGGCCTGCTCGAGCAGCGGTGCCCCGGTGTTGGCGGCGGTGGCTCCGGCACGGGTGAACGACACGTCACCCTCGGCCGATCCGGTCGAGACGACCGGCGGCTTGAAGAACTCGACGCGGAGCCGGGGGCTGCCGGCGTAGGCGTCCTTGACAAGGTCGATCAGCCCGCCGGGGCCGCAGGCCCAGGTGTCGGTGTCGCGGTAGTCCGGGACGAGCCGGCGCAGCTCGAACTCGCTGAACGTCTGGTCGCCGTGGCGCAGGTGGACCTCGACGCCGTTGTCAGCGGCCGCGATCTCGGCGAGCTCAGCGGCAAAGATCTGGTCCTCGGCCGAGCGGGCGTAGTGCAGGAACGTGACCTTGCGGCCAGCGTGGCCGTCGTACCCGTCGCGCAGCAGGGTGCGGACGATCGACATCGCCGGGGTGATCCCGGAGCCCCCGGTGATGAACAGCAGCCGGTTGTTGGTCGGGGTCGCGGCGCTCTCGTGGACCGTGAAGTCACCGTCGGCCTGGCTCAGGTGGAGCATCTGGCCCGGCTGCGCATGGTTGACCAGGAACTTGCTGACCTGCCCTTCGTCGTGGGCCCGGATCGTCAGCGTGAAGCGCTCCCCCGGCAACGAGGCGGCCGAGGAGATCGAGAAGCAGCGGGTCATCCGGCGCGCCGAGCCCGGGAGCTCGACGCCGACCTGGACGTACTGGCCGGCCCGGTGGCCGCGCCAGGTGCTGGTCGGCTGCAGGGTGAGCGTGGCGACCGGAGCCGAGCCGACGGCGTCGGGGTTCTCACGGTGGATGCTGACGACGCGGGCTCGAACCTCCGTGGCGGCCCACATCGGGTTGAACATCTCGAGGTACCGGTCCACGCCGTGTGGCGAGGTCAGCGCAGCGACGGCCCGGGAGCCGAGAAGCCTGGTGGTGATGCTCATCTGTGGCCTCCTTTCAGTGAACGTGCGTACACTGAAACTATGGCGGCGCGGGCCGAGCACGGTCAAGCACATCTCGCGTGATGCCCGCCACGGTGCGTACGACCGTTCACCGGCAGCATCGGGGTCGGAGTCACTACGCTGTCCCGGTGACAGAGGCAAGGGCGGCGGGTCCGATCGAGACCCGCGGCGAGAAGAAGGAGCGCACGCGCAGGGCGATCCTCGACGCCGCCCTGCGGCTCAGCGAGGAGTCGGGTCTGGCTGGGCTGTCGCTGCGCCAGGTCGCCCGCGAGGTCGGCATCGTCCCGACCGCCTTCTACCGCCACTACGCCTCGATCGACGAGCTCGGCCTGGACCTGGTCGAGGAGTCGTTCACCTCGTTGCGCGCGATGATCCGCGACGTACGCCGTGGCAACCCCCGGATCGAGGACATCGTGGATCGTTCGGTGCAGGTGCTCGACGAGCACGTTCGCGCCAGGCGCGCCCACTTCGCGTTCATCGCGCGGGAGCGCTCCGGTGGCTCCGCGGTGGTGCGCGCGGCAGTCCTCCAGCAGTTCGCGCTCTTCGAGCGCGAGCTGGCCACCGACCTGGCACGGCTCCCCATGGATGGGTGGTCCGCGGAGGACCTCCAGGTCCTCTCCCGGCTCATCGTGGTCGCGATGATCGGGGTCGCCGAGGAGATCCTCGACACCGGTGAGCGCGAGCGCGCCGCGATCACGCGGCGCGCCCGCACCCAGCTGCTGATCGTGATCGTCGGAGCGCAGAACTGGCGCTCGACGCGCGACTAGCCGGCGGCCACCGCAGCGTCGCCGACCGCGTCATCGACGATGTCGTCGAGCTCGCCGTCCATGTCCGCAGGGCTCTGCCCGTAGGTCGCAGGCCGCCCGGGCAGGATCACGGCGAGCACCACCACCGCGATCGAGAGGATCGCGCTGAGGCCGAATGCCCATCGCATGCCGCCCACGTAGGCGCCGAGCTTCGAGGCGCCGTCGGCGGCCAAGGAGTTGCCGCGCGCGGTCAGGACGGCCACCGACAGCGCCGCACCCATCGCGCCGGCGACCTGCTGCAGCGCCCCGAGCAACGAGCTGGCGTGCGAGTACAGGTGCTGCGGCACGGCGCCCAGGCCGAGGGAGAAGACCGGCGTGAAGATCGCCGCGAGGCTCACCATCAGCAGGATGTGCATGCCAAGGATCAGCGGGTACGGCGTGCTCAGGTCGATCCGGGTGAACAGACCGAGACCGATCGTCATCCCGATGGCGCCGGGGATCACCAGCGGTCGTCCGCCGACCCGGTCGAAGGCCTTGCCGACCTGCGGGCCGAGCAGGCCCATGGCCAGGCCGCCGGGCATCATCAGCAGCCCGGTCTGGAGGGGCGAGAGTCCGCGCACGTCCTGCAGGTAGAGCGGCATCAGCAGCATCGAGCCCAGGAAGCCCATGAACGCGATGACCATCAGCAGCAGCGCGAGCGTGTAGTTCCGGTGCGTCAGCGTGCGCAGGTCGAGCAGCGGGGAGCCGCTGCGCTGGAGGCTGAGCTGGCGCCAGACGAACGCCGCGAGCACGAGGACGCCGCCGCCGATCAGCAGGTACGGCGAGACCGGGGCGTCGTCGCGCCCGACCAGGCTCAGCCCGTAGACCAGGCCGCCGAAGCCGAGTGCGGCGAGCGGGACGCTGACCGCGTCGATCGCGCCGGCGGTCGGCGCACCGACGTTCTTGAGCTTGCGCAGGCCGACGATGCCGATGCCGCCGGCGATCGGGAGCACCAGCAGGAACATCCAGCGCCAGGACAGCGACGACAGGATCAGGCCGGAGACCGCCGGACCGAGCGCAGGCGCCACCGACATCGCGAGCGTGACGTTGCCCATGACCCTGCCGCGGTCGCTCTCCGGCACCACGTTCATCAGGGTGGTCATCAGCAGCGGCATCATCACGGCCGTGCCGGACGCCTGGATCACCCGGGCGACGATCAGCAGCCAGAACAACGAGTGCGGCGTCGCCGCAGCCAGCAACGTGCCGGTGCAGAAGACCGTCATCGCGAGACCGAAGGCCTGGCGGGTGGTGACCCGCTGCAGGAACCAGCCGGTCACCGGGATGACCACGGCCATCGTCAGCATGAACGCGGTCGTGAGCCACTGTGCCGCGCCGTTGCCGACCCCGAAGTGGATCTTCAGGTCGGGGATCGCGTTGATCATGATCGTCTCGTTGAGGATCACGATGAACGTCGCTGCGACCAGCCAGCGGAGCACCGCCATGTCGGCCGTGCTGGTGCGGGCTCCCGCGACGGGTGACGAGGTGTCGTGTGCCATGAGGATCCTTCGAGAAGTCGGTGGGCCGGCCGGGCTGCGCCCGGAACCGCTTGTCATCCCTACGACGAACGGGAACAGGTCTTTACGACACCGGCTGTACGAGAAAACCTACGGGAGGACGCCGACATTCCTCGACCGTTTTTCCGGCACCCCCGTCGCCGGGTCAGCGCGGGCGGACGACCAGCTCGGGGATGGTGGCGTCAGCGGCGAGGTCGAGCACGTGCAGGATCGAGTCGGCGACGGTCTCCGGGCGGATCCACCGCGACGCGTCGTAGGTGCGGCCCTCCTGCTCGTGCACCTTCTCCTGCATCGGCGTCGCGGTCCGGCTCGGGAAGACCGTCGTCACGCGCACTCCGTTGGCTGCCTCCTCCGCCCGCAGCGAGTCGGCCAGTGCCCGGAGCCCGAACTTCGACGCCGCGTACGCCGACCACTCGGCGTTCGCCGTCAGGCCCGCCGAGGAGTTCACGAACACGACGGTGCCGGCGGCCGCCCGCAGCGCAGGCAGCAACGGCGCGGTGAGCAGCGCCGGCGCCGTCAGGTTGACCGCGAGCTGGCGCTGCCAGGTCTCCACCTCCAGCTCCGCGACCGTGCCGAGGTCGACGGTGCCGGCACTGTGCACCAGCGAGTCCAGGCGCTCGAGGTCGTCGGCGAAGTCCGTCGCCCACCGCACGAGCGCCACGGAGTCGGACAGGTCGACGTCGTCGCGGGTCAGCCGGACGACCCGGTCGCCACGCTCCGAGAGCCGATCGGCGAGGGCCAGGCCGATGCCGGAGGCGGCACCGGTGACCAGGTGGGTGCGCACCTCAGAGGACACGGGTCCCGTACATCTCTCCCAGCGGGTCCGCGATGAGCTCGAGCCGGGCGCCGTTGGGGTCCCGGAAGTAGATCGAGGTGCCGCTCTCGCTCTGGTACTCCACCCCGGCCTCGTCGAGCCGGTCGCGGAGCATCGCCCACTTCTCGGGCTCGACCGAGATCGCGACGTGGTGCAGGCCGCCGAGGACCTCGGCGTACGGGCCGACGTCGAGGCCCGGGAAGTCGAAGAAGGCGATCAGGTTGTCGTTGCCGATGTCGAAGAAGAAGTGGTTCGAGCCCGGGTAGTCGCGGTTCTCGAAGATGTCGGTCAGCGGGAAGCCGAGCAGCCCCGAGTAGAAGCGCACGGTCTCCTCGACGTCTCGGCACACGATCGCGAAGTGGTGCAGCCCGCGAGCCGTGGAGGCCGGCCGCTCCCCGTCGGCGACCAGGTAGGTCGTGCGGATCCGCTCGCGTTCGACCGCGATGGACTCCAGGTCGAGCTCAGCCATCGAACGCGCCTCCGTCCCAGGTCTCGCGCCGGGCGAGGTCGGCGACCTCGACGCGGGTCAGCTTGGTCAGCTGCTTCACAGGCTTGCCCATCGGCACCACACAGGCAACCGCGTGCGGAGCCGGGATGCCGAGGAGCTCCTTGACGGCCGGCTCCTCGGCGACCGCCATCGTGGTGATCGTGCCCCCGAAGCCCTCGTTGCGCGCCGCCAGCAGGATGTTCCACACCAGTGGGTAGACCGACGCGCCGCTGATCAGCCCGATCCGGTCGAGGTCCTGGTCGACCGCAGCCACCAGGCGCAGGTCCACGCACACGACGAGGACCACCGACGCCTGCCGCAGCGGCTCGGTGAAGCTGCTCGGTACGTCGGTAGCCGCGATCTGGTCGTCGGAGAGCCCCGTCGGCTCGACAGGGTTCCACGGGCCCTCGCCGGCGATCCGCTGGGCGACGTACCGGCGAGCGCCGGGGACGGTCAGCCCGACGAGTGCCTCCCGGGTCCCGGGGTCCCGCACGACGACGATCCGGGTGCCCTGGCGGTTGCCACCGCTGGGCGCGAACCGCGCGTTGTCGAGGATCGTGTGCAGCACGTCGTCCGGCAACGGGTCGTCGGTGAACTCGCGCACCGCCGCCGTGGTCCTCATGACGTCGTAGAGCTCCATCGCGTCCTCCTGACGTGCGACCTGCCTACCGGGTGAACACGATCTTCCCGAACAGGTCGCCCTCGGCCATCGCCGCGAAGCCCTCGCGGGCCTGGTCCATCGGCAGCTCGCGGTCGACCAGCGGCCGCACGCCCGTGGCGTCCATCAGGTTCACCAGCCCGGCGAGCTCGGTCGTCGTCCCCATCGTCGACCCGATCACGCGCAGCTGCAGGAAGAAGATGTGGCTGATCATCGCGTCGTCCAGCTTGGGTCCCGAGGTGGCGCCCGAGATCACGATGGCACCGCCGGGCCGCAGCGAGCGGATCGAGTGCTCCCAGGTCGCCCGACCGACGGTCTCCATCACCGCGTCGACCTTGACCGGCAACCGGGTGCCGGACTCGAAGACCTCGTGCGCGCCGATCTCGAGGGCCCGCTGCCGCTTCGCCTCGTCGCGGCTCGTGGCGAGCACCTTGAGCCCGCCGGCACGCGCGAGCATGATCAGCGCGGTCGCGACGCCGCCCCCGGCGCCCTGGACGAGGATCGTGTCCCCCGCCTTCAGGTCCCCCTGGGTGAACAGCATCCGGTACGCCGTGAGCCACGCGGTCGGCAGGCAGGCCGCCTCGGCGAAGGACAGGGAGGCCGGCTTGGCGATGACGTTCTGACGCGGCACCACCACCGAGTCGGCGAAGGTGCCCTGCTGGCGCTCGCTGAGCAGCGACCGCTTCGGGTCGAGCGTCTGGTCGCCGGCCCACAGCGGGTCGTTGACCACGGCGTGCAGGACGACCTCGTTGCCGTCCTCGTCGTAGCCTGCCGCGTCGCAGCCGAGGATCATCGGCAGCGCTTCCTCACGCAGTCCGACGCCGCGCAGCGACCACAGGTCGTGGTGGTTGAGCGAGGCCGCCTTCACGGTGACCTTCGCCCAGCCGTCGGGCACCTCCGGGTCGGGCCGCTCCCCCACCACCAGGCCGGACAACGGGTCGTCGGTGGAGAACTTCTCGGCGTAGACGGCGAACATTCCCCGAGGCTATCGGCGGGCGACCCCGTCGCGGCGGGCGGCCTCGGCCACCGCGGCCGCGACCGTCGGTCCGACGCGGGGGTCGAAAGGGGAC
>Ga0105239_10004419_pt1 | contig 16815 bp, 20 predicted proteins | sample KBSC44metaG_FD_92761 | JGI IMG/M metagenome (GOLD analysis project Ga0105239, IMG submission 92761) | Corn rhizosphere microbial communities from Kellogg Biological Station, Michigan, USA - KBS C4-4 metaG | ecosystem: Host-associated > Plants > Roots > Rhizosphere > Soil | place: Michigan, USA...
GACCCCACGTCGGGGGCCGGGGAGAGCCACGCCCGGGCCTCGGTTTCGACCCGTTCCGCGCGTCCCCCTTCTTCCGCTGGCTCGGTGGCGTATCGACCTTCAGCTCGTTCGAGCTGAGCACAGTCTCGTTCCCCTCGGAGTCGATCTCGACGAGGTCGTACGCGTGCCGCTTCTCCTTCGCTCGTTTGCGGCGCTGCTTCTGCGTGGCCATCGGCCCGATTATGCCCGCGAGTGGACGACTCGCCCCTCACGAATGACCGTGCGGACGACGTCTCCCGCCAGGTGGTAGGCGAGATGACGCCAGTCGGGGGCGTCGAGCAGCACGAGGTCCGCGCGGTGACCCGCGGCGATCCGGCCGCGGTCGGCGAGGCCCAGCACGTGCGCGGCGTTTACCGTGCAGGCCGCGAGCGCCTCCTCCGGCGTCAGCCGCAACTGCGTGCACGCGAGCGTGCAGACGACCGGCAGACTCTCGCAGAACGCACTGCCCGGATTGAAGTCCGTCGCCAGTGCGATTGCGGCACCGGCATCCACGAGGGCGCGCCCCGGCGGCATCGGCCTCCCGAGGTAGAGGGCCGCCACGGGTAGGAGCACACCGACGACGTCGCTCGACGCGAGCGCTGCAACTCCGTCCGGGCCGGTCGCCTCGAGGTGGTCGATGGACCGGGCCCCGAGCTCGATCGCGAGCGGCACGGCGCCGATCTCCGACAGCTGGTCGCCGTGGATCCGAAGCACGAGTCCGGCCGCACGGCAGGCGAGGAGGTAGCCCCGCGCCTGCTCGACATCGAACGTCCCCTGTTCGACGAACACGTCGGCCGCGACGGCGATCCGCGCCGCGTCGCGAAGGACGTGTCCGACCGCCCAGTCGACGTACGCGTCGGCGTCCGGGTGTTCGGGCGGCACGGCGTGCGCGCCGAGCCACGTCGGAACGCCGCCGGCTTCGCGGACCGCCTCGAGCTGCGCGAGCTCCGTGTCGCGGTCGAGCCCGTAACCGCTCTTCCCCTCGAAGGTCGTCGTCCCGTGCGCGAGCATGGCGTCGCGGTACCGGGCGACGATCTCGACGAGGGCCGCGTCGCCTGCCGCGCGGGTCGCTCGGGTTGTCGACAGGATCCCGCCGCCTGCAGCCAGAAGCTCCTCGTACGTGGCGCCCCGGGCGCGTAGGGCGAACTCGTTCGCCCGGTCGCCTGCGAACGCCGGGTGCGTGTGGCAGTCGACGAGCCCCGGGATCGCGGAGAGGCCACGACCGTCGAGCTCCTCGACCTCCTCCCCGAGCGAGCCGAGGTCACCCATCCTGCCGACCGCCTCGATCGTCCCGTCGTGCACGAGGACATACGCATCCTCGACGACGTCCACCTCGCGGAGCGCCGCTCCTCGGAGTGGCGCGGTCGCGCCCGCGGGCGTCGCGACCTGCGCGAGGTCTCGGACGAGGAGCCGGCTCACCGCAGGCGTTCGTCTCCCGACGGGCTCACGTGGTGATACCCGGCAAGTCGAGCCCGCCCGCGCGGGCCGCATCGACGGCGTCCTCATAGCCGGCGTCCGCATGGCGCATCACCCCGGTGCCCGGATCCGCGGCGAGCACGCGCGCGAGCCGGTCGTCGGCGTCGTCGCTGCCGTCGGCGACGACCACCATCCCCGCGTGGATCGAGTTTCCGATCCCGACACCGCCGCCGTGGTGGACGCTGACCCACGTCGCGCCGGCGGCCGTGTTCAGCAGTGCGTTCAGAATCGGCCAGTCCGCGATCGCGTCGGAGCCGTCTTGCATCGCCTCGGTCTCTCGGTACGGCGATGCGACCGAGCCCGCATCGAGGTGATCTCTCCCGATCACCACGGGCGCGGACACGGCGCCTGAGCGGACGAGCGCGTTGATCGCGAGACCTGCCTTCGCGCGATCGCCGTAGCCGAGCCAGCAGATCCGGGCCGGGAGCCCCTGGAAAGCGACGCGGTCAGTCGCGAGACGGAGCCATCGCTGAAGGAGAGCATCGTCCGGAAAGAGCGCCTGGAGCTCCCGGTCGATGGTCTCGATGTCGCCGACGTGGCCGGAGAGCGCTACCCAGCGGAAGGGACCGATGCCGCGGCAGAAGAGCGGCCGGATATAGGCCGGGACGAAGCCCGGGTATGTGAAAGCGTCGCTCAGGCCTGCTCGATAGGCCTCACCTCGGAGATTGTTGCCATAGTCGAAAACGTAGCATCCCCGTCGGACGAGCTCGACCATCGCGCCGACGTGGGCGATCATCGACTGGGACACGAGTCGCAAGTACTCATCCGGGTCGCGCTCTCGGAGCGCGGCCGCTTCCTCGAAGGGAACCTCGGCCGGGACGTAGCCGGTGAGCGGGTCGTGGGCCGCGGTCTGATCCGTGACGAGGTCGAACATCTCACCGCGCGCAACGAGCTCGGGCAGCACATCTGCTGCGTTTGCGCGCAGCGCGACGGAGAGCGGGCGACGCCCCGCAGCCGCTTCGCGCACCCGCTCGAGGGCCGCGTCGAGCGTCGGAGCCTGCTCGTCGAGGTAGCGGGACTCGAGCCGGCGATCGATCGAGCGTTGATCCACCTCGATGCAGAGGATCGCGGCGCCGGCCATCGTCGCAGCGAGCGGCTGAGCTCCCCCCATTCCGCCGAGGCCGGAGGTGAGCACCGTCCGACCGGCGAGGTCCGGCGACCCGAAGTGAACCTCGCCGGCGGCGCAGAACGTCTGGTACGTGCCCTGCAGGATTCCCTGCGTGCCGATGTAGATCCACGATCCGGCCGTCATCTGACCGAACATCGTCAGCCCCTCGGCCTCGAGCCGTCGAAACTCGTCCCAGGTGGCCCACGCGGGGACGAGCAGCGCGTTCGCGATGAGGACGCGCGGCGCACCCGGATGCGTGCGGAAGACTCCGACGGGCTTCCCCGACTGGACGAGCAACGTCTCGTCGTCCGCGAGACGCAACAGCGTCCGGACGATGTCGCGCAGCGCGTCGTGCGAGCGTGCCGCGCGGCCCGAGCCGCCGTAGACCACGAGCGACTCGGGATGCTCGGCGACCTCGGGGTCGAGATTGTTGAGCAGCATCCGTAGCGGCGCCTCCGTCTGCCACGAGCCGGCGTTCAGGTCAGGGCCGCGTGGCGCGCGCACCGTGGAGAGGTCTCCGATGAGCGACTCGACGAGCGCGTCGCTCATCGCGTGTCGCCTTCCTCCCCGACGCGCTTCGTCGCCGCCGCCCGTGTCTCGCGCTGGCGCAGCCGGAACCACGTCCACCCGGTCGCGACGACGAAGTACCCGACCGCAACGAGGAACGCTCGCAGGAACCCGCCGCCGGTGAGCGCCGCGATCACGAGGATCACGAGTGCGAGGACCGCGTGGAGCATCGCCGAGCCTCGGTATGCCCGCGCCGGAGGCGGCAGGTCGCTCACGGCAGCTTCCCCGCGAGCTCGGCCTCGACAGCGGCGAGGACGCGGCCATCGCGAATCGCGTCGGCGACCCGCTCGATGTCGGCCGAGAGCGATCTGTCCTCGCGAACCCGGTCGGAGAGGGTTCGGACGAACGATCGGCCGGCGCGCACCCCCATCCCCGGCTCGAGGGGCGCGAGAAACTCGACCGCCTGCGCGCCCGCTAGCAACTCGATTGCGAGCACGCGCTCGGCGTTCGCCACCACCTGGAGCGCCTTGAGGCCCGCCCCGTTTCCCATCGACACGTGATCCTCCTGGCCGGCGCTCGTCGGGATCGAGTCCACCGAGCCCGGATGGCAGAGCGCCTTGTTCTCCGAGACGAGCGCGGCGGCGACGTACTGCGGGATCATGAAACCCGAGTTGAGGCCCTCCTCCCGGGCGACGAGGAACGGGGGGAGGCCGTCCGACAAGCTCGGGTTGACGAGCCGTTCGGTCCTACGCTCGCTGATGTTCGCGAGCTCTGCGCACGCGATCGCGAGGCAGTCGAGGCCCATCGCGATCGGCTGTCCGTGAAAGTTGCCGTTCGAGACGATCAGCTCCTCCTCGAGCAACACGAGTGGGTTGTCGGTCGCCGAGTTGAGCTCGATCGCCACGGTGCGCTCGACGTGGTCGAGGAGGTCGCGGCTGGCGCCGTGCACCTGGGGCGCGCAGCGGAGCGAATAGGCGTCCTGCACCTTGTCGCACCAGCGGTGCGACTCGACGATCGCGGAGCCGGCAAGCAGTGCGCGGAGCGCGGTTGCGCTCTGGATTTGCCCCGGCAGGGGACGGGCGGCGTGGATCGCGGGATGGAAGCTCGTCGGCGTCGCCTGGAGAGCCTCGACGGACATCGCGCACGCGACGTCCGCCACGCGCGCCAGACGCCGGGCGCGGACGAGGGCGAGCGCCGCCATCGCGGTCATGAACTGTGTTCCGTTGATGAGAGAGAGGCCCTCCTTCGCGGCGAGCCTGATTGGCGTAAGGCCGCATGCGGCGAGCGCCTCGGCGCCGCCGAGCAGCCGGTCGCCGACGGTCGCCTCGCCCTCGCCGACGAGCGGAAGCGCGAGGTGCGCGAGCGGGGCGAGGTCCCCGCTGGCGCCGACGGAGCCGCGTGAGGGAACGCGCGGGACGACACCGGAGACGAGCGCCGCGACGAGCAGCTCGATCGTCTCGACCCGCGCCCCGGAGAAGCCCTTGGCGAGCGCGTTCGCGCGAAGCAGCATCGCCGCCCGAACGACGTCGTCCGGGTAGGGCTCGCCGACCCCGCACGCGTGGCTGCGGAGCAGGCGGAGTTGCAGCTCTTCGGCCTGCTCCGGCGGGATCGTCTGCGAGACGAACCGGCCGAACCCGGTGTTGACGCCGTACGTATGGTCCCCGACCTGTGACTCGAGGAACGTGCGCGCCGCGGCCGCGCGCTCCCGGCCCAGCTCGCCGAGTGCGGCCGGGCGGCGATCGACGGCGACGTCCCAGACGTCGTCGATCGTCAGGCCTTCCCCGGTCAGCTCGACAGCGGCCGGCACGGCGCGAGTCTAGACAGGCCGGACGCCTGGGCAGCCCGAACGCGGGCGCCGCCTCCAGCGACCCCCCTTGGGGGAGCGACACCCCCTGGAGTCACGCTATCGCGGCAGCCGTGACAGGTGTGTGCCGTCTCTGTGCCGGCTTCGTGACGGCGGACTCCCCGAAGCAGGGTCGACGCGGCCACTCGCTACGAGCCGCGCATGAGCACTGCGCGCTCGGCGAGCACGGCCGCGACGCCCGCAACGTCCGCGAGCGACGGGTCCGCTTCCTCCAGGTACCGGCGCAGATACCTCAGGGCCGCCCGTTCGAACTTCGGCTCGCCCTGCTCGGCGTAGAGCTCGAGCAGCGCACGGGCCTCCGTGAGCGGGACGAATGGCACCTCGAACGCCGCCTGCTCCGCGGCGGTCAGGTTGCCGACAGCCAGAGCCGCCCGCAGGCGAGCGCCTGCATGTCCATCCGAGGTCACGAACACACGTTCCCACATTTCGAGTGAGGGTGCTTCGCGGGGATGCAAGCGGCTCGGAGCAATCGCGCGGGTGTCCGTCGCCCGCGACGCTCGCCGGACGGTGACAGCCAGACGAAACTCACCGGCCGTGGCGCGCGTGTCGTCCCTGTCCCACCCCAGTCCACCTCTCCACTGCCTGGTTGACCGCGTGTTGTCGGTGGTGTAACGATCGCCGCGATCGAACGGAGGTCGAGAATGCGGCGATTCGCGGTGCTGGCGGGCTTGGCGGCGGCTGTCGCGGGGACTGTGGCGTTGGTCGACGCTCGGTCGTCCTCGTCGCTCGCAGCCGGGACCCTGAACCTGCGGGGAACCCTGCGAGTCGTCTCCGAACCGGCCGCATGCCCGTCGGGGGCCCCCGCGGATGCCGCCGGCTGTCGAGCACGCACCGGCAAGGCCTCCGTGCGAGGACTGGGGATCGCCTCGGAGACCTACACCTGGTTCTATCGCCTCGGGCCGCCGACGTGTCCCTCGGCCGACGTCGGGAAGCCACTCGCCACCACCGGTCGCCTCCTTGTCTCGGGGAAGGGAGAGATCCGCTTCGCTCTCGCAGATGGAGACCGGTGCGTCGAGGAAGAGCCCATGCGGAACGAACCGCAGGGCTTCACGATCACGGGCGGCACGGGTGTGTATGCAGGCGCCACCGGAAGCGGCACGGTCGAACGCTCGATCAGCGGCGGCTTCGGGTCGGAGACCTGGGCCGGGACGCTCACGCTTCCCGGGCAGGAGTTCGACGTGACGCCGCCCGTGCTGATCGGCGCCCGCTCGCGGACGGTACGCGCTCCAGAGGGTGCCAAGCACGCTCGTGTCACGTTCACGGTCACGGCAAACGACGTCGTGGACGGCAAGATCCCGGCCATGTGCACGCCGCGGTCGGGCAGTCGATTCAAGGTCGGCCGCACCAGCGTCAAGTGCTCTGCCACGGACTCCAGCGCCAACGCGAGAAGCGCATCGTTCACGGTCACCGTCAAGGCGCGGACGTAGGGCACCGCATCTCGGCACGAAGGAGCCGGTCATACATCAGGCACGCCGTGGCTCACCGCAGATGCCACTCGAGCACGCGGTCGGCATCCAGGCGCTCGAGCCGCAGCACGCGGGCCGCAGCCTCGAGCGCAGCGGGCGTCGGCAATCCCGCCGGGTCGAGCGGCTCCTCCACCCCCGCCGCCGCTGCCGCCTGCGCGACGCTCGCTGCCGGGATCAGTCCGACGAGCTCACCGTGGCCGACGGCGAGCCCTCGCGCCACGGCTTCCTTCACCACACGCTCGACCAGGACATGAGGAGCCGTGGCTTCGAGATCGACCACGTTGGTGGAGAGCTGAACGCCCCCTCCGAGCTCGAGCGCCAGCGCCTGCACCCCCGGGAGCCCGCCTGACGACTCGCGCACGGAAGCTGCAAGCGCAACCGCCGCTTCCATGGAGCCGCGGAGCTCGAGGTTGAATGCGAGAAGCGGCGCTCGGACGCCGACGAGCACTGCCCCGGCGCGGGCATCGAGCCGGCGGGGCCCATAGGCGGGGACGAGCTCGCCGTCGTCGATCCGCGCCTGCAGCGTCTCGGGGCCGCCCCGACGGTAGAAGGCCGGCCGCCGGCCGTCCCCCAGCGCGCCGTAGAGGAAAACCGGCAACCCGAGCTCCTCTCCCACCCTTCGCCCGACCGTGTTCGCGACCGTGGCCGCCCGAACCAGATCGCCACGCTCGAGCGGCACGAGCGGAACGACGTCGGCCGCGCCAACGCGAGGATGCGCGCCGACGTGCCGCCGCAGGTCGATGCGCCGGCGCGCCTCGTCGATCCCGGCCACGAGGCCGTCCTCCAGAGAACGATCGTCCCCGACCAGCGTGACGACCGCCCGGTGATGGTCCGCATCGACGTGGATGTCGAGCACGCGGGAGCCGGCGCTCCCGAACGCGTCTGCGATGGCAACCACGACGGCCGGATCACGTCCCTCGGAGACGTTCGGCACGGACTCGAGCACGGCCATCGCGCCTACCCTACGACTCATGCGCGAGCCGACCGCTCCTGCCTACTACGACAGGCGTGCGCCCGAGTACGACGACTGGTATCTCGGGCGTGGCCTGTACGCCGACCGCGACCGTGCCGGGTTCGACGACGAGCTGGCCGACGTCCGTACGGCACTCGCCGCCCTCGCCCCCGCGGCCACCCTCGACGTCGCCTGCGGGACGGGTTTCCTCACGCGCCACCTGCCGGGCGCTGTCACGGGCCTCGATCAGAGCCGCCGCATGCTGCGTGTCGCGGCCGAGCAGGCACCCGCCGCGACGCTCGTCGAAGGCGATGCGCTCTCCCTCCCCTTCGCGGACGACGCCTTCGACCGGGTCTTCAGCGGTCACTTCTACGGCCACCTGGACCCGTCGCAGCGCACCGCCTTCCTCCGGGAGGCTCGTCGGGTCGCACCGGAGCTCGTGGTCGCGGACGCGTCGATCGCGCACTCCGAGGTCGACGAGGAGTGGTCGCGCCGCATCCTCGAGGATGGGACGAGCTGGGAGGTCTACAAGCGATGGTTCACGCCCGCCGGCCTGCTTGCCGAGCTCGGCGGCGGCGACGTGCTCTACGCCGGCACGTGGTTTCTCGTCGTGCGCTCGCCGCGATGAGCCGGGCGCGCTCGATCCGGGCTCTCCAACGCGAGAACGCGCGCTGCCGGCGTTGCCTCGAGGCCGGCTACCCGATCGTGCCGCCTCCCGTCTTCGCTGGCCGCGCGGGCCAGCGGGCGTACCTCTTCGGACTGGCGCCGGGCCGTGTCGAGGCGGAGAGGGGGCTGCCGTGGCAGGGGCGCGCAGGCCGCACCCTGCGCGGCTGGCTGCGCCTCGACGAGGACGAGTTCTTCGCCCAGTTCTACTGCGCGTCGCTGACCCGCTGCTTCCCCGGGCCGAGCCCCAGCGGCCGCGGCGACCGCCGCGCCACACGCGCCGAGGAGCTCCTCTGCGCCCCCTGGCGCGACCGCGAGCTCGAGCTCCTGCGCCCACGTCTGGTCGTGACGGTCGGTCAGGCCGCCGCCACGCGAGTGCTCGGCGTCAGCCGCCTGACCGAAGCTGTCGGCAAGAGCTACCTCGTCGACGAGGCGATCGTCGTCCCGCTCCCCCATCCATCCGGTGCGAGCGGCTGGCTGAACGACACGACGAACCGGGCGCGTCTCGGCAAAGCCCTCACCCACGTGCGCCGCGAGCTCGGCCGGCTCGAGCTCGCGTAGGATCGAGCGGTGAGCATCGGCGCCGTCCTCGACGAGCCGTGGAACCTCTTCACGCGCTTCTTCCCCCGGTTCCTCGTGATCGCGCTCGTCGTGTTGGCGACCACCGACCTCCAGGCACACGCGGACACGGACCGCGCCGCCACGGGATGACGCTCGACCCGGAAACCGAGGCACGGATCGAAGAGCCGGCGTCGGCCGACGCCGTCAGGGAGGCGCGGCTCACCCCGGCCGAGGCCGTCGAGCACATGCGGATCCGGCTGCCGGACCGGGGGAACCGCAAGCTTCGGCGAGTGCTCGAACGAGCGAACGCCGACCGGGAGCTCAAGGGCTGGTGGCACGTCTCGAACGTCAACGCCGTGGTGCGGCTCGAGATCAACGACCACTCCTGGGTGCACATCCAGATCGTCGCCAACATCGCGCTCAAGCTCCTGCGCCAGCTGACGAAGCACGGAATCGAGCCCTCGGTCGTGCGCGACTACGGCATGCAGAACGAGGACTCCGAGGTCGTCGTCGTGCTCGCCGCCCTCACGCATTGCGTCGGCATGTCCGTGCACCGGCGGGGACACGAGGACTGGAGCCTGTTCCTCGCCGAGCCGAAGCTGCGTGAGCTGCTCGACGGGATCTACGACGAGCCCGACCGCACCGTGATCGTCTCGGAGGTGCTGCAGGCGATCACAAGCCATCGCGCCGACGGTGAGCCTCTGTCGCTCGAGGCCGGGATCCTCCGCGTCGGGGACGCGCTCGACATGGCCAAGGGACGCTCGCGCATCCCGTTCGAGAAGGGCCAGGTCTCGATGCACTCGCTGTCCGCGGCCGCCGTCGAGGAGGTCCTGATCGGCGACGGCGAGACGAAGCCGGTCCGCATCGAGATCGTCATGAACAATTCCTCCGGGCTCTTCCAGGTCGACGGGCTGCTGAAGGCGAAGCTACGCGGCTCCGGGCTCGAGCCGTACGTCGAGGTGATCGCGCACATCGACACCGCCGACGAGAAGCGCCTCGTGCCCGAGTACCGCCTCGAGATCTGAGCCGCCCGGCCGGGTACAATCCGGGCCGAGCCCTGCGGGATCGTCTAATGGTAGGACGCCGGATTCTGGCTCCGGAAGTTGGGGTTCGAGTCCCTGTCCCGCAGCCTCCGAAACGCCCCGAAAGGGGCGTTTCGCGTTGCACGGGCCGAAAACGCTTGTGACAACGGTTGTGAAGCTTTCGTAAGACAACAGACCTCACTTTGTGCGCCCCGGTAGCCTCGGCTGATCCGATAGACGAACGGTGAGCGCCGGGCTCTTCCGCGTACGGAGCCCGACTGCGGCGCGCGCCGTGCCCCTGTCTCCGACGCGGAGGTACCGTCCTGAAAGCCCTCGTCACGGGCCTGTGCGCCCTCGTTCTCTGTGCCACACCTGCCGCCGCCCAGGCAGCGACGCCCGCCGGCCTCGGCGACCAGCTCGCTCGTCACGTCGCCGCGATGCAGAAGAGCACCTCGGTGATCCGCTTCTTCGAGAAGCACCGTTGGTTGCTCCAAGACCGGCGCTTCAAGAAGGAGGCGACGCTCAGGCTCCGCATCGCGAAGCGCACCCTGGCCGCCTCGCGCGCGAAGGCGGCGCACAGCCGCGCCCGAATCGCCCGACAACGGGCAGAGCTGCACCACCGGCGGCTCGTCGCCGAGCTCCGCGGCTCGCCCGCGAAGGCGATCTGCCACGTGTTCGGCTCGTACTGCAACGAGGCGCTTCGCGTCGCCCGCTGTGAATCCGGCTACAGCGTGAACGCCCAGAACGGCCAGTACCTCGGCCTCTTCCAGATGGGCACGACCGAGCGGCGCATCTTCGGTCACGGCGCGGACGCGCTCCGGCAGTCCCAGGCCGCCTATCGCTATTTCGTCCGCTCCGGCCGCGACTGGAGCCCATGGTCGTGCAAGCCGTGGTACTGAGCGACGGACACGTTTCCTGCGCAAAGTGCGGAACCGGGCAAGCGGGCCGGGTTCCCACGAAGCGCGATCGCTGGTAGAGAACGATCGTGCCCTTCTGGCGGAAGCCCGACCGCCTGAGGCCCCTCGACGAAGCGGCCGCGTACGCACGCTGCCACGGCGACCGCGACGAGTCGGTCCGCGTCGTGAAGCTCCCCGCGCGGCGGGCGCGCTACGACCTGCTCGCCACCGGCGAGGAGATCCGGCGGCGCTTCGAGGAGCGCATCGACGCCCGCGAGCCCGACCCGCCGCTCGCACAGACGCCGCCCGCGACGGCCTGACCTCACCGACGGCGTCGCCCCGCCCCTGCGTGGCCCCGACGCTCACGATCCGCCCCGGGCATCCGGACTTTCTCGACCTTCCGTGGGAGACGTCCCTCGTCGACTGGCGCGTGCCCGCTCTGCTCGACCTGCCCAAGGGAATCAGCCGCCACGAGGTCCGGTTCCTCGCGTATCCGAACGGAATCTACGTCGTCAAGGAGCTCCAGCGACGACCCGCCCGCAACGACTTCACCGTGCTCCGGGCGCTGGAGGCGGCCGGGGCGCCGGCGGTGCGCGCGGTCGGGATCGTCGAGGGAAGGGACCCCGACGCTGGCGAGGAGCGAGCGGCCGCCCTGATCACCGCCTACGAGCCGTTCTCGTTCTCGTACCGCGAGATCCTCATCGGCCCCGGTTTCGGCGCCCGCAGGAACCAGATGCTCGACGCGTTCGCCGGGCTCCTCGTCCAGCTGCACCTCGTGTCGTGCTACTGGGGCGACTGCAACCTGTCCAACGTCCTCTACCGCTTCGACGCCGAGGCGATCGACACGATCATGGTCGATGCCGAGACGTCCGAGATCGTGCCCGGCCCACTGACGGACGGCCGCCGTCTCGAGGATCTCGAGATCATGGTCGAGAACGTCGCCGGCGGCATGGCGGACATCGCGGCGGAGGCCGGCGTGGACCTCGAGGACGCGGACCTCGAGCTCGGCCTCGACATCGCCGAGCGGTACCGCAACCTGTGGGCCGAGCTCAGCCGGACGGAAGCGATCGCGGCCGACGAGCGCTACCGGATCACCGAGCGGATCGAGCGGATCAACCGGCTCGGCTTCGACGTCGAGGAGGTCGATCTCGTCCCGTCCGCGGACGACGCCGACCGGCTGGTGATCAAGGTCCGAGTCGGCGGGCGCACTTTCCACGCGAGCCGGCTCAAGTCACTGACCGGCGTGGACGCGCTCGAGTACCAGGCCCGCGCGATCCTCTCCGACGTGCACTACTACACGGCGCGGCACGACGTCGACGCTCCGCTCGACCGCGCCACGGCGGCGATCCGCTGGCGCGTCGAGGAGTTCGAGCCGCTCCTCGCGGAGCTGTCGGCCCTCGACGACCTGGCCGATCCGATCCAGGCGTACTGCGACGTGCTCCACCACCGCTACGTGCTGGCGTCAGGGATGAAGCGCGACGTGAGCACGCGGGAGACGATCGCCGACTGGCTCGCGAAGGGCCGCCCCGGCTACCCGCTCGGGTAGCCGGAACGGCGAAGGCCGTCCGCTACACTCCCCGTTCGCCACGGCCCATTCGTCTAGTGGCCTAGGACACCGCCCTCTCACGGCGGCGGCACGGGTTCGAATCCCGTATGGGCCTTGAGGCTGCACATGCTGGAAGTACCGCAAACCCCGTAGACATGCGGGGTTTGCGCCGCTTTGCAGGCAGTTCGTGACGCCGCGGCGTGCACGGGCGTGCTCGGGAAAGCCGGTTCTGTGCACCTCGTGCTACCCCCGAGATTCGCGGCGCAGGAGCTCGGCGATCCGGCTCGTTCCGGGGATCGCGCCGCTGCAACCGCGGCCCACGGCTGGAATGCCCCTGAGACGCGCCGTGCGCCTCCTGCGGTGGCGCCCGCCACGCTGTCGACCTCGAGCCGCACGAATTCGCGAACGATGCGGGCGACCTTCTCTCGGTCCTCCCGCTTCGAGCTGCCGGCGGAACGCGCCAGGGAGCGGCTGCAGCACTGCCGATCGTACGCATCTCGTCCATCAACCGTGCAGCCACCATCGCCCGCCCTTCAATGAGGGAGAAGGTTGAGTGCGTCTGGTCGCGCGGGGTTGCGGACACGACGGTTAGGGCGCTAGCCAAGTTGCTTCGCGACCGACCCTGCCGCGCCCGTCTTACGGACAAGCTCGAACTCCTCGTTCGCATCGATGACGGTTTCGTATTCCGGTTTCGCGTGACCTGGCTTGAGCAAGAAATCGGTTGGCTCACTACGGGTGCGCTCATACACCTCCGTCGTCACCCGGAGATGCTCCATGCACTGGGTGTCCGCGCATTCGCAGACGATCTCGAAGGCTTCGGCGGGCCGTCTTTCGCGACCGACGACGCGTTCGTTCACCTGCCGAAACAGGGCCTCGTTTTCAGCCACACGCCGCGTTCTCTCATCCACGCTATCTCCCGATTCAGGCTGTTAGACCGCCTTACCCACACAAACGACCCGCGACACCGAGCGAAGCATCGGGCAGTCAGGTGGCGGCTCGAGCTTCCCAGCACCCCGGGCAGTTGCGCTAAGCCGCCGGTTCGCACTGCCCGTCTTCGCCCAAGGCACCCTCAACGCGGGCGCGGTGCTCAGAGCCGCCGAACGAAGCGATGCCCGGATACAGCGGACGCTAAACGCCAGCGGAGCGCGCGGACTACGTGCTTCGTGTGGATCTGCGGCCCATGCTCCTTCGCCCTGGGCCGATCCCCGCAGGCGAGGGTTGGCGTTCGAGCTGAAGTGGGATGGGTTCCGCGCGATCGTCTCAACCGAGAACGATCTCCGTGTGCGCAGCCGTCGCGGCTGCTGAGTCTTGCCTTGGGCGGCAGCGTGGCCGGGCGTACTTAGGAGGAAGTGAGGTCCAGATGAGCAGTCGCGAGCCGCGGGATCCGTACATCGTCCTTGGCGTGGCCCGGCAAGCGCCGGCCGAGGAGATTGCCCGCGCCTTTAGGCGTGCGGCGCGCGCGAGCCACCCGGACAGCGGCGGCGTCGGATCGGCAGAGCGGTTCCGGGCGGTCAGCGATGCCTACGACGTGCTGCGCGATCCACGACGCCGCGCGGTGTATGACCGATCGCATCCGGTCGCTCGACCGCGGACGGCTGATACCTGGGGAGGTTCGGCGCGCTACGCGGCGCCGGGTTCCCGGCACATCGTGCTGGGACGGCCGGCGCAGTCGAAACTCCCGCAGTCCCAGTCTTCGGTCGGCGACTTTGACGAGCTCGTTCGCCTTGCTCTCGGGTTTCTGCGCGCCGATTGGTGAGAGCTGGCTTGAACGGTGCGTATGACGACCTACTCCATTTCTCGACGAGACTGAATCATCGGACCGGAGGTGTGGTATGGCGAACCTGTTGATCCGCGATCCGTTTCTCGCTGGGCCGTTGCGCCTGATGGACGAGTTGATGCGAACCGCGGGTAACGGCGGCAACCGGGTGACTGGCTTCACTCCGCTGGTCGACGTGCACGAGACCGAGGACGAGTACCTGGTCAAGGTCGATCTGCCGGGAGTGAAGGCAGACGATGTGAATGTCGAGGTGAACGAGAGCGTGCTTGCGATCTCCGGCTCACGTGTCGCCGAGGAGAGGGGGCAGGCGCAGATCATCGAGCGGCCGTACGGGTCGTTCGTCCGCACGCTCACCCTTCCCCGGGATGTCGACAGCGATTCGATCGAAGCTGGCTACCACGACGGCGTGCTGGAGCTGCGGATCCCGAAGCCGGCGGAGCAGAAGCCGAAGAAGATCACGATCGGCGTCGGGAAGAAGGCGATCGAGAAGTAGGTGCAACAGGGGCGAACGGGTCGCGGCAGCACGCACGCCGCCGTGGCCGGTCTCGCCTCGGACGGAGGTCGTTTCGATGAGCGCAACCGAGTTGGCGAACAGGCACACGCTTCAGGCGTCTGTACGCGAGTTGTGGTGCGGATGCTGCGGCTACGGCGTCGTCATCCGAAGCGAGCCACCCGAATGCCCGATGTGTCGGCAGACGAGCTGGTGCGAGCGGCCGCCGCTGAGGACTCGGTTCAACTGACGCAACGCGAGCCCGCCACGCGGCGCATCCGTGCTCGTGCAGCCGTCTGGCACGATCAGGGCGTGGCCGTGAAGCGGGAGTTGGCCGGACGCACGGAAGGGCACGGCGGCGACGCCGCGGCCGAGGATCTCTGGAATGAGGCGGAGTCCTCCCACGCAGTCTCCGGAGACGAAGCAGATGACCTTGCCCGCCGCGCCCAAGCCGGTGACGACGCGGCGCGGGAGGAGCTGATCCGGCGGCTTCTGCCGCTCGTCCACGCGACGGCGCGCCGCTACCGGACGGAGGGGCTCGAGCAGGCCGATCTGCTCCAGGAGGGGATCGTGGGGCTATTGCGCGCGCTGCAACGGTACGACCCCGCGCGCGGCGTCCCGTTCGCTGCATTCGCGACCTGGTGGATCAGACAGTCGCTGCAGGAAGCCCGCAGCGACTTCATGCGGCCCATGCGCCTACCACCGAAGGCGCTTCGGCAACTCTCGCAGCTGAAATCCGAACACCAGCGCATCTACCAGGGCGAGCGCCGCTCGGCCAAGATCAGCGAGCTGGCCAACCGGACAAACATCGAGCTCGAACAAGCTGAGGCGCTCCTCACCGCCGACGCCCGCCCCCGCAGTCTGGACGAGCCGATCGAGCACACAGAGGGCGAGCTCGGGACAATGGGCGACCTGCTCGAAGACCCCCTCTCGGCTGCCGCCTACGAGGACGTCGTCGACGCAGTCGCCGGCGAGCAGCTCCGGACGCTTCTGTCGCGCCTTACCGAACGGGAACGGGAGGTCGTGCAGGCGCGCTTCGGCTTCGATGCGCGGGCCGAGAAGCTCACCGAGGTTGGCGAGCGGCTCGGCGTCAGCGCCGAGCGCGTCCGTCAGATCGAGGAGCGCGCGCTCGCCAAGCTCCGAAGCGCAGCCTAGGCTTGTGCGCCGTCGGCGCGCGCCTATTTACATCTGCGAAGAACACAATGGGACCGAGCCGCAGAGCGAGGAAGCGGTGCCGGGCGCGGCATGTAGCGCAGACCTTTCACGCTCGACGCTCGCGGATATCGGCACGAACCAGCGAAGCGGAGGGAGGCTTAGCCTCCCTCCGGCCGTCTCGTAGGAGCAACCGCTGGTCGCAACGCTGGTACCACGACCCTCCCCGCGGCACCGTCGTCTACAACGGCGGCAACGTGCAGTCCCGGTGCTGGCGCAGGATTCCGGCTCGGCACACTTCCCCCGTGAGGCTCGAGCTCGTCAGGGTCCGCCTATACCACCTCACTGGGCGGCGACCTCGGCGCCGTCGAGCTCCCAGCCAGCTGGACGCTCCGGCGACGTGCTCGCGACCGAAGACGACCGGCTCGTCCGCGTCGTCGAGCTCGTGGGGCTCCGGGCCGGCTCGGCGGTCGCGGCGCTCGTCAAGGTCGGGCCCGCGCTCGAGCTCGCGCGCTACTGCTTCCCAGCCGGTCGCCTGCAACCCGGGACGGTGCGAAGTCAGACGGCGCGCTTCGCGCTGGACAACGCCGCCACGCGCTGGGCGTGCGTCCTCCGCGCTCGGCGTGCGGCCGGCGAGAGTCGCCAGCGCCACCTTTTCCACACGAGCACCATGTTCCGATCATCGGGTGAGACGAATGCCCGCGGTGCTCCCCCGCCGGGTAGTCGTTGCCCGCCGATGGTCTGCTCCAACTGGACGTTTCGCCCGCCGCCGCCGAGCCGCCTACGAGATCGCGCCGACGACCCAGGCAGCCGCATAGACGAGGAACGCCGCCCATGCCACCAGCGACGTCACCATCGCGCCGCAGACCGTTAGGATCGCAAACCGATGTACGAGGCGTCTCCCCCCGACGCCGCGCGATTCGGTCTCCTCGCTCCGCTGCTTCTCTCGATCGACGCGTGGCTGCTGATCATCGCCGCCGTCTATGCGCTGCGCTAGCGCGCTCGCGCCGAGCTCTTTCCCTCCCACCGCCATGCCGCCCCTCCCCAAGGGTGATTCTGCACAGCAGTATCACCCGCGCGACCCCATGATGCAAAGTCCCGAACTCCGTGCCTCCCCCGACCGAGGCCGACTACAGGCGCCCCTCCGACCCTACAGCGGAGACCAGACGAGCTCCACTTCGTCACGCACCGGCTAACCGTCAGCGCTTCGCGCGGGACGCCTTCTGCGGTGCGCTCTGAGAACTGCGCGTGACCTCCGAGACACAGTCCGGGGCGCCCGACTTGAGGATGACGACCTCGCACGAGGGTGCCGGTGCC
>Ga0105239_10004420_pt1 | contig 16814 bp, 32 predicted proteins | sample KBSC44metaG_FD_92761 | JGI IMG/M metagenome (GOLD analysis project Ga0105239, IMG submission 92761) | Corn rhizosphere microbial communities from Kellogg Biological Station, Michigan, USA - KBS C4-4 metaG | ecosystem: Host-associated > Plants > Roots > Rhizosphere > Soil | place: Michigan, USA...
AGGCTCATCGCTCAACCCTCCCGCCGTCGATTGCTTCGCACCACGCCACGCACACCGCGGCGACCTGCACGAGCTCCGTGCGCAAGCGCTCCAGCGAGACACTGCGCCCCTCGCCGAGGCCCTCGTTCAGCTCGTGGCCAACCTCGCCGAACTCTTCCGCGAGCACCATGAAGCGCTCCGCGTTGGACAGGCCAGCGTCGGCGCACGTGTAGGCGAACTTGCCTTGCTCTCTAAGGCCGTTCTGGCGTACGCGCTCTAGAGCAACGTGGAGCATTACGCGCTGAATTTCGGTGCCGTTCTGTTGCTCTTCCAGCTTCACATCGCGGCCGGCGTCCCAGTCGCACTCGGCGAACTCGCGCAGCGCGGCAACGAGTCGGTTGTTGTCGGTCGAAATGCTAATGCCGTCCCAGCTCTCGGTGAGAAAGAAGCACTCTCGAATCTTGCGAACCCTAGAATCGATGAGCGAGTCGTGCGGAATCATTGCCCGACCCCCGACGCCTGAGCCTCGAGCATCTTGACCAGCGCCTCGGCTTTGGACTGATTGAGCTCCTTCAACGGGCCGCAGCCGTGCTTGACGCTGAACTCGCCCAGCTCGTCGAGCGTGAAGCCGATGCCCTTGCCCAGGTCGGCAATACGGCGTTTGGTGTCGGGTTGAAGCTCGCCAGTCTTGGGCGCCTCGACGGGCCTCACAGCGGGCGGCGTGGCGCGCGGGCTGGGCTCCGGAACCTTGCCGGTGCCGCTGGCGGCGTTGCCGTCGTCGTCCTCACCGTCGTTCACCCCGAGCAGGCTCTTTACCTGGTAGCGCTTGATGTAAGTCAGTGCGCTACCGAGGTCTTGCGCGCTGCCCCACTTCGGCAGGAACACCTCGACTTCTATTCGATTTTCCCCAAGCGCCAGAATGGTAACCACTCGGTCACCGTCGAATGGCTGGAGCAGAGCGAGCCCATGCTTGTTTAGTGCCGGCCGAACAGAGGCCAAAACCTCTGCTAGGGTCGCGTACTTGAACTTCCGTCGACCGCCGCGCCTGTCTTCGAATTCGACCTCTGCATCGCGGTCCATTTCGATGAATTCAGGCTGAGCTTTGGCCAGCGCCTCGAAGAGCAGACCGACCTGGCCAAAGTAGCGAATGGTCTCCCGCGGCGCGGGAGCGGGAATTGTGTCGGACTGAGAACTTTCTTGATTATCCATTTGGGGTTCCTTTCGTGTGTTACACTGTAACACGCATGACAAGCAAAACGATCACATTTCGGACGAAGACAGCGGAGCGTCTAGCCGTTTACCGTCGTGCTTTCGAGGCAGCTAGACGGGCCAGGCCAAGTATCGACTGGAGCGACTGGCTCCGCAGCGCGTGCGACGCTCAGGCCGTCAGGGACCTTGGGGCCACGCAGGTAGGCCATCAGGACGGGCTGGTGCCGCTCGGGGCCAACCTCGTGCCCCCTGGCGCGGAGCTGGACTCTCCAGTGCGCCAGGGCGACGCGGAGTAGTTCCAGCTCGTAGATGCTGCTCACGGCAGGCCGACCATAACCCGCACCGGCTTGTCGGTCGACGGGTCGACAACCGAGACAATTTGGTACGAGCGCAAGAAGCGCGCTTTGCCCTTTGGCGAGGTCGCCCCGCAGATGCCCACCTTGGCGCCATCCGTGGTCGTGGCCTCGGTGAAGTTGGAGCAGGACACCGGCCTGATAGCCTTTTCCTCAGCCGAGGCGACCGAAGACAGTGCGAGCAGTGACACGATGATAGCGAATGTTTTCATGTGAATCTCCGTGCGCGGAATTGCGCGGTGGAGGCCGTTGGAATCGAACCAACGAAGCGCGGAAAGGAACCACTCAATACGCGCCCGAGCCATCGCCCCCAGGTCAGTCTCGTTGCTCTTCGGGTGGCAGCGCGCGGTTGCTGCGCTCGAAGTCGTCCCACAATCGAATGGATTCTGTTCGCAGGTCGAAAGCCTTGTTTGCTTCGGACAGAGCATGATTCAGGCCGACAGCGAACGCCTCGGTAACCGCCTCGTCCGCACTCATCTCGCCCGACTCGATGTGGGCAGCGATTTCGCACAGCTCCTGCTCTACGTGGTTTTTCAAAACAGCCTCCCGCAAAGCAGGACGCAAACCATCATTCCCAGGTAGGGCGCCAGTTCAGACACTCGGCCCCCAAACAAGCTCATTCATGCGCTCGACTCCTTTTGGGTTGGACAGGCAACGACCGGAGCCGATGCGGTGCGGGTAGTGATACGACGGACAAGTGCACGTCAGATTGCGCGGGCTGTCGGAGCGACGGCAGAGCGGGCGACCGCGGCGGCAATTGGCCTTGCGGCAGTAGCAGCCTTTCACGGGTCGCTCCCGGGCACCCAGAACCCGTTTTCTTTCATGTAGTCGGAATAGCGTTTCATCGCCGCCTCGGCCCTATCGCATGCTTCTTTGGTCTCGAACCACTCAGCAAACGAGAGCACAGTGACGGCAGACAGCGGGATGTCTGGATTCTCCAGCGCAAATTGCGCAAGCAACTCACGCAATCGCTCTGTGTTCATAGCGGCGCCACTTTCTTGGCCTTGCCATCGCGCCGAGCCAAGCGGTCCAACATGCCGGCCTCCTGCGAAGCGTAGCGGCTCATCGCGGCCACACTTCCGAACCGCTCGGCGGGTTCATCTGGTCGAATTCGGTACTCCGCAGGTCGTAATCCTCATTCTCGAGTGCGTGCAACTCGGCAGCTAGCGATTCCTCGCAGGGGTAGCAAAGCCCGTTTTCGAGCTCGTGGCATTGGCAACGGTGGGTCGAGATGGTCATGGGTTCCTTTCGTGTGTCAACAATGAGGCCTCGTAAAGCGAATGTCAAGCGCTAATCGCAGCACCAGGCGTTGCCGGTTTCCTGTCGGCCATCCGTCCAGTCTGGGCCATCGCAATGGCCGGGGATAGGGTTCGTTTGCGCAACGTCTTGGCAAAGCAGGAACACGGATTGGCGAGGACAGACCTGCAGGCGAGCCTTCTCGCTCTCAATGGCACAGCCCTTCGGTAACGGGTCTACCTGGCCGGCGCACGCGGTCAGCAACAGGGCAACGAGTAGCGCTTTCATTCGGTCTCGCTTTCCAGCTCCGACACGATGGTATCGTAGTCGCAAGACTCGCAGACATCGGCCATGAGTGCCCAATACATCTGGGCAGACACATCGCGTGCGGGCTCGCCCATCTCGTCCTCGGCCGCATCTGGGTGGCTAGAGCAGCAGAGCCCAACGCGCGCCTGGTGCGTGTAGATAACCCGTTGATGCCCGTCTACCTGCTCATGCAGGTGGTCACGGAATTCGTCCTCGTCGGAAACCTCGCCATCCTTGACAGCGCGCTTCATCTCCTCGCGAATTCCGCGCACATCGTCCCAATAGTCGCGCTCAATCACGCGCCAGGCCTCATAGTAGGTAATGTCAGCGCTCATTGGGCAAATACCTTTCCGTTGTGAACATACAGGTAAACGCTGCCGTACGGCTTGCAAGCTTTGGACAAGAGCTCTCCAACCTCGCCATATCCGCGGTCCCAGAAGCCAGCGCCGTGGCCGTTGCGAGTTAGCCAGAAGTCATGGCCGTTCTGTTCGTCGTCCGCTTCGGTGCGCTGTAGCAGCGCATAGTTTGCCTCCCAGAAGTTCTCGCAGTCCTTTCGAAGGCTCGCCAGCGCCTCTTCAGTGAAGTCGCAGGTGTCGTAGTTGTCATCCAGTGGCCCTCCACCTGACTCGTTTGCGTTGTCGGTAGACAACCAGAGCGCGCACTCTAGGAACGCCTCGAAAAAGGTCTCCGGCATGGGCTCCGGCTCAGCGTAGGCGGACTCAATGCGCTCGCCGGTCTGATCGCAGTACAGTTCCGGTTCTTCCCAATTAATGTCGGCCGCTTCGAATTCCCAACACCCGTATCCGTCGCGCGTGGACCGGGCAATCTCCCAAACGTTTTCCAGCGCGGCCGAATGGGACAGCGTCGAGCCGTCGGTAAGCAGCACGAACACCGGATAGCAGCCAACGCTGGTGTACGGGCCAGCGCGCAAAGCGTCCAAAAACTGGCGAACCTTGGCACCGTTTTTCATTGGGCCGCCCTTTCGTTCTCGATGTCGAACGCAATGAGCTCATTGAGCGAAACGGACGGCGTGGCGGCCAGGTAAGCACGGTAGGCATCAGCCAGGCACCAGTCTTGAACGCGGTTGTACATGGCGTCGGGCAGCGCATCGCCCTGCGCTACGGCCTGCAGGTAGGCCGCTTCCGCGGCGTTGTGGCAGTACTGGGTGGGTTCCTCGTACTCCGCCGCGGCGCACACGCACGGCAGCGACAAGAGGGCAGCGAGGAGGCTCGTGGATACTGAAAATCGTCCTAGTCGGGTCATTGGGTGGTTCCTTTCGACTCGTTTAATCTAGTGCTACGTCAGGCGGACGTCAAGCGAGAATCTCGCGCTTTGGTTCTTTTCTCCAAGATGGCTTTGCCATGGCGCTTGCAGCAGTCTTTCTTGCTGCCGGGCAAGTAGGCATAAACCGCCAGCTCGCCGCATCCAGCATAAACGCACTTGCTTGGATGGCTTGAGAAAGACCATCCGGGCAGGCGACCAAAGCCGCAAGCGCGGCACGTTCCGCGTGCTGAACCCTCCCCATGGCAACGCAACGCGCCGCACGCCATGCACACTACTTTGCCGCAACGGTCCGCCGATTCTGGCGCTTGATACCAGCCGCTCGGGAAGCATCGCCCACAATCAACGCATGCCATGGCTCAAACCTCCAACGCCTCGACCAGCGCCAGCTCGCGCACCGCGCGGTCAATGACGTCCGCTTGCGGCGCCTCGGCGTTGTCTAGGCCGTCCGCGCAGAGCTCACGCAGCGCCACGGCGAACGCAGCCAACGCGGTAGTGGTGTAGAAGCCGCTTTCGATGAACCGGCGCGCTGCGTCTACCTGAGCGCGCGTGTACTCGGTGGAGAGAATCTCGTGAGCTAGTTCGGCTTGAGCTTCTTTGGTCATGGCGACACCTGAAACGTGTAGGTTGCAAGTACAGTCTGTAGGCCACGGAAGCGCGCGATGAAGGTCTCGTCCGAGACATTGACGCAGTAGAAAAGCTGCGTCTTGCCGCGTTCCTGGTAGAGCCAATTGTTCAGCGCGGCAACGTCGGACAGCTCCAAGCCGGAGTAGTCGCCGTTGATTAGGGCGCTCGCCCAATGGGCCGGAGCGTGAATCTCTTCGAACTTGTCAGAGTGGGTCATGTTGGTTCCTTTCGACCTCTCCAGTATAGGCCCACGTAAAGCGCACGTCAAGCGAACCGACATCGGAAACGACCGGCGCTTGACGATTGTGGGTCGTGAACTTCTGGTTACACCCCTCGCTGATACCGTGAACTCTAGTTCACAATGCGCGATGCAACCTATCGGGCGATAGGCGGACCGGAGGGTCTTAAGTGAGAGCTCCGCTGTCGACGGAACAGCGGTTGGGGTCCGGTGAGCTTTAGCCCAATCCCCACTCAGGCAGGCACTCTACCGTGAGGTAAGCGAGAGACAGGCGGACCGAAGGCGCGGTGTTCTGCTGGCCGTTGACGCGAGCTCGGGCGCGCTCCGCTCTGCCGTGCGGCGGACTCGAAGGCGGGTGAAAAGAGGAGGGCGAAGCGGGCCCTCTCCCCCGCGCCCCTCACGTGTCCCCGCTCCGAATCCCTGCAGGCCCCTGCTCGCCAACGCGCGGGAAACATGCGGCGTTCGCACGCGAGGCTAGCAGGTCGGCCTGTCGGACGGACGTATGTTCAGTGCCACCTCGCACGCACGGCGGCACTGCTCAGTTGTTCAGACTTGGAGGGGTACCCCAGGGGGAGAGGGGTGGGGTGGAGAGGGGGGGCCACCTCAGCCCGTAAATTTTCTCAGCAACCCTAGTCCCACTAAGTCGTCACCCGGAAAACCCCCAACCGTTAGCGCGCAGGGTACTAGTCACCGGGGTTGCGTCGCTGGGTGACGTTGTGATATCGTACCCTCATGAAAGCATCACTCGGTAGAGTATTCCAGTTACGTCACTCGTTCGAATTCCTTAGGCTACTACGGGACCGCGGAACGGTGTCGTTCAGCGACGCATGGCGGGCCATCGGGTGCTACCCGAAGTCGATGGCCGTGTTGGTCAAGTGCTGCGTTGGTGCCGGAATGGTTCAACCAGTTGCGACCGGGCGGGGGTACGAGTTGAGCCAGCGAGGGTGGGTGGTGCTACCGGACTGGGAGCGGCTCATGGCCCACGACGGCGAGCCGGGCGAGTGGGATGCGCCGGCTCCGGTGGTGTTGACCAGCAATCCGGAAAAGGTGGCACGAGTGCGGGAGGCGATCGAGTCGCACGGTGTGGTGCGCCGGGTGGAAGCTGGGTTCGTCGCCGTTGGGCCGCTTGAGAAAGGTCATCCGGTCAAGATGGCCTCCGACGAGACGCTCGCGCCAATCGCACCGGGATTCCACGAAAAGAGGTTCGTCGAGCTGGAAGAGGACGCCTCGCTAGACCCGTTCGGGATGGGAGGCACGGAATGACCTGGAATCCTGACCACGGGCCGAACAACCTGGAGTGGGAAAAGTACACCATGGAGCTCACAGCCGAGGAGCTACTCGACGGGCTGAAGGCTCGCCTTTACCAGCCGACGCAAGACGCTTACGGCAAGGCGTGCCTGTACGAGCTAGAGCAGCGGCTGCTGATGCTGGTCGGAGGTTTTAGAAACACCATTCGCGCCACGTATTACGTTGCAACGCACGTCAAGTGGTGCTAGGGTAAGGCATGAGTCAGCCTCCCCGTTACGACGACAAGATTCCACGCAAGGGTGGTTTTATGTACGCCTCCGAGTGCGACCTCGAGTGCCTGCGCTATTGGCTCGAGCGTTTCTCGACCTCGAGCAACCCAGCCTTCGAAGAGCGCGACCAAAAGCGCGCCAAGGCGCTGAGCTACTGGGTGAAGTACCGGGAGGAAAACCCCTACGACCGCTGGAGGGGCCAGCGCAATCTGCACGAGGTGGTCGCCGCGCAGCCGAGCAACAAGCCCACCATCTTCCCATGGGAAGGCCGCGTTACCACCCCGGCGCCTCTACCCAATCAGGACCCGGGCGACGACAAGCGCGGCGATGCGTGGGAAGCGCCGGGAGCCGCGCCGCCAGACGACGATTTCGCGAAGGGCTGGTGACATGACCAATCGCGTCGTATTCGCGCCAGGGAAACAACTCGACTACTGGGTAATGGATGAGGTGGCGGAATTTCCGCAGGAAGCATATCGAGAACCAATGACCAAGTTCCGCACCGGTAGAATCTGGCGCCTTGGCGAGAAGGAGCTGGTGGTCCGAAAGTACGTCGCGCCGTCAACGCTCGAGCTATGGGACGCGCTCGAGGACAGCGAGCCAACCCCGGCGGCAATCGCCCGTTTCCAGCAAGGCCTCGGCGCGAGTCAGCTCACGTCGACCAAGTGGCACCAGTTCTGGAGGTCGCTGTGAAAAGCCAGGAAGACGTCAAGCGAATGCTAAAGTTAGACATCGAAAAGACACTCGTCCGGAGCGGATGGAGGAAAGCACAGCCGCGCAGCATTTGGGCGCAGCCAGTCATTCGAGAGTTCGCGTGGCGCACGAGCCCGGCGTTCTTTTCGCCCATGTGGAGGCCGCTCTGATGCACGTCCGTGGCTGCACGTGCGACGACTGCCTGCCGGGCGTACCGGCGTCCGTCACCCGCGTCGTCACCACCGAGCCGGCCGAGCTTCCGATGTGGCGGCGGCGCAGCATCCCGAACTTCGAGGCATGGCTCGCTGCACGCGAAGAGCAGATATTCACCGAGCAGTTCCCGGACCCCGAAGCTCGCAAGCGCGCGCAGAACGCCAGGTCCTACGCGAAACGTAAGCTACTTGACGACCCGCTTGACGCGCAAGAAACGGAGTTAGCATGACAGAGGCCGAGAAAGCGCTGCTGGAATTATCCATGCGCCGCTTCGAGCGAGACGACTTCGAATTTTCGGAGTTCGAGCAGCTGCGCGCTGAGGTTGTTCGTGAACGGATGCCGGCTGACATCAAAGCCGTCTGGCAAAAGGCGTACAAGGCCGTGGTCTATGCACGGAGCGCTCTCACCAAAGCCGAGGCAGAACTGAAAGCAATCGAGTTGCCGCCAGCGTTTGATTTCAGCGCATGGAGACAAGAGGTCAGGGCAGAAGTTCTAAAGGAACGCTCGCTTGACGACCCGCTTGACGTGTAGTACAACGTATGACGTGAACACGCGCGCCGCCAGAGTTGCTGAACTCGAGGATGCCGAGATGGCATTCTGGCGGTCGCTCGTGCACGAGGAGTCGAAACCGATGCCGGAGTTGTGGGTGGTTGATGCTGAGCTGCCGTCTTGCGAGGCGGCCGTGTGCGCGTTCCTGTTCATTGGGCGCGGGATTTCGGGTGAGGCGTGAGAGAGATTCTTTGCTCGTGCGGAGAGCGCTCTCCTGAGCCAGCGGAAAGAACCTGCTTTACGTGCGTGCGCTGCGGGGAACACTTTCGGCTTTGGGGCTCAGGAGTGAGGAGCTACTGGGTTGCCGGAATCCTTCTCCCGGACGAACGCGCGATGAGCAGCGGGGCGTTGGCGCGATGATTCTCGAGTACGAGCCTTTCAAGCCACCAGGCACACCAAACGCTTACGAGCTCCGCATTCTGCAAGACATCGTGGCCCTGACCGCAGAGCTCGGCGAGCCGCCCCACCTGTCGCGAGTCGGCAAGGACATCGGCGTAACACGCCAGGGTGTGTACCACTGGGTCAAGAAGATGCGCAAAAAGGGGTTGCTCGAAGAGTCGCCGGTCGCTGGCTCAAAACAAGGGCTGGTGCTCACGCATAACGGGCTACTCGCCGTCGCGACCGCCATGGGGGCCGACGTGGAGCCCCGGCTTGCGTCGACGGATGAGGCGCTCCCCTAGCTCTGCGTAGCGCAGCCGCAACAACGAACGGCATTCATCGAGCGTCAGCTTCTGGCGCGGGATGAGCCACGAGCCGTTGCGGTTTGGTTCCTTCGGTAGCACCTCGAGCCCCGCGCGCTTGAGCAGCGCCTTCCATTGGCTTTCTTTTGGCCAGCCAATGAACCGGCGAACGTCCTTCTTCCAGATTACGCCGATGCTTTTCCACTCAGCCATGCAGACGGTGCGGGTTCTTCGCTGACTCCGAGGTGTCGTCGAGCCCGAAGTGGCCGTCGCGCGCGCCCGCGGCGTATCCGTCGTCCCACGCCTTGGCGCGCGAAGCTTTCAGGCAGTCAATCAGGCAGTCCGGGCAGTTCGGGTCGCTGCCGCAAATTCCGCGCGCCGGGTCGCCGTGCGCGCCTTCGGCGGCGAGAGGCCGAGAGCAACAAGGGCAGAGTATTTCCATGCGTTACATTGTAACACACTGTCGCTGAGGACACACGCCTTCGCGACCACTCTCAGACCCTTGCGGTGCGCTGCGTCCCCCTTACGGTCCGGACGCTACGACCGGAGAGCGCTGACCCGCAAACGCCAAGACGCTTGCGACGCGCAGTGCGCTTCCTTTGTAGCTCTCTTCTCCCTAAGACCTAACAGGTCAGATCGCGCGCGAGGCGCGTACCATTACAGCGTCACAATAGTCAAGAAAAATCGTCACACGGTACAACGGTACAGCATCAAAACAGCCTCATTTCTAATCGGAGGCGTGACCATACGTGAGGTGCATTTTCGGATTTGCGATTAAAGTGCCGGGACAATTTTGCACGTCACACCTACATGTAGGTAACCACTGCTCAAAGGCGCCCGTGGCGAAAGTGTTTTACACTGTAATACGCGCGTGGTAGACTGCCACGGTGCCCATCCGAGACATTGGCGTCGTACCGGACTACTTGGACCGCGCGTTTCGCGCGATGGAAGATGAGGTCGCCGACCGTAGTGACCCGAAGGGGCACCTGGGGCACCATTTCCGCACGCAGCGCGTGCAGCTGGCCGACCTGAAGATGATTCAGAAGCATCGGCCGCTGGCGCCGCCAGGGCGCGGGGAGAATTTCAACTACATGAGCCCGCTCCATGCGCGCGTTCTCGAGGAACGACGCATCGTCGCGGAGAATCGGCGAAATTCGCTGTGACCGACCTCTGGATTGGAGGCCGCTTGCCAGGCCTGAACGAGCTTTTGGCCGGAAAATCGACCCAAAAGCAGGGCTGGAACGCCTACAACGACGTGAAACAACGTTGGTTTGGGCAAATCAAGCTGCGATGCCTAGAACAGCACGTGCAGCCGGTCGGCCCTGCCTATTTTTCCTTCCTGTTCGTTGAGCCGGACAGGCGCCGCGACCCGGACAACGTTTCCGGGGGCGGAATCAAGCTGATTTTCGACTCGCTGGTCGGCGCCGAGGTGATGAAAGGCGATTCCTGGGCCCACGTGCTCGGTTTCGTCAGCTACTGGCAGGTTGGCGCGGCGCCCGGGTGCCTCGTGCACGCCGACGAGCACAAGATTTGGTCCAAAGAGTCAATGGAGGCTCTTTTGGCTGTGAAAACGGAGAAATCAGTATGAGAAGCAAGAAAACTGGGTCGGATTTGGAGCTTTCGGTCATGCAGTCGTTCAGCCGCACGCTGAAGGAGCTGCCCGCAGAGAGCCGCAATCGCGTCGTAAACTGGGTGAGTTCGCAGGATTGGAGCACGGAGACGCTGGCTCCGAAGACTGCGACTGCCAAAGCGGACGCTGCCGCGCTAAGCTGAGGCGTAAATGAGCGAACGGAAGCCAACTACGGACGGCAAGCAGGTCACGAACGACCCGGTGTACCCGTCCGTGTTGGCTACCAAGCCGGAGGCGAGCATCGAACGCCAGCGCGCCGCGCGCGACAGGCTGGTCGGCCTGCGGGACGAATTGTTCCACGAGTCGATGAGCGTGCTTCGTGACGCGATGCGCTTCAGCGAGATTGACCCGAGCCTTCAGCGAGACCTGGATCCGGCGTTCGAGCGCATGGAGAACGCCATGGGCCAAGAGCAGGCTCAGCGCGCGTACCGCGTGGCACTGCTAGCGAACATGCCGAGTGCTGACGCGCCGATTGGCCTAAAGCTCGCAGCCAACATCGCCGTAGGCATCATGAAGGCGAACGCGCAAGAGAAGGGCGGAACGCACGTGCTCAATGTCAGCAAGGTCGTGCTCAACGCCAGCGCGTTGCCCGAGTTCGAAGAACGGGAAGTGGAGAGCGAATGACGCAGGGTCACGAAGGACTGATTTCTTTGCTGGCGACATGTGCGCCGCTCCTGTCTGAATTGCCTGACTGCGAGAACTGTGAGCGACCGGCTGGTCAATACGGAGACTGCCAGTTTTGCGTCGTGTGTCGTCGTCTCGAGTCGGCCCGCGAAGAGCTCTACTGCGCATACGCGGCGCTGTCACGGGTGAGCAAGTGACCTTCGGTCCCGAAACACCCGTCGCGCGCAACGACCCAAAGCCGGCGGACCGCGTGTACTATCGGCACCTGGAGACGGGTGACCGCGGGTACCTCGTCGAGCGCAACGGCAAGCCCGCCATCAAGTGGGACCGCCCGTTCGCCGGGGACACGTCGCCGGACCTGACACGCTGGAAGAAAGAGGACGACGCGGTTCCGTTGTTCAGCCAGCACCAGATTGCGATGGTCGCGTTTGCAGCCGACAAGGAGTGCTGCCGCGCTCTCGGCCAGGTCGACATCGCGCAGCGCGTCTGGCTCGACTTGAGCGAGAAGCAGCGCCGCGATTGGATGACGGACGGGCCGAAGACGAAGGTTGGACCGCGCCGCGAGCTGTACGAGGCGATTGTCGTCGCGCTGGGAGGCAAGCGTGCCGCAACGTAAGCAGCTCACCACGCGCCCGCTGGAGCAGGAGTCGCTGCTCGAGTCGATGAAGCGTGAGGTCATTCCCTATTTGCGGCAGACCGGCTCGCTCATCGAAGATGTGGCGCCGCAGACACCGCCGACCATCACCGGCTCACGCGGCGGCGCGACCGTCGCAGTGCTCACCGCGCTGCTCACCGCGCTCGACGCGGCCGGCATCATCAACAACCAGACGACGCCATGAGCGATGTTCTCTACCAGCCATCGCCATGGCAGCAGCGGTTCCACGACACCGCGCGCATGGGCATCAACGAGGTGCTCGGTGCCGGATCTGCCGGACCTGGTAAGACCACGGCCCTGCTGATGGACATCACCGACCAAGTGACCATCGAGCACGAGCGCTGCTCGAACAAGAAACACAAGCATCACCTGGAGTGGGGAGCGTCTGTCGGGTGGGCGCTCCACCTGCGTCGCACGCGCTTGAACCTCGAGCAGACGATTCGAGTGTCGCACCGTATGTTCCGCGCCATCGACCCGGGCGCGCAGTGGAACGAGCAGAAGTCGACGTGGGTGTTCTCGAGCGGCTTCCGGTACCAATTCGGCCACTGCAAGGACCCGAACGACTGGGAGCAGTACATGAGCTTCGAGTTCTCGGCCATCTACTTCGACGAGCTCACTGCGTTCAACGAAGAGCAGTACGACCAAATCGGCACGCGCCTTCGCTCGAGTGACCCGGTGCTCGCGCTGATGCTCCGCATTCGAGCGATGTCCAATCCGCTCATGCGTCGCGAGGGCGAGGAGAACTACACGGTCAACGACCCACACTGGGTGCGCAAGCGCTTCGTCGACCCGGACCCGCGCGGAAACGTCATTTTCAAGAAGAAGCTGAAGCGCAAGGACGGAACGGAGGCGTGGCACAAGTGGTGTTACATGCCAGCGAAGCTGCAAGACAACCCCGACAAGGCGTTCGTCGCGCAGTACGAAGTCCAGCTGCTCAAGCAGAAGCCGCACATCCGCGCCGCGCTGCTCGACGGCGACTGGTACGTGACCGCCGGCTCATTCTTCGCTGAGTACTGGAAGAAGTCGATTCACGTCGTGAAACCGTTCAAGGTGGCGAACGGCTGGCGAATCTTCCGTTCGATGGACTGGGGCTTCAAAGCGCCGGGCTGCCTGCACTGGTGGGCGCTCGACGACGATGACACGCTCTACTGCATCAAGGAGCTACGTTTCCAGGGCAAGACGGTGGGCGAGGTCGCGGCAATGGTCGAGACCATCGAGACGTCGCTCGGGCTCTGGGACGAGCGCTCGAAATCGTCGCGCGTCACGGGCCCCGCGGATACCCAGCTTTGGGAGCAGCGTGGGCTCGGCGGCAAGTGCATGGCCGACGTGTTCGCCGAGAAAGGCGTGACGTGGACGAAGGCCGACAAGAAGAGCCGTCAGACGAACGCGCAGCACATAATCAAGCGACTAGTTGACCACGACGAAGAGACGAAGGTCCCAGGGCTAGTGTTCTTCGATTCGTGCACGTGGATTATACAGACATTGCCGGCGATTCAGACGAGCACGCACAATAGCGAGGAGCCGGCTGACGGCGGCGACGATCACGCCCTGGACTCCCTCTGCTATTCAGCAGCGTACGCTTCGCGCGGGAAAACTGCTATTCCACCAGTTCGACCGCTCAAGTCCGAGTGGGATGACGAAGAAGAAATGCCGAAAGACCGCGAGCGCGCTGGGCGCCTCGGATACGGTCAGGAGCTTTGCTGATGGCTGAAGAACAAGAAGCGCCGGAAGTTGACGCATCGGAAAGCCTTGCCGACGAATACACGGTCGAGGGCGAGGAAGAGGCGGCCAAATCCGAGGTGCTCGTTTACGACGAGGATTCTCTCAATCTGGTGTTCGACTTCGAGAAACACCAGGACGGTGAGAAGGCCATCGAGAAGCTGGCGAACAAGATAGTCGACGAGTTCGACGACGACTTCGAATGCAGCGAGCCGCGCCGCAAACGCATCGCCGAGGACTGGAAGTTGTTCGCCGGTGAGCTGCCACCGAAGGAGTGGCCGTACGCGAACGCAGCCAACGCGAACGTGCCAATCATGATGGAAAACCTGACGCGCGTCGTGTTCCGCGCGGACGGCGAGCTCTTCGGTGACAAGAGCAACGTGTTCGGCGTGAGCGCGCTCGGCGACAAGGACCAGGACCAGGCGCAGCTGCTGTCGATGCACGGCAACTGGCAGCTCCGCAACGAAATCCCCGACTTCTATCGGCAGATGAAGCGCGGGCTGATGAACTACTTCACGGTCGGCGACGTGACGTTTCACTCGTACTACGACGAGCGGCTCAAGAAGAACCGCCACGAGTGTCTGACCGCCGACGAGTTCGTCACGCCGTTCACGTTCACAAGCACGATGCCGGACTACTCGGACGCGCCGCACTACACGCGCGTCTACATGAAGTACCCGCACGAAATCGAAGCGATGCGCGGCGTGTGGGCCGACGTGGACAAGGTGCTCGGCGACGACCCGGAGAGCCGCCCGACCAACAACTTCGACGACGACCCCGAGCAGCTCATCGCTGTGTCGACGGCGCAGACGGTTGGCCAGGAGATTCCCGACGAAGGCGGCCCTCGCAAGCTGCTCTGGTACGAAGGGTGGGTCGACTTGCCGAACCAGGACCGGCAGCGGTTCATTCAGGCCATCGTCGACTACGAGACGCGGCATATGTTTCGCCTGACCATCCACGAGGAAGCAACGTGGGAGGAGAAGGCGGCGTACAAGCGTCAGGTCGACGAGCTCGCCAAGTTCCGCGCTGACCAGATGAACCACCAGCAGGCCATGCAGGAGCATCAGGACACAATCGCGCAGATTGGCCAGACTGCCGCGCAGGGGCTCGCTGGCCCCGAGCAGACGCTCGCCGCGTTGAGCGACCTGGAGGCGCAGGCCCCGCAGCCGCCCTTGCCGCCTCCGTGGATGCAGAACCCGGACGACCCGGACGAGACACCGAAGCAGCCCGACAAGCGCCCGATTCACCTGTTCGTGCACGGCGTGTGCATCGAGCCGGCGCACGGCAACATCGGGCTTGGCTACGGCGGGATGCAGGCGGACTTCCAGCGCGCGGCGAATACCGTGCTCTCGCAGTTCATCGACGCCGCCACGCTCGCCAATTGCCAGACGCTCATCACCGCGGGCAATGTCAGCTGGAACTCGGACGGCAAGTACAAGCTGGCGCCGGGCGCAATCAACGTCGCCACAGGAATGTCGGCAGCCGACCTGAAAGACGGGCTCATCCCGTTCAAGTTCGGCGACGCGAACCCGGCGTTGATGCAGGTCATGTCGCTGATGCAGCAGTCGGGAGAGAGCTCGATTCAAGGACCAGCGGTGCTGTCCGGAGAATCGGGCAAGTCCGGCGAGACCGCGCGCGGCATCAACGCCCGTATCGAGCAGGCGACAAAGCAGCTCAGCGTCACCACGAGCGCATACGCCTTCCAGGTGCTGACGCAGGTGCTGAAGAACAACGCCTACCTCAACAGCCGCTGGCTCCCCGACGAGCAGCTGTTCCAAATGGAGGCCAACCTGATTCCGCAAGGCATGACGCCGCCGTTCAAAATCGGCCGCGAGATGTACGAGCGGAACTACCAAATCGAAATCAAGGCCGACATGCGCTTCGCGACGCAAGCGCAGCGTGTGGGTGAGGCCGACGACGCGCTCAAGCTATTCAAGGAAGTGCCACAGCTCCAGGGCAACATCGCGCTCATCTACGCCATCCTGAAGCAGTGCCTCGAAGCGCGTGGTTTGCGAAACCTCGTGCCGCTGCTTGGTCCGCCGCCGCCCATGCCGCAGACGCCGCTCGGCATCCCTGCGCCGCCGCCGCCCGGCATGGCGCCCCCTGGGGCAGAAGGGGCTCCGCCCGGCGCTGGAGGCCCCCCGCCGTCCGGCATGGTGCCGCCTGGCGGCCCGATGAAAGGCCCGCCGCCGGGCATGCCACCGCGCCCGAACGCGCCAATGCCGGGTAGCGTCCAGTGACTGACTACAGCAAGTTCCGCAAGTCGACGGACATGCTCGATTGGATGCGCACTACGCAGGCGCAGTACTTCGTGAAGCAGCTCAGTGAGAAGCTCGAGACTGCGCACGACAACTTGGTGGCCACGTGCCTCAAGTCTACCGACCCGAAAGTCACAGCTGCGGCAACGCAGTGGAACGAGCTGAACACCCTGACGGCGTACCTGAAGAACGCCAGAAAAGAACAAGTCGATGAGTGAGCTAGTGAACGCGAGCGGCGTGGCCTTGCCGCAGGTCAACAGCGACCAGCTGGCGGGGCGCGACCGCGAGATTGCCGAGCGCCGCAGCGAGATTCTGCGTAAGCGCATGTCGCCGCCCGGGTCGCTGGGCCTCCCTAGGCTATTGGACGAAAGAAGGATTGCCTACGGCATCACCGACCGCGCATTCGACTGGGATGCGTCTTTTGCTCGCGTCTACATCTGGCAAATCCCGATGCAGAAGGGCGATAAGTTCGAGTCGGACTCGCTAATCCATATGCCGGAGTCGGTGCAGCAGCGCGAAAAGACGAAGGCCCCGCAGGGCATCATCATCAGCGCTGGTCTCACCGCGCTCGACCACTTGCGCGGGCACGGCATGGATCTCGGCCACAAGGTGCTGTTCTGCCACTCGGCGCCCTACCACATTCGCTACGACACGGTGCTCGGGCTGGAGCAGCACCTGATTGTTCTGCTGTCCGGCGACATCATCGGCAGCGAAGACCTGGCGACGAATCGCCGCAACCGCGTGGTTCGCTACTTGGCGCGTCGCACCGAAACATCGGTCGCGCACACGTTCATCGACGAGAAGGGGCAGCCGTGGTTGCCCGAGTCCGACGTATTCGGGGAGCATGAGTGATGGCTGGACTAGACGACACTGAGCAGGAGCAAGAATCCGTAGGCAATCACCTCGGCAAGCTGCGCGAGCGCATGGGCGCCGCGCGCGCCTCCGCCGAGGAAGACGAGGACGAGGTTTCGACCGAAGCCCCCGAAGTCGAGGAAGAAGACGAAGAGGCCGAGGTCGCGCCAACCCGCCGCGAGCGCCGCGCTGGACGGC
>Ga0105239_10004421_pt1 | contig 16814 bp, 20 predicted proteins | sample KBSC44metaG_FD_92761 | JGI IMG/M metagenome (GOLD analysis project Ga0105239, IMG submission 92761) | Corn rhizosphere microbial communities from Kellogg Biological Station, Michigan, USA - KBS C4-4 metaG | ecosystem: Host-associated > Plants > Roots > Rhizosphere > Soil | place: Michigan, USA...
AAACATCCTTGGACAGAGAGACCCTTTCAAAATTTGATCCTCAAACAACGCGAGACATTGTCATGTACCCAGTCACTGTGACCACCTGGTAAGTACGGAGTACAACACGAGGTGTGGGAAAATGTTTACGAGTACGACAACTTCGATCGCGAGAAAAGTCTTTTTGACGGTTCCTTTGGACGGCCCATGGATTTGCGAAAGGGATTGGGCTGAACGCGAAGGCCTAGCCCAAACCTAGTCTATGGTATCTACGGACGCTCCGTAGGGATACTCTCTGCAACGAACAAGCAATCAATCGATGACTGACCGCCGAACGCCACCGAAGTCATAAGGAATGCCATCTCAATCTCGCGGAGAACGGCACCGTTGTCGCTCAGCTGTGCTTGACAGGCTCCGGTCGTTTCGAGGATTTTGAGTCAAGAAAATCGACAATCACACTTCAATCTCCTTCCTCCTTCTTTACTTTGTCACCGTTGGAACTTTGGTTAGAACTCACGAATGCATACGAGGCAGATCCATCCCGTCATCAGCCTGGCACCCCCCTCCCCCCCTTGCTTTGATTTCTTCCTCGTCGGCCGAACCGAAAATGTCCTTGGAAGAAGTGGCTTCATGATCTGAGTCAGAATTGGCTGGCCTTGACGGCCTTGTTGTGCAGTACCCGGCCCCAGAACCTGTCATTGAGTTGGGTGGGGGGGACCATTGTCGGTTCCAATATTCGAACCTTAGCATAGCTGGAACCTTCCGAAGATGCGTGCAGACCGGAGCCGCGAATCAGGGCGCTGATATCATGGAGACGACTAGACAGCGTCAGCCTCAAGGCTCTCCCAGCCTGCCACCAAGATATCAATGGTCAGAGGTCTGGAAATTCTGGCTGTCACTGTCAAGTGACGTAAGATGTGTACCAAAAGAGTTGAGTCCAGGCCAGGGAATTGCTTTGGCATGAATCTGCCCTGTTTGTAGATTCCTTCTACTCGTACGGCACGAGGGTCTACCCTTCTACTACTGCCTTATATGATTTCGAAGTCGAGATGAGGATGATAACCACCTCCATTACAGAAACGCGAAAGAGCCCACCCTCTCCCAACATCTGTCCAGCACACTGTTAGACTGTCCTATCCATTTCTCGATATCGATGTTTTAAATTTCATGTGTGATATTCTGTTCTCTCTAGAAATTGCTGTCACAGGTCCTAGCCTTATCAGATATTCGAGAATCCCCAATGCCCATAATCGAGTGTCACTTCGCCCTCACTCCGATCCAATCCAACCCATGCTTCCAACCCATGCCCACACGTAAAATGATAATTTCCTTTTCCGCCCAAAGTTCTTTTTTGGGAGGTCGGCGCAATCACACTCGCATCCTCGGTTTTTCTTCATATCGCAATGTTTCGTTATAGCGTTCCTCCCCCGTTCCTGTTGACTTGAGCAACATGCCGATCGACAGGAAGACGAGAGGCAGAGTCTTGTCTCTCAATAGTCATCATCATACACACCATCATCCTCAGCCTCCTCTCCCGCGCCACCGCCAGATGTGCCCGCAGCCGACTTCCTGCTCGATTTGGCCGTCGCATAGTCACTGAAGTTCCTATCCGCTGCCTCCTCGGCCGCGGCCTCCTGTGCGACGTTCTCGCACGCGTCGATCCAGTCCGAGTACACGTCCACTGCGGCGGACAGGTAGTTGATCCCGGTCTGGAAACGTTGCCCGCAGACTTTGCAGTGCAGATTTCCTACGCCGGCTTTCTTGTCCAGCTTCACTTGAATCGCTTTCTCGTGATTGCAGAACAAGCATGTGAATGTCGTGGCAAGGGGTTCGCGCTGTGGTGGGAGGCGGGGTCTGTGTTAGTGATGGACTCGAGTCGGGGCTTGATGTAGATCATGTGTTTCATTTTGGGGAGGGGAGGAGAGAATGGTTGATCGAGTGCGCGAGCGACATGGCGGAACTTACTTTCTTTGGCCCTTGAGGCTTGCTCGACGACTTCTTGCGTTTACCCTGTGAAGGACTTGTGAGACTTCGCATCACAAATTCCAAGAGTTGTTGAAAACCTACCATGTTCACCTGCGCCTTTGTTCAGAGAGCTTGTGAGAAAGCCAGTCGTGACACCTGTAAACTGCGCCTGGCCGAGTTGTAGTGGCTACAGTTTCGCTTTCGTGCGTTTGGGTGCAAGAAAGGGGATGGAAGTGGTGTTAGAGGATATACCTACTTATCCTGGATGGAGTAATAAGTACGGGTCCAAGCGTAGTAGATGGGTGCGGTGACTGCAACCCGCAATTCCAGTCACGTGCGACGACCGCAAACGTCATGGTCTGTACGGCAATAGTCAATAGCAAGACCACAAGACGGGCTGGGCTGTAGTTCTTTGACTTTCATTCACGAACCACCCCACTATTTGGTGAGCATTCGTTGCACAATCCAGTCACAAGAAGGCAGAATTCACGATGGAAAGGACTGACGACCTCGTCCTGGTGCTGCCTTGACTTTGTCGCAAGCTGACCTCAAGATAGTGACATAATTGCGAAGTGATGTATCTTCAACGATTTAGATCCTTTTTATGTTGCCGTCACATGGCTATGAGGTGCGGCGAGACTCGCTCAAGGAGAGGTCTGACTGATGGACAAAGCTTCGGCCTGACATAGGTGAGCCGGTAGAATTCGCTGACGCCCCCTCTTTTGTCTTGTTAGTGATGGTACACTCTGCTACGACAGGCAAGTGATATGGTGAATGTGGGTCCAATGCCCCTTTCATTACTGTCCAAGGACTCAGCAGTCCGAATGTCTCAAGGCTTGGGAGACTCTCACGGTCGCCCTGATACTCAGAAAACCCATCACAACTACATGAATTGTTGCTGAGGGCATGTCGGAACTTCAAATTCACCACTCGCTGACCATGCTTGAACAAAGATGATGTCGGCATGACATCGCATCGCATCAGTGGCCACAGGCCAGGTCGCCGGGATATTGCGCCACGAGGAAGGACTCATGTCACTCCCTCCATAAGCAAGGCCAATCATATCATCTGAGTTCGAACTCACTTACTGACTGCTTCTTGCCTTTGCTCAGGGACGCTACAATAGGTGGGCTGCTGACTTTCCAATATTTTGCCAGAGACCACAACCAGGATCTCTTCCAAATCCTATTCGGGAACATCAACGATGCCTTTATAGATTCTCCATTGCGAAGAAAGCTCTCTGAAGCTGCTCGGAACCCTATACTTGGTTGGGCAGTTCCTCTTTCTGCAACACCACGGGGCAAATCGTCAAGTCTTTCTCTTCATCTGGTAGACAACAGGACTTCTTTGTTCCATCGAAACTGGATGTCAGGCGCTGAAAAGGACAAGGCATGGCATTCACAAAGCAACACGGAGGCAGATCCGGCACCACTTGCTTCACAAGGATTCCCGGGTTTGGAATTTGGCATATCATTATCGGCCACGTGATACTTGAAAACGACAGATCTACTAGGACGGGCACCAGGCCATGACACTCTCAATTGCAATGAAGCGAATATGTGTGACAGGAGGTCAGCTGTCTCGATGTAGCCTGCATGATTGGGGCTGCCAAGGCAGGTTGTAAGTCCAGTCTAAATAAAGAGCTTGAGAAACTGTTCAAAAAGGATCTTGTGTCTCGATGACAGGGAATGTTCCTGTTGGGAGGGAGGGGCGCTCGTAAGCTTTACCGAGTCGTCGATTCGACCATGGTGATCGGGCCAGGGCTTCGGATTCACCTCTGCATGTCCGTTAAAGGAATTCAAAGCTCTTTGCAAGGATGATATGCTCACGGAACTTCAGCATGGCGCTTCCTGCAGGAGTATTAGTTATATAGAAGTGGGGTTGCCTGTCGAAGCGGTCACGCCTTGGGGGCCACACTCCTTGCATGCCAAAATCCGTGATCCACGCTAGGATCTTCGGCCTCAAGAGACATCTTTAGATGCTACTTCAAAGGGTGATATGTTTGCCTCAAAATACCATTGACAGTGCACCTTCAAATGAACTATGGTTCGGTTGGAGACATCTGGGATGTTCTGGGTTTCGCTCTCGATGTATGACACGGGAGCGATTGGTGCCATAGGTGTGGCTAGCTCACTTGCGACATTGGATGGCTACAGCATTATCTGCTCCGGGTAGTCGTCTCTTTCCAATGAGAGTTGATCTAAAACTGGACTGTTTTAATGGGGGCTGTATTCTGGAGGACGGCCGCGGGAACAAACGATAGCGAGCAAGGCTGACGGGAGATACCTAAAAACACCTCTCGTCTCTATTCGCTTGGGCCTGATGACAGGCTGGTCCAATGGATTCAGTTCCATTCCCAGTCCGAGTCCGGTAAGAGCTTTGGGTATTCCTCTTCTACCCAGTTCACGGTAAAAGACACAGGGTCAAGGTACTTTGGGTTAGTATAAGGCATGCCTGTCTCGCTGCGTAAATACGGAGCTATTGCGCACAATCTGAGCAAAGACCGTTGAATACCTGTCAATTTTCATGGCTGCTTAAGATCAGAAAAACGGTTTCATGATTTGTTGCTCCTTCACGTGAGAAATCATTATTTGATGGACAGCTGAAACAGAATAGGCGGTCAAGGAAGGTGTGTTTTAGGAAGAGATACCTCTTGCAATTGTTTTGGAAATAATCATAGCGAGACATCGACCTGGATCATATATATCGCTATCAAGAGATATTCAGCACACCCGTTGAAAGTCCGTACAAGTGGGTCCAGGGGTGGATGACATCCTCCTGTGTCAGCAACGATGCGGATTATGTCTTTCTGTTAGATCACAGGCGCCGGGGAGATGCTGTTTCAATAAGAGTGGGATGCCTGAGATCCTCCTTCTTCACCACCTCGAAGGCTGTGATGGACCTGCTTGCAGAGACACCAAATTAGACAAAAACCAAGGCATGACAACACAGAGTAAGCACGCCTGTATAAGGCAGGCCATGGTGTTTGAAGGCCCTCACTGCCTCGATTTTGTCGGGACATAGGGGTTGTTAAGCTAGAGTGAAGGGTGGCTAAGACGGACGTGAGTGTGGGATGATGGCACTTGAGTCTGGATGCACCAGAGACATAATTGCACGTAGATGCCCAAAGCGGCGATGCTTTGCAATCACTGGCCTCTGTATTCTTTCGGGCAACTACTTCATAATTCTAACACTTGCCACTTCAGTGCTGTCCCTACACAAGGTGCTAGAGTCAGCCTCAGGGGCTGACTCGAGTGGCGCTTGCGAGTTGAAGGGGCGAGAGCCTTGTGGCCATGTTTTGGGGATCTGTGTCAGGTACCTACGTAACCTAGTTAGGTTCGAAGCTGACCGATGGTGAACCTAGTCGTAGAGCAAATCAGCCTGGCAGACAAAAGGACAGTCGAGAATTGTCGGAGAGTTGGTTCGCAGGGGTCCCAGAGTGCAGACTGCAGAGTAATTCGTACGACGCCATATCTGGAGTGTGCCGAGAACCTTGGGTCCCCCGCACGAGTCCATACCTACTTGTACATACATATGTACCACTCCGTGCTCCGTACAAGGACACTTGCAAATTCGTAATTTAGGGCTGACAACGTGGAATTGGACTTCATCTCCAAAACGTTGCACCATCAACAGGAACGCCAGGAATGGTTTCATGGCTTGGGTGGCTAAACAAGGAAGGGGCCGCGGGCGGTGGGCTTTGGGCGATTGATTCTCTTGGCGCGGGTGGCTTCTTCCGCCGAACTCCGCTTTATTCATCCTTCTTTTCCTAAAGTTAGCAACATCAAACCCAGACTACCAGCTGGGCGCTGGCTGTGGTAGTCATTGCTAGTCAAGGTCCATCCACCGCCCTTCCCAGTCTTACTCATCAGTGATTACTTTGGTTCTTGGGATACGAGGACTCGGAATCCATTGATCCGTTTGTCTAGGACAGCAGCATTCTGTATCCCTAGCAAGTATAGCTGGGTACATATTGCTTCCCTAGCAAGTATAGCTGGGTACGTATTGCTTCGCTCCCCCTTAGGCCGTTGTAAACATGTATCACAACGCTCGCTTGTGTTCGGGACACACGCCTAGGCTCGCACCTATGCATACCCATGTTTTCTGGCGGCCGTTGCAGAATCGCTCGCGCGGCGATGACTAGGTCCAAGGAAACCAACTTAGATTCTTGCACACTCCGTGCCCTCGATCTGACCGTCTTGGTTCGGGCACATGAGGCGGTGCATCGGAAAATCTTTGCACGATGTGCTGGCGGGGTTCGTCAAATTGCTGCACCACAACAGAGAGGTAACCAAGAAGTGAGGCCTCCACTGGCTCCAATTTATCTGCCGCATTGTGGCTGGCAATTCAAATGCGGTAAGCAGTCGTCTTGTACATTCAAATGTTCTCAGTACCTTGGATTGTCTTAGTCCAGGCCACGGAAGTTTCACTACCGCGTCGCTTGCATATTCTGTCTTCCCATTTATTTGCGACAGGGCGATGCTCGAATAAATCATGGACATCCACCGAAACAATAATCAGAGTTCAAGATATGCCGCACTCCCTGAGTACGCGGAGGATTCAGAGTCCCCGATATTAGGACGCAGACCCTTCTCACGTCAACCTTCCCCCATGGCAGATAGCGATACTTATCAGCCGGTTTCCAATGACGACAAACGCGAAACCGAAATCGATTCAAACCGTTCCAAGACACACGGACTGGGACTCGGTAATATAGTTGGACGCCCTTCCCAAATTAAGAGGGTACCAGTTGGCATAACACGCTCATCGACTGTGGAGGGGCTTTTGAGTCCAGCGACGCTCTCACCGGCCAACTTCGCTAGAGTTCCAAGCTATGAAAACGTTTCAATTGGTGATGGGGGACCCAGATCAGCAGAGTTCTATATACCAAGTCAGCATTCTTCAACTTCGAATCTAGGACCTCCTACACCTGGGAACTTTTCAGATATGGGGCTGCTTTCACCAAGGAAAGTCGATGCTGCTTGCCCAACACACAGCGACATCCTAACAAGTCCTTGGTCATGGATTTCCGTTCCCCTATTGTTTCTAGCGCTTTATTCCACCGCATTCTCTGGTATTTTCCTGGGAATTGCACTGGCAAAACCCAGATGGGGTGACAAAGTCGGCACGAACGGACACTTGTCGTTTGCAAATGCCTCACTGCTGAGCGCCATATTTTCGAAGACTGTTGAAATATCATTTGTGACCGTTTTTGTCGCTTTACTAGGTCAAGTCCTCACTCGACGCGCTTTCTCAAAGCGCGATGGAACGGGGGGGATCAGCATCGCGGAGATGAATATGCGAACATGGATCATGCAGCCAGGCAGTCTTCTGGTCAATTTGAAAGCTGTTCAATACGCCAACTCGTTCCTCGGAGGGATCGTACTGATAAGTGCTTTCAGCGCCACGTGGTACACAACAGCTAGCGAAGCACTCGTATCCCCAAAGCTGAAATTCGGACCCATCCAAGAGCGAAGCCTTTCGGGACTAGTGAGCGCATCATATGCTAATGCGAAGTATCTTGGCGACACCTGCGAGGTGCCAGTTGCTGAGGTGAACGACGAGTTTAAGGGCTCGACATGTCTTCAGATCAGGCATGCTGGAATGGGATTCTCGCACCTTTCGTCATTTTTGAGAGATTGGGCGGAGAGCGTTGCAGCAGGAAATACGACCGAGAGTGTGAATGGCTTTGAGGGTCGACCTCTGCCTGTTGCCGTACTGTATGACAATACTACCATCAATGGACAGTGGATCACTCCGAGCCAGGAGAATATCACTCAGGATTCAAGCAGGCATGGACGACTTGTCGAGAACGTGACCATGGCTATGCCGCACGCAGGAATCTTTAAGGCCGTCAGAGATCCCGCGAACCGTATCCTTCAGCCCGACGACCTTCAAGGTGCTGGAGAGTACGTTGTACAGGCATCTCTACCTGCCCCGATTGTAAATATCCTTTGTGTTGGATTATCTGCTGAGGAAATGAGTCCTATGGTAAGTCCAGCTTCCTTCCTCAGGTCCTCGTTGTGCAACATTCTTTTTATTTCACCAAGATTTGGCTAACCCATTACGAATCTAGATTGTTAATGTAACTGATCCTTCCACATACAAACCTAATGCTACAGTGGTGGATTCGATATTTGAATGGGACCCTGAAGCTGAGAAGCCATCCACGCCCTACTTCCCCAAACTTCCTATTGGTAAGGACCTCAACTTCCCTCGCACCGTCGGGCCATGCTAACATGTATCCTTCCAGAGTATAACACCATAGTACACATACCTACAGTGTGGGGTCCCCCGGCGATCTCATTACTTGCCACTCCTCCAAAGGGCACCACTACCAACGACTACGTTCTTTGCTCCATTAAGTCGGCATTGTATCGGAACTGTACAACTTGGTACAAGGTTGCTCAATCTGGCGGGCTGCTTACGGTCCATTGCGATGCCGATGAACGTAACACCAAGCCTTATTATCAGTCCAGGCCTGATGCCCCCATTGGGGAGTGGAACAGCGACTGGAAGGATATTGGAGGCGAATGTTCGTTATTTTCAGAACCGAATCTAGCTGTTGAATGTATGCTAACGTTTCCCGACAGGGATCAGATCACTCGCGCTGAATAACGGAGTTTCTGATGCCAACGCGTCCTCCGCTCGATTACTCACCCAGTACATCCCCGAATATGATCGCAATGCCCCTACTGTTCTCCCTACCACGAAGCCTACCATCGGTGAGGCTATCGGCGTCTTGGCTGGAGGCACTCTCCTACTATCAAGTCAGGATGCCCCTTACGAGCATACTTGGAATTACAGCGATACCGTACTTGCCGAACCTCAGCGCCAAAGCTTTCCATCCAGGTACACCTACAAAGACTATGCTTCAGGCGGAACGCAAGGCTGGCAGGGGCTATTCTATGTCGTTCTTTCCACTACATTCCTCCTCAGTGCTGCTTCGTTGGGATATCTGAGCTGGAAATTTATGAGACAAGGCTATGTCACTGATTACACCGAGCCACAAAATCTCTTTGCGCTAGCTGTGAACTCTCCATCGAGTACTGCACTGTACGGTGCATGTGGAGGCGGCCCAAAGGGCGAGACCATGGCACGCAAATGGACAGTCGATATGGTTAGAACTGACAACGAGCAAGAAGGCTTCTCCTACCAACCACTTACTAGTTCTGGAAAGCACCCTCATTTCTTTATCCGATGCAAAGACGAGGAACTCAGCCCTATGATTAATTACGGTCATTACAGTCCCACCACACCTTATACACCCTACATGCCACAAACAAAGCGAGGCAAATTTAGGAGCAGTCGGCCACCGACAATGAATGAGTCCTGGGGTGGAGATTCACCCGTGGTTGAACAGTACCAACGACTCGCCGGGAAGCCTTAATTGCATCTTGGACCATGACCAGGAATGATCCAAGGTATAATTACGCAATATTATAGCCTACGCTGGCTTTACAGCGCTCTTGTTTTGATTTTGATGTGTTATGGCAAGGTGTTGGTGGTTTGGAAAAGCGAGGGCGACGAAGGTCTGGGGTGCACCAACTCCACCAACTACGACCGATCAGCTGAGACTTGAACTGTATGATAATGACGACATAAATAAGGACCCCCCCCCCCCAATAAAGGGTGTGTCTAATGATACATAATGGCTGATAACACTGCCTTCTCTCTTTTTGCTGTAGCCACCAAGAGGAGTAAAGGAGGAATTCTTGGATACAGTTATCGACTCGCAACTCGGAGGCTTTACGGAGCATCAACAGAAGGACCTTCTGCAACAGACGAGTTATGCTCCGCACGAGTACGGAGTAGTTCTGGTCAGAATTGATGCGGCAAGTTGGCCGAGCTGGTGTTGCTCAAAATTATTGACCTCAAGAACGCAGGTTTATGAGCGTTCAGCCACCACGTTCCCTTCTTCGCTTGAGAGCTACAAAACCTCCATCACTTGCTCCCGCAATTGTGGTGATATGGACTTTTAGATATTACTCCTATAATCCTGGCTCTGAGGCGCCAACAGAGCCACAATGCCGCCTCGAATACCACTCCCTACTTCCGCAACAGCTCTCCCTAGACCATCAGCCCACAACCTATGTAAATCCTGCCTGACCCGCAGTTTCTCCTCGACTTCAGTACCATTTGCTGAGGAGAAAGCTCCCCGCAAGCCAACAGCTCATCGAAGACGCTTTTACGAATGGCTCGAAGGCCCAGGCGAGGTCTTTCGGCATCCTCTTCCCAACTCGACCAACTATCTCAATGCATATGATAGAGCAGGAAATCTGCTTCGTGCATCACAGCGCAGTGAAGCTCCTTCTTCAACAACAGACACCGCTGATTCGAGAGCACTTGACGCAGCTGCCGTAGGCTCTGAGCTACCAAAAGAGACTGAGAAGGATCTACAACCATTTCCTATGAACAGTTCCTTTATATCTGAAAGCATATTGTCCGAAGACCTTCGGAATGAGATATGGCGGCAAATCCAGCAAGACGGGAAGTCCGTGCGGCAAGTATCTGCAGACATGGGTGTCGACATGCGAAGAGTAGCTGCCGTCGTGAGATTAGTCGAGGTGGAGAGAAGGATGAGAGCAGAGGTGAGTTTGTTCCCATTCCTAGTTTTTTCTCTCAAATGTGTTGGCCCTACCAACAACCAAACCATGATGAGCAACCAAATCGATTAGTCTTCCAGACTTCCAAGCATGGTGATCTAACAAACAAATTACAACTCTCTGAATTCCTACAAATCTTTTCACTTTGAACACGCATCGACCCTTGAAAGTGATGTACTGATATCTCTATCACAATAATAGCAAAAACAACTGGCCATACCCTATGCTCGAGCAATTCATGCCATGGTACCAGTCACAGAGCTTAATTCGAGAACGAGGGGACCTTTCCATGCACATGAATCAATCAACGACCTCGAGCAACATCCCCAGACACTTCCTCAAATTTTCCATCCAACCTCTGAATCTCGCGCGTTCAACCGTACAGACGCCGGCCGTGTCTTCAGCGGCGCACCGCGCCTGCCAGCTGAGGAGGACGCCGCCCAAGGGGGCACACAAGCAGTCGAACCGTGGCAGGACAACAAGCCCGAACTTATCGGCAAACCCGGACGAGAAAAATACGTATTGAAACCGGCCGACAGTAGGATTCCACACCCACATCTGATCGCAGAAGCCAAAGACCGCAACGACCTCAACGACGAGAAACTTCAAAGAGAGCGCTACTACACACGTCTCCGCGAGGATCAGGAGAGGATGGAGGCTGCCAGGGCCAAACGCGAGGCCTTTGAGGAGAGCAAGAAGACACGGGTCGACACTGGGCGGTGGCAGTTTGTCGTCACGGATGTCCAGACAACTCGCCAGGGTACGGGCCTGGATGGTCGGGGCACGCGGAGTCCTGGATTCAGGTATGGCGTCCCCGCTCAAGATCGAAAGAGAGGCCATGTCAAGATCCCTACCAAGGTCGAGGCATGAGATTCCCCATCATGGGGTTGGCAGTGGAGAGCCCACGAGATGGGATACCGCCCACTCGCTTGGTACACTTCCTGTCATATGTTTATATATTTACTGTTCATTATTCTCTGCGATGGCCCTTGGGGTGAGACCATTTCATCTCCTCGGCCGAAGACGAAAGGCGAGACCAACAATGTAAAATTACTTGACAAAGAGCAAAATTTTTGACAAGCCAACCATTTTGAATTGAGCAAAAGAATTCACTCATTCCTGGATAAATAAACGTAACGCATTTCGGGAGGACATGGAGTCCATCGCGTCCTGTTTTATTTTCGGCAGGAACTGTCACCACAGCACATACGGTGATCATTTATTTATTTAAATGGATATCTCGGCGTTATACGGAGTACTTCGATATCAATGATCATATCGATTACCTAAGTATGGAAGAGAGAGTATCGCGGGCGCCTGCGTTCCCGCCATTAGAAAATCTTCTCTTCCAGGTTCCCTGGAGTAGTACATATATTACTCGCTGGTACAGTACGATATATATATAACTCCCATCCCATATTTGAATGAAGTGAGTGTCACGTCCCCGCTGGGGGAGGACTTCCTCGAACTTCTTACTTAGACCCTCTATGTCAGAACTCCCCGGCCCGTCCTTGTCGTTCAGTTGTCCGTCCATTGGGTTCGTGTGGGCCATATATACTATGCTTCTGTCCCGATTGATCGTGTACTCCGTTTCACTGTCCGTCATGCGTTTTGAAGAGGTAATTTCGCGCGGCGAGAAATCCTGTCCATGCTGTTTTGTTTGTTTATTTGTTGGTTGGATGCGATTGATATAGAAAACGGGGTTCCCGTAAGTTGCTCGATTTCCAAGCAAGAAAGCTGGTGATGATGTTGTGGATAGTGTGTGGGTTTCGGTGAAGACAAATTAAACCAAATGGAGAGAGGCGCAGCTTTTAGATTTCCTTCAGTTCGTCCTAGGATAATGATAACACGAATGAAGATTATGATACGAAATCTCAGACATCCTCAAGAGTCCTCTTCTCGCCGACACTTGACCGGCTACTGGGCCCCTTGGCCAGGAGTTTCTTCTTGGTCAGCTTCCCGCACAGGGCAGCCTTGATGCTGGGTAGCGGGTCGCGGGCCTCGGGTAGGACAAGAAGTAGGAATAGGATGGCGACGCCGGCGGTGGCGGGGAGGAAGCCGTAGAAGTAGTGCGCTGCAGGCGCGAACTCGTGCGGTAGGCTGAAGATGGCGCATGCCAGTGCGAAGGGTGCATATATCAGTGCGATGATCGTCAGGTACCGTGAATAGTCGGCGTGGCGGATGGATTCGTGCTTGATGGATGTCAGTGCCGCGGTGTCTTGACACTGTGATACCGCGAGGATGTGCTGCATCTGGGAATCGCATTCGGCCCGGTAGTGGTGCAGGTCGATCAGCAGGCTGCGGTAGTCGTCCGTCAGGTCCGAGTCGCTGGAGACGTAGGATTTGATCTTGGTGAGGATCGGCTTGTATCGGCTCAGCATCGAGTCTAGGGAGATGCATCTGTCAAGCGTCTTCCTTGTTTTGACAGAATCCGAGGCGAAGGATGTCGATATTGGCTGGCTCTCTAGCGTCGCTTGGATGTATTCGAAGAAATTCGCACATTCGCTGGCCGCTATCTGAAATGCTGGTTTCATGAGGCTGACGAGGTTTTTATCTGCGAGGTTTAGAGTTCCAGCTTGGGCCATGATCTGCCAGTGCCGGCAAAGGTCGTCAAACGGGTTGGGGCACATGGGTCGAGTCCCGCAGGCTCGGAAGTCGTGGTCATCCTTGTCAATAGGCTTTCGCGTTTCTAAGAAGTCAAGATACCCGCCTTGGTATCCGGTCACCTCGAGCCTTTGTGAGGGTGAGTACGCCCCGAACGCTGTTTCCACGCCTAGAGTGAAAAATGATATGGGGGGATCCACCAGCACGACACCTATTTCATAAAATTAGCATCATTCAGAAGTTGATGAGGGCAGAACACTGGCGCCACCAGGGCTGATGAGTGTACTCACATATCCACGGATCCAAGGTTTTCTTCATGTAGAAAGAAATCTTTCGACGTGCTACAGCAATCTTTTGTTTGCCGTGTTTCGAGCACACTACTACCCTCCGACGATAATTCCCTTTGCAGTATAACTTGTCGATGTCGACCTCCTTCCCACAATTGGAAGGAACAAACGCGCAGGGGTACTCAAGGCTGAAGAACTGCTTCTGGTGACGCAGATTGGTTGAGGCAAGGGGTGAACCGGTATTGATTTCCCCTTGGACTCCGAGACCTGGGTCTGCAATGTGGGACGCAAAGAAAGCTGGTTCAATGTTCAATATCCCACCCAAAGTATCCACCATCTCGGGGTTGATATTGTTGACCATGATAATGCGACCTTGAACATTTTGCGGATTTGGACTGTCTGTCGGTTGCTTCTTGGTCCATTCCCTCAGTAGAAGTCTCATCTTCGACGGGTCGGTGAGGTCTGATGTTCGGAAGCCTGCGGTTCCAAATTCTAGGAGTATAGATGTTGATCTCTGAGGTTGATGCATAGAGGAGTTTTGCCTGGCTTCTGCTCCCCAGCGAAGATAATCGTCCAAGCAGGCAAGATTATGAAAGCCATGACTTCGTAAAAAGCAGACATAGTCAGTGTAAGTCCAGCGATGAGGGTCAGGAGGGGCCATTGAGCAAGTGTTGCAGCATCTAGACCTCGAACCGGGTCGCATCACAGCAATTGATATGTCCGATATTGAAGCAGTTGAAAGATGGTCAAAGCTGTGAGCAAAGATGAAATAGGTGGAAGAGAAAGTTCATGGCGTGCTGTGGGCATTTCTTTTGAGAGTACGGTTCAGCCGTGAGGCCGACAACCATGTGCAAAAACCAGGATTCCTGGTCACAGGTAGCTCATCCATGGTCCCATGATTCTGAATATGGCTGCATTCATGCTTGTGAATATCCGCGGCTGGGTCGAGTTCTCAGCTAGCGTTGAACGCCTAGTGATTGGGTAGCCTTGACAGGGATTTCCCAAATGGGTGTGAAGCCTTAAAGCCTACGGAAAGATTGAGTTCGATAACGGGGTTGGACTCATCGGAATTGTCCAGGACTGACGCTCTGTAACTAAAGGTAGACATACTGAATGCATGAATATTGATGTAGACTTCTGCTTGACGGTACACAGCAGGCAGTTGATTCCTCCGCTTGGATGGAATGTCCTCATAATTAGATGCAGTCAATGCAAACAGCCGGATTCGGGGAGGGGCAGCATGCGCTTGCGTGCAGCTTGGGGGACGAAGCTACCCTGGACGAGAGCCTGCCGGCACGCCCATTGGTGATGCATTCTTCTCTTCCTGCCACGATGCTAGGAAAGCTCCGGTGGCGCCTCGCTTAATGGCGAGACAGTGAGGGAGACCTTAACTGTCACTGGTCCCCAAATGGTAATCGGAATCGAAGCTTGGTGGGACAAACCCTGTTTCCCAGCCACCGCCTAACAATGGCCGGCGTGGCCCCCTTAGGGCCCTATTGTACTCCGTCTGTTCCTCCCTCCCTGCATCATCAGACATGGAACCATCCATCAGAGTGAGACAACATGGCCGATGCGAGGAGGCTAAGGGTGAGTAATTGCAGCCACACGCGCTTATGTCAGGCCAGTTCATGAAATCGTGGACTTGTGGCGCTTGAAAGAAGTGTGTTGTGGTGATAAATCTGTAGTCTTCCGGGTCTGGAGCGGAAGCTTGACCTTCTAGGGAGACGCAAACATTCCAAGACCTTTCACGGTAATATTTGCACTGGTTGCTGAGTTTGCGGGATTTGCAGACTTTGCGCACTTTGCCAACTCTGTGACTGCCTTTCTCCAGTCTCGTCCTCATGCAGCGTGTCACTGAAATATGTTTTGAGTCCAAGTCAGGTCAAGATGTCAGTGGAAACTACAGACCCTGAAGTCGCTGCTCGTGCAACACTCGCATTATTAGAGACTCGTTTGCATCGACTAGAGTTCTTACTAACTGGTAAAAGCAATGAGTTTGGAAAACCTTGCTCGGTGCCAGAGCCAACGAATGGTAACGATACCATTCGAGCAAAGCTAAACAGTCTTGAAGATGGACTACGAAATCTAAAAAATCTCGAAGGACCTGCTGGCCTCATACTTCGAGATATAGATCGATTATGTTTGTCATGACCTTTCTGCCGAACTGGACGCCCGTTGACCAATATCCCAGCGTCCATGCACCCAGATTTGTTCAATCCCTCCCCAAAGTCAGACTTGACCATACCAAAGTCAGAGGATATGGCTACCCTGGCCTCGATTGTTCTCTCCCATGCCACACTATACCCAGAGACTGCCTCGCGACTGTCTTCTCTTCAAACATTACAAATACCACCTGCAGAGCAAACTTCCAAATTGATTGCCCTGAGTCCAGGGTTGGAGGAGAGTCGGAAGATTGGGCGTCAGATGGAAGAAGAAGTTCGCGAGCTTCGGGAGCGCAGTGCGCGCTGCCTTGAATGGTGGGTAAAAATTGGTGTTGTGGGCATGGGGGGTTTGTGGGAAGATTGGGAAGCACGCATCGCCGATGTCGAGAGAAACGTCATACGTTGGGAGAGACGAGCAAAGGATGAACAAGGATATTTGTGAATATCATAGCATTCCTAAGAATCGCAATGCTTTACAAAAGCAGGCTGTGACCTCCCCAGCTTGACTGGTTCGATTGGCGTACTGTAACGGTTGTTGACATCATTCCCTCCGAATTGAATCAACAACTGTAGCAACGATACCGAGAGGGGCCATGTCAAACACACATTCCGGAATGGGGACGGGGTATACTCCGTAGAGCTATCAGCTTGCCAACAATGACGAAGATGTCATAAAACATGGAACCAGGAGCATTTAGCGAAAACCTTCAGCTCAAATAATGGCATTTGAGACGATGTCTTGGGATAGAAGAAGGATAGTGAGACCTGAACAGGCGACGATCACACAATGGACTTCGGAGCATTCCGTCCCATGTCAGTACGGAGTAGTGGGATATGGAGTCCAGAGGGTTTTGAACATATTGACCCATGCATACGGAGTCATTCGTCGACCAGCCTGAGAGTCTGGGGCAAGCAACGGTGATGTCAATAACCATATGGAGAGCCACCTACGGCGTACGATATATACGAGATACTGAATATCCCAGATCCACATTATTATCATAGTATCCGTATCGCATCTTTTCGCAGTTGCTCTCGAGTTGGCATATGCAGAGCAGATCCCCAACTTGCGGCAACCGGCAAGGGGCGAGAACACACAGACAGCACAAGCCGCAGCACAGACCGCAAATCTCCAGCCTCGTCAGAGGGGAATTGCGACAAGCTTTTAGGGGCCAGAAGTGGATCATACAGGATTGGGCGAGACTGACAAC
>Ga0105239_10004422_pt1 | contig 16811 bp, 15 predicted proteins | sample KBSC44metaG_FD_92761 | JGI IMG/M metagenome (GOLD analysis project Ga0105239, IMG submission 92761) | Corn rhizosphere microbial communities from Kellogg Biological Station, Michigan, USA - KBS C4-4 metaG | ecosystem: Host-associated > Plants > Roots > Rhizosphere > Soil | place: Michigan, USA...
ATTTTGGAATTTTGACGCTCCGTTCATTGGAATCTTCCTCCGATCGGAGCATCGGCGGCTGATCCGAGTGTACGCTCTACCGACTCAGAATCTGAAGGGACCTGTCCCGTCCGACGCGCGAGCATCCACTGTTCGAGATCGCTCTCAAGAAAGCGCCAAAGTCGGCGCTTACCTTCGCCAATAGGGTATGCGGGGAGGTAGCCTTCTCTTGCCCAGCGGGTGACGGTACGGCTGTTCAGGCCGCCCAGAAACCCGGCTGCTTGCTCCGGATCTAGGAAACGCTGGTTCCCTACGTCGCCTCGCATGCCAAAATCAGGCCCTTGGACGCTACGATGGCCGGCTGTTTCACGGCGTTCCTCCGGTTCGCGAACTCTGTCACGATTTAGCACGGCACTGGCTATCGCCATGGTTCACCTCAAGGGGAAGTCAGCGAATTCACGTCGAAACTCCACTGACGCATTTGGTCTTAATCGCAATTGGACTTTTCTGCACACCTAGCTGAAAGCTTGATCCGCGCGGAACCGCACGATCGTCAACCCGAGCGGATTCACCGCGAGTTCGTTGTTTCTCACCTTTCCCTGGAAAACGTACGTGACGGTCGCTGTCCAGCGTTCTCGCTTGACTTCGCTGTGATCCGCCGGATTTGTAAACACCTTCTCAAATTCAATGCGCGCGGAATACGGTGACTGGCGCAGGTCATCGAGAACGACATTCTTGACTTCGACATCAACAAACGGAAGGCCAGAATCCCTCTGGTAGTTCTGGATAACGCTGTCCTTTCGCTCCTGGTCGATCACCTGATGCTGGACATCACCGTTCAGGAAATAGAGTGCGTTCGTCTGGTCGCGTTCGATCGTGAATCGATTGCGGCTGAAATAGATCTCGGTCCAGCGAGACAAGTAGTACTTGTTCTCAGCTTCCTGAGGACGGTACTGAAAGTTGCGATAGTCGATTGCTTCGGCACGGCCGACGTCGTTGATGCGCACGATCATCGGGTGCATAGCTGCAAGTGCATTCTGGCTTCGGAAAATGAGAGCCGTGAGCACAAGACAGATGGCGCACAGCACAAGCACAGCAATCTTCAGATAGGTGTTCATTACGAGCGGTTCGCCATATTGTTCGAGATACTTCTCGGCGGCCCGGGTGAGATCGGGTTGTTTCATATTCGTGACCTCCATTCGAGCTAAAGTGCCCGTGCGACTAATGCCGTCACCATTCCACTAAGGCCCGTGCTGTGACCACCGACATGGCCGGAGAAGAGGCTGGCAGTCATCGTGGGAATCTTGAACAGAACGAAGCATGCAATGAAGCAGAGCATGAGCAACGCAGGCATCAACGTAATTAGTGACTGGGGGCTCGCAACGTTCATCGCGCCGCTTGTCAGGTAAGAAATCAGGAGATGGCTCACGATACTCAAGGTTGCCGCAGCGACGACTTTGTAGAATTCAAATCCGAGAAATGCCTTGAGCCAACCCCAAAAGAGAAAATCCGTCTTATCGAACACCATCCAGGGGATAAATACGGGACCAAGAATCCCGATAACAGTTGCGCCGATGGCTCCATACGCGATGATGACGGCAATCAACCCCGTGAGGAGCGTGAGCACAAGTTGGACAGTGTAGGAGCAAAGGAGAGCGTAAGGCTCCGTAAACGAGGGAGAAAGACTGCCGATTTTGCTCAGCGCGATGTGGATCGTGTTCTGAACTTCCTGAGTCGAGTCGTATCCGATGTAGTCAACGAGACTGCTTGTTCCGCCGCTGATGAACCCTTTAAGCGAATAACCGACTCCAGGAATCGAGCTGTCATAGAACTTCACGAAGGAGTAGGCAAAAGTGATCAGCATAAAGAAGCTGATGAACTTCGGTAGGCTGAATCCAGGCCCACCTTGAGCAGACGCAAGGGCTTCCTGCACACCGCACCAGACGAGCATGATAGTCGCGAGGGAAATGACCATCCGCAGGCCCAGAGAATCGATAGAAGGTGACACTGTCGCCGTCAGGTTGTCACAGCCGTTCTTGATCAAGATCAAAAAATCCATCCCGCCCTCCAACTGCTCAATAATGAAATGCCCACTGCGTTCCTGCGCTCGATTGCTGAGGGGTCACGCTTTCGAAGTTCTGCCGATAGCTGTTCCCTGTTTGGAAGAGCGCCTTCAGATTGTCCTGCTGTATCTTCTGCCCAACGATCTGCTGGAGCGCCTGGCCCTGCAGGATCTGATTGGTTTCCTGTTGGCTACGCAATTCGATCAGGAGCGCCTGATTGATGCGCTGCAACGTTGCCATCTCGGTATGCTGTGCCGGATCACTCGAATGCGTTGCTGCCTCGAGTTGGCTGATATCAGCTTCACGTTGTGCGGAGTTCGCGCGAATCGTTCCTACGGTCTGCAGATTGCTCACATTCACCGCGTCCGACAGATCAACTGTTGCTCCCTGCGCGGAGATAACCTGTTGTCCCTCTGGACTGAGCGAGGAATAATCCTTAATCTGCGCCGTGTGCGGCAGACTCGAGGTCTGGTTCGCAGTAGAGGCTCCGTAACCGGTTGCAGCGGCGTTTATCCAAGGCAACGAGTTGCCGTAGGTGTTGGCGGGCCGCGTCAGAATGATCCATTGCTGACGGCCGAGATTGCTGTAAGAGCTGTACAGCGCCTGCGGCAGAGAAGCCATCCGTTGAGCCAGGTTGTACGCAGCGATGACATTTCTGGTCGTCGAGACTGTTGTCGTGTACAACTGGTTTCCTTGTGTGATCTGTTGAATCGCGTGCCCGGATTGTGTTGGATCAAAAACAATACCGGAACCGAAAAACTGAGCACACGCCACCTGTGCACTTGCAGCGATCACTATCGCCGCAAGCAATGTTTTGGTATTCATCGTTTCTCCCTAAGGATGATTTACTTGCCGGCGCGCTCTTTTTGAAGGAGTTTCCATGCACCGTCCATCTGATCCTTCTCGCCCTGACATTTGGAACTGAGAGTTGGAGGCACCTTGTAATACTCAGCCGAACAATCGGACTGAAATTGTGCCGCCAGCCTGTCGTACTCTTTCTGAAGCCGATCAACCTTAGCCTGATGGCCTTCGCACCCAGTCAGAGCCAGCACTGAAGCTGCGCTGAGAATTATGAGCAGTGCGGTCTTCAGCATGAATGTTTCTCCTCAAAAGGTTTGCGGAATCGTGTGCTTGTCGTATGCAGGTAAGAGCATGTCCTGCACGAAATAGACCTTGATGCGATGGCCCTCCCGAATCGTGATCGTGGGAGGAATCTGAATAAATCGATCGAGCACGGTAGTTGCCGACTGTGAAACGCTTGACGCGGCGCCGGTCGTGAATGCCTGCGAACCACTCGTTGTGATCGTTCCGCCGCCAGCTTCGATCTGACTGGCGCCGGCGATCACACCCAAGGCAATCGAGGTTCCGAAGATTTCGAAATAGTGGCTATTGACCTTGTCTTTCAGGCCTTCCTCGCCGATCTGATCGAGGCCGTGAAACAGATCGAGATCGGCTGAATAACCGTCCGGCATGATCATGCGATGGAAGACGACTGCCATTCTGCGTTGCTGGCCGAAGCCACTTGCCCCAATCTTGCGAGCCTCTCCGAGCACAATCGTTCCATCTGGAATAAGTACATGCTGGCGATCGTGTGAATACACCGGGCTTGAAACCATCACCTTCACGGGGCCAGGAGCATCTCCGTCGAGCCGGTTCATCAGGATCGTGTCCATCGTGAGGCCCTCATAAACCACGTAAGGTTGGCCAACTGCCGAATCGATATTGACCTCGGCAGCGCGCTTGGCTGCAGGATCTCCGCTCGAATCGCTTCTCTTTCCCGCCGTCTGTTGAGCCGAAATTAGGTTCGTCGCCGGTGGATCAGATGGTTGGCTTGAAGTCGCCTGGATCGCGCCGACCGAATGCGGATTCGTATCAGGACCGGATGCAGCCTGAGGAGCGTTCGTCTGCGTATAAACAAGATTCGATGCAAATCGCGCGTCATACGCCAGTTCCCGTTCCTTGGCCGCCAGTTGCTGTGCTTGCTGCTGTTCCGGGGAAATCTGTGGTTGTGCATAGACTCCTTGTTGCTGGCAAGGCTGGCCGGGCGCGCATGGCGCAGCTTGCCCTGTCGGACTGAGACCCGCTGCTATCGCTTGCTGTGCGGGCGTTCCACCCAGCAACGCGGAATCATTCACCTGGGGTCCTTGAGAAGCAGCGGCCTGCGCTTCCTTCTGCCGTTCGGCCGTGAGCTGGTTCTTCAGATCCTGGACATTGTTGTCGGTGTTGTCCTGAAGCGTCGGCTGCGGGGGCTCGTGCTGCGACGGCGTGGAATGAGCCGAGGTCTTTTTCGTGTAGTTACTGACCACTGCGGCAGCTACAACAACTGCACAGGCTCCCAGGAAGATCCACATCTTGAGGTTCTTCCGGATTACGCCTTTGGGCTCAGCCTTCGCCTGATGCAACGCAGGGTCAGACACAGCCATTTGCTCGGGTTGAATCGTCTGCTCTGTCATTGCCTACCCCCTGCGTGTGAATTCCATGCGCTTGTTGCCGAGTTGCAGGTATCCCGAGTCCATGACCTTCGGAATCACATAGGTGCCGTCGCGAAGGTCATAGCTGACCAGGCTCGGCTTGCCATCTTTCATCTCGTAGACGCTGAACTTCTCGGGAGCCGTGGTCTTGATGTACGTGAACTTGTCGTCGTGGAAGATCGACTCCACGTCGAACGGCGCTACATTCAGGTGGAACGAATAGTCGAACTTGAGCGCAAGGGGATACGCACTCTTGTACTCGTCGACAGCCTGCGAAACGTGCGCCTGGATTGCGGCGAGTTGCTGTTGCGATTGTTCTAACTGTGCCGCCGGCACGAACTGAGCCGGCCCTGATGATGCGACAAGAGCTGAACGATCGGCAGGCTGGACCAGCACCTTCAGATCGGGTGCTACGGATGAGTCCGATACATCTTGGAGCGTGAAGCTGTAGATATTGCCTTTGTCGGTGATGAGGTTGAGATTCGAAGCGATGCCCGCTTTAGCAGGATGCACAAAGCAGAAGTTCCCCACGACATCGACAACCCAGAACTCCTTGTCGCCCGTGGCGGCCTCCATGATCTTTTCCGAGGCTGGTACTTCAATCAGCGTCGTGTACTTGAGCTTGGCGTGAATGGGCACGATGTCCTGCGAGTGAACCTCGACAGTGCGCGCGGCCGGGTCCTGCGCGATGGTTGACGATGAAGCCAGGACGATCATCAGCGCGGTTGTGAGAGGGAGTGAACGATTCATACAGCGGCTCCTTCGAGGCTGAGTTTGTTGATGCCGGCCATAGTGCGAGGCCGGAAGGGATAATCTTTAGCGAGTTGACGCAGGCCTTCCGGGATACCAAAACGCGCGAAGTACTCGCGTTTGGTCAGGTTGTCACGGGCATTGTTGGTTGCCATCCAATGCGATACCGAATCCACATTCAACTGGACTTTCTTAGAGCTTTGGGCCGTGCGGATCAGCATCTCGCCCGGAGGAACCAGGCCCGCGATCAATTCGAGCTCTGTATCGTTCAGGTGGAACGCTGCGCGATACAATTCGCGATCCATTTCGGGGTTGGCGAGGAAAATCTTGGTCGGGCAGCTCTCAGAGACGATGTGCAGCATTCCCGACTCTTCAAGTTCCTTAAGGGACTGGGTCGCTAGGATCATCGCGGCATTGTGCTTGCGCCAGGTCTTCTGGGCCTGGACAACGTAGTTGCGAATCGTCTCGTTGCGGATGAATAGCCAGGCTTCATCGAGCAGGAACATTTTGAATGTGCCGAGCTGCGAGGCGTTGGTGATCTCATTGCTCGCTCGATGCAGAACATAGAACAACAACGGTTCGAGAACCTGTGGTGCATCGCCCCAGCCAGCGAAATTGAAGGTCTGGAAACGGCTGAACGAGAGAGTGTCTTCGGAGTTGTCGAAGAGGAACCCGTATTGGCCCGCTCGCGTCCACCTGTGTAGCCGGTCTTTCAACTCGCCGAGGATGTTGGCAAAGTTGGATACGGTGCGCTGATCGGGATCGAGAACATAAACCCGTTCAATTCCGTCCCAGAGCTTCCGCTCCTCCCGGAAATCAAGCTTGTGCCGCGTATCGTTGCCTTCAAGCAAAGTCCTGAAGAACGCGAATAGGAATTGCAGGTTCTCTTCGGTCCGCGGGAGCGAGAAAGGATTGATGGTGAAATCGCGCGATTCACGGCCGACATTCAGATAGCTTCCACCAAATATCGTCGTCAACGATTGGAAGCTGCCGCCGATGTCAAAGACGAAGGTGAGCGGCCGATACTTTTGGGCATTCTGCAGCAGGAAATTGCACAGGTACGATTTGCCACTTCCTGTCATGCCCAGGATGAGCGTATGGGCCACATCGCCATTGTGCAGGTTCAGGTAATACGGGGTGCGGTTGTCTGTTTCGAGCACTGCTAGGTATTCCCCATGCAGATGCTGATTCCATGTCTCACCGGGCAGGATCGAGAAGAGAAATGACAGGTCTGCATAGTTCGTATTGAGGAGAAGCAAGCGGCGCAGATTCATTAAATAGTTGCCGGGAACCGTCGCGAAGTAGGCGTTTAACTGGTTATAGGTTTCGACGTAAAGGTTTCCGTCAGCATTCGTGAACACGCCTGCAAACTCGCCGATGAGCCGGTTTACTTCACCTTGATCGAGGCTGTAGGCCACGATAGTCAGTGAAAACTCGCCCAACGACTGACCGTCGCCCAGAGCACGCAGGCAGTCGCCGAGGTTCTCAATGTCGGCCTGCTTCGACTCATCCACGAGGACATCGCGCGGATTCGTCTTTATCGGGTCGTTCCCCAACTGCGAGATGAATCCAGTCTTCGAGACATTGAAGTGACGGCGGCGCTTGTTCACTTCCTTGCGAGCCTTATCCGCCGGGAGTTGAGTCCACTCCGTCACCACGTAGAAATTGCCCGGAATCTTGAGAAGCGCATCGAGGACAAGTGGACGAGTTTCTCCAATGGCCTCTTTCATGGTCAGGACTCGGACGTAATGGTCGCCCACGCGCAGATGGTTGCGTTCGGCTTCGATGTCGGAATTCGAGACCTGGAAATCGAGAAATTGCGTGCTTTTCGGATTTCCCGCGATGCGCCAGTCGTCATAGTTCAGGAGCCGGCGGAAGAAGCGGAGCTGGCCACGCTCGTTGAGCACTTCGATCGGAGCAAGATCGCTCAGCTGGCGAACAAATGCTTCGACGCGCTGCTCGAGAAGCGCGCGGTCGCTTTCAATCTGAGTCCGCAGCAGAGTCTTCATTCCGCCGCTCGAGAACTCCGCCTTCACTTCCCGGAATGCACCCATCGGATTCTCTGCGAGCCGGGAGAGGGTCGGACCAATCCCCGTCTTCGCCTGTGCCGACCGAAGGAGCACGCAATAGAAAATGTCGATCTGGTAGAGGTTGTCGCGCTTTGCGCGGAAGAATTCGCGCCTGTGATTAGCCTCGGTCTGAACAACCGGATCGTCATAATCAGCGAACGGAATCTCGGGGCGATTCGACTTGAACAGGTACTGATAGACGTGGAAGGCGGGGCCAAACAACTTGAGCGCGGCTTCGAGCCGCTTGACAGCATATTCCTGGCTCGCGTGATCCAGGCTCTCGTAATCAACCCCGACGACGCGAAGGACCATGCCGAGATCGCCGCTCTTGGTCAGAAATGCGGTTTCACTCCACTGGCCGTAGAGATTGATGTGATCGTTGAGAGCCGCGGACTCCTTCCACGACTTGATCACCTTGTCGATGCGCAACATCAGCGGACCTCCACGCGCGGAAGAGATTGCTTCGCGGCGTCGTAGCGAGTTTTGAATCGTTCTGACTTCGCCAGGATGCGAAGAAGAGCGGGATCGCTTCCGGTCACCCAGCACCCGAAGGCGAACCCGCCAGCAAAAAGAAGCAGCCCGGCGACCAGACTGTTGAACAGGTTGAAGGCGCCGACAGCAGCGACACAGACGAAGAAGAACAACGTACGTTCCACTCCGAGGTACGTGAGGGGCTTGTGCAGGCTCTTGTAGACCCGATTTGTGCGTCGGCTGTCAGTGTGTGTCTGCATCGTTGCCCCTCGCGTAGGAGTTGGGTTAAGGGTTGATGATGTAGCTCTGTGGTCGTTCAGATTCCCCAGAGCCAGGTCAGCACGTTGGTGGCAAGAACGGCGATGCCCGTGCCCGCAGCTACACCGGCAAGAGCTTTTTTCGCGCCGGGCTCCCCGTGAGCGAACTGATAGCCACCAACCACAATTGCGATCAGGCTGGCGACCTTGGCGACCGTCCCGGTGAACAGGTTCTGCATGGCGGAAAAACCCGTGTCGAAGGGTGAGCCGCCCGCTGCTTGCGCGTGCGCGGCGGCCGGCACGAGCAGAAGAAGCAGGAAGATCGCTTTCGAGTCTCGGATGACAAGAAAGTGCTTCCGCCATGCGGGCGAATTATTCATGCGTGTACCTCCGTTGCTGTGAAATTGACCTTGATCAGCAGGTCATGAGCAGAGATTCGCGCGAACTCGATTTCTTGTCCAAGGCTTTATTCGCAGGGATTGATGCGGAAAACTCATCAGCATGCAGCGCATCGCAACCGTGCGGAATCGTGCAGTACGTGTCGGAGTTAACCTCTGTGGAAAAGATCAACTCGCGATCACGAAATCTGCTCCACAAGTTCACTCGCGATGTCCGCGATCCCTGGCTCTCAAGCGCGCTAGTTGCCGGGCCCTTTCGAACTCGGCGATAAATCGAGCCATAGCCTGTTCGACGTCCATGATGAATGGTCCCGCTTCCTCGGTAATGGCTACGAAGTGATTGGCACGGGTGAAGACGGTAAACTCAAATTCCTTCTCGAGTGCTTTCACCTCTCGACTGACGTGCGATTGGTCGACGTGAAGTCGTTCCGCTGCCTTTCCGAAGTGCAGCTCGCGCGCAACAGCGAGAAGGTATTCGAGCTTTCGGAGCGGGGGGATAACGGCCATAAACTCACCACCAGAATGAAATGGTCCGAACCGCAGATCTCTCTGCACTGACTAAAGGCCTTTTCAAGGGCCTCTTGTGGGGACAAATTCAGCCTTTTTGCCGAAAATTTACAAAGCTGAGGGGATCGCAAATCAGTCAGCGAGCCGCGATAATTTGCCCTCTCCATATCAGCTGTGAAAAACGCTCAAGGTTTGACACCCTTGCGCAGAAATATTTTTCGCCGGTGTGCAATCCGCCCGGCGTGCCTCATTTCAGTTTCTTGCGAATAGATTCTTGCCGCGTACCTGAAGGGGACGTCAGACTTCGTATGGCCAGAGAAGCGGGCCTCGTGCGGCGTTCAGGACCGGATGGCAGCAGGCGCCCCGAATGCATACCATACTGCTCCAATCCAAACCGTGTGTCAATGTAGCGCGATATAAACACGTTTACTACGCAAACGTAAGTAAACTGCCGTTGACCTGTAGTGGCCTGAAACTGTACTTTCCGTTCTAATGACGGACTTTGACGAGATCTATCGTGGGGTGGGACGGAAGATCCGTCAAACGCGAGAGAACCAGCATCTGAGCCAGGATTCGTTGGCTCAACGGCTCGGAATCAGCCGCACCTCGATGGTCAATATCGAGGCCGGTCGGCAGCACACTCCGCTGCACGTTCTCTGGCAGATTGCGGAACTGCTTGAAACCAAATTCACTTCGCTGATTCCGTCGCCGGAGGAACTGCTCGCTCCACGGAACGAGACCGTGCTCGATAAGGAAATGATGGAGCAAATTGAGGAAGTGGCGAATGGCGATCCAGCTATCATCAAAGCATTGACGGGGTTTGTGAAGAAGAGGCTCAAGGGGAAAGCCAATACCGAGGGGAAGGCGCATGGCCAGGCAAAATCTCGAAGAAAGAGCTGAAAAGACGCTGCGCGATACGGATTGCTATCGGGTGCCGGTTCCGATTCATCACGTGGCCGAGCGCCTGAACCTGACCCTCGAAGCGACGGCCCTCGGTGACAAGGTTTCGGGGATGCTTGTCGTGCAGGGGAATGAAGGTTCGATCGGATATAACTCGGCCCACGCCCGAGTGCGGCAACGCTTCACGATATCGCACGAAATCGCCCATTATCTGCTACATGCGAGGAGAAGTGGCAAGGCTCAACTGTTCATCGACAAGCAAATTACATATCGGCGAGATGAACTTTCATCCACCGGGATGAACAGCGATGAGATCGAAGCGAACAAACTCGGAGCGGCGCTTTTGATGCCTCGTGGTCTGGTCCTGCAGGAAGTCCGAGCCCAGGATCTGGATCTGGATGACAGCGAAGCGATCGAAGTATTGGCCAAAAAATTCCAGGTGAGCACGGTGGCAATGGGGAATCGCCTGCAGAATCTGAGAATGCTTGCCTACGAGAATTGAGACAAAAGCCTGGTACGAACAAACGGTCGGCCGGCCGGCCAATTTCCCAATCTGCACATTGAGACATCGGGATGGTCAATTACTCATCTACACTTTGGGCAATCGGGATGGATCTTTTCTCAATCTGCAGAGCAACATCGACCTACCTGATTCACAGCGAATGACTAGCATGGCCACAGATAAAGACGGGCAAGAAGAAGGCGATCGCGGCGATTAGGAAGCAGGGGGCGCATCGGCGGCTGTCATTCTATTCCTTAGGAAGCAGGGCGAGTCGCGGGTGCGGATCTTATGGCAGTGGTTAGGAGCAGGCGCAGATGGTTCGCTCGCTGCATTCCTGGTTACAACGCGTTTATCAGTAGCTCGAGCCTCACATCGCGTTATGCATCCAAGGCGCGAGGCTGTCGTTCACTTTACAGTTGAGAAAAGTGTCGGCGAGCTTCTTTTCCTTCTCCCGCACAATGCCGAGAAGGTTTTGGGCGTTAGTCGCGAAAAATGCTTCTTTTCGTGAGCCAACGCGGAGGTCCCGCATGTCCGCATAGCACCAAAGAAGGCAACGCGTATCGGCTGAAATGCTAAACAGACGATACGCCGCCCAGGCATCCACCAGATTCTCTGCAGTACAGAAACGCCTGAACCAATGTCGCGCGAATGATTCGGCACGAATGCGCTCTTTTGCTATAAAGCGGACCTCGTCAATCCATGGAACGTTTTCCATCGAGTCGTTTTCAGGACCGAGAATGCTTTCCTTCTCTTCAAAGAATCCTTGCAGTGCGGTCGCTTTGGCACTTTCGAAAAGAATCTCTGAGGTGAGCCGGCCCTGAAGATGCCGGTTGAGCCAATCCGATGAACCACGAGCGCCGTTTTTCCTAATGAGCACCGCCAGCCGTAGCAGATCTAGATCGGATTTGCAGTGTTCATAGTGTTCAACCCACATTTTTCTTGTGACCTCCGTCTCCGAAGCACCAAAAAGTGCACAGTCCAACAGATCCAATTGGGTCTCTCCATCGATAAAACGCGTGGACGTTCCCGCTGATTTAAACACTCGGTAGATCTGATGAACAACAGGATGCCAATCGCCTCGTTCGGCTAAGACCTCAACAAGGGAGACGTAGAACGAACCTGCTCGAGCCCTCAACGCCGGTTTTTTTTCCAGCTTCTGCATCCACGCAGACACCAAGTGAGGATCAAGCGCAATTGCTTTGTCGAGCCCAATCTTAGGAAAGCAACGCTGGAGCCAGAAGTGGCCCGCCGCTATTGCCTTCTGGTTCTCGTCCTCAATCTGTTCGTAACGGATTGTGCGCTGTTGACGGTCGGTCTCAGGGTCGGGTGGTAATTTCGGTGGCCATTCAGAGAAGCGTCCTCCCCAAACGGATTCGGGCGCTACAAACCGAATCGACTGGCCGGATTCCGGTTCCAAACGAACGTCTCCCGCAAGAGTTCTGTCGGAGTTGCCGCACTCGACTAGCCGGCGAGGACCGTCCGCCGAAACGACAAAGTTCTCCATCTCCTGCAGTGAGTTGTCAAGCCATTTAAGATACAGCTGCCAGTCTTCATCGGAGGCTTTCGCGGCACTCAGTGCGGCCGAACGCTGACTCGGATCAACTTTGCCTATCCATCCGCCGGCCCCCCCCTTTGACATCTTTGCGATGAGCAGCAAGCTTCCGTAATACGACTCGAAATCATGCTGGTCGATGGCCCAGTGCCACTTCTCCGCGAATTCACCGGGGAGTTGAAACTCAACAGAACACAACCAGATGTATCTAAATGCAGCGCCTCGCACCAGACTTGAGGTTGACGAGCAGGCCTCCCTTACCTGATCCGTATTGAGCGCAGCTGAGCCGATGCTTCCAAGATAGTAGAGAGCCCGAAACCACTCTTTTTCACCGCGGGGTGTCGGTATCGGTTCCGCTACTGTCCCTCGATAGGAGTATGTGAAATCGCGATTGTCGAAAGCATCCTCGGAACGGGAGAGAATATGCTTGAGCTGTTCGAACCCTTCCCAGAGCCACAAGACCGGCTGAAAGAATTGATACTCTATCTGGTTCTGCGTTTGGTCGGATGGATTGAACGCGCTCGCACGGGAAGACAGCAACCTCCACAACGCCTCCCTGCTCGCGTGATCTAACACGAGATCATATTCCTCCAGCTTGTTGCCGAGAGAAAGCAGTGCTTGTGGCGAGCGGCTTTCGACCGTCTTGCACATTCCTCGAATCAGGTCCGCGATCAGGTCCGGGGCGATCCGTAGAAACACTCTCTCAATTTCTTCGAAGCTCCGATCTTCGGTACTTCGCCACAATCCTTTCCAAATCGCCGTGGGTTCAAGAGCCTTCAGGTACGGGAGGAGCTTTTCTTTGATATCCGCTGCGAGCGAGAGTTCCGGGTCATTCATGAAAGATTGGGCGGATCGAATGAAAGACCAGCCCTTCACATCAGTTCGTCGTGAATAGTCTTCGATGTCCCTGCGAAAGCGGGGCGTGAAAGCCGATTCGACGGGGTTCTCCCTCGCAGAAACGAGCCAATCAGGCTCGGGAAAGATTTCATCTAGGTCGATTGACTGCCGGACCTCCCAGGCTGACTTTGAACCAATACAACGAAGAAGGTGAGCGGCAGTTTTTTGACAGGCAACGGACGGATCGCTCATCAACGCTTTAATATGTATGCCAAGGTCAGGTTCGAGCGGTATCTGTGAACTGCGGATTATCCACTTGAGTTCATCCGAACGGCCGGCGGACTCCGAGACTGTATCCGCCAATATGCCTTGAACGAGAGCTCGCAGATAAGGTCTGCGATCTTTGAATTCGGAGATGATGGACAACGCGACACGTCCGAGGCGAAGCCAATAGGTGTCCTCGATCGGCACCAATCGATAACCTCCGAGGAAGCAATCCTTTCCGATAGTCACCTCGCCGAGAAGCTCTCTGAGCCGTTCTTCAAAAGCTTTTTGCTTTGGATCGTCGTTCGAGGATCCATCCAAATAGCGCGGACCGCTAACCGAGAACATGCTGAGCCACCGTTCGAGCGTTGGGCCCAAGTGTTGAGCCATAGTCTCCGATCGCAGAGACCAGCTCACGAAACCCTTTAGGAAGACCTCTTGCGCCCAGGGGTTATCGCCATCCTTGCTCCAGATGGTTTCAGCGACCGAGACGAATGCATCGAATGCTTGTGGGAAGTATGCGGTGATGCCCTCTTCGAGTGGCGCTCCTCTGGGAGACTTAGGATTTTGCGTGCCGATCCAAGCCAGCAAGAGGCTCCTAACTAACTTTCCTGCAAGCCCCCGTGAAAGCGAATACAGAAATGCGTACTCGAGGATCGCGCTTTCAGTGTCTAATCCAGTATGTGGCTCCAGCCACAATGCGATCTCCTCATCGGGATCCGTGACAGCTACATCGATCTTGCCAAGCGAGTCACACAGCAATAGTCCGAGCGCTAGTGGGAGCCTGCTTTCATCGACCCTCCAGCGCCCACCTTCCGAGAGCAGAACACCGCCAGTCGATAGCTCTCGAACAACGGCAGCCGGTTCGACCTCGGGCGAAAGCATCAACGCCAACTCGCCTCCCCGGACAGGGAGCTTGCCGTTTCGATATTCGTCCGCCAACTGCTTCAGCAGATCGTTGAAAGCCTCTTCTGAAAGTTGCCGGTCACGCCGCGAACAGCGATCCCTCCAATCTTCAAAGATCAAGCGCGCTAGAGTAAAGTCGCGAGACTCGACCATTCTTTGGCTATGGCGTGTCACCAGATCCAAATAGCGAGGCTTGCGCAAAAGCGTGCGAAGGTCGGCAGGATAATCGGAGAGAGATTTATTCCTTACCGAGAGAGCCTCGTTGAGTTCCTCATCGCTGAATGGCGCCACTTTGACTAGAGTCGTCTGTATGTGGGAAAGCGTGGAGAAGTGCTCTTGCCAGTATCGACTACGGGCTGTGCAGATCATCCGAATGGCGCCAGCAAACTTTGAATCAAATGTGCTTTCGAGCAAAGCTCTCCAGTAGCCCGGAGAGTGGCGTTCATTGAGACCATCCAGCACGATGAGGGCAACGGGGCCGTTTCCCCGGCTCATGGGCGACTCGAGCCAACGATCACACCTGCGCCTCCATTGAGATCCTTCGAAGTGCTGACTGAGGTTCTGATCAATCAGATCGCCCAGGCCCCGGGCGCTCCCAGCATCTTTGGAGGGAACAAAAATTAACGGAGGGAAGCCGCAGTCGACCTGTGGCGCAGTGCGAGCAGTGAGCCACTGAGCAACCGCCCAACTTTTCCCATCCCCTTCTTCTCCCACTGCCGCACAGATCGTTCTTTGGCTCCCGCTCCACCACTTGTCCAGTTCGGAAGTGACAGACGAACGAGAAGTGCTATGAGATTCTTCCGCCAAGACGCTGAGGGGATATCCAAACCTTGCGCGAGCCGCGGGCGCGTCCCGCATGAGAATTTGCCAGCTCTGCTGTGACCGTTTCTGCCATGCTGGCCATCCGCATGCCGGACTAAGCAATTTGGCACGGAGATGGTCCAACCTTAGAGCGAATCCCGCTCTTGACCGTATCTCGCTGAGGAGTGGCTCGAGCACCACGCCGGACGTTTGGTTCAACGTCGCGAGCACTTCCGGATATGCGGCACAGAGCAGATCCAGGGTTCCAGTCCCATCGGGCAGTGAGTCGAGTGGGAGAATGTCAATGCCCTTGTCCGCGGCAAGTGAAAGAAGGTCGGAGAGGACTTGATCGGGAATCGCTCGGGTCGCCGCCAGAATCCAAAGATCCAACGATGGAATCGATGATATCGCCTGCTGCAACTCAGCCAAGACTTCCCGGGCGTCAATGGAGGATCCGGTGCCGTATCGTTTGCATTCAACTGCAATCGAACCGCCAGATGGAAGATCGGAGCGCGCGTCCCGTCCTTGTTGTGTTCCGCTTCGCGCCAAGTGGAAATGCATTCCCGTCAAGCGTTCCAAAAGTCGTACGACCAGACCTTCGAATCCACCGGGGCCTGTCGCGCGAAGACTGTGTAGCGTTTGAATGAGTTCGATTGCCATTTGATTACCAGTAGTTCTATTCTGACAAGCAATTCTAAATAAGCGTATCCCTAGATCACTTCAGCAACACGGGCCTATCGAGGCCAAAGGTGAGCATGGCATTAACGCGCGACAATCATTTTGTACCGCAGTTCTATCTTAAGAACTTCGCTTCACGCCGGGCTGGCGCCGCTAATCACTGGCGCGTAGAAATTGGCGGTTGATGCGATTTGGAAGGAACTCGGGATTCCAGAATCAGTGAGGGGCTCAATGACTCTATCCACTGGATCATTAGCAATGATCGCCGAAGTAGCGCCAGCGGAAGGAACGGTATGAGCAACTACTTCATTTCTTCTCTGTGGGGCATCCCGCTCCTGTCCTTCACTACAGCCGGCGTTGGTGCATACGTCGGTTCGTATCTCAAGAAGCGGGCTGAAAATCTGGCCACCAAAGATGACTTCGACGATCTCAAGTCCCAGACTGCGGCGCTCACCCAGACGACAAAGGAGATAGAAGCCAAGATCGACAATCAGGTGTGGGACCGCCAGCGGCAGTGGGAGCTTACCCGAGACGGTGCGATCAGGCTGATGGAAGCCCAGGGCCGGCTGGAGCAGGCGCACCGGGCCATTGATCGCGCGAGCGAACGCTTTGCCCCCGTACTCGACGCGCAGGCGGCAGAAACTGAGTGGATCGCAGCACAGCACGGAGTGCTCGATGCCATCGGTTTTCTCAGGTTTGCCTGCTGGAGCGACGAGGTCGCTTATGCGCTCACTGACTATCAAGTGGAGTTGGACTTCATCTACGGACCGCCGAAGTACGGACTGGTGCATGAGATCGCAGCGAAGAGGATGGCTCTTGACGGAAAGTTCCTAAAGCTCCGCAACGCACTTCGGAAGGAATTGCGCCTGAAAGAATTCGAAGCCGGCTTCATGGTCAGAGTAGAGCAACGCGGGGATGATCATTCTTGACTTCTTCCATCGTGATCGTCATCATGTGGAGACAATTTCGGATCTGTTTTCAGGTGGTCTCATAGGTGCTGGTTAGTGAGGGGAGATGCTTCTCGCGGAAACGAAGGGATTCGATTGGGTAGCAGCGTGGAAGGCAGCATCGGTTGTCCTGACGGGATTCTTTGGCGTTCTAGGCCTCCTTACCGATTTCAAGAAGGACGGTAGCGTCACGAGATGGGGGTATATCTCGCTCACGGGTATTCTCGTGTCCACGGTCCTGGGAACCGCGGCGCAGTTGAAGGAATCGAGCGACGATGCCAAAAGAACGCTCACGATCCTGACTGGTATCCAGCAGGAACTATCGCCATCTGTAGGAGATCTTAAGTTCGAGACCTATTTCATGCTCGCCTGCGGCCAGACGGGTCCTTGCAAGGCGATCCATAACTTCGATCTTGTGAAATATGGCGACCCTAGGTGGATCGCGGCGTTCGGCGATCA
>Ga0105239_10004423_pt1 | contig 16811 bp, 13 predicted proteins | sample KBSC44metaG_FD_92761 | JGI IMG/M metagenome (GOLD analysis project Ga0105239, IMG submission 92761) | Corn rhizosphere microbial communities from Kellogg Biological Station, Michigan, USA - KBS C4-4 metaG | ecosystem: Host-associated > Plants > Roots > Rhizosphere > Soil | place: Michigan, USA...
AAACGTTGTTCAGCAGCATTGCCTTCAATCGCATATTCAATTTTGCGAAAGAACATTTCCATGAAAATGGTTTGCGGGCAAATCCATCCGCAAAACAACCTGCCGAAAGCTGCTGTAAACAATACTATAAAAACAATAATAGTAACCATGGCCAGGCCGAAAATGAAAAAGTCCTGCGGCCAGAATACTTTACCAAAAATGATAAAGTGCGCTTCCGTTACATCAAAAAGAAACAATGGCCGGCCATTCACGTATACAAATGGCAAAGAAAAGAACAGGATAAAGAAAAACCAGCTTATGTAGGTTCGTAAAGAATATAGTCTGCCCTTTGGTTTTTGCGCATACACCCATTTCCGTTTGCCGGATGCATCTACTGTTGCAATCCGGTCCCGAAATGATTCCTGTTTTTCAACTGACGAGGACGATATATTTGTTGAGGATTCCAATGACTATTTATTTTTTAGTAACTGCTGCTACTTTATTAACAAGTGAATCTGGTTTACTGCTGTTACTTGTTTCTTCCTGGTATAATTCTCCCTGTTTTGCTTTCGCATTGGGCGGATTACTGCCGTGAGTTGATTTGATATAACTCGCTACCTGCGCTATTTGAATGGGTGATAGTTCATCTTTCCAACTGCGCATTCCTTTTTCGGGCCAGCCATATTTGATGGTTTTAAAAACATCTTTTATACTGCCGCCATGCAGCCAGTAGTCATCGGTTAAGTTAGGTCCAACGATGCCTTCGGCCGCTTTTCCGTGACAAGGCGAACAATTCTGTACGAATATTTTTTGTCCGTTTTCTACATCTGCACCCGTTAACAGATGCACTGTATTTTCATCAACATTATTCGCTGATTTTTTCAGGTAAAGCGCTTTTTGCTCTTCGGCTTCGTTCATTGCGATCTGTAGTTCTTCTGCACTTGAGGGCGCTGTGTGTGAAACGTGATAGCGCCATAAATAAACGCAGGCAAAAAAGATGGTAGCATAAAACCCATACAGCCACCATGGCGGTAAGCGGTTGTCCAGCTCACGAATGCCATCATAATCGTGCCCCAGATCAATTTGCGCTTCCTGCTCAACAGGCTTGAAACTGTTCAATTTATTCCACACACTAACAACCGGTTTTACTTTGTATTCTTTGGCAGCCGATTCGCTCTGTTTTATTTTTTCTTTCGCCAAAAATACACGCAGTTGGTATAGCAATATAAAAACTACCAGCAGTTCAATAGCAATTACACCAGCCATGAAATAGAAGGTAGTAGCAGACAAGCCTCCGTAATAGCTGGCAGATTGTACGGTAGCGGCACTGGCGTTCGCGTCCTGTGCAAATGAAGGAGCAACTACAAACAACAAGGCAATAACAGACAATGCAGTAATTGTAGTACTACCGGCTTTTTTCTGTTCAGCATCTTTTTCCTTCTGATGATAATAGCCTGCAGCGCCCAACACCACATTGGCCAGTAATCCGATTGCCAGTAAAAGAATCAGCATTATTATCACCAGGGTTATAACAAAGGGATCGTAAAGAGATGATTCTTTTGGTGCGTGGCCGCCACCTTGCGCCATGGCCGCAGTACCTGCCAGTAAAGCCATTGCAATACCTGCACAGGCTTTTCCCCAGGCGCTATATCTTCTTTTATACCTATTTATTTTGCCACTATAAATACCGGTCATATATAAAGTATTTAAGGTTCTGGATTGTTAGTCTAATGGAATGCGACTGATATTTTGAATCGTTTTTTTATCGGCTTTGATAACCCATATCAGCATCACCAGAAAGAAAAGACCGAAAATCATGAATGATGCAAGCGGGTAAATACTTACGCCGGTAATTTTTTCTAAATAATTTATAAACTTCATAGTTTAGTTTTTTGCAGTTTGTTCCTTCGGCATGGCTTTTATATCTTTTCCCAACCGCTGCAGGTAAGCGATCAATGCTACTATCTCTGCGTCTTTGGGCGTTTCAATTTTATCCATCTTCAGGCTTAGCCGGATGCTGTTGGCCTGTGTCATCAAATCATTGTTGGCTATCTTGTCATATCCTTTGGGATAGGGCACTCCCAGTGTTTGCATGGCTCTTATTTTTGCTGGTGTGGAAGCGGTATCGATCTTATTATCCAGCAGCCAGCTATACGATGGCATAATAGAGCCGGGCGACATAATACGGGGATCCATCATGTGGTTGTAGTGCCAGCTATCGGGATATTTGCCGCCTACACGCGCCAGATCGGGACCGGTTCTTTTCGATCCCCACTGGAACGGGTGGTCGTATACAAACTCACCGGCTTTCGAGTATTCGCCATAACGCGCTACTTCGTCTCTGAAGGGACGCACCATTTGTGAGTGACAGGTATAACAACCTTCGCGCACATAAATATCGCGGCCCTGCAGTTCAAGTGGTGTATAGGGTTTAACACTGGCGATGGTAGGCACATTGCTTTTTACGAGGAAGGTGGGTATCATTTCAATAGCGCCACCGATGGCAACTACGATAAGGCTGAATACCAGCAAGGTCATTGGTCTTGATTCAATCCACCGGTGCCAGTATTCGCGAACATGGCTTGTTTGTTTTTCCAAAGGCGCCGCTTCACACACTTCATCGGCAATGAAGTAGCCTTTACGAATTGTTTTGGCGAGATTATACACCATCAGAAAAGCACCTATGAGGTATAAAGAGCCGCCAATGCTGCGGGTAACGTACATTGGAATAATATGGGTTACTGTTTCCAGGAACTGGAATTTCAGTTGCCCTTCTTCAGTAAATGTTTTCCACATTTGCGCCTGTGTAAAGCCGGCCCAGTATAACGGTACTGTATATATTACTATGCCTATAGTACCCAACCAGAAGTGGTTGGTGGCTAATTTTTTTGAATAGAGAGGAGTGCCCCACATGCGTGGTATCAGCCAGTACAGCATACCAAACGCCATAAAACCATTCCATCCCAGTCCCCCGATATGTACGTGTGCAATTGTCCAATCGGTAAAGTGTGAAATCGCATTCACGTTTTTCAACGCCAGCATAGGCCCTTCAAAAGTGGCCATACCGTAACAGGTAACGACTACTACAAAGAATTTTAATACCGGGTCTTCTCGTACTTTATCCCATGCGCCACGCAGCGTGAATAATCCATTCAGCATACCGCCCCAGCTGGGGGCAATAAGCATAACAGAGAAAACTACTCCAAGTGATTGAGCCCAATCGGGTAAAGCCGTATACAACAAATGGTGCGGGCCTGCCCAGATATAAATAAAGATCAGCGCCCAGAAGTGGATGATAGAAAGACGGTATGAATACACAGGTCTGTTCGCTGCCTTCGGCAGAAAATAATACATCAGACCAAGAATAGGAGTGGTTAAAAAGAATGCCACTGCATTATGACCATACCACCATTGTACCAGTGCATCCTGTACGCCCGCATACCAGCTATAGCTTTTGAATAATGAAACAGGAATTTCAACTGAGTTCACGATATGTAGCAGGGCTACCGTTACCCAGGTAGCAATGTAAAACCAGATGGCTACATACAGGTGTTTTTCTCTTCTTTTAATGATCGTTCCAAACAGGTTGATGCCAAAAACAACCCATACGAGCGTAATAGCAATATCTATCGGCCATTCCAGCTCGGCATATTCTTTACCCGTTGTATAGCCCAGCAACAAGGTTAATGCGGCAGCTACTATTATTCCCTGCCAACCCCAAAAGTGAATGCGGCTTAGCCTATCACTAAACATTCTGGCTTTACATAACCGCTGCAGTGAATAATATACACCGGTGAAAATGCAGTTGCCCACAAAAGCAAAAATTATTGCATTGGTATGTACAGGGCGTAACCGGCCAAAGGTAGTAGGCGCAAAGTTTAAGGCGGCCCCGGGCGCATAAAACTGAATAGCCACCCACAAACCGGCCAACATACCAACAATACCCCATAGCATGGTGGCATATCCAAACCATTTTACAATCTTATTATCATAATAGAACTTTTCTACTGGCATACCTGATATTTTCGGTTTTATAATTTGTTTGATGAAGGATCTTGTTGTTTTTCTGCCGCAGGGGCATCGTCGAAAAGCATGCGGATCGGCGGAGAATAGGTATCATCGTATTGATCGTCTTTAATACTCCAGATAAATGCTGCCAGGAAAAGCCCCGCTACGGAAATACTGGCCACCAAAAGGATTATAATTACACTCATAGCATTGATTGACCGAACAAAACTATTTTAACAGCTCTGACTCTTTTATGAGCATACTTAAGCAGAAACATGATTTTAATCAGTTATTTACAATTGCTGCCTTTTTGCTATAAGGTTGGTATATCCGAAGGTGATCAGCAATATGCTTATACTGCTGGAAGGCATTAAAATGGCGGCGACAAGAGGAGATAAAACGCCCTGCACAGCAAAAAAAATACCTGTTACATTATAGGCTATAGATAAAATAAAACTTGCTGTAACGATGCGTTTGTTTGCTTTACAAAGGCGGATAAAAGCGGGCATTTTCGACAATTGCCGCGCTTCAATGATAGCGTCGCTGGCGGGTGTAAAGTTGTTATAATCCTCGGCAACCGCAACACCCACGTTGCTTTGCAACAGGGCGCCGGCATCATTCAACCCGTCCCCTACCATCATTACTTTTTTACCGTGTTTTTGCAAAGACCGGATATAATATAATTTGTCCTGGGGGTTTTGATGAAAAAGAATAACACTATCGTGACCCAATAACTTCTCCAGGTTTTCTTTCCCGGTTTCATTATCACCCGACAACACTGATAAACTATATTGCGGCTTCAATTTCTTTATAAGTTCAGGAACCGATTTCCTGTACCGGTTACTGAACCGGTAATACCCCTGCAAGCGGTTATTATAACTAACATATACCGCAGTTCCTTCGGTAGGTGCAGTTAAGCCGGTCACGAATGCATAACTCCCCAGTTTAATAAGATTGCCATCAGAAACGCCTTCTATGCCGCTTCCGGCCGTTTCCCGAAAGTCGTCAATAGTCACTGCACCATCCCTGCCGAGATATTTTACCAGGGTCTGGCTCAGTGGATGGTTACTGCATGCTGCAAGTGAAGCAATTTGAGCCTGTTGATCTTTGCTTAATAGTTTGCCCACCCAGGTTATTTCCTGTTCATGGGCAGCAGCCAGCGTACCGGTTTTATCAAATACAATATGATCGATTGCAGCAATTTCTTCAATAACCTGGGCATTACGCAGGTAAAAGTTATTACGGCCCAGTATACGTAATATATTACCATTGGTAAACGTATTGGATAGCAGTAAGGCACAGGGGCATGCTACAATCAATACCGCAGTAATTACGTTCCATATTTTATTGCCGTCGGTAAATGACCAGTATATGGCGGCCACGAGAGCGATGGCAAAAACAATATAAGTGAACCAACGGCTGAGCAGGTGAACAAAAGAAACGCTTTTTTTGTCGCTCTTTTTAAACTCATTGTCCGACCAAAGCCTTGTTAAATAACTTTGTGTCACTTCTTTAATTACCAGCATTTCAATAACGCCGCCGGTTTGTCTGCCTCCGGCATATATGATCTCACCCATTTCCTTGGTCACTGGCAATGATTCGCCGGTAACAAAACTATAATCGATACAGCCTTTTCCCCTGGTCAAAATTCCGTCGGCAGGGATCAGTTCTTCATTATGTATCACTAAAGTGTCGCCGGCTTTAATATCAGGTAAAGCAACAGGTATTTCCTTATTATCTTTTAATACAGTAACTGCAACAGGAAAATAAGAAGTAAAATCACGTTCAAACGATAGTTGCTGATATGTTTTATCCTGGAATACCCTGCCTGTGAGCATGAAAAAAACGATGCCTGACATAGAATCGAAGTAACCGCCACCCGTTCCGCTTATTACCTCATAGACACTGCGCCCGAAAGTGATGAGAATGGCCAGTGCAATGGGAGCATCGATATTAAGGAATTTATGCTGTAATGCTTTCCAGCCGGAACTGAAAAAGGGAACAGCGCTGTAAAAAAATACCGGCAATGCCAGCATGAAATTCAACAGCCGGAAAGCGCTACCCAGCTTTTCTTCTGCAGCTTCAAGGCCCAGGTATTCCGGGAAACTAAGCAGCATGATATTGGCAAAGCAAAAACCCGCCACCCCTAAACGGTAAATGATGCTTTTGCTGATGCGGGATTTTTTGTGTGAAAGATTATTCAGACTAATATAGGGTTCATATCCAATGCGGGTAAGCAATTCTGCTACTTTACGTAAGGATATTTTATTATGATCAAAAACAATATCGGCTTCTTTACGGGTAAAATTTACGCGAACGCTGAAAATGCCTGTCTGCAACCTGTGCATATTTTCAAGCAGGTACAGGCACGAACTGCAGTGAATTTGCGGCAGGTAAAATGTGATATGGGTTTGCTTATTGTCGGCAAATGAAATAAGCTGTTGCCGTATGCGGGCATCTTCCAAAAAAGCAAATTTATCGTCGCGCACCTGAACCCGCTGGTTGATGCCAGGCTGACTGTTCAGTTCATAATACTCACAAAGCCCACTTTGATTCAGCAACTGGTATACCATCCTGCAGCCTTCGCAACAGAACTGTTTACCCGCGGCCGTAATTTTATCCGTAAGGCAGTTCTCCCCACAATGGTAACACGTTATTTTTTTATCGATGGTAGCAGCACTCATACTAATACTTTAGATTGCTAAAATAGAAGCTCTGCAACCGGCTGATAATGATCAAACTCACTAAAAAAAATGACTTTGCTCAGGCGCCGCTCCGGCTTTTGCAAGTAAAAACCATTGGCAAGTAATTTCTGTCAAATCACCCATCTCATTCGTTTCATCATTTGAATCAGTAGCAGGGATAGCAAGGCAGACGTTACAACGATTATCCAATCGCCCCATTCATAGATCGTAATTGCCAATACTTTTCTGAATGGAATGATCCAATATGAAGAGAGCGTTATAACAATACAGGTAGTTACCGCGTACCAGACGTATTTATTACGAAAAACGGCTGTTTTGTAAAATGGCGTCCTGTTCCCGAATGACATATTAAAAACGTGCAGGATCTGGGAAAAAATCAATGAGTAGAAAAGAATATTATTATATAGCTCTGTGTCCCACGGTCCTGCTTTATGTAACCATTCGTGACTAACAATTACAGAGCCAATGGCAGTAACGGTAATAACCGCAGCATATGCAAAAATTGCTTTCCAGCGTTTGTCGTCTACAATGGAAATACCATCGGCATACGGTTTGCGTTGCATAACATTTGGTGCGGCTTCTGTAACACCGAGCGCCAATGCAGGCAGTACATCCGTTACCAGATTGATGAACAATATTTGTAACGGTAATAATTGAAACCGCAGGTTTAGTATCGCAGCGGTGGCAATGATCAACAACTCACTTGCGTTACAGGAGAGAAGAAAAATAATAAACCTTCTTATGTTATCAAAAATAACCCGGCCCTGTTTGATAGCTAAAACAATAGATGAAAAGGCATCGTCTTTTAAAATCATATCGGCCACCTCCTGCGCTACCTGCGTTCCTCTTTGTCCCATAGCTATGCCAATATCAGCTTTTTTGAGCGCGGGCGCATCATTTACTCCATCGCCCGTCATACCCACAATCATTTTCTTTTCCTGAAATAATGCAATGAGGTCCAGTTTCTGGGCAGGTGTAACTCTTGCAAAAACCGGCGTTGCCAGCCATTTCTCTTTATCTTCCTCTGTTAAAAGTGTAAAAGGCTTCATAGAGTTACCATGCAATACGGGATCATTTTCATTGGCCAAACCCAATTGCATGGCGATATTTCGGGCTGTAGCGGGGTGGTCGCCTGTTATCATCACTACTTTTATACCTGCAGAACGGCATTCTTTAATGGCGGCAGGCACTTCAGGACGCAGCGGATCTAAAAAACCTATTAAACCGGCAAACGTTAAGTCGTGCAGGAAATCTTCTTCATTGGTGACGTAATCGCTGTAAGCAAACGCCAGTATTCTTAGTCCGGACTTCGCATGCCTTTCAGCATCGGACATCCATTGCGCTTTCTTATCATCTGTGAAATCAGTTACTTCCTTTCCTTCCAGTACCAATGTACAACGGGCTATTAATTCCTCGGCTGCGCCTTTGGCCGCCACATAAAAGCGCTCTCCGTCTTTATGCAGCGTTGCCATCAATCTCGTTTCTGAGGAAAAAGGCATTTCGGTTAACAGGGGAAATTTTTTGTTATAATCCTGGGGTTTTCTGTCACTATAAAAAACCATTTTTAACAACCCGACTTCCAGCGGATCGCCGGTTTCTTTTTCGGTTTGCCCATCGTAATCATAGGAGGCTGTATTGCATAAAGCGGCAATGCGGTGCAAATGATTATAGGCAGGTTTGGTTACAATATCACTATCATCAATATATTTGATAACGTTGAGCGATGGATCGGCCTTTATTCTTGTTGCATTTCCTGAAATTTGTACAAAGGCAGCCTCGATCTTATTTTGTGTAAGGGTACCCGTTTTATCTGTGCAAATGACTTTGGTGCCTCCCAGTGTTTCAACCGATGATAGTTTCTTTACTATCACATTGTGTTTTGCCAGGCGCAGCATGCCAAAAGCGAGTGCCAAAGTGGTTACAATCGGTAGTCCTTCAGGTATAGCTGCCACAGCCAATGCAATAGAAGTTTCCAGCATTTGAACCAAATCTCTGCCGTTCAGCACACCTGCCATAAAAATAAGCACTACCAACAGGGCGGTAATCCATATCAGTTTTTTACTAAAAACAGTAATTTTTTTCTCGAGGGGAGTAGCTTCCTGTTTAGCATCCTGAATCAATCGGGCTATAGCTCCCAGTTCTGTTTGCATGCCGGTGCCTGTTACTATAGCCTTACCATTACCTGTTGTTACAAATGTGCCTTTAAAGAGCATATTATACCGTTCCGCCAGCGGGGCACTGCTCGCCTGTAGTGGACCACTATTTTTCTCTATTGGCAAAGATTCGCCGGTAAGTGCAGATTCGTCGGTTTGCAGCTGCGAAGCATATATTAACCGGGCGTCGGCGGTTATCATATCGCCGCCTTCTACAAATAACAAATCGCCCGGCGCCACCTTTTCAGAAGGTATTTCTATCAGCCTGCCATCACGAACCACTTTCGCAGGAACAGCCGTTAGCTTTTTTAATGCATCCATTGACCGTTCGGCCTGAAACTCCATTAAAAAACCAATGATGGCATTTATTATTATTACGAAGATGATGGCTATTCCGTCGAGCCATTCCTGAAAGAAGAACGATAACCCGGCCGCTATGGCCAGTAATACAACAAAGGGGCTCATCAACTGGCTCAATAAAATAGCCAGCGGACTAATCTTTCTGCCTGATTCTATTTTATTAAGACCGGTAAGTTTTAGTCGGCGTGCGGCCTCCTCAGCAGATAAACCCGTTTCTGCATTTGTTAAGTACATAGCAATTTATTGTACAGCCACATTTTGTTTACTTTCCTTTTGTTTTTGCTTTTCCAGCTTTCTGAAATATCCCCGAAACAGAAAATTGTGTTTCAACGCTTCCATATTCTGGCTAAAAGCATCCGTTCCTTTTTGAATATTATCCAGACTGCCGTTTATTTTGGTTACCATTAAAGAATCTTTCAACAAGGCATTGACGGTACCTTTGCCATTGTGTACGTCCTGTTGCACATCTGCTACTACCGCATTTAATGCAACGGCCAGTTCATCGGCTTTGTCGCCTACCGCTTTTATTTTTACAATAGCGCCGTTTAAATTTTTTGCAAATGAAGTATCGGTAAGCACAGCCCCTACCGATCCCTTTCCATTTTTAATATTAGTAACAAGTAGCTGCAGGTCATTTGCCATAGCGGCTGCACGCGCAGTAGCCAATTGAACGTTGGCGGCAGACATGCGGAGATTTTGCGGCAGCGTTTCGTCGTTTAAGATCTTCCATAAAGCAGTACTGTTGTTAATGCGTTGTACGGTTGATTTCAGTTGTGCAGCGATCACTGCTACATCCTGATTCGTTTTTGACAGCGTCTGTAACATATCATCTGTACTAACCGGTTTACGGCTGAACAATATATTCCCTTCCTGAACCAGTGGGGCTTGTTTACCGTCCGTGATGGGTACAGGAGAAATATTAATCACTTTGTTTCCCATCAATCCGTCGGAGCCGATGGAAACAATAGCATTGTTGCGGATGATCTTTTCCATTTTGTCATTAACTACCATTACTACTTCCATCACCGTATCACTGAGAATATTTATAGTTTTCACAGTTCCTACTTCAATGCCTGAATACCGAACATTGTTACCAGACACCAGGCCCTGTACATTTTCAAACTGTGCTTTTAGTATAAAAGACGGACCGAACAAATTCCGGTTCTTTCCAATCATGTAAAGCAGCAAAATGAGAAATAATAATCCTGCCGTTACAAACACGCCCAGTTTTATTGTATTGATTGTTTTCTTTGCCATAGAATAGTTATTCAAAAAATTGTTTCACTTTGGGGTCATTGGATTTTTTTAAGGAGGCATAAGTACCCTCAGCATAACAACGCCCATCTATCAATACCGCTACCCTGTCGGCAGCCATGCGCACACAAGTCATGTCATGCGAAATAATCAGCGAAGACGATTTGTATTTTTTCTGTATTTCCACGATCAGTTCAATAATTTCTTTTCCTGTTACGGGGTCAAGACCGGTAGTAGGTTCATCATATAAAATGATCTCAGGTTTAAGAATAAGCGTTCGCGCCAGTGCAATTCTTTTACGCATACCGCCCGATAATTCTGCCGGCATCATATCAACGGTGTGTGCCAGTCCTACATCAGCCAATGCGTCGGTAACCAGTTCATCTACTTCGGCCTGAGTAACCTGGATCCAGTGTCTGCGTAAAGGAAATTCCAGGTTCTGCCGCACGGTCATGGAATCATACAAGGCATTGCTTTGAAAAAGGAAACCTACTTTGGCGCGGATTTTATCCAGCTCTACATGATCCAGATCGGGTATATTCTTTCCAAACATTTCAATAGTTCCTGCATCCGGTTCCAGCAGGCCGATAATACATTTGATCAGTACCGATTTTCCTGAACCGGATTTACCCAGCACTACCAGATTTTCGCCATTACCAAGGGTAAGATTAAAATCAGCCAATACCACCTGCGAACCAAAAGACTTATACAGGTGACTAACAACCATCACATTGGGTAAGTTTTGCGTTTGAACAGGCGATATTTCCGGTTGTTCCAGCATAGATTAATCTAATTCAGGTTAAATACATCGGTTATTTGTACAGCGATCAGGTCTATTATAAAAATCATAATTGATGAAACCACTACCGCCGAATTCGCAGACTGCCCTACTCCTTCGGTCCCTTTATTTGAAAAATATCCTTTAAAACAACCAATGATGCCAACGGCAAAGCCAAAGAAAAATGATTTCACAAAGGCAGGCAGCACATCAGTAAAGGCAAGACTGTCGAATACCTGCGTATAAAACAGATGAAAACTCGTTACTCCGCGAATGTTCACGCCCAGATATGATCCGTATAATGATATAGCATCACTAAGCATAACCAGTACGGGTAACATGAGGGTTGAAGCAAGCACTCTTGTTACAACCAGGTACTTGAAAGGATTGGTGCCCGACACTTCCATGGCGTCGATTTGTTCGGTTACTTTCATGGAACCGAGTTCAGCGCCAATACTGCTTCCGATTTTACCGGCAAAAATGAGGGCCGTGATCACCGGCCCTATCTCGCGAACAATCGCAATGCCAACCATGGCAGGCAGTTGAGACGCCACTCCATATTCAACAAGGGAAGGACGCAACTGCATGGTAAGCACCAGACCCATAATAAAACCGGTAAGCCCTATAAGAGGTAGCGATTTATATCCTATTATATAACACTGATGAATGAACTCAGCTACTTCGTAACGGGGCTTCCACGTTTCTTTAAAAAAACGGCCGGCAAAGGCGGATATACCGCCTGTTTCACGTAGGAATGCTGTAGTTTTAACGGGCAACCTCGTACTCATACTTTTCATTTATTATGGGCGATAAATACAGGAAGATTAATGGTTTTAACCACCAGTTCAGCTGTGCTGTGCCTGAAAAAGCCTGAAAGCATACTGCGGCCAAAGGCGCCCATCACCACAAAAACATTTTTCTTTCCAAGCAGGTATTCAAACAATTCATTACCTGCGTCGCCATGGAGTGTTTTGAACCCGATAGCTGAATAGTGCATTTGAAGTAACTCTCCTACCTTATCTTTTTCAATGACTGTTTTATCATCATCTTCATTTACATGAAGAATGGTAACTCTTTTGTCGGCAAGCTCCGGAAAGAGATAGGTAAATTGTTTGATAGCAAAAACGGATGCAGGGCTGCCATCATAGGCAAATAATACCTCATCAATTCCATAGAAACTAAAGGGTGCGATCACTACAGGACATTCACTTTTGCCAAGAACTTCCCTGATAAAGCCTGTAGGTACTGCTTCCTTCTTGCCTCCCAACGACATTTCAGGGTCTACAATGAGCAGGTCGGCAAAACGGCTTTCTTTAATAATATCGGTAACGGGTACGCCTTCGTCAAAGTGAACCGTACAATTTGCGCCCCTGTTTTCACACGTTTCTATAAAAAGGCGAATATTATTATCCCATCCTGCTCTGGACGCGGCTTCGATAAATTCGTCGTGCGGTATGTGGAGCGATTCTTCAGAAATAATGGCCGGCTCTTCATTGCTTTCCAGGAAAACGCCTGTAAGCTTCGAATGAGTAAGCTTTGCAATAAAACAGGCAAAATTCAAAACATTCGTATTTATGTGGTTAGCATTAATAGCCACTAAAATCTTTTCCATATATCAGAAATTTATAACCAAAGCTATTTCTTTATACCCCTCTGATCTATGACATGGATTAACGCGGATACTGATAAAAATCTCATTATGAAAAGTTATTAAAGCCTAAATCAGGTAAGAACCTGACTAAAATCAGGAAATGGCTCAAGGCTAACCCTTACTTTGCTTCCGATTTAAAGATTTGAAGGATGACAATAGCACAGAAAATAAATCCACTTTCATTTGTTTCGGATATTGTAAACAATGACTATCGAACCGCCGAAGTATTTCGTAAATATGGTATTGAATATTGCTGCGCCGGCAAATGGCCATTACAAATGATTTGTGAATCAAAGAATCTTGATTATACAGAAGTAATACAAGAGCTGGAAAAAGCCATGCAAACCATTTGCATTCCAAACAGCCTCGAATTTGAAAAGTGGGATATTGATTTTCTTATTGACTATATAATCAATATTCATCATGCTTACCTGAAAAAACATTTGCCCGAAACAAGTGTGCAACTGGAAATATTTGTAACAGATCACCGGAAAAAGTATCCCGAACTTATACAACTGGTAAAGGTATTCAACGAACTAATAACGGACATGATGCCCCATTTGCAACACGAAGAAGAGATTATTTTTCCATATATACGGCAAATTGCCCATGCTTATGATAATAAAGAGTCATATGCAGGCCTGTTGGTGCGCACCCTGCGTAAGCCGGTTGAAAATGTAATGCAGCACGAGCACGAAACTGTTCAAAAAATACTTAGCCAGTTAAGGCACCTCACCAATGACTATACTCCGCCACAAAATGCCTGTACCAATCATAAAGTGAACTTTCTGAAGCTCCTTGAAATACATAATGATCTCGCCCGGCACATGTACCTGGAGAACAGCATTCTTTTTCCAAGGGCAATTGAGATGGAAAAAAAGCTTCTTTTTTAATAAAAAATACGTTTCTGTACATCCTTTTTTTATATTCGGCCTTTTATGTAACTTAAAAGAGCCTTTCAAGGGTGATATTTTATGCATATCGACGCCTCGCATCTTACTTCGTTATTTGAACATGCCGCTGAAGGTATTATTCTTACCAATGGTGAAGGTAAGATTGTACTGGTTAATCCCGCTGCACAACGCACATTTGGATACGACGAATCTGAAATTATAGGCCATCATATTGAAATTTTAATTCCTAACCGGTTCAGCAAGCATCATGCTGAGCTGAGAGCAGGCTTTTATGAGAACCCCCAGCATCGGGTAATGGGCCATGGTCGTGATTTATATGCAAAAACAAAAGACGGATCGGAGATCCCTGTGGAAGTAAGTCTTAGTTTTTACAAACGGGAAGAAGAACTTTTTGTGACTGCCTTTATTGTTGATATAACCCACCGCAAAAAAATTGAACAAAGTATTTTAACGCAACAAAAGCAACTGGAGCAGATGACAAGCGATATGCGGAAGTTGAATGCCGATCTCGAGAATAAGGTGGAAGAAAGAACTATTATTTTAAAAGAAGCTTTGCAGGAGCTGGAAAAATCACAGCGAAGCCTTAGCGAGGCGCTTGACAAAGAGAAAGAACTAAATGAAATAAAATCGAGATTTGTATCCATGGCTTCTCACGAATTTCGTACACCTCTTAGCACCGTTCTGTCATCAGCCGCATTGGCATCAAAATATACCGCACCCGAAGACCAGGAAAAGCGGGAGCGGCATTTAAGAAGGATCAAAGAATCGGTTAAGCACCTGAACGATCTACTGGAAGATTTCCTGTCATTAGGAAAACTGGAAGAAGGAAAAGTGCTGGTAAAAGCGGAGCCCATTGAATTGCAGGATTTTTTGGAAGAAGTTGCTGAAGAAATGAAAACCATTACGAAGAAAGACCAGAAGATCTATCTCGATTGCAATAGCCACCGCTTATTCATTTCCGATAAAAAATTATTAAAAAATATACTTATTAACCTCATCAGTAACGCTATCAAATTTTCACAGGAAAATTCTTCTGTATGGGTAAAAGCTGATCATAGCAGCAATACGCTGGTATTGTCGGTAAAAGATGAGGGAATTGGTATTTCTGAAGAAGACCAGCAGTATTTGTTTGCCAGTTTTTACAGAGGGCAAAACGCTGTAAATATTCAGGGTACCGGCCTGGGGCTGCATATTGTAAAACGCTACATTGGTTTACTGCACGGAAACATTCGACTGGAAAGTAAACTGAACGAAGGGACTATCATTACCGTTGAACTTCCGCAACTGGAGGAATTAGAATAAGTGATAATTTAACCTATAAGTGATCAAAATTATCAGGCAACTGAATTTTGTCAGTCCTGACACCTATATCGTTGGTATTTTTAAAAGACCAAATTTCGACAATCAAAAAATGACAGCAATATGAAGACCATATTAGTTATCGATGATAATACACAAATACGGGAAAATACTGTTGAGATATTAAACCTGGCAGGCTATAACACGTATGCTTCGGAAAACGGAAAAACGGGCGTTGAAACAGCGATGAAGGAAAAACCAGATCTGATCGTTTGTGATATTATGATGCCGGAACTGGATGGCTATGGAGTATTACACCTGCTTAGGAAAAACCCTGCCACGGAACAGATTCCCTTTATTTTTCTTACTGCAAAAGCAGAACGCGGGGATTTTAGGAAAGGTATGGAAATGGGGGCTGATGATTATATTACTAAACCTTTTGATGATATTGAATTGCTGAATGCGATTGAAATCAGGTTAAAAAAGATGGAGATTATCAAAAATCAATATCCGTCAGGCGACAAAGGCGCTAGCGAGTTGATGAAAGATTTGAAAGGTTCAGGTTTTTTATCACTCGAACCTGATCAATATGACAGCGAGCGCCTAAACAAAAAAATGACCGTGTATAGTGAGGGAAAACGTCCTAAATACCTGTATTATCTGCGAAGTGGCAAAATAAAAACGTTTAAAGTAAACGATGATGGCAAAGAGTATATAACTAACCTGTATAGCGCCGGCGACTATATTGGTCACGTAGTATTATTGGAAGATCATAATTATGATGATACTGCCGAAGTACTGGAAGAAGCGGAAGTAACAATGATTCCAAAAGAAGACTTTTTACAGGCCGTATATAACGACATGAATATCGCCACTAAGTTTATAAAACTAATTTCCAAAGATGTAAAAGAGAAAGAGGAAAGGCTTTTGCGCCTTGCTTACGGTACGCTGAGGAAACGGGTAGCAAAGGCGCTGGTGGATATTCATGAAAAATTCAATAAACAAAACCAGGATCAGTCAAATATCAATTTCTCACGGGAAGACATTGCTCAATATGTAGGTACTGCTACAGAATCACTCATTCGTACATTGAGTGATTTCAAATCGGAAAAATTAATCGACATTAAGGATGGCAAAATAAAAATCACACAGCCTGATAAGCTTCGTAATTTATTATATTAATCGGGATCGCGGTTTAATTCATAATCGTTTTCATCCTTATTACCTGACTTCCTGCCAATAGTGATTTCTCTGCCCACTTCATTTTGTTGCTTCAACGTCCAGTTGTCGGTAATGGAAGTTTGCAGCCATATATTGCCAGACCTGCGAAATAAATGGGCAGTCAGTCCAAACCGGTCCTTAAACGTATTCTCCAGATCAGATACCGTCATAACATCATTAACGATCAGATCACCCTCTGTTTTTTTACGTGCCCACGCTTCTTTCAGCTTCACATTATGTGCAATTTGGGTTTGTTTCGGCTCAACACTTTTCAATGTATCATCTCTTTTAAAAAACTCAATTTTCAGAAAAGGGTATGCGCTGGCAAATTGCTTTTGCACGTCGGTAATCAGTCTGTCTCCATTAATCAGAATATGCATATACAAGGGTTATAGCGATTATCTTAAAAATATTTATACTACAAAACTAATCGCTGGCGTCCCTGAAGTTTATGATGTTAATTAATATGAAGGGTGATAATGATCAATC
>Ga0105239_10004424_pt1 | contig 16807 bp, 17 predicted proteins | sample KBSC44metaG_FD_92761 | JGI IMG/M metagenome (GOLD analysis project Ga0105239, IMG submission 92761) | Corn rhizosphere microbial communities from Kellogg Biological Station, Michigan, USA - KBS C4-4 metaG | ecosystem: Host-associated > Plants > Roots > Rhizosphere > Soil | place: Michigan, USA...
ACGTCCTCGAAAACGCCCTCGCTATTCCTCGCGAAGGTCGTCACCGGCGGGAAGCTCTCCAGCAAGAAGGGGGTCACCCTGGTCGGCAAAGTCTTCGATGTGCCTGCGCTGACGCCTAAGGATGTCGCCGACGCCGAGGAAGCGGTGAAGGCCGGCGCCGATATCATCGCCCTCAGTTATGTGAAGTCCGCTCAGGACGTGCGCGAACTGCGCCGTCTCCTGGAACGCCTTGGTTCGAGCGCCAACGTGTGCGCGAAGATCGAGATGAAGCAGGGAATCAAGGACTTGGACAACATCCTGCAATGCGTCGACGTGGTGATGGTTGCCCGTGGCGACATGGGACTTCAGATGGAGATCGAAGACGTTCCGATCATGCAGAAGCAGATCATCTCCGCCTGCACCCTCGCCGGAACTCCCGTCATCACCGCCACCCAAATGCTGGAAAGCATGATCAACCTCCCGCGTCCGACCCGGGCCGAGGCTACGGACGTCGCGAACGCCGTCCTCGACGGAACCGACGCGCTGATGCTCAGCGGGGAAACCGCCTCGGGCAGTTACCCCATCGAATGCGTCCGCACGATGGTCCGGATCGCCGAAAAGGCAGAAGGGAGTTACGACCGCCACCCCATCGAACGCGAGTATGTTCGCCGGAAGGATCGCATCGATCACACCGACGCCATCGCCCACGCCGCCTGCGATCTGAGCCACGTTCTGAAGCCCCGCGCGATCCTCTGCACCACCACGAGCGGTCAAACGGCAAGGCTCGTAAGCAAGTTCCGACCGAGGGTCCCGATTCTCTGCTCGACCGCCAGCGAGACCGCTCTGCGGCAAATGGCGGTGGTTTGGGGAGTGGAAGCGGCGCGAATTCCTGCGCCAGTTAACACCGATGACACGATTCGAGATTCGATTGACGAGTTTTTTCGCCAAAAGCGGCTTAAACTAGGGGACGTGGTCGTGATCACCGCCGGAGTCCCGGCCGGTGTGCCCGGAAACACGAACATGATCCTCACGCAGGTCGTGCGCTAACCGCATGAAAAAGATCGCCCTTAACCTCTTCATCGTTGCCGCCGCCATCGCGACCGGCTGCTACCTGTCGCGCGGACCCTACAAAGTGCTCGCCGACCAGCAGGCGAAGACGCAGCAGCAGATCAAGGCGACCCGGAACGCCGAGCGTGACACCGAAGACCTCGTGCGCCGCGATGCGCAGGCTCACACTCCGACGGGCAAAGAAGAACTGGCCCGCCAAGCGGGATTCGTGAAAGAGGGCGAGAAGCCCGCGAACCCCTGAGTCCGGCCGGCGTCTAGGCGTCTGGACATGATCACTTCGCTCTTAGCCGCCTTCGCTCTGCAGACCGGCCGCGTTCTTGGCGACGACTGGAGCGTTGAGCGTGTCTCCCAGGTTTCGTGCGAGGCGAAGACGCTGGTGCGTACCCTGCGCACGCGTTACACGGTCGTCGGCCAAGACGCCTCGGCTTTGTTGATTCGCAGCTCGGTTACAAAGTTGGAAGACAAGGGAGATGCCGACCTGAAGCCGGTTGGCGTCGGCGAAGCCGCACCGACGAGCCTCAAGTTCGGCGCGGGCGGCGCACCGGAGTACGAGGAAGACCTTTCCGACCCAATCGCCGCCCGCGTAGACCGAATGCAGTGGACCGCCGCCGAGAGTAGGAAGGGCGTGGCCTGGATCCGGAAGTTTCCCGCCTCCAGCGCTCTCCCGGCCGGCAAGGTGACGGTGAAGCCGGCGGGCAAGGATGGCCCTAATCAGCTCGTCACGCTCGCTTACTCCGAGGAGTCCACCGGAGTCGCTGCCGACGGAACTGCGACCGTCTATCTCCCTAAAAGGATCGTGGGTCCGATGAAGATCTCCATGTCGCGTATTCCGTTGGCGAAGATCAAAAAAGTCGGTAACGTGACGGTGGAGCAAACGTTGCTACCTCCGGCCAAGAATGGATAACGATCGAACCGTCGTACGAAAACGCAAGCAGAGAGTCCCCCTTGAAGGCGCCGCTCTCTTGGAGTCGCTTCGTACGGAGAAGCAGTATCGGCCGAAAGGCAAGAAGAAGTCTTGGTGGGTCTGGGCGCTGTGGATCACCGCGGGCGTTCTTTTGGTCATCCGAATCGTTACCGGTATCTAATTGTGTTTTAGGACGGTGGTGGGTTGATGGACTATTTTTTCGCAATCGTGTGGTCCGCGTTCATCCGGTAGCTGCAGTCAACCCCAGGGCGCAATTTCCGCTTTAGGGAGGATTAATCCTTGGGAAGGCCCTTGTTTCTAGTGGTCTTGCGAGTTATTGTCTGTGAAGCTCGTTTGGGGTTCCTCGGCCCTTTCAGTGGACAGTGGTCACCGTCGAAAGCGGCCAGCTGTTGATCCGTTGTCGTTGGTCGAATATCTTCTTTAAGCTGTTCAATAGCCGGGCGGGACTTCGTTTCCTCTGTGACCGCCTCCGGATTGCTTTCAACTAAACCAGGGCCTGATTTGGGTGAAATTGCTGCGTTTCCAACAGGGTCATTCGTGCCTAAATTCTCAACCCAGAAATGGAGTAAGTCACCACAGGCTCTCAATGCTTTTAAAGAACAGAATCCGACGATAAGCCAAAGCATGGATGTATGCGCATGCACCATCCATAAATCCATACCTTCTTGCCTCAGCATTGGGGGAATCTTTCTAGCGGCGACACCAAACGCGGTAGCCGGAATACCATGGTTAAAGAACTGCTGGGATGCAATCGGACGCGTCTTTGCTGCGGGACAGGTAAGTGCGGTAAGGATAGTGCTGTAGAAGGAGTAAACGGCCTTTTTGCCGGAAAAGTCGGCGCTAGTTTCCTCTTCGGATTTGTCAAGTTCCGACATAAGCCCACACCCCTTTAAGGAACTCGAAGGCTCGCAGATAATCTGACCCTTCAAGTGCTCTCTTGAATTCGATTTGGACACATCCAAGGCCAAGCGTTGTTGGCTCGAAATTGTTTCCGCGGCTGAGTGAAGCCAGCAAGGCCTCGGGAAACTTGACGGTGCCCGAGCCAATGAAACAGACCTCGATGCCGAGATCGGAAGTCGAGATTGGGGGACGGGGCGATGCCGTCATCAAAGTCGTGAACGTTGAAGTTGGCGTGGCCGAGGGGGCTGCCTCGAAGAAGAAGCCATTCTCTTTGAGACAAGAAAGCAGTTCAAGATTCCAGGTTCCGTTCGGCGAGTAAATGCCACACAGGAAACTCAGTTCTTCGACGATTGCCCTGTCTTCTTCGTGCTCCAGCGCAGCGCTAAACTCTCTGCCTGCTTCGATTTGGGCCCACAGATCGCGGACATCCTGAGGTTGGCAGGCAATTTGTCGGACTAATTCGAAGGACGGAGAAGCCAAATACTTTTGAGCAAGCGGCGTTAGGACCCGGAGCGGACCAATCCGTTCAAGAAGGCCGAATCGAGTCAATTCGTTTGCAATTTGACGCGCCGTGTCAAAGAAGCCCTTCAGCCCGAGAATTCGTGCGAAGCCTTCTTCCGTGTGCTTGCCTTCGTTGACCCTAAGAGGGAATAGGAAGCTCAGAAGCAGGTAAATAGACCGGGTAGAGATCGAGGATGCCATCGTTCACCAAATGTGAGCATCCTTCTCGTACCCCTATACGTCTTGAATCGGGGGATCCCCTGTATATCGGGTCTCGATGAATATGTTCGCGGATTTCCGGGAATAAAAATACCAGACATACGATTCATCGGGAAAAATCCTTGAGCGAATTTGTCTAGGTCGAAACCAGCTTCTCTGCGAGTTCCCCTTCGCCTTGACGAGAATGAGGAAGGAGAACCCCTTTCAGCTCGCCGATTTGATAGGGCCATTGTTTCTGAGGTCCCCGGAAAATACTTCAAAGTCCCGAAAAACCGGGTCCGATTTTCTGGGCGGAAACTGCTGACGTGAGCTCTTCTCTTGCTGAATCGTAATATTCGCCATGGCATCGGCAAGTCCATATGGTCCTACCGCCAAAAATGGGTTCATCCGAATCTAGTGTCTTGGGGACAGCGTAAAATGCCGTCGATGATCGCGCAGGCCCATTCCGCCACCCTCCTGGGCATTGACGCGTTGCCGGTCGTGGTCGAGGTAGATCTTCAGGGCCGAATCGATGGGGATGGTGACCGCTACTTTATCCTCGTCGGACTCCCGGACAAGGCGGTTCAGGAAAGCAAAGAGCGGGTTCGAACGGCGATAAGGAACAGCGGCCTCAAGTTTCCCAGCGAGAAGGTCATGTGCAACCTTGCGCCGGGCGACATTCGGAAGGAGGGGCCGGCGTTGGATTTGCCGATGGCAATCGCCATCTGCGCCGCAAGCGGCATCTTGCCCCGAGAAGAGCTTGCCGACACCGTCATGCTTGGTGAACTGAGTCTGGATGGCACCTTGCGTCCCATCGACGGTGCGGTGAGCGTCGCCTTGATGGCGCTCGACCGAGGCTTTCGCCGGCTGATCGTCCCCGAGGTGAACGCGGCCGAGGCGGCGGTCGCCGTGGGCATCGACGTTTACGGGGTGAAGACGCTTCTGGATGCCGTCGAGCTCCTGAATGGCTCCTCGTTGTTCGCGCCGCAGCGCTTCGATGCCGGCCGGGACGTATGTCTGCCCGAGTACGCGGTCGACTATTCGGATGTAAAGGGCCAACGCCACGCGGTTCGCGCGCTCGAAGTCGCGGCGGCGGGCGGCCATAACGTCTTGATGTCCGGCCCGCCAGGTTCCGGCAAGACGATGTTGGCGCGCCGCATGCCGACCATCTTGCCGCCTCTCTCTTTGGAAGAGTCGATCGCGGTGACGCGGATCTTCTCCGCATCCGGAAACAAACGCGACGTACGGGGCCTTATCTGGGAGCGCTCTTTCCGCTCGCCTCACCACTCGGCAAGCCACGCGGCGATCGTCGGCGGCGGCACCAACCCGCGTCCGGGCGAGGTTTCCCTCGCGCATTTCGGCGTGCTTTTCCTCGACGAATTTCCTGAGTTTGGGAGGACGGTTTTGGAGGCGTTGCGGCAGCCGCTGGAGGACTCGGAGATCACCGTGTCTCGTGTCCAGAACACGATCACCTTCCCCGCCGAGTGCATCCTGATCGCCGCAATGAACCCATGCCCCTGCGGTTTCAAAGGCTTGCCCGAGGAGCGCTGCATCGGCCAATCCCAATGCGAGCGCTACAACGGCCGAATCAGCGGCCCCTTGCGGGACCGCATCGACATCCACATCGAAGTCCCCCGCCTCAAGCCCGAAGAGCTCCTCGGCATGACCCCCGGCGAACCAAGCCAGGTCATCCGCGACCGGGTCGTCCGCGCGCGTGATTTGCAGCATCAGCGGTTAGGGAAGCACCGTGTCAACGCAAAAATGTCCCCCCGAGAGATCCGTGACCTCGTGGCGCTGGATCAAGAGAGTAAAGACTTCATGCTTCTCGTTTCGAAGCGCCTGAATCTATCTGCGCGCGTCTTCGACCGGATTCTGAAGGTCGGCCGCACCATCGCCGACCTTAGCGGTTCCGCTCAGGTTCAGAAAAACCACCTCGCCGAGGCCGTGCAGTACCGAGACCGAGCGAGCGTTTAGAGCCTCGATCATCGCCGAATTCCTAATGATCAACGACGGATCCGGTGAAATCGAAGTAGAGTTCTATTTCACGAAAGCAGGAAAACCTGCCGCTGCGTTCGTAACGCTCGGTGATGAAACCGTCTGGGTGAAGTCACATGCCGATGGAACGTTAATGTTTGTGCGTGGGACCTACTTCGAGGTGCCGCTTGAGCGAAGCCACATAAGGGAACTTTCACGGTATCTCGCTGATGCATCCGTTAGTCTCCCGGCCGAGCGCTTCGTCCGTTGGTTGAACGTTTCCTCGCAGGGAGAGGACTGGTTTTTCACCGTCTGGCGCAGCAATCTCCATGTGTGCGCGATGTTCAATGACTTCACCGCAGGACATTGTTCCTTGACGCTGCCGCTAGCACTCGCGATAAAACTTAGCGAGACGATTGAGGCAGTGTTGGCTCACGCGCCCAGCACGGACAATGGCACTTGACGCTTCGAAGAGTTATCCGGCCGCGAACGTGACCTTCTTAAGCTCCAGTCGCTGCCGCATCTCGAGGGTTTTGCCTTTCGACGTGACCTGAGTAGCGCCCGAGATGTAGACGGTGTGGCCCGTGGCGACGTCGACCCAGAACGTTGTCGGCTCGATTGTTTTCGCCTCCTGATCGGGGTGGAACCATCCTTGGATCAGGAAGGTGTCGCGTCCGCGGTCGTTGAAAACTTTCATCAGCCAATAGCGGATTTGAAAGACGCGCCCATGTGCTTCCACGGGCGCGTCCCAAGAATCGCCAACCGCAACTTCCTCCTTCGAGAAGTTCACGTCGCCGGTACCTCGCGAGGGCATCTCGAGATCGTCCAGGACGATCTTGAGGACTCGTCCTCGATCATTCTTGACCGAAGTGACCTTCTTCCCGTTCAGAAACTGAAAAACTTTGATCGCCGAATCGAGCTCGGGGGTGGCGGAGGTCTCGCGCAGGGTGAGGACCGATTCCCAGTCCTGTTGCTCTTCATTGACTCGGGCAAGCGTATCGACCAACTTGGACTTAACGCTCATCGACGGACCCCCGCCAACGAAATTGATCGACAAGTCGCTGTCGTATTCGTAGGTGTCCCCGACATTCCCCTTGAGGCGGATCAGATACTTCGGCGCGGCGCTCGTCTGGGGCGTCGCTTGAGTGGCCGGAGGCGTCGTCCCCTGTTGGGCGAGAAACCCAAGCACAACCATCGCAACGCAAAGAGGCATGGACGATTATCCCTCGCAAAGCGGCTTGTTTCGAGCGTGTTAATATGCCGGCAACATAAGCTATCGCCGATCTGGGCATACCTCCCCCCCACGTTCCCTTTCCAGAGCACATCGCGTCCTAGGTTAAGGACCATGGTTAACGCCCTATTCGCGCTTATGGCCGTCGTCACTCCACAAGACCGCGCCACGTTCAATCGCCAGTACGCGAAAATCGAGAAGGGCATGTCTTTCGAGCAGGTCCAAGGTCTATTGGGCAAACCCGACGATGTTCGGACCGGCCAAGACTCAAGCTTGTACGCCCAACCCGGCCAAACGATATGGTGCTATGGCGCTGATGGCCACCTCACGCTTCCAACCCTTGGAACGGTGCGTTTTCGGAATGGACGAACAGAGTATCGGGGCTACCTTCGGCCACCGATTCCCAATCTCCCTTCCGAAGACGAACTGCGCCGCCACCTTCGCGCTATCTACATGCCTCCAAAGCGGAAGGACTTCCTTGAACGGTACGACGCCCTCTGGGCCCTACATTCGGGCGCCTATCTGAGATCGCTCGGAAAGGAAAAGGCCTTGGCGGTCATGCTGCAAGCGAGTCGTTTGAGGGGCCATGACCGCAACGATCCTTTCCTATGGCTAGCGAGACTTGTCTTTGAAGGGAACTTCCCAGTTCCGATGATTGGGAGGATCACTCCGGAACCGCCCAAGGATAGGACGACTTGGCCGACCTACCCTCTCCGTATCGTTGACGGAATCCCCTTCTTTTTCTTGGGTGGAGTTGAGCTCGGCGGAATGGCTGAAAGTTTCGAGGGCTACGCCAAGCGCGCGAGCAAAGCGTGGGTAATTAGACGGGAAACGCCTCGTCCGCCCAATGACCCGTTTCCGTCGTTTGAAAAGGCGATAAGTATGTTCGTAGGGGGTCCCCATGTTAACCGCTATGGCTATAACCTCGCCTATCAAGATCAGTTCCGTACGCTTCAATCACTTATCTGTGAGGTGTTCCCGGAAAAACTCGATCCCTTTCTCCTACCGGACAATGCCCTATTTGCGAAGTACCATGCCGGTTTTCTCCGTGTAGGGGCTCACTGGGACGACGAACTACGACGATACGTGCGTAAGGACGGAAGCTGGACCCCGAGTGACGCGCTCCGATATCCCATCGTCGAGGATAAGGTGGCCGTTCCCGGCCCTTAAGTCCAAATCGTGGTTGAGCGCTTAAGTCCCACACAGGTTCAGTATAAGATCGTTGGAGACTATGGAACGAAGCCATCGCCTGCGGCCACTTACCGGATCGTCGATCCGGCAACGAAAAAGGGCATCGCTGCCGTTTCCGATAACCGCATCTTCACCAGCGGCTGGACTCCCGAGGAATGGACCGGGCCAGTCGGTCAAGCCGCGCAGTTCGAAATCACCTCGAGCGGCAAGGTCTACCTAAGCCGAACCTCTAAGACGTAGGGAACCTGAAGGCGCGCTGCTTGGGTATACACACTCATACACACGAATGAGGCGTCTGAATTTCACTGTGGACGATGAAACCGCGAGTCTCCTTGAGTCTTTGGCTCGGGAGTTTTACGGAGGAAACAAGTCGCTGGCCATCCGGTCGGCGGTGGAGTCCCTGGCAGCGCACTCTGGTCATGCGGGGTGGGTGGTAAGCGGGTTCACGCCCGTCGAACTTGGTCGCGAGACGGCGTGTCACTGCTGCCGCGAGACCTTCCAGCCGGGGCAGACTCTCTATCGTCCCGTGTTCGAACGTGGTGTCTCCGGGAAGTCTTTGGCGGAACTTCCGGTCGAGCCATGGCTAGACTGCGCGACTTGCGCACAGGGCCACCTGTAGCCATCCCCTTTTCGTAACTCACCTAAGCAACTCGGAGTCTCTCATGTCAATCCTCTCCAGATACTCTGCTCCAGTATAGTACAAATCGAAATCGACTCGTAAAGCTTTTACGCTAATCGAACTGCTCGTCGTCATCGCCATCATCGCGATCCTTGCCGCCATCCTATTTCCCGTCTTCGCCCAAGCCAAGCTGGCGGCAAAGAAGACGGTCTGCATGTCGAACCTGAAACAGATCCAGACCGCGATCATCCTTTATGGAAACGACTTCGACGGCTACTTTCCCCGCATCCAAGCCAGCGACGGGAACGGAAATTGGACGGTGGTCAGCTGGTGGGCCGTGCACTTCTACCAAGAAGCGGTCGACCCTTACATTGGCGGCGCGCGGAACTGTCGATAAGGCGAACCTTTGGTGGGACCCCTCCGACCCCTCGAAAACGATGCCTTACATGTGGGGCTCGTTCATCGACAACGGACTACTCACCTGCGACAACAACGGCGAATCCGTTATCGAGCGCCCGGCGAACACGATCTACAGTGGCCTAAGGGCGAAGGATTGGGACTTGCAGACCGGCACGGCACCCCTCCCGGTTCCCGCGCCGCCGCAAACCGATCCTTTCTGGACCTCGGAGTACTTCGACTTCGGCATCGACCCGTACGAAAAGGTTGACCAAGCCAGCCCTTACTGGTGGAGTGCCGGCAAGATCTTCCCGCCCTGCTCGCTCTTTCCAACCGACCTCTACTGCCTCGACTGGCAACCCCTCGTCGACTCCAAACGCTACGCCGGCCGCGCTCCGTATGCCTTCGTCGACAGTCACGTCAAAGTCCTCCCCTTTGAGGCGACCTACCGCGCCGCCAACGACAACATGTGGTGGATCCACTAGATTTCCCGTTCCAAAGCCTTATCGATCTGGAAAAAGAAAGAGGGCCACCGAAGTGGCCCTCCAAATTCGCGCAGACTAAAAACTCTGCGCCGCTACGACGCGTCCGAGCCCTGGAGCTTGACGAGTTTGTTGTAGAGACCGAGGATCAAGATCGTCGGCGCCCAGTGGCCGACGAAGTTCGCGGCATCCTTCTTTCCCGTGGCCTGTAAAGCGACGGCAAGGCCGATGGAGCCGACGGCGGCCCAGAGAAAGGTGTCGCTGGGCAACTTGGCGGTTTGCTGCTCGATGGTTCGGGCGAGGGGGCCCTCGCGGTGCTCTTTGCTGGGTTGAGTTTTCGGTTCTTTGGTAAGTGGGCTCACATACGGTAAGGCCACAAAGGGGGCTATCGGGTTCCGGAGTGCTTTAGGTCAGGCCAGACATACATGCCTCGGGCGTCCACATGGGGGCGGGGCCAAAGCCGGGTTTGCTCAAAAGACAGGTACCCCGGACGCAGGCTCGACCAGAAAGCGAGCAGATCCGGCCGCGTCGCATATTCCTGGTTTAGCTTCCGCCAGTTGGAGTCCGTCAAACGGCAAGGGAAGACGGAAACCGGAATATTCTTCTCACCCCGGGACTTTGCGGCAAGCGCGAGTTTGAAGATGGGCTCGATAATCGGATCCGTCATCGCCATGCACCCCGCACTCACGTGGTTGCCGTGGATGAAAATGTCCTCGCCCAAATTGCCCGCCTGGCCGCGCTTCCGGTCGCTGGAGTTTGGATAGTTCAGACCCAACGAGAGGTGGAAACGGCTGTGCGGGTTGAACCGGTCGATCCTATAGAACCCCTCCGGAACCTGAAGGTCCCCTTCGCGGAGCTTCGGTCCGAGCGACCCCGACATCGCCGCGATCCGGTAGGTCGCGATCTTTGTGTAGGGTCCACGCGCACTGCGAGCCCCCCAAATCTCAAGCTCCCGTTCGGCTTTAAAGGCACGAAACGCAATGACGGGTAGTCGCGGAGCGACCGTTGGTGAAACCATCGTGGTGAAAATCATTTTGGCAATCCTTCGCCTCGTGCCACGCCGGCACGCAGTGAAAAAACGAGAAAAGAACGCCGAGGGTTTCTGAAAAAAATAGCTAAGCCCGAGCTAGACGTGCGCGGTCGACCTGGCCGACAAAGAGAAGCAGGTGGGTGGATTCGACCTTCAAATTCATAACTTTGATCGGTCATCCCCGGCGGAAGGTTGTGGATATAAGGTTGCCCGCTTGGCGGGCTGCTCTTTCGAGTCAAACTGGTCTGCCCCGCTGAGATGCCGTCGCGTTGCCCCTCCGAGAACACACGAATGAGAAAGACTCTATTCCTTTCCGTTTCCGACATTTGCCGTCTGACAGAAATTGTCGGATTGCCACAATTCTTGGGTCAATTGACCGATCGGATTCAGGCCGATTTTGTCCGGTGGCAAGAGTTTGAGAAGTGTGCGCGTTTCGCGAGCTATTCGGCGGACGGCGTGGTGGAACTGATGCCGACGTCGGACGGATCGATGTTCTCGTTCAAATTCGTCAATGGCCATCCCAAAAATCTCTTGATCGGGTTGCCGACGGTGATGGGCTTTGGCTGCCTGGCCGACGTCGCCACTGGATATCCGCTGCTAATCAGCGAGATGACCCTGCTTACCGCGATTCGCACTGCCGCGACCTCGGTAGTGGCGGCCAAATCCTTGGCCAACAAGGGCGCCCGGTCTATGGCGATGATCGGAAACGGCGCCCAAAGCGAGTTTCAGGTCCTTGCGTTCTTCGAAGTGCTCGGAGTGAATCGCGTGAATCTATTCGATACCGATCCTGAGGCGACCACGAAGCTGATGACCAATCTTCAAGGGGTTGCTGGGCTGAATCTTACTGCGCATGCGACTTCACGCGAAGCGATCAGGAACTCCGAGATCGTGACGACATCGACCGCAAGCAAGCTCAGGGCCTCCGTCCTCGTGCCGGAGATGCTCGAAGACGGAATGCATGTGAATGCGATCGGTGGCGATTGCCCCGGCAAGACCGAGGTGCACCCAGACGTTCTATCCCGAGCAAAGGTTTTCGTCGAATTTGAAGCTCAAGCGCGGGTCGAAGGCGAGATTCAGCAAATGCCTCCTTCGTTTCCCGTCACCGAATTGTGGGAGGTGGTCGCGGGGCTGAAGCCGGGCCGCGTGTCGCCGTCGGACATTACGATGTTCGATTCCGTCGGCTTTTCGATCGAGGATTTCACGACCCTATGCCTGGTCAAGGAACTTGCGGATCGATACCATATCGGTTCGGACATCGAACTGGTACCTGCTATGCATAACGTAAAGGACTTGTACGGAGACACCGTGGGACGTTTCCGCCGCGAGTCGATTTAACTCCTCAACGCGTCAATAGGGGGAAGTCATGCTTACTCTTCTGGTTGCCCTCGCAATGAATGCCGTCCCGGAAGATCGGCAGAGTTTTGGCCGGCAACTTGAAAAGCTGCGACGGGGGATGACCGCGCAGGAAGTTAGAAATCTTTTAGGCGAACCGGACGATATTTGGACTGAGAGCGACTCAAGTCTCTACTGCGGCATCGACGAAAGCCGATGGTGTTACGGCTCAGATGGCCACCTGGCGATGCCGACGGTCGGGTCCGTAATTTTTCGGGATGGCCAAGTATTCGGGTGGACCCCCTTCGGGCCCTCCGTAACTTATACGATTGCCGAGCCCGAGATGCGGAAGCATCTTCGATTCATGTATTCCCCGCCAAGGCGCGACTTCGACCATAGGTCGACCGCTTACGATCCTTTGTGGGCGATTCGAGTGGCGAACTATCTTCGAAAGTTAGGAAAAGACAAGGCGCTTGAAGTCATGGTTGAATCTTCGCGACTTGGTTTCGGAATGTCGGACTTTTGGCTTTGCCCGCTCGTTTTTGATGGGCCGATGGCTGTCCCCGCGATTGGGAAGTTAACGCCAAGTCCGCCGTCTAACCCTAAAAGTTGGCCGACATACCCTGTAATTGTCGCCCAAGGAATACCTTTCAATTTTTACGCGGGGTCATTGCTTCTCGGCCAAGCCGAATCGTTTGCCAGTTTTGTTAAGCGATCGAGCAAAGATTGGACGATAAGAGCCGAGCCTCTACGACCCGCCGCCGATCCCTTTCCTGCTTTCGAAGAGGCGATGCAGAAGTATAAAGAAAAGGACCTGGAAAGGGATACTCCGCTTATGTTGCCGCGGCCGGCTCAATACCAAGACTTGGTTCAACTTATTCGCGAGGTCTATCCGATTACCCTGTCTGGTCGGAAGTGGCCGTACTCTGATGCTTTCGCCAAGGATCACTCTAACTTCATGGCCCTTGGCGTGCATTGGGATTCGGTTCAACAGCGATACGTTCTTCCTGGGGGAGGGTGGTTGCACCCGTCCGCCGTTAAATATCCGGTGGTTAAGGAAATCGTCGCGTTTCCGCAGGGCGAGGCACATCTACTCGTGCAGCGCACGGATCCTTCGACCGTGGAATACCAAATGAACCTCGTCGGCTCCCGGGCGGATGTCGAGAAGATGACGTTCGCCGTCCTTGACGCATCAACCCGGAAAGATCTGGACCGCCCGCAGAAACTTGAACACTTGGCGAGCGCCCTGGGTGAATTCACCACCTCTTCTGTGAAGAGAGTTCTTTTTGAATTCAGGCTGGGTGATCGTGTGTATCGAAGCCACGTGTTGATCGCGGGAGCGTTCCCGCGGTCTTAGTCCTGGGCCCCTTCCGGAATCAAATGGTTTGGACCGCCCTTCGCGACCACGCTGCGCCGATTCGCGAGAACCTGGTTCAACTGCGCGATCATCAGCGCGACCTGCTCGTACTCGTTCCCGCCGTGGCCGTTCTCGATACCGAAGTATCCCGTGTAGCCCGCCCCTTCCAGAATGTCCAGCGCCTCGTCCGCCCGATCTCGAAGAATGCCCGGATCGACGTGGGTGTGCATCGCCAGGGGCGCCAGCAAGCGATCTCCCTCGACTGGACCGACGTCCGGATATCGCCCGAGGTGCAAAAGCACGCCGAACGCCGGACTATCGACCGCCTCGGCAAGCCGAAGCAAGTTATGAGCCCCCGAACCGGCGCCCCAGTGATTCTCAGGGCCGACCTTGAAACCGTACGAAACCCCAAGGGCGCAGTACTCGCGATACCGTGCCGAGATGTGGGCAAACTCCTCGTCCGTCCAAGTGGCGCCGCGACCACCGGTGTCGATCCGGAACGTCTTTGCCCCTAGAATCCGAGCCGCTTCGATATGCCGCAAAGCGAGATCGTGCGCTTTCGAACGCCACTCGGGATCGTCTTCCCAGGGGTGGCAGCCGTCGGCGTGGTAATTGGCGCAAACCAGTTCCCGCTCGTCCATCGCCTCGCGTACTTTCTGCAAAGAAGCCGGCTCTAAATAGACGGAAGGGTCAGACCCCAAAAGGCCGTTCCAAATATCCGCGGCAGAAAGCCCATAACGATATTTGCAGCTCTCCAGGTAGCCGAAGATGTCCATGCGGCCACTTCCGATGTACTGATGAAAGGAGAACGAGGCAATGGAAATTCTCATGAACCTAGGTTAGCCCCAGGGGAGTGGATTCTGAAACCCCTCTCGAACTCGGAGTGGCCGCAAGTCCCACTGCAATTCCGGGTAAAAATCAATGCTGGGGAGCAACGCGATGCTTAACGAATCGACTCCCCGACTCCGCCTGTTTGGCCGCATTGAACTGCAGCACGGGCCGGTCGCGATTCGCGATTTTCCCACCAAGCGTTGCGCCCTCATCCTCGGCCGTTTGGCCTTCGCGCACCAGCACCGAATGTCGCGCGAGCAACTCGCCGAGGTTCTCTGGCCGGGCGACCCTTACGAGCTCTCACGCGGGCGCATGCGCAAGGAGCTATCGCGTCTCCAGCAAACGCTTGGCGAACAACGGAGGATTCTCCTCAGCGATGGCGAATTCCTTGAGCTGGACACCGAGAACTTGGAAATCGATGTCAAACGCTTCGAGTTTCTTTCCGCGAAAACCGTAGAATCGGCGGACCCCGAGGCGAGGCTCCGCGAAATGGTCGCGCTCTCCCGAGAACCGTTTCTCGCCGAAGCGGACGACGACTGGATCCAGATCGAGCGGCTCCGGTTAAAGGCGCTGCGAACCCGCGCTTTGGTGGAACTCAGTCGCCTCTTGTTTGATGCCGGCAGAGCCGAAGAGGCGTTGGCTTTCACGGCGCAGGCGCTAGAGGTATCGCCGGAGCATGAGGGGGCACGGAAACTGCACGCCCTCGCCCTGGCAGAAATCGGGGAAGCTTCCCCTGAACTGACCGTCCGATATCCACTGGAGCCCCTGTTCGGCCGTGAGGAGGAACTCGTGCTGATCCAGGAAAAGCTGAAGGGCCCCACTCGCCTGCTGTCGATCCTCGGGATGGGCGGATTAGGGAAGAGCCACCTCTTGCGACACGCGGCGGCGAAGCTCGCGCCCGACTTCGATAACCGGGTCGTATTGATCGACCTTTCGGACCAGACCGATGCCGGTCTCATTCCGGCGACCATCCTTCAGGCCCTGGGTCTGGGCTATTCGCTGACCGGCGACCCGGCGTCGAGACTCATCCGAGTCCTCGCCAACGCCCCGACTCTGCTCATTCTCGACAACCTGGAGCAGTTCGGGGGCACCGTAACGCCGGTAGTCAAGCGGCTCCTCGAAGGTTCGGCTACGGTTAGAATTCTTGCGGGCAGCCGAATCCCGCTCAACATCGGGGGCGAATTCAAGTTTGCCTTAAACCCTCTGGCGATGCCTGGCGAGTCGGCAAACCGGTGCGAGGCTGAGTCGAGCCCTGCGATGCAGCTCTTCCTAAACTGGGCGGGGGCTTCCGGGGCTCAGATCAAGGATCCGGACTGGCCGGCGGTTTCGAACATTGTCCGCCGCTTAGAGGGGATTCCCCTCGGTCTGCAATTGGCGGCCTCCCGTCTGAGGTCGACGGGTTCGCAGGACCTTCTCTCCGAACTCGAGGCCGGCCTCGACCGCCTCGTGAGTTGGCGGGCCGACTCTCCCCCGCGTCATCGCAGCATTCGGAACGCGCTGGCGGGCAGTTTGGACGTCTTGCCGGAGAACCTAAGGAGCGCCCTTGCGTCTCTCGCCATTTTTCGCGGCGGATGGACTTTGGAATCCGCGCGACGCGTCTGCGGCATCGACCATGTCGAGGAGACGATGGAACGTCTGCTGGATGCTTCCCTGATCCAAGTTCTTCACGACACGTCGCCGAGACGGTTCCGGATGCTGGAAACCATCCGCGAATACTCCCTGGAACTCCTGTCCCCCACGCGGGCAAAGGAACTCCGCCGCGCCTTGGTCGCTTGGCTGATCGAAAGATCCGAACGGGTTGCCTTCGAACTCGTGACACAACCGGTGCTCGAAGAGATCGACCGGATGGAGCCGGAGCTTGACAATCTACGCGAAGGGCTTCGTTTCGCAATGGAGGAGGATCCGGACGCGGCGTTCGTCCTCGGAGGGAATTGCCTTTCGCTCTGGCTCAACCGGACCAGCGGATTCGAGGCGGCCAACTTCTACCGCGACCTCTTCCGCCGGCACGGCGACCGCGCACCGAGTAAGGCGATGCTCGCCGCCCGCTATGCCCACGCGGTGATGCTGCACTACCTCCGAAGCGACGATCGTGCTGAGGTCTACGCACGCACCATCGAGCTTGGACGGACATTGGAGGACCGCACTTACGCACTCAAAATGCTTGCCCTCGAGGTCTTCTACTTCCAAAACGAAGTGGACTATGCGGGCTGCCGGATGAAGCTCAGAGAGATCGATGCGTTCGTCGCCGAGCACGGTTGGCTGGATAGCGAAGGCTTCGTCCTGCGCTCGCGCGGAAACTTCCTGCACCATCAATCCGAGTTTGCCGCTTCCCTGGCCGACCTTCAGGCGAGCGAACGATGGTTCCGAGCCAAGGGAGAGTTATTCTTCCACGCGCGGGCTCGGCAAAACATGGCGTTTATGGCGTTGGACATGGGCGACTTAAAGCTCGCCCGGACCGCGCTCGACGGTCTCATGGAAACGGCGAGGGCCTTGCGCTTCAGTTCCTTCATCCCCCTCATCTCCGCCTCGCTCGGCCGGCTCGCGTTCGAGGATAGTAATTTCGACGAGGCCGCCGCTCAGTTCAGCGAGAGTTTGAGGCTCTGGACCGAGCTCGGAGATCCGTTCCACATCGCGGATCAAAAGTGCAATCTGGGTCGCACGCGCTTGGCTCAGAACCGGGTCGACGAAGCCTTCGACCTTTTCCGTGCCTCCGCGCTCTCCTGGCAAGAGCACGGATTTCCCATGGGGGTTTGCACATCCATGTTTGCCATCGCGGAGATCTACCTTCGGCAT
>Ga0105239_10004425_pt1 | contig 16804 bp, 15 predicted proteins | sample KBSC44metaG_FD_92761 | JGI IMG/M metagenome (GOLD analysis project Ga0105239, IMG submission 92761) | Corn rhizosphere microbial communities from Kellogg Biological Station, Michigan, USA - KBS C4-4 metaG | ecosystem: Host-associated > Plants > Roots > Rhizosphere > Soil | place: Michigan, USA...
AACCGAGTTCCCTTCAACCGCAGAACCCGATTCATCCTCACCGCCTCCCTGGCAATCGGCTACGGAGCCACCTTGGTTCCCAACTGGTTCGACCATGTTTTTGCCTACAATGGCGATAACCACGCTCTGAAGGGCTTCTACGATGCTATCTCTCTCGTCATGGAGACAGGATTTGCAGTCACTGCTATGATCTCCATGCTCTTGAACTTGGTTCTACCTTTCGACATCGAGGACACTCCTGAAGGCGTCGAAGACGTTCGCTCAGATACTCCTGAATCTGATCCTGTCGCTAAGGATCAGATGGACATGCCATCAAAAGAGGTCGTGTAAGGGTTTTTGAACGTTAAATATTGGTGCCATGACCCAGGAATAAATAGACGTCCCGTAAAGATACCCACTCTTTTTTTTAAATTCCCAAGCGCAGCCTTGTCTACTCCTTCAAAAGCAGAATTCATCAGCCTGAGCTCAAATTACATAGTCGGTTAATTTCACACTCAACGTCTGATTTTTGCTCGAAACCTTCCTATGCTAGTGTGCAGTATATCTTCCGGCCACTAAATCTGGTTATTCTTCATTCTTCTCACTTTTACACGGTATCTCGATAAATTGTAGAATACCCCGCTCGCTTAGCACCCCTAAGTTGGGGAAGTACCAGCACCAAAAGAGCACGGAGATGAATGCCACGAAGTTGGATGCCTGGCCCTTTAGTTAGGAATAGTACAGTCGCGTGGACTCAGAGCTCCTCTACATATAAGGAGCAGGGCACCCTCTAGACGTACAAAACCCCAAGTTTGTGATTCCTTTGATAATGCCAGTCATCCAACCACCAGCCAACACCCATATTCAGGGTTAAAGGGACCCATCCCTGGGGATGGCTTCAAACTTACCACTCGGGATAAACGACCCCTTGGTGGGTAATAACATCCCTAGTTTCAGGTTGAAAACTGCTAAATAGCCATCAGGCTTACTGATGGTGGCTGGACCTCAGCGGTGACACGTCGACGGTGGACAATGATCCATTTCGCCACCAGATAATGGCCTCATGATGTCCACACCATGTGAAAGGCTCCGGAGGCGCGGCTAGTGGTAATCTGGGGAAGGTTCGCAAAGCTGTTCCTTCCTGATCAGGAGTTCTTGGAGGAGGGCTGCAATGTGCGAAAAACAAGGAGCAACATCGGCTGATCTTCCAAAGCCACCACAACAACTTCATCTGGCAGTATCTGGCTCATACATGTCAGGTACCGCACCAGTTCTGGTGATAAGTCCTGATCAGGTCAACGCTCATTATTGGAGCTCGGAAAAGTGAGGGTATGTTCTTATCTAACACGATTCAATGACCTTTAGTCCCAGTCGAGAGGAGGGCTGTACAAGCCAGTGCTTACTGTACAGAATTACCCGCTCGCGGAGTAGGTATTTCCATAGATACCTGCCGTCAGTCACCTGGGCATTCTCCTCCTATTGGCGTGGCATATCTCCAGAAGATGAATTCCCCAGCCTTTTCCAGTGCTCCCGATACCTCAACCATTGTTGCGACATTCTATGTTATGGTCTGATGGTACGTGTTCACCGCGAGTGAAAATGTGGCATTTCAAACCCGCTGATCTCAAAAGACATTTGGCTGTACTCGAGACAGTGGCTCGGAAAATTTAGGCGCTAGATGTTACCGTCCACGGTAAGCCCCCAAAGCTTTGGCCTTGCACTTTTGCCATACTCACAACCGAGGTTTATCCCTAATGCGTTTAGCCAGCTGAGCGTGCATGTCAAAGGCAACAGAGAGAGTACCTTGCGTTGTTGCCATTATTGTATCGAACTCTACTTCACGAGGGGTTTGAATGACAAGGACTGAACGCATTGTCTGCGCCACCAGGGGGACGAGGCTGCCTGAGCTTGCTAGGGAACACAACATCATTCACAGGTATCTTGAAGCTCGATCGAATGGTGACGAAATCCATTGCGTTCAATTTAGCCGGTACAGCTTCCTCTTCGACTTCGATCAAACCTTATTACTCCATCTCTGGTCGAAAACGAACATGCCTATTAACCGGTAGTGTTTCACCAGACGCCCCACTGCCTACCATTAATCTGGGGGAATAACATAATGGGCACAACCTGATCAACATCTGACTACGAGAAGTCCGGGGGGTCAGCAATGGTTGATCCGTTTCCGCACGTCGCCTCTTAGATCTTGATTGGGTTGAGAATGTCAAATACGAGGTGGCCAGAGGGGCTATCGAAATAGACTTTGGTCACATCTCATTCTACGGCCGTTCTGGAAAATTGCAATCGAGGCTCGGTACTCAGTACCTCGTACTCGGAGCTGTGGCGGCACTCACTCTTGCAGTTGACCTGCAGAGAGGATGTGGTCAGCACCTCGGGCAACCAGACACTCCTTGCCACTCTCTCACTTAATCTTACGAGCGATTGCTCCTGATGATTGATGAAGCGACTACCAGGAAGGTGGCCAAAGAATCAACTCCCCTTAACTCTCCAAGCAGTTCTGGTGTTTGGAGAAAGGTTGATGGGTCAATGGTCTTTGTCACCTTGGAACGATGTCTATTTTCAACCGCCTATTGCGCACTTTGGCCTGATTCCCTTTGACACTAACGACCAACCGAGCCTATCAATTTTCTGCCCTTGAGCTGTGATTGGAAAGTTCCCAGCACCTTGATTATTCGACAAACTCAAGGGTTGGCCCTTGACACATTTTTCGACGGCTTAAGGGAAGTCCAAGAGTTGCCGGTGTAACACAAGCTCAAGCACTCGCTTGCTTGTCCACCTTCGAATGCATATGCCGGCGTATCCAGGCTTTCTTGTGGGTGCACCCACTATGGATAATACCACCCGCGATTCACCCGGACGACACGCCACAGATGCACTTTTCTGGACTGGTGGTTTGGCCAGCTAGAGTCGAGGTCAAAGTATTTGAATATAAAGGATTCGCGACTCCTGGGTTCATCAAAAGGTTCGTCCTCATATTGGCACCAACGCGATATCCCATCTCGATCCAAGTAAGTTTGGCCATTGCCACGATCATACTTGGAAGACAACATGGTCGCCTTCAAAGTCAAGAAAACTCCGACTCGGTCGACAGAGGTCGCCGTCGCTCAAGCCGAAGCACCTGAACTGGAACTTGTCAATTGGTGGAAGGATCCTGGATTAAGGAAGCTGTACTTCTTTGCCAGCGTCATCTGCGTTGCGTCGGCTACTACTGGTTACGATGGGTAAGTAATTCTCACCAAATACATCTTTATGATTGCCAGTATTGACCCTCCTCTTCACTCAGATCTATGCTTAACAACATTCGTATCTTGCCGCAATGGACCGAATATTTCAACGATCCTCAAGGCTCCAATCTCGGGCTTCTGACTGCACTCTACAGCATCGGTTCTATCGCCAGCTTGCCAATCGTCCCTTTCATTGCTGATCGGTTTGGAAGAAAATTCGCTATCATTTGTGGTTGTGTGATTATGCTCATCGCTGCTGCGATCCAAGGCGCGTCACAAAATCTTGCCATGTTCAAGGGAGGTCGTTTCCTCATGGGTTTCGGCAATTCTATGGCACAACTGTCATCTCCATTGCTGTTGACCGAGCTCTGCCACCCTCAACACAGAGGACGAGTTACAGCAATCTACAACTGCTTGTGGAATTTGGGAGCCATTATCAACACATGGCTCTCATTTGGCACAAAGAGAATTCCCTCTGAATGGTCGTGGCGTATTCCCACCATTATTCAGGGTGCGCCATCTCTCATTCAGCTTATTTTCATCTTCTGGTGCCCAGAAAGCCCCAGATGGCTCATTTCAAAAGACCGGGGCGACGAAGCACTGGCAATTCTCTCAAAATATCACGCCAATGGAAATAGTGCACATCCAACCGTCCAATTCGAATACGCAGAAATCAAAGAAACCATTCGTCTAGAATTCATCTACAAGAAATCCTCCAGCTACCTAGATTTCCTGAAGACTCAAGGCAACCGCTATCGCCTTCTTCTCGTCGCTTCGTTGGGTCTTTTTTCTCAGTGGTCTGGCAATGGGCTCGTCTCATATTATGCCACAGATATCTACAAATCGATCGGTATCACGAGCACTGATACGCAGTTGGGACTCAATGGGGGTCAGACTATCCTCTCCTTGATCGTCTCCGTCGGGTGTGCACTGCTTTGTGATCGTGTTGGCCGACGTCCACTTTTCCTTGCCGCCACCACTGGCATGCTTGTTTGCTTCATTGGTTGGACAATCTGCTCAGCCTTCTACCAAGAGGACGGCACAAAGGCGGCAGGACAAGCTGTTGTTGCATTTATTTGGATTTTCAACGTGTCCTATGCTCTTGCCTGGTCCGGCTTGCTCGTGGCATATACAGTCGAAATTATGCCTTTCAAGATCCGTGCCAAAGGTCTTATGATCATGAACTTCTGGGTTCAGGTGGCACTTGTGATCAATCAATACGTCAACCCCCTGGGTTTCGAGCATTTGAACCCGAACTGGAAGTTGTATACGATCTACACGGTATGTTCAACCCTATTTGAAACGGTCAACATAGAAAACATACTAATACGCGTCTTATAGTGCTGGATCGCTTTCGAACTCGTCTTCGTCTACTTCTTATACGTCGAGACCCGTGGCCCTACGTTGGAAGAAATCGCAAAGATCTTCGATGGTGAGGATGCTGAAGTTGGCCAGGTCGAGATTGACAAGACAGGAGCGGTTGTAAGCATGTCTGGCTTGGAGAAAGGGGAACTTGGCACGGCTGAGCACCGGAACGTGGCGTAGTACTCTGTACTGGATCACCAAGACGAGCAAGTCACATTCTAGCACGTTCACTCAGAGACTTGTGAGGATACAACAGAACAATAGAAGAAAGGACGACATTCCTCTCCGTGGACAATGGTCGTAGACAATGCTATCTTAGCCACATGATATAATTAATATGTGGTCATTAGTACGAAGACAGTGGCTTTATTTTTACCACATACTGTATGCGACATATTGCTGCCCACTTTGGACTATCGCGTGCGTGGCGATAAGCAGGTTGCGGATATTGTTCGTAACAACAAAGGGGAAGTTGAAGGAGATGGGGTGCAGAAGCTAGAGACAAGGCTCTGCTTGTTAGCAACGCCGCGCTAAATGCTACTAGTAGTTGCGTGAGGACTTTAGGAAAGTCGGCCGAGATGACGTTTTTGTTTGGCATGTTTGCTTTTTATCTGGTGGCCAAACAAGGGCGGGCCCGAGGGTGGATTCCGTGCCTTGAATTTTGCAGCTTCCCGGCCCCAGGAAAAGCATTGACAATAGCAAATCCAATCTCGCTACGCAGGCTCTTTACTTGTTACCCATCATCCATCTCACGCGCATGTATGTAACAATAATACTCACAACGACAACCTTCCTCATATCATCAGAACCTACACTACGTTCACCCCTTGCGCATTGTGACGGTTTCTGTGCTTCCCTAGGCGAGCGTGCAACTACCGAGCACACCCTCTTTATCACGCGACCGTCATCACACCACGCAGAGATTGACATGTGCTCAGCATAACATCGGCACATTCATCCTAGTTGCCTTCTATCTATATCGGACACGATGATACAGGTCCTGTCTCACTTCTCCCACTACTAACAGAGCCCTCGACCAAAGGCCATCGATCTCATCGATCATGGCCTTCAATTTCAACTGGTCTCCGTTATCTACCGATGCCGGCTTCCTCCCGCGCGCGCAAGAGCTCCTCACCAATGCTCTCAACAGAGCCGACCCTAAACCCGCAATTATTGTCGACGACATCATTGTGAATGAACTCAACTTGGGAGATGTCCCTCCCGAGCTGGAGATCCTCGAGATCGGGGATCTCGCGGAGGATAGGTTCCGGGGGACCTTCAAGATGATGTACAAAGGCAACGCATTTCTGACGTTGAAGACGAGAGTACAAGCCAACCCTCTGAATACATATCTACGCACTCGTTCTGCCTTTGCGTCGCCTCAGCCTCTGGCTGCAGACACTGGGTTGACGATTCCCTTGCAAATTACTCTATCTGAGTTCCGCTTGTCCGGGTTCATCATCTTGGTATTTTCAAGGCAGAAAGGATTGACACTGGTTTTCCGCAATGATCCTCTTGAGTCTTTACGGGTGTCTTCAACATTTGATTCCATACCATTTGTCGCCAATTTCCTGCAGAAAGAAATCGAGAATCAGCTTCGTGGCCTGCTAATGGACGAGCTGCCAGCCATCATCCATAGACTTTCACTCCGACTTTGGTCGCCAGAGCATAAAGCAAGAGAAGAAAGTGCATTGGGAGCAGCTGACACCAAAAATGCGGAGGTGGTGATAGATCCCTTGGCCAGTCCACCTCAAGATCCTGTCGACTCAACCGGTGCGGTCTTGACCCCTGCCGAGATTGCATCGCTTTCCTTGAACTCATCCCTCGAAACCCACTCATTATTTTCTCAGAAGAATCTGATTCGCCTGGCTACGCTCACGGACTCGCATCGGACTCTGTCGTTGTTCACGCCTACAATTCGAGACGCGGTATTCCGGGCATGGACGGGCCCATTAGAACGTGGAGAATTGACGGGTCTCCACACGAGAGCAACCACGCCGGCATTGTCTAGAAGCCACTCATATGCTGGAAGCCTGAGCACTGCCACCGCATATACTTTCGACGGCTCAACTCTATCCCGGCCTGGTCTGTCAAGCTTTGCATCAGCAAGTCACGGCTTAAGTATGGGAAGTTCCAGGCATGGACAAGGACACAGGCCGCGGAAAAGGAAGAAGCGTGTTGTCAATCTCCGCAAACAAGCCGAAACGGGAGAACTGGAATTGGTTAGTGAGGATGGTTCGACAGCGGATACAGCTAGCAACGCAGAAAGTTCGTCAACTGCACCTTCAGTATTTTCTGCACCTGCGGCGACGATGTCATCAGATCCTACACAGTCACTGAACCTAACAACACCACCTCTGAGCCCGCTTGCGGCCAAGCATCCCGCGTTGGGAAAATATCCAGCTTCAGATATGCGCAGTGTCAGTGAAGGGATGCCTGGGCCGGCAATATTTGAGTCGGCCCATGAGCCGGTTTTGGATATACACAAAACACCACGAGCAGTTGTCGATCGAGATGCGACCATAAGGGTACGAAATCGGAAACCTAGTCCGATTTCATTCGATGATGATCCCACTCCGAGGGCGTCGATGTATTTCACGGAGGAAAAAGAACATGCGGGTCCGGCTCATATGCATGAGAGTCGGCATGTTCCGACTGAGAAGGCTGGGTTTGATACTGGGTCTCCAGGGTCTTCCCGTCATCCTCTCCCCAACTTCTTCCAGTTCGTAACGGACCCATCGAATGGTGGCAGTATTGCAGAAAGGGCATGGATGATGAAAATGGCCACCGAGATGGCCAAACGATATGAAGAAGAGAGGCTCAAGGGCAGCTTTGAACCCTTTTCACCTCGCGAAGAAGAGCCGGCTCCACCACCCGCTTATGCGCGATGAACGAGTTTTGATCTCCTTTCTTGCTTTCTAGAGTTTGGGGCTTGTACACCCCACGCAACGGTTAATGTACTACAAAAATCTAATGAGGCTACGACATGATGTGTATAGATCAGCTTTTGGGCGGATTGGTCTGGATTCTTCTCAGGTGTGACTCGTTGGCCATGGGCGTTCGTTGTAGCTGGTGCGTGGTGAGTGAGAACTCGATATATAAGTATTGCTATATTCGTATTACATACTATGACTCTACCACTGCTTCCTGAAATCCTATGTTATTCGCATACCACTCCATTTCCAATTTGGTGTTTACGTCCACACGCCCCGGGGTGTTGGGAGGCTCGAATTCCGTCCTACGAGTACGGAGTGCTCCGTACTCAATATTAGATGCTTCGGCGCATTAGTAGTTCGAGGGTTAGTGTAATTGGCTGGTGGTGGCTGGGCCTTGGCAAAGCGACCGAGAATCGAATTGATATTGTGGGGAGCTTGACAGTTCCCCCCATCTTTCTGTCTGTCTGGCAACAATCACAATCGCCTGTGGCTTGCCAGGTGGTTTTCTCTTTTCAATAATTACAATCAATCATTCAGTGAGGCCCGGATCATTGACTTGCATCTAGGTCTGTATTTGCCTCTGGGCTCTGTCCCATCCTCATCCTCATCCTCTCATCATGGATTTCGTCAATAACCTACTAGGCGGAAAGCCTGCGCAAGCACCTGTCGCCGCTGATGATTCTGGTAAGTACCAATATAGACAAGAGGCTTTATTAAAAGACCATTGGTCATATTCGTCCTATGACCTTGAAAGCAGTGTTACTAACGACGGGGACTTCTCATATACAGATTTCGCCGACTTCGCCGCTGCACCTGCACCAGCGCCTGTGTCGATTCCAGCCTCTCCAGCCGATGCGCAACCAGCCGCTGCGACGGGACAAGTAGGCACCCGCGGTGTGTACACGAAATGGTATCGAGTATGGGAGCGCACTCAATTGTCAGACTTCTACATGGAAGGAATTCTGATCCCCTTCATCTTCTTGGCACTGCTGGTCCATTTCTGGGGAACACGCACCAACAAGAGAAAGGCGAAGAAATGGATTGCCGTGCATACACCGCTGTTGGAGCGGGAGTTTGCGCTGGTCGGATACAGCCAGGTGCCGAAATTAACCCCCTACACCGAGGGCGAGAATATCATCGAGTCCAGTGCCAAGCTCAAGGGTGATGATGTGCCCGAGGACTTGTACAAGGAGAAGACAGCCTGGGAGTACGAGACTTACGCCACTGGCCGCCAGAACGCTGCATTCTTGGATGGCAGGCTCACCTTGTCGAGACGCATGAACCCCTTGACCATGATTGCCGAGCAGATTGCGGGCATGTTCTTCGAGTCGGTCAAGCCCAAGGGTGAGAGGGCCGAGTTCGTGCTGTACACGTTTGATGGCAAGGAGAAGGACTATGTCCCACCACCGGTCCCAGGCTCGGAAGAGGCTGGCAAAGTGAAATCGGCTGGTAATTCATCATATGACTCGTTCGTGTTCGCGATTGTCAACAAATTGACTATGCGCCGCCTTCGAGACGAGCGTTACGATCTATCTTTGACCTTCACCAAGGACAACCCGAAGCTTCCAGACTGGGCGACGGTGATGAGCGAAAGTGCCGAGATCAGCGAGAACTTCTTGACCAAGGACTTGATCGCCGCGGTGACCGAGGCAGGGGATCACCTGGAATATCTCATCCTGACGGACCAACCGACGGACAAGCCAGCCAATTTGAAGGAAACCACGCCTAAGAAACGCATTGAACTCGGACTCAAGCTCCCCTCCGACGGCAACTACCTACCGACACTGCCCATCTTCCAGGCCTTCCTGAGACTTCCAGATTTCGTGGTGAGCACCGGCAAACTTCGACCGGAAGTGGCTAGGAAAATCAACGCTACTCGTGAGACGGAGAAGGGCAAACTGAAGAAGATCAGTGACAAGGAGGCTGAGGAGGAGAGACTTCGGACGCTGGAGAAGCTGAAGAAGGAAGAGAGAGATCGCAAGATGAAGGGCATGAGTGCAGAGGAACAACGGAAGTTCTTGGACCGGGAGAACGAGAAGCAACGGAAGAAGCAGGAGAAGAAGATGACGAGGAGAGGTTGATTTTGATAGAGGGCTTGGGTGGTTTGTTGACTGGCTGTGTGTAAGGGGATGAAAGGGGGCGAAAGCATGAATGCGAACGTGTTGAGATAAGTAAGGGAGAGAGAATAGGAGTGAGGCTTATTCAGACTGTACACAGGCCTTTGACCACTACCGCTTTCTGAGGGTATATATTACTTAGTTACATGAGGGGGAAACCTTTTGCTCCTGGGAAAAGTACCAGCAGATGAACCAGTCAATTATCCCCATTTTCTAGCTATCATGCGAACAACATTGCATCTGTATATGGGATACGGAGGAATTTGGCCCCTTTTCCATGACCATCCTCGATCGATTACCCCAGAATCATCGGAGTAGTTCCCTCCTCAGTCCCACCCCCTGCAGAGCCACGACTGGGAGGACACATGGGATAGAGTTTTTCCGGTCCGAGGGTGCGCGTGCTCCTGTCCTGCGGCTGCCAAAAATAGGAGAGACAGCGAAATGATTGGTGGTTAGGGCCTAGGCGTCGAGAGCTTAGGCCATGAACTGCCACCGCCAAGGAAGCGAGGGCACCGAGAATCGAACCCACCCTCTGTTTCCGGGGAGTTTCAAGCCCAAACCAGCCTGGGCCCTCCGCCCGTTTCAGCGCCCTCATAGGCTGTCATAGGCCTCCAAAGGGGCACAGAGGCCCCCCTCTCTCGTTCTTTTCAGGGACTCCGGCGAGGCTTGTGTCTCTATTGGGGAAAAACTTGGACGACTGCGCCTCGTCTTGCCAATTCCTGTGCTCCTTGTCCTTTCGTCTTCCACGCGGCCCTGGTTTCAGTTTCATCATCCCCAGCCGCAGTTCAAATCCCAGACTCCATCTCATCTCATCTCATCTCATTGACATGTTGGACACTTCTTGCGGTCCTATCCTATCCTGAAGTTGAGTACTCTTTTTCCTCTTGCTCTCTTTGCATCTTTATCAACTGCTCTACGCTGCGCTTTTTGTATCACGTTCGTTTGATATCTCGATTGCCATATATACCCCGGATTTCAGGCCACGCCCACCATCTCTTCCTCAACGCTTACATAGTACTGTCACGATGCTTCGCCCACTCGTTGCTCTCCTCTCAGTCCTCGGGCTGACCTCAGCTGCCTCAGTCGACCTCTCCAAACGGCAGTCCACCGCCTGCAACAACTCTCCAGACCTCTGCTCCAGACCCTATAACCAAGTCCTCCATCTAGGCGCACACGACTCGCCTTTCCGTCGGGACAAGTCGACAGGCTTCTCCACCTCGGGCAATCAGTACTACAATTCCACCGTCCAGCTTAACGCTGGTGTTCGTTTGCTCTCCGCCCAGGTTCACAAGTCCAATGGAGCATGGCATCTGTGCCATTCGTCCTGTGATTTACTCGACGCTGGTACCCTGTCGGATTGGTTGGAGGAGGTCAAGGCATGGATGGACAAGAACACCAACGACGTGGTCACCATCCTACTAGTCAACTCCGATGATGCAACCGTCGGCGACCTCGACCAACAATTCACCACTTCAGGCATCAACAGCCTCGCATATAAGCCAGCCTCCAGCACCACCCCTCCGACAACCTGGCCTACACTGCAAGAGCTTATCACCGCCGGGACTCGCCTGATGGTGTTCGTGGCCTCCCTCAACCCGGCCAGCATCCCCACCAGCCAATCCTACATCATGGACGAATTCACCTTCATTTTCGAGAACAAATTCGATAACACTGCTGTCACGGACTTCAGCTGCTTGCCCGAGCGCCCCTCCGGCGTCGGGGGCAACATCCAGGCCGCCCTCTCCTCCAACCGCATGGCCTTCATGAACCACTTCCTGTACGACCAAGGCCTCTTCGACATCCAGACTCCGGCCATCGACAATATTACCACCACTAACTCCCCAGGCCAGTCCGTCGGCAATCTGGGCTTCGCCTTGAACTCGTGCCAAACCGCATACGGCCGCGCACCAACATTCACGCTCGTGGATTTCTTCGACGAAGGCCCCGCCATCAACGCCGTCGATGCTATCAACGGCATCACGCCCGTCGGCCGCACCGCCCTGCCGCCACGCGACAAGCAAGATAGTTCCAGCAATTCTGACGCCGACTCCTTCCAGGGTGTGCTCGATCTCAACGGCGACGTCAAGGATGGTTCACAGCCCAAGCTTGGTGCCTGGATTTGGGCCGCTGGGAAGTGGACTTTCGGTGGCATCAACCTGAGCGGGGGCAACCTGATCAGCAAATAATGATGATTTAATGAGCTTGAGATTTTTAATGACAGCGATTTGGGAGATATGGGGCTCAAAAGCCGGAGACCCTCATCAATGCATGCATATGCATAGCATCAGATTGGATTGGCGATAGTCTTTTATAAGTCGGCGTCTTTACTACCACGATCATATCACATTGTCAGCCACGACGAACACCTATTCTACCACCAGAAAAGGAAGTCAAATCTCATTGGCCCATGAGAATTTTAGGGATTGTTGCATAGCGATGGCGTTTTCTTGGAACCAGCGCTTTTCAACATCGTCATCTAGAGTGATGATTTTGAGATGGAAGATTGAGATTCAAATAGAACGGGAGATCGAGATTGGGGTGGCGGAAATCCTTGAACATTGGTTTGGCATCCGACTCACACAGGGTTGAGAGATGTTAGGACGTAAGAAGCATACTTGCCATATGATGATGATGCACGCAGGCCACTCACTGGAAATTGGGGAGTTCGACATTAGGATATTGAAAATGAATGATATAAAACTTTACTACATACACTACCGATCTGTTCATGGATGAGATTTATTCGAATCGTTCGTAATATTCCTCGAAATCGTTTGTCATTATTGATTGGGGCGGACTTGTCCAACTGGAAACCCCCTCTCTCTCCGTGTACGATATTAAAATTGAGCCAATTTAGACTCCACGTTTCCGCATGATTCAGTATCAAATATTCCATATAGCTACTCTCACAGGGAGCTGCCATTGGGAATTGTCACGGATGCTAGATCTCAAAGGGTATTGATTGACTCTCCTTCTCGCCTCTTCCTTGGAAAGACGAAATAGTATTATCCGTGTCTGGAAATTCTTCGATGGATCGGTAATAAGGAAGGGACTTTGGAAATCAAGTTTTGATGGCCACAACCAACTCCCACGAGTCGAGTGGTTCAAATGCGTAACACACCCATCATGGTAACCGTTTTGATTCTGATAATTAAGTGTCTCTTATCAAGAGAATTCTAACAGGCTTCCCGTACAGCGCACGCAGTCTAATTGGACGCGGGCTATATCAGCTATCACGACATTATAGAGGCGGTCCATATTTATGCAGCCTTTACTGAAATTGCGTTATTGTATACCAAGCATCCCGTGGTGAGAAGGGGATACCACCTCTGACAGCGAAGAGGTGAAGGGAAAGAGAAATGGTGGGGGAGGTTGTTGTTCAGCCTTATCCTAGGCATACTGCGGAGCATGAAGAGGAGGAATGAATAGTGCTGACATTATTAGACACTCACTTGCACTATGTAGCATACGGCTCAGCGCAGAACCTGAGCACCAAGTTCGAATATCTCGTTCAACGTTCCAAAATACCCTCCCTCGCAGCTCAAGTTACGATCTAGCTAACCTCTCTATTTTCACCCGTTTTCTTTTCCCAGGTGGCCATTTCCCAAAATGCCTCCGAATAACGGTACATATATCGAATCTCATGCCTCGCTACTGAGCACTGCCCGAGCAAACATGTAACTTTTTATTGTGCGAACTCAACCGTCCTGGCTACAATTCAGCAAAGACCTGCTTCAGAACCTCGCGGCCCTTATAAAGATTCTCCACGCGGATGCGCTCATTATCAAGATGCGCATTGTCACTCGCCTGGCCCATGGGAAACATGGCCGCTGGAGCATTGAATTCATGCTCCAGGAAGCTTATCGCCGGGATGGACCCGCCCTCGCGGATCAGCAATGGCTCCCGGGGTAGATTCGCAAGCGTGAAGCTTCCCGTCGATTCTAGTGTGGAAGCACGTCGTTGAGACGGCCGCTGATGCGACGCTTGCTGGGCGGTGGATTTGCTGAGTGAATCCTGCGCAGAGGTTGGGAAGCTGCGTTGTGCACCGCTCGGGTTCCAAACGTCGACAATGGCTGATTTGAGCGCCGTGTAGATCTCGCTCTGCACGTTTCCAAGCCAAGGGTCTGCTTTTGATCGGATGTTAACCTCGATTGTGTTCCCGCTCTGCAGTTTTGAAAATTCCGCTTCTAGGTAGGTTTTCAACCAGTTGGCGATTTGCTCTGCTGTCTGCGAGGGCACAATGCGAATTGATATAGTGGCTTTTGCTGAACCACTGATTGTGACCGCGGTTTTGGCCTCGGGAACCTCAATTCGATGGACCGTCAAATTCGGATATCTCCATCGTTGCATGAGTGATAATGCAAAGGCTTTCTCATTCTTGATCTCTGGGTGGCCGGGGAGGAGAGAGGAGGTGATCGACGTGTAGGCTTTCACTTCGCTTTCAGACAGGTCGTCGACCGAGTCGTAGAAATTGGGAATGGTCACCTTTGTTCCAGAAGGCCCAATCAGGGTTGCGAGTAGAACAGTGAGATCCTTGAGAGGTTCATGCTGGACCGATTTACCGTCTACACCGCTGTGAAGATCTGGTTTATTTGAATTGACCGTGACCGATGCGTGGACAACGCCGCGCATACCAAATGTGAGGCAAGGTATGTGATCATCAAGCCAATAGCTGTTGGACAACAGGATGAAGTCCACAGGCCCAATCGCATCGTGCGCGGATTGCACTATTTGGCGGAAGCCTCTCGAGCCAGCCTCTTCTTCACCTTCGAGAAGAAATGTGACATTGCACGAAAGGGAATTTTGCTGCACTAGATCGGCAACTGCATATACTGCGGCGAGAATAGGGCCTTTGTTGTCTGTGACTCCACGTCCGTATAGAAAGCCACTCAATGCCTGAAGAGTGAAAGGGTCATGGTTCCAGGTAGTTGGACTCGCGGGATCGAATTCTGCGTCGACCACATCGTAGTGGCCGTAGAATAGTACGGAGCGAGGGTTGTGCGAAGGCTTTGAAGCTCGGAATTTAGCTAGGAGAACTGGGTTTACGCCCTCCTGCCCGGGCGGCGAGAGCAGAGTAGTCGTTGCCCCAAATGCATTGCACTGTTTGCGCAGAAATGTTACAGCGTCATGACAGTCACGCACCCAGGTGGTGTTCGCAGCTACGGTTCGGTAGGCGACGAATTCTCGGAGTGTGTTCACAAGCTCATCTAGAGGTTATGTCAATCATTTGGTGCTCAAAGTACCTTCGAAACTCATACCATTGCTCCGTGTTGACGAGGAACCCGCAGCATGCTGCTCACCATCGGCATCCCAGACAGAAAGCATGCGATCATTTCCTCCTGTGATCAAGATCCTATGATCAGTTTCAGTGCTTCCAGCAGTCAGACCCATTGCCAAGATCTTTCCATCTGCTGCTTTGAAGGATTCGGTCTGTGTGAAATGGTCGTTGTATCTCTGGATAGGAGTAAATTAAGGCACTTGCAGAATTTGAAATATACTCTCACCTTGACTAGACCTTGGCTGGTTCCACAGAGAATACTGTCTGTGCTTACCAAGATTTGACTGATATCCCCGTGTCCAATTTGGAGCCGTTGAACCAGTTGATTGGACGCAAGGTTGTAGACGTTCGCAACACCGTCAGATAAGCCGGCAAATAGGAAAGAACCACGGTAGGCTAGACTCAACACGTTGGAACCTGAGTTCTTGAATTTGTGAATCAGGACGAGCCCTTCCGTGCCCAAGGAGTCCAAGGACCATAACTTGATAGTGCCATCGCCAGCTCCACTCACCAAAACTTCTTCTTCTCGGTCATGTGTAAAGAGACCTTTGATAAGAAGCATGCTGTATACATAGCTTTTGTGGGCATAAGGAAGATAGTTGCGACTGGGAATGGTCAGCGCCCGACCTCCCAAGTTGTTCAGCAATCCTGTAGTGCCATCCTCATCTGAGATCACGTTGACACTTCCTCCTGGTCCTAGGGAATCGAAGAATCGGTGTTTCCTAGCACCGGGTGACAATGTCGCAGTTGGCGACTTTATGGAGGCATCAGTACTGAGTCGTTGCCATTGGAGACTAGAGTTTTGGGCGCCCCAAAGGAGAATCTGCTTCTTGGTCGAGTGGACGATGCAGAAGACATCCCCAATCTCGAAATGAGAATATAATGAGTACAGTCTCTGAAGAGTTTGTGTTGACCATACGTTGACGACGGAATCAGCACCAGTGGAGAAGAGAAGAGACCTATCGTCTGACAACGCAAGGCCTAGGACACTTTCCTTGTGCGCCGGTACAGTTGCCAATCGTTGATATGTTTCGAGGGACCACGCCACGATGCTGCCGCCTTGGACACCGGCAAAGAGCACGTCGTCGTCAATGACAATTGCTTGAACACTTCCTGGAGCCTCGATCCTATGACCAGGGATTTTCACGCGCGGAATTGGGGCAGCTGAAGTTGCGAGTGAGGATTCTGCATCAGAGGAGTCATCGCTCTCATCAGGTTGTTGTGCTGCTGATGTTGTGCCATGCCGCAGCGGTAGGACATTTGACTGACACTCCTTTCGTACCTGGTCAGCCGTGGCCGTGGCCATACCTCGAAGGGGAATATCAAGTCCACAGGGATGGAGGTAAATTGGATAGGTGGGATGGATTGCGGTGGCTCACAAGCTGAAGTGTGCTCTTCCGTAACAACGGACTTGGGCGTTGTGGGGACGCAGACTCGCCAATCTGGCACATGGTTCACGGGGTGGACTGGCCCAATGATCTCATTACTCTAGGGTTGGCTGCTGATTCATTCAACTTCACTCAATTGTTATTTATTGATTTGTATGCGATTATTTACATTTTTTAAGAGAGTGGGATAGGGATTCTCATCTTATTGTGAGTGCAGGGAGACAGGGCAAACATCAAGTCAGCCGGTCAAGGGGATGGCGATGGCGTGATACAGGGCTCAACTTGTCAAATTTCTTCTGCTTGAGGCACCCCCAGCTTAAATTACCTATGAGCGTAGTCGACTCCTCACCGCTATTACCATCGCTGTTGGAAGCAATCTCATCAATTATGAGTCTTGAAAAGAAGCTTCACTCAAACCTTGGGCCATACCAACCCACGGTTATTCTCCATGGTGGTGCTGGAGGACTCTCTAGGGAGAACCTTCCCCCTGAGCTGT